>Ga0265327_10000513_pt1 | contig 66792 bp, 55 predicted proteins | sample 41621metaG_FD_202089 | JGI IMG/M metagenome (GOLD analysis project Ga0265327, IMG submission 202089) | Rhizosphere microbial communities from Carex aquatilis grown in University of Washington, Seatle, WA, United States - 4-16-21 metaG | ecosystem: Host-associated > Plants > Roots > Rhizosphere...
TGGCTTGCCCAGTCCATTGGGACAAAAAAGATTTTAATTTTATGATTTACAGTATAGCAAATTTATGCAATCACTGCTTATGTATCTATAATGATGGGTAACTAATCAATTATAAAAACGCTGTATATCACTTCATTGTGTGGCGAACACGTTGACGATTACATCAACAGCAATGGCTTGTTAAGCCAATGGCGAGCATACGGGGGGAATGGCGGCTATGCCATCGTATTCAGAACCAAAGACTTAGAAGAAATAATAAAGCTTGAAGCAGATAATTTCCACTATGGGCACATATCCCTTGCTGATGTGGTTTACAGTGATGATGAAGAAAAATTCAAGCAGGAACTTTCTCCACGACTAGAATATATTGCCAACCATCTAACAGAGATCATGAGACGAATACAGAAACAGCAAAATGAACCACCAGACGCCACCGAATCATACCCGTCCTTCGTATCATGCACCTCTCGATACAAAGATCGCGGGTTCAAAGAAGAGCAAGAAGTCAGAATAGTTGCCTTGCCAACCATATTAACCAAAGAATACCGAGAAATTGCCGAGGACAATTATTGTAATTCCAGATATGAAAAAGAACGAAAATTTCGCGATGCAAATGGCATTCCCACGCCCTATATTGAACTTTTCAATTCATCGAAAACACATCTGCCAATAGACAAAATCATTGTCGGCCCACACAAGGACAAAGAAGCTCGCGCCGCTGGATTACGTGCCATGCTGAAAAACATGGATATTGAAGTGACTATTTCAGAGATTCCACTTATCGGCTAAACAAGCCCGTGCAGGATGCGCCTCCTTCGCCGGCGCATCCTAGGTGAACTCAAGCCACACTCAACATATTGTCCAACGCCAACTTGGCCGGCCGCGCGTCGTCCTCGGCCACTTTAATCTGGTTCACGACCCGCCCCTCGGCCAGGTTTTCCAGCACCCAGGCCAGATGCTGCGGGTCGGTGCGGAACATCGTCGAGCACATGCAAATCGTCGGCGACATGAAATGCACGTTCTTGCCCTCGTGCTTCACTTCCTCGTGCAAGCGGTTGACCAGGTTCAACTCGGTGGCGACCAGCCAGCGGGTGTTCGGCGCGGCTTCGCGGACGATTTTCAAAATGCTTTCGGTGGAGCCGATGTAATCGGACTTCTCGCAGACCTCGAACGGCGCTTCCGGATGGGAAATGACCAGGGTTTCCGGGTATTGCGCTTTGAAGCGGTCGATGTGTTCAGGCTTGAACATTTGATGCACCGAGCAAAACCCTTTCCACAAAATAATCTTGGCCTGGCGGATTGCCTCCACCGTCAAACCGCCCAAGGGCTTGGTGAAATCCCACAGCACCATTTCCTCCAGCGGAATGCCCATCCGATAACCGGTGTTGCGGCCTAGATGCTGGTCGGGGAAAAACAGCACTTTTTCTTTGCGCGCAAAGCTCCATTCGAGGATTTTACGGGCGTTGCTGGAGGTGCAGACGATGCCTTCGTGGCGGCCGCAGAAGGCTTTCAGGTCGGCGGCGGAATTGATATACGTGACTGGGGTAATGGTTTCGTCCGGGTTCAAAACCTCGGCCAGTTCCTTCCACGCCCGTTCGACGTTGACCAGGTTCGCCATGTCCGCCATCGAGCAGCCGGCGGACAGATCCGGCAGGATCGAGATTTGTCCGGGCCGGGACAGGATGTCCGCGACCTCGGCCATGAAATGCACGCCGCAGAAGACGATGTACTCGGCCTCGGACTGGCCGGCCAGGCGGGACAGCTTGAGGGAGTCGCCGGTGAAGTCGGCGTGGCGGAACACTTCCTGGCGCTGGTAATGGTGGCCCAGGATCACGCAGCGGCTGCCCAGCTTCTCCTTGGCGGCGTGGATCAGCGGTTCGCACTGGTCGTCGTCGAGCAGGGCGTATGACTCGAAAGGCTTCGCGTTATTGGTCATGGCAGGGGTTTGGATCGGTTGGAAACGTTGAAAATCTAAAGTTCGCGGCGGCCGTTGAAAGCGTGGGCCAGGGTGGTGCCATCGACATATTCAATCTCCCCGCCGAAGGGCACGCCGTAGGCGATGCGGGTCGGGCGGACGCCGAAATGCCGGGCCATTTCGCTGATGTAGTGCGCGGTGGCCTCCCCTTCCACCGTGGTGTTGGTGGCCAGGATCAATTCTCTGACCTCGCCGGAGCGCAAACGTTGCTCCAGCAAATCCAGCCGCAGCTCGGCCGGGCCGATGCCGTCCAACGGCGAGAGCCTGCCGTTGAGCACGAAAAACCGGCCCTTGAACCCGGTGGACTGGTCGATGGCGAACACTTCGGCGGGGGTTTCGACGATGCACAATTGCGCGGCGTCGCGGCCGGGGTTGGCACAGACGCCGCACAACTCGCCTTCGGTGAGCGTGCGGCACTGCCGGCAATAGCCGACCAGCTCGACCGCCGCCAACAAGGCTTCGGCCAGCGCCCGCGCGCCCTGGCGGTCGCGCTGCAACAGGTGGAAGGCCATGCGCTGGGCGGATTTCGGGCCGACGCCCGGCAGGACGCGCAGCGCCTGCATCAGCTGGGCAAGGCGTCCCGGTTGGCGCATCAGGCTAGAAGGGCAGCTTGAAGCCGGCCGGCAAGTCGAGGCCGCCGGCCAGACCGGACATTTTTTCCTGCTTGAGCTTGGCGATCTTGTGCACGGCGTCGTTGACCGCGGCGGCCACCAGGTCTTCCAGCATGTCGCGGTCGTCCTTCAGCAGGCTGTCGTCGATGCTGACCTTCAACGCCTCGCGCTTGCCGTTCATGACGATCTTGACCAGGCCCGCGCCGGATTCGCCATGGACTTCCGTCGCCGCCAGCTCTTCCTGGGCCTTTTTGATGTTTTCCTGCATTTGTTGAGCCTGCTGCATGAGGCTCGCCAGTGGGTTTTTCATAACAGTCTCCGTCTGGGTCAATCCAGAGGTTTGATGGAACCCGGAACGATCCGGGCGTCTAAGCGTTCCTTCAAGGCCGCGACCACGGGGTCTTGTTCGATTTCCTGCTCGGCGGCCTTCTGCCGCTCATCCTTGTGGCGCTGGTGTTGCAGGGCCGGGGTTTCTTGTTGCGGCGTCTCCAGGTTGATCTGGAGCTTCAAAGGCCGCTTGAAATACGCCTGCAAGGCCTTTTCCAAACTCGCTTCCATTTGCCCGCTGCGCAGCACCGAGGTACGCGGGTCCATGGCCAGCGTGATGCGATTTTCCTCCAGCTCCACGAGAATGCAATGGTTGGCCAGTTGCAGAACCATGCCGCCCAGGCGCATCTGCTTGATGATGTCAGGCCAGGCGCCGGCCGGCGCCAACAGCGCGGGCGGCGGCACGAGCGGCCTGGGACGGCCGGCCTCTTCATGGCGCGGCGGGGCGGGCTCGTCGTCCCAAGGCGGCGGCTGATCCGGCCAGGGTGGCGGGGCCGCGTCCAGAGGCGGGCCGCCGGCCTCTTGGCTTGGCCGCGCCGGCTCGCTGGACACCGCCGGCACGAGCGGCGGGCGCGGCGACGGGAGGGGCCTGGCGAGCATTTCCTTGAGCGAGGCCAGCGGGCTTTCCCCGGCGCGGACGGACGTCTGCGGCTTGGGCGGGGCCGCGGGCTGGGCCGGTTTGGGCGCGTCCATGCGCGCGCGCGGCACAGCCGACCCGGCGACGGCCCCGCCCGGCTGGCCGGCCGGCCTGAAGGCCAGCATCCGCAGCAACGCCATCTCAAAACCGCCCCGGGGCTCCGGAGCCAACGGCAGGTCGCGCTGGCCCAGCAAGCCAATCTGGTAAAACAATTGCAAGTCTTCGGGGCTCAGGCGCTTGGCCAGCCCCAAGATGCGCTCGGCGTCGTCGTCGTGGCGGATCGCGTCGGGAACCCACTGGGCCAAGGCGGCATGGTGCAGCACGATGAGCAACTGCTGCAACACGTCGGCGAAATTAGGCGCATGCCCGGCCAGCTCCTCGACCGCTTGCAGCAGCGCGGCGGCGTCGCCGTCGGCGAGCGCGTCCAGCAGCGCGAACACAGGGCTGCGCGACACCGTCCCCAGCATCGCGCTGACCGGCCCGTCCTCCAAGCTGCCGCCGCCGTGGACAATGGCCTGGTCGAGCAGGCTCAGCCCGTCGCGCATGGAGCCGTCGGCGGCGCGTGACAGCGAGCGGATGGCGTTTTGCTCGAACGCGATGCCCTCACGGGCCAAGATCGCCTCCATCTGGCCGCGAATCTGCTCGGGACTGAGCCGCTTCAAATTGAATTGCAGGCAGCGCGACAGCACGGTGACGGGGATTTTTTGCGGGTCGGTGGTCGCCAGCAGGAATTTGACATGCGGCGGCGGCTCTTCCAGGGTCTTCAACAGCGCGTTGAAGCTGTGCCCGGAAAGCATATGCACCTCGTCGATCAAATAGACCTTGAAGCGGCCCTGGTTGGGCGCGTACTGGACGTTTTCGAGCAGGTCGCGGGTGTCTTCGACCTTGGTGCGGGAAGCCGCGTCCACTTCGATCAGATCGACGAAGCGGCCCTCGTCCACTTCCCGGCAGAACAGGCATTGCCCGCAGGGGTTGAAGCCCACCCGGGCCTCGCAGTTCATCGCCTTGGCCAGAATCCGCGCCAGCGTCGTCTTACCGACGCCGCGGGTGCCGGTGAACAAATACGCGTGGTGTAGGCGGTCGAATTCCAGCGCATGGGTCAGCGCCTTGACCACATGTTCCTGGCCGACGACTTCGCTGAAATTACGCGGCCGCCATTTGCGGGCAAGCGCCTGATAGGCCATGGGCGGCGATCACTGGAAAATTACAGGGGAGAGGGTGGCGGGTCGAGAGAGCCACACCCCGGCACATGAAGCATCCACTACCGTTGCTCCCTTCCGGGCCTGGCGGGGTTCGCGGCGCATCATTGCGAGGGGACCCTCACGACCCACCATTGAAACGGGTCGCCGGTAGTCGGAAGCAAAGCCCGAACTGCCGTAAAGAGCGCGCATTATGCGGCAAGGCCCCGCGCAAATCAAGCAAAACCTCGCTAGAAAAACAGCAGGCCCGGAACAAGCCCAAAAAAACCGCCCGGCAGCCCGAAACGCCTTAGCCTGCGGCGGCTTCCCGCTGCTTCTTGGCGCGGATCGAAGACCACAGCGACAGCAGGATCAAGAAAAACCCCACCAGGCCGGTGATCCATTCCGGCACATGCAGGCTCATGTCCGCCAGCATCAACACCGCCAGCGCGCCGATGGCATAATGCGCGCCATGCTCCAAGTAAAGATACTCCTCCAGCATCCGCCGGCGCACCAGGAACAGGGTCAGGCTGCGCACGAACATCGCGCCGATGGTCAGCCCCAGCAGGATCAACACCACGTCGCGGGTAATCGCGAAAGCGCCGATCACCCCGTCCAGCGAGAAGGACAAATCCAGCATCTCCAAATACAGGAAAGACACCAGGCCGGCCTTGTGGACCACGCCCTCCACCGCCTCCGCATGCTCGAACAGCCCCGACACGCTCTTCACCACCACGAACAACACCACCCCGACCACCCCGGCGACGACCGCCGCCAGTTGCTGCCCCGGCGGCAGGAAATGCTGCGCGAACAGCAAGGCGCACAGCGCCGCCGCCACCTCGATGGATTCCAGCTTGCCTAACTGCGCCAGGCGGCGCTCGACCCAGGCCAGCCAATGCAGCGACTTGCCCGCCTTGACGAAAAACGACAAGAACACCAGCAGCAGATACATCCCGCCGAAGGCCGAAATTTGCACATGGGACGACTGCACATGGCGGGAATATTCTTCCGGATCGCGCCAGGCCATCAGCGCCACCGCCTCCACGCCCTGCCCGCTGACCACCGCCACAATCAGCACCGGCAGCAGAAAGCGCACGCCGAACACCGCGATGACCATGCCCCAGGTCAAAAACCGCTGCTGCCACGCCGCGCTCATGTTCTTCAGCACGGCGGCGTTGACCACGGCATTGTCGAAGGACAGGCTCACCTCCATCAGCGCCAAAATGGACACCATCAGCAGGCCGTTCGGCCCGGCCCAGTGGAACGCCGCCGCCAAGCCCAACAGCGCGATGAGGAACGAGGAATAAAAATGCCGCACGCGGAATCTCCGTTGAAAAGCCAGACCGCATTATACAGGCAAGCGCCGCGCCGCCTCCTCCGCCGCCACCCGCTTGGCGGCAATCCACCGCTTGGCCTAAGACCCTGCCATTCAAGCGGGAACCCCGGAACCCAGCGCCAGGCGTGACAGCGTCCAGGACGGGGAGCCAAAAATGACAAATTTGTAACCCGGCGACGCCGCCACCTGCCATGTTGCCAAAATACACTGTTCCAAGGTAGGCTGCCTAACAACGCGGCAAGGCGCAATAATCATGGCGCGCAACCGGCGGCAGCCCCATCGCGCCTTGCGCGGGCCAACTTGCCGCCCAGGCGGCAAGGGCAGGCTTCCTGCGCCATTTAAGCGTTTGGCTTTTCCCAAAAAACTTTTTCCAGATTTCTCGTTGGCAGGAGATAACTTATGAAAGCAAATACCATTTCCACCGCCCTTGCCGGCGTTTTGTTGACACTGGCCGCGGCACCCGCTTGGCCGGGGTCATGGAACCCCACCTCCAGTGACTCAAACAACAACACGGCAGGAGGGAGCAGCGCATTGTCGGGCGTCACCGGCAGCAACAACACTGGATTTGGCTACGGGTCGCTGTATAAAACCACCTCCGGCTACTCCAACACTGGCATAGGCGTCTACTCGCTGCTCAACAACACCACCGGCTATGGCAACACGGCGGCAGGCTTGCAGTCGCTTAACAGCAATACCACCGGAAGCTACAACACGGCGACCGGCACCTACGCGCTATATGGCAACACCACAGGCATTCACAACGCCGCCATCGGGTTGAAATCACTGACCGGCAACACCACCGGCGGCTACAATGTCGCCCTCGGCAATGGAACCCTTCAATCCAACACCACCGGTGCCTACAATACCGCAGTAGGGTATTCAGCCGGCAACTTGCAAACCACAGGCGGCTACAATACCGCGGTAGGCTATAACGCCGGCTACAACCAGACCACCGGCAGTTACAACCTCTACCTTGCCAACGCCGGGGTTGCCGCTGAAGGCTACACCACCCGCATCGGCGACAAGCAAACCGCCGCGTATCTGGCGGGGGTGTACGGGAAGTCGACCAGCGATTCCGCCAGCTCGGTGGCGGTCTATATCGACAAGAACGGCAAGCTAGGCACTTTGCTGTCTTCGCAACGCTACAAGGATGACATCCGCGACATGCGCGAGGCCAGCCGACGTTTATACGAATTGCGCCCGGTGACTTACCATTATAAGAAAACCGCCGGCGGCGACCAGCCGCTGGAGTATGGCCTGATTGCGGAAGAAGTGGAAAAAATCTACCCTGACTTGGTCGTGCATGACGGGCAAGGGCAAATTCAAACAGTGCAATACCACAAACTGACGCCCATGCTGTTGAACGAAATGCAACAGCTAAACGCCGACTTGAAAGCCGAAAAAGCCAAAAGCGCCGCGTTGGCCGACACCCTAAAAGCCGAGCAGGCGCGCAACCAGTCGCAGACGCGGGAAATTGCCGAATTGAAGCAACAAGCCATCCAGGTGGAAACCCAGGCCCGGCAACTGCAAACGCTGGCGGTGAGGTTGCAGGCCCTGGAGTCCAAACAACCGGTGCGGCCCGTGGGCCGTTTCGGCGGCGAAGGACAGTTGCTCAAGCCTTAAAGACCGGGCGCGGCGGCGCGGCCATCCGGCCACCCGCTACAAAATTTCCAACACCTTCTCCGGCGGCCGGCCGATGGCCGCCTTGCCACCCGCGACCACGATGGGCCGCTCGATCAGGATCGGATGCGCCACCATGGCGCGGATCAAATCCGCGCGGCCCAGCGCCGCGTCGTCCAGCCCGGCCTCCTGGTAAACCGCCTCGCCTTTGCGCATCAACTCGCGCGGCTCCAGCCCCAGCAGCCCGAGCAGGCGCTCCAGCGCCTCGGCGTCCAGCGGCGTTTTTAGATATTCGACCACCGTGGGCGAGACACCCCGGTCGGCCAGCAATTGCAGCGCGGCGCGGCTTTTACTGCAACGCGGGTTGTGGAAAATCGTCACGCTCATGGTTTTTCCCCATTGGAATGGTTTGAGTTTGCGCGGCCGCTTGCCGATGCAATAAGCCAGCGCCGGGTCGATCAAAAAGCGCCCGGACAGCGCCGTGCGCCCCAGCAGCAACCGGAAGCGCATAGTTTCCCGGCTAGTCAGTGTCAGTTCGATGCGCCAAGTCTCCTCGCCCAGCGTAATCTCCGACTCGATCACATAGCGCATCTGCCGATGGCCGCCGGAATCGGTCACGCGGCGGCGGTCGATGACCGGTGCCTCGCGGGTGCAGACCAGGCGCGGATTGCGGCGCGGGTGGATGCTGAAGCGCACCCACTGCCGGCCGTCGCGCAAGAACGGCACCACCTCGAAGGCGTGCAGCGCCGAAGTGCGCGCCCCGGTGTCGATCTTGGCCTTGATCGGCGGCAGATCCAAGGTTCCCAGGCGCACCCACTCGCGCCAGCCCAGCAGTTTTTTTTCAAACCCCGCCATCGCCCGCCCACCAGCGCCTGCAAAACCGGCTCAAGCGCCGGCGCGCGGCTTCAGCTCGCGCCACTGGTCGCGGTCGACGAGCTTGGCCAGCTCGTGCATCTCGCCCGACAAAGCCGCCAGCAAATCGTCGCTGCTGAGCAGCCCCTTCAACACGCCATGACGGTCGACCACCGCCACGCGCCGCACGCCCTTGACCCGCATGCGCTGCAACGTGTCCCACAGCCGGTCGTCCTCATGCGCGGTGACCAGCTCATAGCTCAAAATATCGCCCAACACAGCCTGGCCGGCGTCCAGCCCCTGGGCAAGCACCTCGACGACCAAATCCCGGTCGGTGACGATGCCCACCGGCGCGACCGCGCCGTGGCCGTCCTCCTCCACCACCACCACGCAAGCCGTGTGGTGGCCGCGCATGAGCCGGGCCGCGTGGACGACCGAGTCCTCTTTCCGGGCGACAACGATGTCGCGGTTGCAAAACTGGCCTGCTGACATGGGATGCTCCGCTGAAGGGTTCTTGAATAGCGGCATTCTACTCTCAAAGGAGACGCCGTCGGAGTGGTGGGCGCTTTTGGGCACAAGGCTTGCCCAAGCTCGCGGGAGACACAAAGGTTTCAGACAGAACACGCCAGGAAGCCCCGCCACATCCAGCAATGAAAACTCTCATCAGCGATTAGCGGCCTTTGGACGGTGAACTCAGCTTGGGAGTAGTTTTGGGGAATGGGGTGGATGAATAACACCGTAACGGCCTGAGCGAGCCGCAAAGGAATTTTTACAGGTATTGAGCAATATGTTCTTGGAACTCAACGCAAGCCACTTTTAACGAATCCGTTATGGCTAATGACCCCCCTTTTTTGCACATATCAGAGAGCTTTTCAGCTATATCAGTATTAAGCTTTTGCGCTACCTGTTTATGTCGGGTCTCGATCTGTTTATCTTCATTTACATCCTGCCCATTCAATGTCAATATCCATGTCTCGATGGCCCATTTAGGCATTATGAATACAACCCGCTCATTTTCCCGCCGAGACTCTACTCCCGCGTCCATACAGGCTTGATTCAGCGTATCGGCCCGCTGTTGCACTGTTATGTTATCTACATCCGTTACCACAATCAACAGGTTGTTAAGATGGTTTGCCTTGGCTCGGTACGCTTTTAATTCGTTTGGGAGTTGATTGCATATCCACTTTTTGGCGTCGCCGCGCCCATTGGGGATAGGGATCAAACGAATGCGTCTGCGGTCAATCTTGCACCATTTTCGTAGAAAAGCCCGAACAAAACGCTCATGCTGCTTGTCCTCGCATAGGAGGATGATATTGGTCGCCCGAAGTACCATAACTAGTCCCACCCACGCGCCACTATTTCCGCAAGCGGCAGTCCGTCAACGGACTGAAGCGAGGCAATACGAGCTGCTCCGCTATTTAGGCGTTCAAGTTTCAGGGCACGAGCCGCGCCGAGATAATTGATTAGTTCCGGGTTATGGGAGGCGATCAAAGCTTGCGCACTAGTGCCAGTTTCATCGCAAATTTCTTCAAGTAAGGCTAGCCAAGGCTGAATTTCGCGTAGCGCGATAAAATTGTCCGGCTCGTCTAGCAGAAGCACACAGGGCTTCTCACGGTAGACGTGGAGCAGCGCGTACAAAATGATCAGGCACCGTTGCCCGTCAGACAGTTCATTGAAAAAATACTCGTTATAGCGAGATTTTTTCTCATTCTCTGGCGGTTGGAATTGTGCTTTTAGTACGCGTTTGTCACCACTTTCAGGCAAGGCCAAGGCGGAGAAGCCAGGAAACAATTCACGCAACGTCTGCATAAGGTCGGCTACAGCACCGGGAAACTCTAAAGCTATGGCTCGGTACCAAGAAACAAAGCTTTCTCCGTGCCGCCCGAGAACGTCCGATTCATCATCCGAAACCGATAACATCAGGCGAGGGTCTGGATTCAAGAAGCCGACCACCATCATACGTGCGACAAATTCGCGAAACTCGCATAAGTGCTTATTTTCAGGACCAGCTTGCAAAATGCCGATGCCACTGCGGGTCCAGTCGAAAGATATTTCAGGCCCTTTACTGTGATCGTCTCTAAACAGTTGAGCTTTGAATTGGGCCTTGTCCAGTTGAGCAACATAGAGCGGCTGCCCGTCGAGCAACAAACGTTCTTTGCTTACGCGACGTTGTCCTCGTTGTGGTTCGTGTTCGATCACCAATTCGTAAAGGTAGTTTCTCTCGCTAATCCGCACTTCCATGATGAAGGTCTGCAATAACAGTGATTGCCAACGTGTCAGCGTATCTGAGCCGAATGCTTTAATGGAAATATGACCGCCGATAAAGTCTCGTAATAGCTCGACGACATCGAAGATGGAAGATTTTCCAACGCCATTATCGCCAACCACTAGGCAAAGCGATTCCGGATTGAACTCGAAGTTCACGAAACAACGGTAATTATCGATATAGAGTTTGGTCAACATGGGAAAGACTTTGGGTTAAGAAAGGCTAAAATAGGCTTTGGCGGTGATGGGTCTATTTGGTTGGCGTAGTGCGCCGGGAGCGCGGGCCTCTGGCCCGCCAACGGGCGGGACGCCCGCGCACCCGGCGCGATAAACCAATTAAACCCACCACCGTCGCCCGCAAACGCTGCGCTTGATCGACTTCGACCGACTTGAAAACAACGACTCCTCGTCATCAATCAATTCAAAGTCGCCTTGGCCAGCGGCAACAGCCATATCATCCCGGATGCCGTGCTGTTTGTGAACGGCATTCCGCGCTGGCTTTGGCCGAATTCAAAAACCCCAGCATGGAAAGCCCGCAGAGGGAGGCCATCAACCCGCTTTTGCGCCGCACTCTGGCCACCCATCGCCGGAACCTTGCGAGAAAAGATCAAGGCCCACTTTTGCGTTTTGCCCCGCAATGCAAGCCCGGCGCAACCCTGGCAGCAATAAAAAAGGCTTACATCGCTGTAAGCCTTTGAATTTATTGGTAGCAACGGCGGGACTTGAACCTGCGACCCCCGCATTATGAATGCGATGCTCTAACCAACTGAGCTACGTTGCCACGCTTGTGGAATGCACATTATCGCCAAGGAGGCTTGCGCCTGTCAACAGCCTGGCGGCGGAAATCCGCGCTCAGAAGTCGTGGCGGCAGACGTCAGCGGAGCGGCGGCAGATTTCGCGGCCATAGTCGGTCCACTGGCCCTGGCCCCAGTAGCGGTAGCAACTGGTCTGCGCCGACAGCAGGTGGAACAGGGCGTTGCGGTAGCGCGGGTCGGAGGGCGGGACGCCGGGCTTCAAGACTTTTTCGCTGAACAGCGCGCTGGCCTCCTCCATCGGCCCCAGCACGTTCTCGTAGCCTTTCACCCAGGAGATGTCGTTCGTCCAACTGCCGCCTTCCATGTGGAAGCGGTGGTCTTCCTTGCGCAGCGCTTCGATGGTGTCGGCCAGCTTCTCCGGACCGTCGCCGGCGGCGAAGCGGTCCCAGATGGCTTTCTGGTGGATGGGCTGGATTACCGGCAAGTCGCTTTCTTTGACGCCCAGGCCGAACAGGTATTCCAGGTATTCGGTGGCGTTGAGCATCGGCGTGTCGGAGCCGGTGGCCTCGCGGGACACGTCCATGAACTTGCCCGGAAACTCGTTCATCATCACGCCGCCGTTCTCGCCGTCGGCGATCTGCGTCACCAGCGGCGGCACGCTGATGCCGCCGAGCTGCCAGCGCGACAGGCTCTTCGCCTCGTAATAGGGCTGCATCTGCGCCACCAGCTTGGTGTCGCTGCCCTGGGTCTTGATGATGGCGATGATGTCGATGCTTTCGCCTTTGGAGTTTTGCGCGACCAGCCGGTGCGGCAGGTGCTTCTGCTCCAGGCTGTGGCCGTTCGCCGCCAGTTCAACGCTGTGTTCCTGGATCAACACCCAGTCGTAGCCGCAGTCGCGCAGGGTCTTGACGTATTCGTAGGCCACGTCGGGATGGTTGGGCAGGGCCATTTCCGAGGGCGAGAAACCGCGCACCCGGCCCAGCGCCTCCTTGCCGAAAATGGCGGCGAAATGGTGCTGCCAGGCTTTGACATGCAGGCGGAAATCCTGGGCCGGCGTGGACGGGGCGACCGCGTGGCCCCAAGGCGCGCCCAGCCATTCGACGGCGTGGCGGTACTGGTGGTCGCAGGTGATGCGCTTGAGGCTGTCGAAAATGTCGTGCGCGCCCATTTTGCGCAGGCCGTGGAACAGGGTGCCGGAGTATTCCAGCATGACGCGGGGCTGCTTGCCCTCGTGGATCAGTTGCGGGACGAATTCGCCGATGCGCTTGTAGCACCAGTGGAAACCGCCGGCGTTGTGGTTGTCGCCTATGCCCTGGTTTTCATACATGTATTGCAGGTTGCTGATGATTTCCGCACTGCGCAAGTCGCCCCAGCCCGCCGGGATCAAAGGCTGGTGCATGTGCAACGCGATGGCGCAGGCGCTGTTGACGCGGTCGAACGGGATGTGGGTCTCGTGGGCGTAGACCGTGGCCGGCCGCTGCTTCAGCACCGCCTCGATTTCGGCCTCCTGGCCGCAGATGTTGGGAAGGCCGTCGACATATTCGGGTAGTTCCGCCATGGGTCGTTTCTCCGCTGGATGGGGCTTGAAAAAAGCTCTGCCTGCCGGGAAGGCGGCTTGGGCGGAGCCGGACGAGGTGCGCAGTTTACACGATTGGCAGGCCAGACAGTCACCCTCGGACTGCGCCAGCCATGGCGCTTTGGGACTAACCTTCAGTGCCATGGCTATCAGTGGCCGACTAGAAACAAGCTGTTTCCCGCCGACTAAGCTGGCGCGGGGCGCGCCTGAAGCGCAGCACGGTTTTGAGGGGCTTCAGCCTGTTTCTTTTTTGCCACCAAAACCCTGTAGTGGTCTAATGAAAATGGACACCTCGATAGGTGGACAATGAATCCCATGGCAAAAATCGCCGACCTGCTCCTAGGCCATTACAATCACCGCGCCGAGGATTGATGGGAAGGCGGCACCCGCGACCATGATATGACCCAAAACATCGAGGCGTTACTGCAATATATCGAAGGCGAGCCGCCGCGCACGATGCTGGATTTCGGCTGCGGGCCGGGGCGGGATTTGAAAACTTTTGCCGATAGAGGCCATGTCGCTATCGGCCTGGATGGCTCTCCGCGGTTCGCCGCGATGGCCAGGGAGTTCAGCCAGCGTAGCCCGGATGAAGCTTGAGGAATCCGGGCGACTGGCTGAGCAACTACCCGCGTCTTTCTGCGGACAAAAAACCGGGCGGGGACTTCGCCCCGCCCGGTTGAATGAATCAGCTTCGGAGGCGTCGCCGCCCCCGTCTTGCCAGTGGCTTACAGCACAGAGTAGACCTTGGTGAGCTGGTTGTTGATCTCGTTGGGCTCCGAGCTTGAGCAGAAGCTGTCCACGTAGGCGCGCAAAGTTTTGCTGCCGGCCGTCCCGGCGGCCAGGCCGGTCACGGTGAAGCTCGTGCTGGCGCCGGCCGCCAGGCTGGGAATGGCGACAAAACCGTTGCCATTCGAATAGCAAGGCTGGATGGCCGTCTGGTTGGTCCACACATCCAGCCAGCCGGCGGTGCTGCTGGCCGTGCCCTGGTTCTTGACCGAGACGATGGCGCTGAACGTGCCGCCCGCCGCGGGGCCGGTCGGGCTGAGGGTGATTCCGGTCACCAGCAAGTCGGGCACGCCGACCACGTTGTACGCCAGCGTCGATTGGTTGTTGGCGTCGTTGGACTCGGCGGTGGCGCAGTTCTTGTCCACGAACGCGCGCAGGGTCTTGGCCCCGACGGCCCCGGCGGAAACGCTGTTGAACGTCAGCGTCTTGCTGGCACCGGCGGCCAGACTGCCCACTGTGGCGCTCAGGTCTGACACGGCGGAGCAGGCCTGGGCCGCGGCTTGGTTGGCCCAAAGACCCAGCACGCCGCCGTTGCCGGTGGCGCTGCCCTGGTTTTTGACGGTCACGGTGACTCTGAAGGCGCTGTTGACGGCGGGAGAACTGGGGCTGCCCGCGATGCTGGTCACCACGAAGTCGGGCGTGTTGCCTGCGGTCACGGTCAGCGTGGCGCTGGCCGCGGCGGAATTAAGCCCCATCGGGGTGGTGAGGCTGCCGCTCGCGTCCGCGTAAACGCTTGCCACGGCGCTGGTCACATTGACTTTCAACACGCAACTGCCGCCCGCCGGCACGGTGGCCGAGGAGAGGGCCACGGAAGTGCCGCCCGCCGCCGCGACCACGGTGCCCGCGCAGCCGGTGCCGGTGAACGAGGCGGCCGGGGTGGAGGCGGTTTTCACATTGGCCGGGTAGGTGTCGGTCAAGGCGATGTTTTTCAAGGCGACGGCGTTGGTGTTGCTCAAGGTGATGGACAAGACCGATGTCCCGCCCGTGGCAATCGAGGTGGGCGCGAACGCCTTGGCCACGCCGATGGTCGACAGCACCGAGCGGACGGCAAGGTCGGCGCGGATCAAGCCGGCCCCGGAGGTGACATCATAGCCTGTGGTTTCAATGTCCTTGGCCCCGGCGACCAGGGCGCTTTTGACCTGGGCCGGCGTCAGGCTGGGCTTGGCGGATTTGACCAGCGCCGCGATGGCGGCGGCGTGGGGGGCGGCGGCGGAGGTGCCGAAAAATGGGCTGAAGCCCGGCGTGGTGCTGACCGTGCCGTCCGCTGCCGCCAGGTCGACCTTGTTCAACAACGTGCCGCCGTTGGTGCCGAACAGGACGTTGCCTGGGGTGATGGCGGTGGTGGCGGGCACCGGGTTGTAAAAGAGCCGGCGCGGGCCGTCCGAGCTGAAGGATTCGACCGGGTTGGCCGCGCCGCCGACGAACACGCCGCCGCCCGCCGTGGCGACATTGACCGCCGCCAGGGTGATGGTGTTCACCCCGGCGTTGTGGCCGAAGGTGTTGCCCTTGGTGTTGATGGCGAGCCGGCCGCGCTCGGTGTCCAGGCGCAAGGCACGGGGCGCGGCGGCGCCATGCCAGTTCAGCACGACGATTTTCGAACCCGAAGGGATCGCCGCCGACCCGCCGATGCCCTCCACTGGATCCTGCGTGCCGCTTTGTGTGCTGGTCGAAAAGCCCAGCACCGTGGTCATAGTCGAGTTGAAGATGATCAGGTCGTAGTCGTTGCTGGACGCGCCCTGGGGATCGCTCCAGCTCAAAATATACGGGCCGTGGGCCTGGGTAAGCGTGTTGCTGATCGAGCTGCCGAAGGAATGCACGGTGCCGCTTTCGTCGGTGAGGCCTGGCACCGTGAGGTTGCCGCCGTTGACAAAATCGCCTTCCCAAGTGCCCGAGGTGCCTTTGAGCAGGCTGCCCGAATTGGCCGCGGAGGAAAAATAAGGCGCGCCGGACGTGCTGACCGTCGTCACGGCGTTGGCGATGATGCCCTCCTGAAAGGGAGGCTCAAGGAAATAGGTCACGTCATCGACGATGACGGTGCAATTGTGCGGCGTGTTGCGCAGCGTCTTGATGTTGGTGGCCATCTGCGCGTCCCCGTTGAACCCGCTGGCAAAGCCCAGCGCCGCGCCCGGCGCCATGTCGTAGACGATCTCCAGCATCGCCGTGCCTTCATCGCCGCTGCCCGCCTGGCCTGTGACCACGTCCACAGACGCCGGGAGGTCGCCCGAGGCCTGCCGGCCGGCCATCGAGTCGACGCCATCGGACAGCACGCACACTTTTTGCCCCGCGCCGGTGATGCCGGTTTGCTGGACTTTGTCGGCGGCGTGGGCGGCCACGCCCTGGCTGGTCGCCGCGCCCACATTGCCGATGGGGCCAGTCAAGCCGTCGAAGCCGGTATTGCCGTCTTGCCAGGCGCGCAGTTCAACGGGCGTGGGCTGGTAACGGTTGGTGACGGGGGGGAAGTAAACCCCGACGAACCGCACCTCGGGGAGCGCCGAGATGGCCGTCAATTCGCTGATCGGCAGCCTGGCCGTCACCGAGTCGTAGTCCGCCACGGCGTTGACTTCGCTCGCGCCCGCCGCCTGCAAGGCGGCCAACAGCCCGCTCGTCACTTTGGCCTTGATGCTGACTTTCACCGTCGAATCGGCGGCGACGTGGTTTCTCAAAAAGTCTTGGACAAAAGGCACCGGCGGCTGGGCTCTGCCGGCGGCGGCTTGCGCCACCGCCCTCATGCCGTTCAACAGGTTGGAGTCGATTTTGGCCTCGGCCGGTGTGCGGTTCGCTTTTTCCGCGAGAATCGCGCCGATCTGGGCCTGTACGCCGGGCGGGAGGACAAGGCCGCCATTGGCGGCCGCAGCCGACATGCCGTGGCCCGCGGCCAGCAAAGCGCTCACGGCGGCGGCGATCCGGACGATAGGAAGGGGGAGCTTGGTATTCATTGTGAAACTCTCGATAGTTGGAGGGTTGTTTTTTTCACCACTAACCTGCCTATCATACACCAAAACTCCTGTCAATACCTTGACGCAGATACGGTTATTGAAAACATTTTTACGGCGGGGCGATGCCGGTCTAAAGAAGACTAGCTGCGCTCCGCGCCAGCCTACTCCAAGCGGTTCTCGACCACCAAAAACCAAGGCCGATGGCTGCTTAAGCGCAGATAGCCTTCTTCGCTCAAGGTCAAAATCGTCTTGGACACAGAATTGCGGACATTGCCGCCGATGGCTTGCAGCGTCCGCCCGTCAGTGTCCACGACGATGTCGCAATGCAGCTTGGCGTTCAACTTCTCCGGCACTTCTTCGACGACTTCGCCGAAAAAGCCCCGGCCCCGGTTGGCGCAAATCAAATCCCCCGGCTTAGGCTTGTATTCCTGGATGGTGTGGGGTATCAGCACCGCGTCGGGGCTTTGCGCCCGATGGATGAAATAGGATAGGTACTCCTTGTGGGCGTCGGCCCTGGGGAACAGGCTTTCCGGGATGCCCGCCTCCTGCATGACCCAGCTGATGAACGCCGCCGACCAAGGCTGGCTGCAATCTTTGCCCGTCAACCGGCTTTTGCCGACAGCCCGCCAGTATTGGTTGATGCGGTCGCTGTGCGCGTAGTCGTCGTCTTCCCAAATGCCCACATGGGGTATGCTTTCCTCGTCGCCTTCGACCACCACTTTCTGCCCGCCGAAATAAACCCATTCCTCCTTGGCGAGTTCGATGATTTTGTATTTCCAGGAATCCGAAGACAAAGCCTGGGGTTCGGGGCTGGGTTTGCCAATCGGCGCGGCGGGCGGCTCGGGTTGCGGCAGGGGCTTGTGCGCCTTGCCGCAAGCGGACAGGGCCAATATCGCCATAAACAGCAGGGATCTCGCTATCATCATTGAAGCCTGGGTATTAGTTGATTGGGCGCGGAATGGCGGTCATCGCGTCGGCCGCCGGGCCTCGCGGAACCAGGCCCGGTATTGTTCCATTTTCGCATGCTGCGCGTCGGGGGCGTGGCGGCGGCAGGTGGCATATTCTTCCGTGCCCGGCTTCGCGCCCCAGCGCATTTCCGCGCAGTCGTTGGGATTATAAGTCATTTCGTACAATGGCCTACGCGCCAGCACCTCCGCCACCGTCAGCTCCCACGGGCTGCCGTCCGTGCGCGTGTAGCGGATTTTGCGCTCTTGTATCCGCCGGGCGTGGTATTGCTCGATCTCGGCCTTGGCCTGCTGCGGCGTGGCGCCTTCCATGGCGAACAACTCGGGATGGCGCACGATCTTCTCGGGCAGGCCGTTCAGCACGTTGATGGCGATGATCAGGCGCATGTCGCGGGACGGCGTGGAGTAGTCCTCCCATGCGCCGATGGTCTCGAAAATAGCCGCGCCGCCGGGCATCGCGATGACGCCGCCGGGGTTCTTGCGGAAATACGCCTCGCCGTTGTCCACCGAGGTCACGCGGGTCTCCAATTGCTCGACCAGCGCGTCCAAAGTGGCCTCGTACGCTTGCCGGGGGGCCAGCCCCTTGGGGTTGATGAGCTTGGCCAGCTTGGCGTAAAAATCGTCCGGACTGAGCCCGTCCTGCTCCAGCGAAAACGGCGCGAAGCTGGGGCTGTCGACCAGCTCGTCGTTGCCCAGCGCCCGCAAGCCGCCCGAGGCGGTGCGCGCCAGCGGACGGAACGCCTTGAAGCCCGGCCCGGCGCTGGCGACGTTGGCGAACAGGAACGTGCCCTCCCAAAAGCGCTTGCGGGTGACTGAATTGTCCGGCTGCGCGTCCACGGCCAGCAAGACGCCCGGGCGGCCCGCCGTCTGCGGCACCCACTGGGCCAGCACCAGCACATGGCCGTAAGGGTCGGCATAGACCGTGCCCGGCCACAGCGTTTCCCGGCTGAGGGGCACCGGGTACAGGTCGGTGGCCTCGTCGTCCAGGCCGGTGCGCGCCGAGCCGGAATGCACCGCGTTCGCCAATTGCCCGCTGATATTTCTGAAGCCGGCCTGCGAGACGCCGCCATGGGTGAACTCGGTCTTGACCGTGGCAGGCCCGCACCGCGGCGGCGCGCCGGCCGAGCCGCGGCTACAGGCGCGGAAGGCGATGGGCAGGCCGACTTTCCAGGCGAAATACGCCCGCAAGGTGTAGGGCAGGTCGGCGCAGTCCGGCGTCGCGGGCAGGGCCTTGTCTTCGCCCTGACCCAGATAGTTGTGCAGGAAATTGCGGTTCGCGTCGCGCAGCACCGGCTCCAGCGAGGGGAAGCTGAGGTTTTCCTCCGGCGGCGCGCCAAACAGCTCTTCGATCCAGGCCGAGTAAAACGCCTCGGTGGCCAACGTCCAGCCCAGCGCCTTTTCCCGCTCATTGGCGCCGCCGACCTCCAGCGCATGGCAGGCGACGCGCTGGCCGTCCCGCCGCGCCTCGATCTGGTAGCTGCCTTCGGCGAGCCCGTCGAGTTGGCTGGAAGTGCTCCAAGGCGGCCCGCCCCGGCGGCGGACGTCGAGATCCGTGCGCCGGCCTTGGCTGTCGACCAGGGCCAGTTCGGACACCGCCCCGTCCGTGGCCACGGCCATCAGCTTGAGCGGCGCGTCGGCTTTGGGGTTGAGCGGCGAAATCCAAAGATGCGTCCCGCCGTCCTCCTCGCAAGCGCCGCCCTCGGCCCAGGCCGCTTGCATGCCGAAAACACCCAGCAGGCAAGCCAAGACAAAACCGCGTGAACGTGTAAACCGGTTATTCATATCCCCTCATATTTGGTCAAAGCCCGCGATGGCGGACAGATTGAACTGGATTGGTCGAATCGGCAAGCCCGTCAGGCGGAAACAGTCTGGCGAATAGCGTCCAAACCGATATACTCCAAAGGTTCCAAACACCAAAAGCAATCCCATGACCCAGCCGCCTCCCGTAGTGCTTTGCTTTTCCGGCCACGACCCCACCGGCGGGGCCGGCGTGCAGGCCGACATTGAAACAATCACCCGCCTCGGCGGCCACGCTTGCACCGTGGTCACGGCGCTGACGGCCCAGGACACCCGCAATGTCCAGGCGGTCTGGCCGCAGCCGGGCAGGGATTTTTTGCGGCAGGCCCGCTTGCTGGCGGCCGACCTGCCGATCCAGGCGGTCAAAATCGGCTTGCTGGGCTCGGCGGAGATCGCCTTGGCCGTCGCCGGCCTGTTGGCGGACGAGCTGGCCGGGATTCCCGTGGTGCTGGATCCGGTGCTGGCCGCCGGCGGCGGCCAGCCATTGGCCAGGGAGGATTTGATCGAGGCCATCCGGCGGCGCTTACTGCCCTGGACCTCGGTGGCGACGCCGAACATTCCCGAGGCGCGGTGCGTGGCAGGCGGCGTGGAAGCGCTGGACGACTGCGCGGCGGAGTGGCTGCGCCTAGGCTGCGGCCACGTCCTCATCACCGGCACCCATTCCGACAGCGGGGAGGTGGTCAACCGGCTGTATGGCGCGGGCGATGACTGCGCCTGGGCGTGGCCGCGCCTGCCCCACGAATACCATGGCTCCGGCTGCACCCTGGCCGCCGCGCTGGCGGCGGGCTTGGCCCGGGGGCTGGGCCTGGTGGAGGCTTGCCGGCAAGCGCAGCAATTCACCTGGGACGCGCTGGCCGCAGGTTTCGCGCCGGGGCATGGGCAATGGCTGCCGAAGCGGTGAGTTTCCTGCCAAGGCATCGCCCGGCTTCGCGCATACCTGCTACCTTATCAACCCCATCCTTAAACTCCCTGGAAAGCCGGCCATGGCCAATCCTTTTGAAATCTACGACTTGCTCCAAGACTACGCCAGCGGGACTGAGACCGTCCGCGAGGTGATTATCGGCCTGGTATGGACTTATTGCGAGGCGGAGGCTTGCGGCCTGGCGATGAGCCCGGCCATCCCCACCCGCACCCTGGCCTGGCCCGGCACGCTGCGCGGCAAGCCCGTCGCCGAACTGGCCCGCTGGGTGCGCGAATTCGAACCCTACCCGGCCACGGTCGGCATGGCCGCCGTCAACGCCGCCCTCAACCACCGCCACAGCCTGCCCGACGGGACGAGCCTGGAACCCGGCAACCTCGCCGTGTTTGAACATTTCCTGCCGCTCATCCAAGGCAAGAAGACGGTCGTCATCGGCCGCTATCCGGGGCTGGACGAATTTGTCCGCCAACACCGGCTGGATCTGGCCGTGCTGGAGCGCAACCCCGGCCCCGGCGACCTTCCGGACAGCGCCTGTGAATATTTGCTGCCACAGGCCGAATGGGTGTTCCTGACCGCCAGCGCGATCCCCAACAAGACCTTTCCGCGCCTGGCCCGGCTGTCCCGCGACGCCACCACCGTGCTGATGGGGCCGACCACGCCCTGGCTGCCCGAACTTCACCATTTCGGCGTCGACTACCTCGCCGGCGTGGAAATCGCCGACCAGGACCGCTTGCGCGCCAGCCTGGCCGAAGGCGGCGGCGTGCGCATCTTCGACGGCGGCGTCCGCTACCGGGTCGCGCCATTGGGGCAAAAGGCCGCGATGGAATGGTCGAAACGCCTGATCGCCCGCACCGCCGGCGAGAAAGAAAGCCTGACCCGCGCCATGGACGGCTGGTACGCCGGCGGCGAAACCCGCCGCTATCCGCGCTACGCCGAGCTGGATGCGGCCAACCGCGCGCTGTCCCGCCTCGACACTTGCTTCAAACGGCTATGGGACGCGCCCCTGTGAAGACTGAAATGCCCGCCTGGGCCGGCGCCAGCCGGCTGATCCTCTGCCACGTGCATCGGTCAAGCTCCCGCACGCTGTTCCTGCGCCACGCCACCGGCAGCGTCATCGCCCCGGCCCCCCTGCCCTTCCTGTCCACCGTCCTCGAAGAGGGGGAATACGACGCCGAAGACCTGGCGGTTTTCGCCCACCCGGCGGCCTTGGCCCGCGATTACTGCGCAAGATCGGGCCTGGAACCCTCCCTGTTGCAAGCGGAGGGCGGCTTCCAGCAGCGCGTGGACGCGCCCGGCGGAATCATCACCGTCTACCTGGCCCGCTTCACCTGCATCGACCCGCCGAGCGGGCTGTTCTCCGCCGACGGCGGAAAATTTTGCGCCATCACCGAACTGCGCGGCGGCCATCCGGCGGAAATGGCCTTATTGCAGCGAGCCTACCAAACCATCATAGGCTGACACATGGACACCCTTCCCCAAACCCGGCCCAGCCTACGCGTCGACGGCCAAGAAATCCCTTATCAAGAAGGGCAGACCGTCCTGCAGGCAGCCTTGGCGGCGGGGCTGAAAATCCCCCACTTGTGCTACCACCCCGAACTGGAACCCATTGGCAGTTGCCGCCTCTGCCTGGTGGAAGTGGCGGGCCGCACGCTGGCCGCCTGCACACTGCCGGCGGCGGACGGGCAGGCGGTCGCCAGCGCCAGCGCCAGCGCCGCCCTGCGCAAACACCGGCAAACCCTGGCGGGCCTGCTGCTGGCGGCAGGCAGGCACCTGTGCGTCAGTTGCGAGCGGACTGGCGATTGCCGCTTGCAGGAAACCGCCGCCGATCTGAACGCCCCTGCCACGCCCCCCTCCCGGTCCCAGGATCTCCCGGCCAGGGACGACAGCCACCCGGATGTCGCCCTAGACCGGGGACGCTGCATCCTCTGCGGCATCTGCGTCCAAGCCAGCCAAACGCTCGACGGTAAAAATATTTTCGCCTTCAGCGGCAACGGTGGCCAGGCGCGCCTAGCCGTCGATTCGGCATCTGGCTTATTGAAGGACAGCGCCATCGCCGCCGAAGACCATGCCATCCGGCTCTGCCCCGTGGGAGCCTTGATCGTCAAACAGGACCGCGCGGAAACAGGCCCGGGATTTTCAGCCATGGACTTTTTCGACGCCACGGACTGGAACGGTGCCGGGCCAGACGCCCAGCCATAGTGTCCAGCCCCCGCCAACCGCCTTGGCCAGTGCTAAAAGCGACAGGGCGTAGGCTAAAAGCGACAGGCTCAATTTGCAAAACAGCGGATTTGTCTCTTATTGGCGACGATTTAGAATAGGCAAAATATCGCCTTGCCATGCCAGAACTTAATTTCGCGCCAGAAAAATGCCGAGACAAGCGTCGCTTTTTAGCGACGCTTTTAAGTGGCCCGAAACAGGCCTCCGCAGGCAAAAATCGACTACCAGAAGCCAAACAGGCAGATAACGTCGCCTTTTGGCGACACTATCTGCGGAAAGGGAGAGGATTGCGCTTGTGAGCGCAAGCCCCACAGCCCGGCGATAGACACCTGGCAGGCCGCCCGAATGCGCAGCCTCCCTGGCGCAAGCACCATGAGAGGACTCAAAAACCATAATTTTATCAGGATGCTACGCATCGCCCTGCGCCACCGGCCCACCCTTCCCTTGAGCTCCCGCCCTATTTCCACGACTTGAACATGAATTTACGTCACAGGCCGGCCTGCGGGGAGTCCGGTGAAAAACAACGCGGGCAAGCCTTTGGATTGCTGGCTGGCAAGGATTGTGCTTAGAACTCCTTGGGCGAGGAGTGATATCGAGGCCGAACAAAAACAGCCCTCTGGCCGGCCTCAAAATGGCTCACTGAAGCCATTGCTTGATCAAAAAGTTTTCACCTGTCACTCAATTAAGCCAGGCAACGCCTAGACCTACCACCATGATCGGCGCAGACAAAAACCTGAACATAAAATTAGAAAACGCTATTTCTCAAGACGAGGGCAGCGTCATAAATGAATGCTGGTCGATCATATCGACAGGGATGGACGAGTTATTGCCTAAATTTTTCTCCCAAATTGATGATGATTTGTTTAGCCTTTCCGAGAAAGCCGAAACCAACGCGAAACAAACGCAGCTATTTGAAGTGATGCGCCTCATCCGCCGTGAACGGGAAGGCATACAGACACAGTACATGCAAAGCTTGTCGCAAGCATTCAATGACTATTGGAAAAAATCGACCGGCAATCTTCGGCTGGTTGACCGCAAGGGAAACCGGGATGAAGACGAGCTTACCTTGATTGACGAGGATGTTCTCGAAGAAACCCTGGCGGTCAACGGAATGACTGAAAAAGGGAACACCTTGCATCATGCGCAGATTTACCCGCTCACTGAGCGGTTTTGCTATTTGTCCAGGCGGGAGACGAAAGATGAAAGCCTTCCGATGTCGCCCGAAGTGTTGTGCAAGCAGTTTTCGGCAATCCTCAAGCCCATTGACATTGAGCTGAAGGTCAAACTGCTGATCTACAAAATGTTTGACCGCCAAATAGTTTGCAAGCTGGATGGCATTTACCAAAACCTAAACGCCCACCTTTCCACAAACGGCATACTGCCGTCAATCAGCCACAAGCTATCGAAAAACCCAAGGCAGCAGGCAGACGACACGGGCTTGTCCGCGCAGCAGCCTAACCCCTATCAAGCCGCAGAGCTTACCGCCTACCTCGAAACCTTCCGCACCATGCAGTCACTGGTGGATGACTGGCGGCACCAACTGGGCATCAAATCCTTTTCATCGGCAGCGGCGCCGGGCCAGCCAGTCGCCGATAGCGAGCAGGTCATCAGCGCCATCAGCAGACTTCAACAGCCTCCCGAAGAAGCGTCTTTGAGCGGTTCGCCGCTGTCGGCCGAAAGCCTGAAACAGCGGCTTGCCCAGCAACTCGGCGACGCCCAGGGGAATCATCCGGGCAAAGCCATGGGGCGTCCCGAAGAGGATATTATCGACATGGTGGGTTTGATGTTTGACTATATCCTTGACGATAAAAACATACCATCACCCATCAAATGCCTGATTGTCCGCCTGCAGATACCGATCATCAAAGTGGCGATTTTAGACAAGACGTTCTTCGCCAGGAAAACCCATGCAAGCCGCATACTTTTGAACGACCTTGCCCAGGCGGGCGTGGGGCTCTCCGACGAAGATCTCAGCGCCGACAACCCCATCCGCCAGAAAGTTGAAGAAATTGTCAACAAAATACTGAATGCCTTTAACCGGGATGTTGGCCTGTTTGATGAACTGTTGAGTGATTTCTCCGCGTTCATGGAAAAGGAATCGAAGCGCAGCATGCTGGCCGAAAGCCGAACCCTGCAAACCTCACAGAGCAAGGAAAAAGTTTGGCTGTCCAAGAAGGCGGTGGCGCTTGAAATCTCGTCGAGACTGCAAAACACGGACACCCCAGCGGCTTTCAGGACGTTTATCTACAACGACTGGAAAGACGTGATGTTTTTGGCCTATTTGCGTCGCGACAAAAACCCGGAGGAATGGAAGCGCTCCTTGGAGACATTGGACAAGCTGGTCTGGAGCCTTACCCCGCCAGCCAACACACAGGAACGGGCCAATCTGATTCGGGAGATACCACTCATTATGAGAGCCATCAGAAACGGCCTGGAAAGCACGTCCCTGGACGCCCACCAAATCGACTCCACTTTAAAAGATTTGCAGGTTTGCCACATCAGCACGCTGCATTCCAGGGTCTCGACCAAACATTCCGAGGCGTCCGGCAAGCTCAAGAGGGACGCCGAGGCCATTTTGCCGACCAATGATGTCACGATCAAAGACGCCGAACTCGCGGAAGTCATCCTGGAAATAAAATCCCACTTGCCAGACATTCATAACATTGACATTGAGGAAGTGACCATGGGTGGCGAGAACGCGGCTGAAAAAAAGGCGGCGCCGAGTTGGCTGAGGGATTTCGCGCAAGACGAGCATACGGATGCCGCCAACCGCCTGAAAGTAGGCGACTGGATAGAGTTTATCAATGAGGACGGCCATCTTTGGCGGGCAAAGCTGGCCTGGCAGAGCCCCGCCACCTCCTTGTGCGTTTTCGTCAACCGGCGCGGCGTCAAGATCTTGGAGCTGAGGCTGAACGATCTCGCTGTGCGCATGCGCCAAGGCCGGGCCAATGCGATGGAAGCCGCCAGCGTCCCCCTGATGGACCGCGCAGTCTCCTTCCTGACAAAATCACTGCAAAACCCTTTCGCCAAGCCGGCGCAAGCGCCTAATTTTGCTTAACGGGACTGGCCGGCAAACAACCGGCCAGGCACGCGGAGCCATGACGACGGCCGGGAACCCTTCGGCGCCGATTGACATCCAGCCTCCAAGAATTTAACCTCGTCCGCACGGCATCGCAAAGCTTCGCTTCAACCTTGCCGAACCGACCTGCCCGGTCGCGCCCACCTTACGCAGCAACGCGTCGCCATCCACCGCACGCCCATGACCGCTGATCCCAATACGCCATCCGCAGACGCCCCGGACCGGGCGGGCTCCGTCGAGACACTGTATCGGCACATCGTCGAAAACGCCAACGAAGGCGTCTGGATTCTGGATCCGCAAGCCAAAACCGTTTTCGCCAATCGGCGGATGGCGCAGATGCTGGGGGCTGCCGACGCGGACAGGCTTCAGGGCCGCACGATGTTCGAGTTCTTGTTTGAAGACGAGCGCGAGGAGGCCCGCCGCAGGGTCAGCAAGCGGCTGGCCAGCGGAGGCAGCACGGAATTCGAGTTCAGGTTCCGCCGCCAAGACGGCACCGAATTGTGGACGCACATCAGCGCGACACTGCTGTGCGACGCCGACGGGCGGCCCCGTTTTGAAATCGGGCTGCTGACCGACATCACCCGCCAAAAGCAGGCTGAACAGCGGCTGCGGGAAAGCGAACTGCATTACCGCTCCTTGTTCGAGCACATGCTGGAGGGATACGCCTGCTGCAGGATGCTGTTCAAGGACGGCAGCCCCGAGGACTTCGTCTATCTCAAAGTCAACTCGGCTTTTGAGCGGTTGACGGGCTTGGCGGATGTGGAAGGAAAGCGGGTTAGCGAAGTCATTCCGGGGATACGGGAGTCCAACCCGGAGCTTTTCGAAGTTTACGGCAGAGTGGCCCTGACCGGTCGGCCCGAGAAGCTTGAGAGCTACGTGCCCGACCTGGGGCTATGGTTTTCGGTCACCGTTTACAGCATTGAGAAAGAGCATTTCGTCGCCGTGTTCGACAACATCACCGAACGCAAGGCGGCCGGGGCTCAAATCGAATTCCTGGCGAACCACGACCCGCTGACCCGGTTGCCCAACCGCCTGCTGGTGCGCGACCGCTTCCAGCAGGCGGTGGCAGGCGCGGACCGGGGCGGCACCAAATTGGCCCTGGCGTTTCTGGACATTGACAACTTCAAACTCATCAACGACTCGCTGGGCCACGGCGTCGGCGACGAGCTGCTGCAAGCGGTCGCCGCGCGGCTGGGCGAATGCGTCCGCGACACCGACACCCTCAGCCGCCAAGGCGGGGACGAGTTTTTGCTGTTGCTGCCGGAAGTCCGCGACGCCGAGTCGGTCGCCTGCGCCACCACCAAGCTATTGCTGAACCTAGCCGAGCCCTTCCCGATCAGCAGCCACTCGCTCAACGTCACCGTGTCCGTAGGCATCGCCCTCTATCCGGATGACGGGACGAGCTTTGACGCGCTGCTGCAAAAAGCGGACACCGCCATGTACCGCGCCAAGGGCGAGGGGCGCAACGCCTGCCGCTTCTATGACTGGCAGATGAACCAGGAGGCCGACGAACACCACCGCATCCGCAATAGCCTGCGCCTGGCGGAGGCGCGCGGCGAGCTGGAGTTGTTTTACCAGCCCCTGGTCAACCTCGCCAGCGGGGCGGTGGCCGGCGCGGAAGCGCTGATCCGCTGGCGGCATCCCGAACTGGGCCTGCTGCTGCCGGGAAAGTTCATTGCCATCGCCGAGGACAGCGGCCTGATCGTGCCCATCGGCGAATGGGTGCTGCGCGAAGCCTGCCGCCAGGCGGCGGCTTTCCAGCAAGCGGGCCAGCCCGAGTTCGTCATGGCCGTGAACCTCTCGGCGGTGCAGTTCAAGCGGGGGGACTTGCTGCGGACGGTCATTGTCGCGCTGTCGGAGGCCGACCTAGACCCGGCTTTGCTGGAACTGGAACTCACCGAATCCGTCCTCATCGGCGACACCGACGCGGTGTTGCAGACGGTGCGCAGCCTAAAAGCGCTGGGCGTCAAATTGTCGATTGACGACTTCGGCACCGGCTATTCGAGCCTTTCCTATCTGAAACGGTTTGCGGTCGACAAGCTCAAGATCGACCAGTCGTTCATCCGCGACCTGGCCGCCGATTCCAGCGACGCCGCCATTGTCCGCGCCATCATTCAGATGGCGCGCAGCCTGGGGCTGAAAACCATCGCCGAAGGCGTCGAGGAGGAGCGCCCCTTGGATTATCTGCGCGTCTATCATTGCGACGAGGCGCAAGGGTATTACTTTGCCCACCCCATGCCGGCCGACGAGTTTGCGCGTTACCTTGCCCGCCAACGCATCCCATCCTTTTCATAGCCCAGCCGGATGAGGGCGTCTTTGAATAATTCGACAAACCTTTGGTGGTGGGCTTGGGTAAAATAATTTTGCCATTGCCTGGATTCCCCCGAGCGGATATGGCCGGGCTCTTCCACTTGTCCTGAAAACAAGCTATTGGCATAAGCGATTTCCAGCAACTGCCGCGTGTGCTGTTTTTCAAATCCCAAAAATTCAAACAATCTTTGGAACAGACGCAAATCCACGTCTATGATTAAATCCTCATACTTAAGCTCTAGAAAATAAGGATTGGCATAGTTCCATGCAAGCATTTCATTGATAAACCAAGGAATATTCAGCACAAACGGCTTTGAAAATATTCCTCATCCAATGGCTGCCCGACTTGTGGTGGGTTCCCGCCAGGATTCGGTGGGAAGGCCCGTGGTCAGAATCCTGCCTCCGGACAGGCTTGCCTATCCATTTTGACAGCCTCCCCAATCTCTGCTTGACACCCATCACGGCACCCCGTCATCAATCCAACAAGACCAGCCCCATTTCCTGGCCGATTTCCACGGCCCAGCGGACTTTGGCGTGGGAAGCCACTTCCAGCCAGCCTTGGCGGCATTGCGGATTGTTCGCGGCAAAGCGGGGGTCGTTCCAGTTGATGTCGTCGAACAACACCACCGCGCCGGGGGCCAACAAGGGCAAGGCGGCGTGGAAATCCCCCACATAATCTTTTCGGGAATGGCCGGCGTCATGGAACATGAAGTCCACAGGCTCTAGGGATTTGGCCAGGCGGGGAAGCACGGACGAAGTCCAGCCATACTCGCAGGCGACCCGCCCCGGATAGCGGCCTTCCAGTTGTTCCAAAGCGATTTTATATTGCAATTCAGAGCCTTCCACAGTGGTCAGATGGGTATGCCGCCCCTGCTTTGACAGGGCTTCTAAAATGAACATGGCCGACATGCCGTAGGCTGTGCCTAATTCCAGGCAGCGCTGGCAACGCATGAAGCGAACGATGGCGGCCAGGATGCGGCCTTTATGGCCGAAAGAGGAGGACATTTCAAAATGGGCGCGGACATCGCCGGCCCAGCTTCCGCTTTCCATGGGCATCGAGTTGCCGCTATAGGCGTCGGCGGTTTTGGCCAGTGATTCGGCCAAGGCGAATTCCAGCGGCGGCAGGTTGGCCAAGGCCCCCAGCAAAGACCCAAAGCGGCGGGCCGGTTCGGAATCCGCCCCGCCCCGTTTAGATTTCACGGGGGTGATGGGATAGGTTTTCCTTTCCAGGCAAGACCGCAGAAACTCGACATAGGCGAGTGGAAACTGGATGTCTTCGCCCGCCCTTGCCAAGGCCCAGGGCAAGACCACATCAAGGTTGGAATTGTCTCGGATTTTCGCCGAATCTAGCGTAGACTTATTGCCTAGGCCGATGCTTTTCAATGCTTGGTTAATCATGTTTTTGGGGTCGGGTGGATTGAAATTTTAGATTATAAAGTCTGCTCAATCAGGGTTTTTATAGGGTCTGGCTTTTGGATATTCATTTCCGCCTCAATACGCATCAATTCCTCGTAGTCAACCAAGTTATCTAATATTTCGTGTTGATCTAAAACCCATTCCTTGGGCCTTGTTTGGATGTGCGGGCGTTGTATCCCGGCCGTGGCCAAGCAGTGGTCGCAAGCTTGCAAAGGCTCGGATGAGGTGAGGTAGGCATACAGTTCCTCGCGAAAATCCGGCGCGTCACGGAGCTTGATCCCGTCACGGGTGTTTTCCGCTTCCGGGCCGACTAGCATCCGGGGCAAGAAGGCGCTTTGTGGACATCTGTAGACATAGCCATCGCGCAAATAATGGCAGCCCCAAACATGGGCGGCCTTGCATGCCCGGTAAATACGTTTCACCAAGGCACGGTTTTGGGTTCCGGGCAAGGAAAACGATTGGCGGAATTCGGTGAAAGAATAAACTTCCAGATGCACGCCAAACGCCTTGGCCATGTCTTTGTAACGCTGGATTGCAGCCGGTTCGATGGGGGAGCCCGGGTAAACGGAGATTTCCAAGTCGTCGATGCTTTCCCAAAACGCGTCCTTCATACGCGGGAGCAGCAGGCCGTTGGTCAAGACTTTAATCCGGTCGCTGATTCCGCTGGCCTGCACGGCTTTTATCGCCGTGACAATATCGGGGTGCAATAGTGGCTCGCCGCCGGTGAGGTACACCAACAATGGCCGGTACACCTTGGCGAGGATGGAAAAATCCCGATGCAGCACATCCGGGTCGGCATAGCCTTTCTTGGCAATGGGGGACAGATGGTTGCAATCTCGGCAGGAAAGGTTGCAGTGGCTAACCAACTCGGTTTGGCAGGCATAGTGAGGGATGATTTTGCCATCGACGATGCGCACGCCCGGGTTGGGGATGCCGACAGGCTTGGCAGGCTTGGGCTGGGTTTCAGCCGCCGGGTTCGGACGGTGCGACAAGGACGGGAAAACCGTTTCCAACATGGGAGGGGCTTGGATTTATGGGGTTTCTTCGGGATGGTTTTCTTGCGCCATGGCCCTGCGCCGGTCCAAGGCCTTCTTGAAGACCCGCAGGGCGTTCAACTCCACCAAGGTCTTGCCTACCGTCATATTCGCCCCGTGCCGGCGCACCAGCAGGGTGACGGCTTCTAGGTGCGCAATGGCGAGCTTGATGTCCGCGGCGCGGTGGAACCAGTCAGCGTCCTCGGCGTAGCGCAGGTCGGTGTCAAACAGGCCGGCCTGCTCGAAGGCGCGGCGGCGGTAAAGGCCCGCGCCAATGTAAAAGGGGAAGGATTCTTTGGGATTGCCCACATAGTCATAGACGCCCGTGTCAGGGTTTTTCACCAGCATTTGCGCCCGGCCGTGGGCCACGTCCAACCCGGGCGACTCCAGCAGGGTGGAAAGCAGCATGGCGAGGTTGCCTTCGGGCCACAGGTCGTCCACGTCCAGGAAGGCGATGAATTCCCCGGAGGTGTCTTTAATGCCGCGGTTGCGGGCCGAGGCCGCGCCGGAGTTGGGCTGGCGGAAATAGCGCACGTCCACCGGCAACTGCCGGACGGCTGCTTCGATAGCGTCAGTGCTGCCGTCGTCCACGACGATGATCTCCAAAGCCGGGTAGCCTTGCGCCAAGACATTGGCGACGGCCTCGGCCAGGAAGGCCGCGCCGTTATAGACCGGGATGATGACGCTGACCAAAGGCCGGGGCGCTTCCGGCGCGGCCTGCGCCGGGCAGGCTAACGCGGCGATGGCCTGCGGGCTTTGGCGCAGCAGGCCTGCGATAGCCTCGGTGACACCCGGCAGGCTCCGGCCCAAGGCCATTTCCAGGCCGCTCACCCGGTCGAGCAGGCGGTCGATGAACTGGTAAGTGGCCTTGCCCGCGCAAGGCAGTTGCGAGAGGGTCGTGAACGCGGCGGCATTGCGCAGCTCGGCCCGTCCCGTCGGCTCGAAGGCTGTCGTTTCGGCGTCGGCAAATCGCGGCGAGACCACGGCGCGTAGGGGCAGGGAGCGGGCGATCTGGCCCTCCATCGCGGGCCACAGTTGCAGCACGGCCTTTTCCTGGTCCAGAAAGGCCGCGTTGGTCAGCAACGGGGCAAAGACCGGGAAACGCTCCAACTGCCCAGGCTCCAGCTTGGCGGTGGCATAGAGGCTGTACACGCGCGGTTCCGGTTCCAAACCCACGACCAGGTAGTCGTCGGCCACATAGGCCATGCCCTGCGCCAAGGAGGACAGCGCCGTGGTGGATTTGCCCACCCCGCCCTTGCCGGTGATGAGGATGGCCCCGTCTTCCGCCGTGCCCACGGCGGCGGCATGGAGCAACTGGCAGCCTTTATGCTCCATCCACCAATGGAACAGGCTGCGCAAGGGCGAGGCGATGCACCAGTAAGGCAGGATGTGTTCGTCGCGCACCCAATAGACGGCCTCGCCGCGCTGCAAGTCCATTAGGTTCACCGAACATTCGATCCAGTGGAAGGCGGCGCGGATGCGCGGGCTGCCCATGCCCCAGATGTCGCCACGGTCGGTCAGGCGGTCTTGCGGGAAGGGCGGCGGCGGCATGGCGACGCCGGTGGAGGCGCTGTCCCACACATGGAAGGTGACATCGGCGGGGCGGTCTGGGGAAATTTGCAGATGGGCCAAGGCCGGGGCGAAATGCCGGCGCAAGGTCTCGCCCGCAAAGACCAGGCGGATCAGGTTGCCCGCCAATTCCAGATAGGTTTCCACCGCGCCGGCCTTCTGCTCGGCTTGCAGCGCGCAATCCAAAATACTGTCGAAGAAGGCCACCTGGAGGTGTTCCGGCATGGCGGGAGTGTCGGAGGGATGGTTGTTGTCCATAGGTTCAAGCGCCCGGATGGGTTGTGGTTAGAGTCAAATGGCCTTGCTCCAAGCGGTAGACCCGCTCGGCGAAGGCGACCACGCCGGGGTCGTGGCTGATGATCAAAATGGCGGGGCGGCCCGGGGCCGCGCACAGGCTGTCCATCAGCCGGGCGATGGCCTCGGCGTCCAAGTGGTTGGTCGGCTCGTCCAAGATGAGCAGCCGGGGATCGCCCAGCAAGGCCCGGGCGATGGCCAGCCGTTGCCGCTCGCCCCCCGACAGCAGAGCCCCGCCTTCCCCCATCTCGGTGTCGTAGCCTCCGGGCAAGGCACTGACAAACCCGTCGGCCAGGGCCAGCCGGGCAGCGGCCCGCACCGTTTCCCGGCTGGCTTCGGGGTTGCCGAAGCGCAGGTTGTCCAGCACCGTCCCGGCAAAGAAGCTTTGCTGCTGCATGACCACGCCCATGCGTTTCCGCAGGGCCGCCATGTCCAGTTCGTCGTAGGCCACGCCGTCGGCATACACCGCCCCGGCCTGGGGCCGGCAAAAGCCCACCACGAGATTGAGCAAGGTGGTCTTGCCCGCGCCGTTGGGGCCGACAATGGCGACCCGTCCGCCGGGCGGGATGTCCAGCTCGACCGAGCGCAGCACAAGATGTCCGCCGTAGGCGAAACTGGCGCCGCGCAGGCTGATCTTGCCGTCGAAGCCGATGCGCCGCTTGCCTGTGTAGGGTTGGGTTTCGCCTTCTTTCAGCAGGCCATGCAATTTCAGCAGGGCTTCCTGGCCCGCGATCAGCTCGGGGATGCCGCCGGTCAAATTGTCCAACTGGCCGTTCAGCAAACCCGCCGCCACATAAAACGACATGAGGTCGCCCAGGCTCATCGCGCCTTGGGCGACCGCCGATCCGCCGGCCACCAGGATGATGATGCCCGCCAGCCCCGTCAAATTGCGCTGCACCTGCCCATGGACGGCAAAGCTCATGGCCATGCGCCGGCTGTGGTCGCTCAAGTCTTGGATGTATTGGTGTTGGACAGCCCGTTGCTGTTCCTCGCAGGCTTTAAGGCGGATCAAATCCATCTGCCGCAGGGTGAACCTTGCCCCCGTGCTGAATTGCTCCATGGCTTGCTGGCATTCATGCACGTCGGCCTTGACCCGCCTGCCGGCGCTGCGCGAAGTCCAAGCCAGCACGGGGAACAACGCGGCGGCCATCGCCACCAGTTGCCAGTTTAAAAACAACACCACCCCCAGCAGGGCCACACAGGCGAACAGGGCAGGCAACATGCTGGACAACAGGCGGTTGCTGAGATTGTCGAAGCGCTCGCTGTCCAGCACGATGCGGGTGTGCATCCTGTCCATGTCGGCATGGTTGAAATGCTCGCGGGAAAGGATGTAAAGACGGTCGAGCAAGTCTTGCCGCAACTCCACCACCGCGCCTTTGACTGTATTCAGCACCACCCGCCGCAGCCCAAGGCCCACCCCGGCCTGCAGCGCCCGGATCAGGACAATGGCCGCGCCCAGCCACGGCAACATATCCGCCTGGCCCTGCGGTATGGCTTGGTCGAAGACGACGCGGATCAGGTACAAGACGGGCAAGACGAACAGCGATTGTAGCGAGGCCACCAGGGAATAGAGGGCCAGGCGGATTCGGCGGGCGCGGTAATAATGCGCGAAAAGCCGGAGCGCGTCGCGGTCGAACAAGGCCAAAGCAGGTTTGCTAAAAGGCCAAAGCTTCACCGGCAAAGGCCCAGACGGCGCAGCAGGCCGTCCCGAACCGCCGGGAAAATTTCCAAGCGGCCGCGCAATCGCCAACGGTACCGCAAATAATGGGTGAACCCCCAAAGCAGGCAGAAGGGATTGGATGCTTCGGCCAAGGAGCAGTAATCGGCAAACACGACCCACTGCTTGCCCAAGGGGTTGGCGTACAGTCGCCGGATGTCGGTCAGCGCCATGGCGTTGGCGATGCGTTCCTGCAGTCCGGGCCGGTAGTCTTCCAGATGCTGGCGGACGAAGCTTGGCAGTTCGACGCCGAAATGCTCCGCCAAGTAATTGAGCCCCAAGCCCAGCCGGCAAGTCAGTCTCTGGGAATCGGCAAACGCCAGCATCTTCCCCCAGTCGACTTCGCCGCCCCGTTTGCGCAAGACGGCCAAGGCATCGGGTATCCAGCGGATGGGCGGCTCCTCGTTCCAGCGCACGCCATGGATGATGGTGTGGAACAGCAATGAGGTGGGAGCCGGCTGCCACGCTTTGACGCCTTGGAACTCCAGCGGCTCCACATCAGACCAGAACCATTGGTCGGCGGCGCCGGACAGGCATTCCCGCAGCATGTGGTAATGCACATCCATTTGCCAGTTGTCCCGGTGGCAGAGCATGGCGTGGTAAAACTTGAACTCGTCCGCCGAGCCTTCCTCTATCGGCGCCCAGCCCACTTCCTTCATGGCCGAAAAGGCCTTGGGCACTTGCTCCAAGGGAAAGCCGATGTCAAGATCGGACATCGGCCTTAAGGCGGGGTTGCCATAATAACTCACGACGAGCGGAGCGCCTTTGAGGAACAGCATTTTGAAGCCTGACTGGCTAAAGGCTTGCAGGACTTCGCGCATCGCGAAGAACATGGCCTGGTTCTCACACCAAAAACGCCGGTAGACGCCCTTCAACCGGCCCATCAAAGGGTCGTCGACCCCCAGCCTTAGAAGATTATGGTAGGTCAGGGGCAACAAGCGCAGCACGGGATAGCCCAGTTCACCCTCCAGATCCACGCTGTCCCGCCACTGCCGGAAAGCCGCCACAGCCTCTTCGCCGTCCAGCAAGGCGGCTTTCAGCAATAGTTCCTGGGCCGGGCTGGGCCAAAGCCTGCCAAGATCGCCATCGGTTTTCTTCATGGCGAAGCCCCCCCATCAGCGCTTTCTCCCCCGGCCCGGCGGCGTGCCAGCGACGCCCGCAACAGCCGCAGGTAATCGGCCTTGAGGCTTTCAGCCTTCCTCACGGTGTTGGCGCTGTGGATGCGGCGGCGCAGCACAACCTGTTCGAGCCGTCCCAAGGCAATCCCGCGCGCTTCGGCGCGGGCGACCCAGTCCATGGTCTCCCCTACCGTGAACCCTGCGTCAAACCCGCCCACCCGTTCAAACACATTGCGCCGCAAGAGCATCGCGCCCGCCACGCGTCCGGCCAGGACGCCGGCAGGCACGTGCAGGCGCGATCTTTCTTCCTCGGCAAGCTCCGGGCTGGCAAACGCCTCCACTTGGCCGAACACACCGTCAAGCTTGGGGTCTTGGGCAAGCTTCTGAAGGCGCGGCGCCAAGCTTCCCTCGGGCCAAAGGTCGTCGGCGTCAAGGAAGGCGATCAGATCACCCTTGGCCAAACTCAGGCCTTGGTTCCGGGTCGCGGCGATGCCTTGCTTGTGCTGCCGGTGGCAGCGGACGGGCGGGCCGAAGGATTCGGCGATGGCCGCGCTTGAATCGCTGGAGCCATCGTCGACGACGACCACCTCCCAAGGCGGCGGCTGTTGCGCCAGCACGCTCTCCAGCGCCTCTTTCAAATAATCCGCCGCATTGTGGCAGGGCACGATCACGCTGACCTTGGGGGCTTGCTCACTCATCCCCTGCCTCCTTCCGCTTGCGCTGGATGGAACTTCGCAAAGCCCTAAGCAGCAGGGGATTGGTTATCGGGCCGGCCAGGGTGGCGTTGCCGCCATAAACGCGCTTGCGCAGCAATAACTCGGGCAGCACCGCCAACTTGACCCCGCCGTCCAAAGCGCGGGCAAACCAATCAGTGTCTTCGCCGACGGCAAAGGCGGGGTCGAAGCCGCCCACCCGCGTGAAAACGGCGGGCCTGGCCAGCAAAGCTTCCATCATCCAGCCCGGGCGGGACTCCCCTAAGAGTTCAGGCCGGAAAGCCGGCGGGCATTCCGAACCCTCTTCCAGAAAATGCTCCACATGGCACAGCACGGCATCGGTGTCAGGATGGCTTGCCAAATAATCCAATTGCCTCTCCAGCTTGCCGGCCAGCCACAGGTCGTCATGGGAGATGAACGCGAGATATTCGCCCTTGGCCTCCCGGATGCCTTCGTTGTAAGCATTGGCGATGCCTGAAGCCGTTTGCCGCAAAACCCGCACACGAGGAAATGTCTGGGCGATGGCGGCGGTGCCGTCGCTGGAATGGCCATCGACCACAATGATTTCAAGAGGCTGCAAGCTCGATTGGCAAACGCTCTCCAAGGCCTGGGCAATGAAGCGCGCGCCGTTGCGGACGATGAGGATGACGCTGACCGGGGTTTGCACCCCTCCTTCCGGGAAAGGCGGCGACAAAATCGGTGATTCCATCAGGCGCGGCCTTTAAGGCGCGGCAGGCCGGGTGGGTTTTGCGACCGGCCAACCAACCTCGTCGATGTCGTGGATGGGATCGAGCAACAGCAAATCCTGCATATCGGCATAAACTTCCAACACAGGTGGCCTGTAGGCCTTGGGCGCGGCAGCATCAGGCTCGGCTGGGGCAGGGCCTGCGTCCACGCAGGCATCGGCAGGCGTGACCAAGCCTTGCTCCACCAGGCTGTCGAAGAAGGCGTGGACATCGGAGGCATAAGCCGGCGCCTCCCCGCCGTAAATCCCGGCCAGCCCGCCCGCCATGCCGTCCAGCGGCATCCCGCGCTCAAGCCAGGCCCACAACAAAGCCCCCGTATGGCGGGCGCTATAGTAATTGCCTGATTTGAGATTCATGATGACGGCTTCCCCGTCAATCAACTCGCTGACGACAAAGGGTTGGTTAAGCTTGAAACGGCTAGGGCTAGACATGGCTGGTAATTGGAATACAACGAAAAAAGGATGGCAATTGTAACATTCGACCAAGCTAAAAAGCAGGGGCCGGGCGGCGGTGCTGGACTATGCCACGCGCCAGGCCATCGAGCCGATGTTCTCCGGTTTCAAAGGCCGAAGCTTCGGGCTGGAAGATTCGCCACCGGCTAAACCTCCGCATACCTCGCCCCGCCCTCCCCCAGCCAGCGCCGCAACAGCGGCTCCACCGCTTCAGGGACATCTTTCAACAGCGCTTCGGCGACCAGCTTGACCTGGTCCAGCAGATCGCCGTCGCGGGCCAAGTCGGCGACGCGGAACTGGACTTGGCCGGTTTGCCGCACGCCTAGCAGCTCGCCCGGGCCGCGCAGTTCCAGGTCTTTTTCGGCGATGACGAAGCCGTCGCTGGTCTCGCGCAGAATCCCTAGGCGCTCTTTCGCGCCCTGCGTCAACGGCGGCTGGTACATCAGCACGCAGTGGCTGTCGCCGGGGCCGCGCCCGACCCGGCCGCGCAACTGGTGCAACTGGGCCAGCCCCAGCCGCTCCGGGTTTTCAATCACCATCAAGCCGGCGTTGGGCACGTCCACGCCCACCTCGATGACCGTCGTGGCGACCAGCAGGCCGGCCTCGCCGGCTTTGAAGCGGGCCATGACGGCGTCCTTCTCGGCCGACTTCATGCGCCCGTGCACCAGGGCCACGCGCACCTTGGGCAAGGCGTCGGCCAAGGCGAGCGCGGTGTTTTCCGCCGCCTCGCATTGCAGCACCTCCGACTCTTCGACCAGCGTGCAGACCCAGTAGACCTGCCGCCCGCCGCCCACCCAGTCGCTGATGCGGCTGATGACCTCGGGCCGGCGCGTGGACGGAATCACCGTGGTCTTGACCGGCGTGCGCCCCGGCGGCAACTCGTCGATGACCGACACGTCCAGGTCGGCGTAGCCGAGCATGGCCAGGGTGCGAGGAATCGGCGTGGCGGTCATGATGAGCTGGTGCGGGTACAGCCCGTCGCGCACGCCCTTCTCGCGCAGCGCGAGGCGCTGGTGGACGCCGAAGCGGTGCTGCTCGTCGATGACGACCAGGCCCAGCCGGTGGAACACCACATCCTCCTGGAACAGGGCATGGGTGCCGATCACCGCCCCGGCGCGGCCTTCGGCGATGGCCTCCAAGGTTTCGCGGCGAATCTGCCCCTTGTGCTTGCCCGCCAGGTAGGCGATGCGCACGCCCAGAGGCTCCAGCCACTGGCTGAAGCTGCGGTAATGTTGCTCCGCCAGCAATTCGGTCGGGGCCATGACGGCGACCTGGCAGCGCGAGGACAGGGCCGCCAGCGCGCCCCACGCCGCCACCACGGTCTTGCCCGAGCCCACATCGCCCTGCACCAGGCGCATCATCGGCCTGGGCGAGGCCAGATCGCCTTCGATTTCCTGGATGACGCGGCGCTGCGCGCCGGTCAGCTTGAACGGCAGGGATTTGCGGAATTGCTCGGATTTCGCCTTGGACAAACGCAGCGGCGGCGCGCCCTGGCGGCGCAGCGTCTCGCGGAAGCGGCTTTGGCTGAGGTGGTGGGCCAGCAGCTCCTCGAAAGACAGGCGCTGTTGCGCCAGCGCCAGCCCCTCCAGCCCCGCCCCGGCCGGCGGCTTGTGCAATAGCCGCACGGCTTCCGCCAACGGCGGAAAGCCCAGCGCGTCCAGCAGTTCGCCGGGAATCCAGTCGCGCAACACCCCGTCATCGGCCTCGCACCCCGCCAAGGTGCGCTCCACCAGCGTGCGCAGTGTTTTCTGGTGCAGCCCCTCGGTCAGGGGATAGATCGGCGTCAGGCTTTTTTCGATCTGGCCGACCTCCTCCTCGGCGATGGCCTGGTGGTCGGGGTGGACCATTTCCGTGCCGTAATAGCCCTCCCGGGCCTCGCCGTAACAGCGCAGCCACACGCCGGGCCTGAAGCGCGACAGCAAGTCGGCGGAGAAGTTGAAAAAGCGCAGATACAGCGTGCCGGTGCCGTCGCCGATCCGGCAGACCAGCGAGCGGCGGCCACGGGGAACCACCTCGGCCAGCTCCACCCGGCCTTCCACCAGGGCATGGTCGCCGGGCCTGACGCTCCCCAGGGGCGACAGGCTCGTGCGGTCTTCGTAGCGGGCAGGCAGATGGAACAGCAAGTCTTGGACGGTGTGGACGCCCAGCCGCTCCAATCGCTCCAGGGTTTTCGCCCCGACACCCTTAAGCGACGCGATCTTGGGGCTGCCCACAGCCTGGGACGGGGACATGCGCTAGGCCAGGCTCCGGATTATTCTTCCAGCACCATCACCGCGTCCATCTCGACGCCGGCCCCGCGCGGCAGCGACGCCACGCCGATGGCGGCGCGGGCCGGAAACGGCTGGCGGAAATAACCGGCCATGAGTTCGTTGACCAGCGGAAAAAAGCCTAAGTCGGTCAGGAAGACATTGAGCTTGACCACGTCGTTCAAAGAACCGCCGGCGGCTTCGGCCACCGCGTTCAAATTGTCAAACACGCGGCGGATCTGCGCCTCCATGCCGCCCTCGACCAGCGCCATGGTGGCCGGATCCAGTGGGATTTGCCCGGAAAGATAAACCGTGGCACCCACTTTCACCGCCTGGGAATACGTGCCAATGGCGGCGGGCGCCTGGTCTGTGTGGATGATTTGTCTGCTCATGTCTTCTTAGGTCTTGAGTTCGGATTTGACGCGGAATAATGTCGGCCACCACGGACAACCCGCCAGCGGCATGCTCACGTCTTCCTCGCCTTGAGTTCGGATTTGACGCGGGATATTTTCACCACCACCGACAATTTCCGCAACTCGCGCATGACATTGGCGAGATGGGCGCGGTCTTTCACCGACAGCGTGATGATGTCGGTGGAAAACTCGCTGTCCTGGTTGGTGATTTGCACATTTTCGATGTTGGCGTTCATCCTGGAAATCGTGGAGGCCACCTTGGCCAGCGTGCCCAGCTTGTTGAACAGCTCCAGCCGGATCTCCACGGAAAAATCGCCGCTGACCAGCTTGTCCCATTCCACGTCCAAGCCGGTGAACTGCTTTTTGCGCAGGTCTGAGACATTTTTGCATTCGGCGGAATGCACCACGATGCCCTTGCCCGGATTGAAAAAACCGACAATGGCATCGCCCGGGATGGGACGGCAACACTTGGCCAGGCTCACCACCATGCCTTGCGCGCCTTTGATGATCAGCGGATTGCGGGTGGCCTTGTCACCGCCCTCCGGGCGCGGCGCGGGCGGCTTGATCTCATCTTGCAGCAGCAGCCGGACGACCAGGAACGGCAGGCGGTTGCCCAGGCCGATGTCCTCCAGCAGCGCCTCGCGGGAGGGCGAGTCCAAGGCTTTCAGCAACTCGGCGCAGCGCGCCTCGGAAATGTCCTCCAGCCGCATGCCGCGCGCGTCCAGCTCCTTCTCCAACAGCTTCCGGCCCAGGCTGATGGCCTCCTGCTTCTTGAAATTGCGCAGATACCCCCGGATGGCCGAGCGCGCCTTGGCGGTGACGACGAAATTGAGCCACAACGGATTCGGCCTGGCCCAGGGCGCGGTGACGATCTCCACCGTCTGCCCGTTGACCAGCGGCGTTTGCAACGGCGACAGCACGCGGTCGACGCGGGCGGACACGCAGGCGTTGCCCACGTCCGTATGCACGGCGTAGGCGAAATCGACAATCGTCGCCCCGCGCGGCAGCTTGATGATCTTGCCCTTGGGGCTGAGCACGTACACCTCGTGCTGGAACAAGTCCACCTTGAGGTTTTCCAAAAACTCCATCGAGTCGCCCGCATGCTGCTGGATTTCAAGCAAATCGCGCAGCCATTCGTGGGCCCGGTTTTTGAACGTGGACGCCTGCTCGTTTTCGGATTTGTACAGCCAATGCGCGGCGATGCCGCACTCGGCCATGTGGTGCATCGCGCGGGTGCGAATCTGGACTTCCAGCGGCTGGCCGTAGGGGCCGACCAGCACCGTGTGCAAAGACTGGTAGCCGTTCGCCTTGGGCACGGCGATATAGTCCTTGAACCGGCCCGGCACCGGCTTGAACAAATTGTGGGCCACGCCCAGCGCGCGGTAGCACTCGTCCACGCTGCTGGTGATGATGCGGAACGCGTACACGTCGAACACCTCGGAGAACGGCAGGTGCTTGACGCGCATCTTCTCGTACAAGCTGTACAAATGCTTTTCCCGCCCGATCACCTGCGACTCGCCCAGGCCGCCGTCCTTGAGCCGGCCGATGATGGCGCTTTCGATGTTGGCGACGACTTCTTTGCGGTTGCCGCGCGATTTCCGCACCTCGCGCTTCAGCACCCGGTGGCGCAGCGGATGGTAGGCGGCAAAGCCCAAATCCTCCAGCTCCAGCCGCAGCTCGTTCATCCCCAGGCGGTTGGCGATGGGCGCGTAAATGTCCAGCGTTTCGCGCGCGATGCGGCGGCGGCGGTGCGCGGCCATGACCCCGAGGGTGCGCATATTGTGCAGGCGGTCGGCCAGCTTCACCATGATGACGCGCAAATCCTTGACCATCGCCATGACCATCTTGCGCACATTCTGCGCCTGCGCCTCGGCGCGCGACTTGCTGTCCAACTGGGTCAGCTTGCTGACCCCGTCGACCAGTTGCGCGACCTCCTCGCCGAAATCCCGCGCCAACTGCTCGCGGGTGACCTCGGTATCCTCGATGACATCATGCAGCAGCCCGGCCATGATCCCCTTGGCGTCCATCCGCATGCCGGCCAGGATGATGGACACGGAAATCGGATGGCAGATGTAAGCCTCGCCGCTGACCCGCTTTTGGCCCTCGTGGGCGGAGGCCGCCAAGCGGTAGGCGCGGCGCACCTCCTCCACCTGGGCCGGGTCGAGGTACTCGTCCAGCATCAAGGCCAAGCGCCGGATCAGCTTTTCCTGCGGCGACTCCGCCTGGTCCTGGGGAAAAAGCGCAGGGTCGCTCAACCCGGCCGCGCCGGAGTAGCCCGGCTCGTCCAGGCTTTCCGCCAGATCGGCTTCGCCGGCGTCCTCGGCCATGGCGCGAACTCCGCCCACCGACATGCTTAGATCAGATCGTCGTCGTCCAGGTCAATATCGTCGTGGCGAATCTTGAAGGTGGGCCGCTCGACCTGGTAGCGGTCATGCTTGGGGCCTTCCTTCAAATACTCGCGGGTGATCAGGCCGGCGGCAATCTCCCGCAAAGCCAGCACGGTGGGCTTGTCGTTGGCCCAAGGCAGCTTGGCGTCGTCGGGGTGGCGGGCCAGTTGGCGGGCGCGCTTGGAGCCCAGCAGCACCAACTGGAAACGGTTGTCGACTTTGTCCAGACAATCTTCTACGGTCACTCTTGCCATGACGGCTAATCCTCAAAAAACTTTCAGAAAAACAAACGGTAAGATCAAGAGGTTCTTTTTACCCCATGGCGGGCGTTCTGTACAGACGCGGCGGTGAAATTTGTTCGCCGCGGCGTAGCGGGCAGCCCGCAGGAAGCGCAGCGGAATGCGAAAGTTCGCGGCCCCAATCACCTGGATTTATCCTCGTTCCCACGCGCCGCGTGGGAATGCGTTTTAGGCGCGCTGCGCCATTCGCTCCGCGGCGCGGAGCGAATGGATTCCCACGCAGCGCGTGAGAACCAGAAGAATCCGAGGCAGGACGATTTCAGCGCAGGCTTGCGCCATCTCACTTGATGCCTAAGTCTTTTAACTCAATATAGCCTGACTCGCTCCGAAGCCGCGCACCGCCTATCGCCGGGGAATCCCTTGCCACCGCCGTGACTGGGCCGTGTTTTGCATGGCCTGGCAGAAAGCCGGATTCTGCCACGGGTGCGCGTGGAGATTCGACACCCACTAGAGCTTGGCAGACATCCACCCCGGTTCTTGCCCACCATCGCTGATCACCCCACCCTTATCAAGGAGCTTGAATTCATGCCTGCGCCAAACCCTTCCTACCTTCCGCTGGCCCTGGCGCTGTCCCTGGCTTCGCCAGCCTGGGCCTCGAATGTCGCCGTGACCGGCACCGACGGTGCCGATGGCGGCCCGCCCGGTGCCGGGCAAACCGTCACCGCCAACAACAACCCCGGCCCCGACGCCACGAACACAGCCAAGGCCACCGGCGGCAAGGGCGGCACGGTGACTAACCAACAATACCAAGGGACAGGCGGAGCCGGCGGCGGCGCGACGGCCAACACCGGCACGGCTTCCTCTTCCCCGAGCGGGGCGAAGTCCGTCGCGTCGGCTTATGGCGGAGGCGGAGGTGGCATCAGGTTTGCCGGCTCCGGCGGCAACGGCGGCAATGCCAAGGCTGTTGCCACGGCATCTGCCACAAGCCCAGCGGGGGATGCCATCGCCACCGCAAAGGCGACCGGCGGGAATGGTGGCAATGGTGGCTTTGTTCAGGGTGGCGGAGGTGGAACCGGAGGAACGGCCAGCGACAGCACAGCGACGGCAAAGGTAAGTAGCACGGGCACCGCCTCGGCGAGTGTGGTTCAAATCGGCGGGGCGGGGGGTGGCATCTCCTCCAGCTATGGCGGCGGCGGCAACGGTGGCGCAGTCGGCGGCGCCCAAGCCAAAGCGATTGCAGGCCATGGCATAGCCAAGGCCAGCGTCATACAGATCGGCGGGGCGGGTGGTTACGGCGGTGGTGGCGGCGGAAATGGCGCTGCCAGCAGCTTGGTGAACGCAGTCAGCGGATCGACGAATGGCGGTTCGCTTTATCTAACCCAAACCGCGCAAGGTGGCTTTGGCGCTAATGGCCGCATAGGTGGCTGGGGAGGAACGGCCAGTTCCAGCCTCAGCACAACCGACACCACCAGCGCATGGGTGCAATCACGGGTCAACGCCATCGGCGGCAATCCCGGCCGGACAGGGGGAAGCGAATACGTTGGCGACGGCGGCGCGGCGACGGCGACTGGCAGTCTAAAAGGCGCCCATGCGGTCGATATCGCATCGATTGCGACCGGCGGGGGTGACAGTTGCGATTCGACCTATTGCTACGGCAGCGGCAGCGCAGGCGGAAGCGCCCAAGCGGTTGCCAAAGGCTCGACAACCGGCGCTAAAGACAATGCCACCGCCAGAGCGACCGCGCAAGGCGGCAACGGCTACAACGGCGGCGACGGCGGCACCGTCAGCGGCAGCTCGGCCTCGGCGCAAGCGCAGGCCGGCACAGCCACCGCCAGCGTCACCCAGATTGGAGGATCGGGCGACAATGGATATGGCGGCGGCGGAGCGGGCGCGGCCAGCACCCTGGCCAACGCGGCGACTGGCTCGACCAACGGCGGCACGCTGGTTCTGAGCCAGACGGCCCGCGGCGGCAATGGAGGAAACAGCAGCGCGGCGACGGGCGGCGCGGCAGGCAAGGCCTCCTCCAGCCTGGCGACGGTGGACACCACGAGCGCCTCAGTGCAAACGCGGAGCTACGCCTATGGCGGCAATGCCGGGGGCAGCGCCACCGGCAATGGCGTGGCGGGGGGCGCGGCAACCGCCACCGGCAGCCTCAGCGGCGCTTACATTGTCAACACCGCTTCAAGCGCGCAGGGAGGCGCCGGCGGTTATGCCACTGGCGCGGGCAACAGCGGCGGCAAAGGCGGCAACGCGACCGCGTCCAGCAACGGCAACTCGACGGCGGGAAATGTGCTGGCCAGCGCCAGCGCCAGCGGCGGAAAAGGCGCGTCCTCCAGCCAAGGCAAAGGCGGCGACAGCGGCGCGGCCACCGCGACCGCCAAAGGCAGCAGCGCCGCCGGACAGGCCAAAGTCTACGCCAGCGCGACAGGATACCAGGGAGGCGCCGGCGGGACGGGTGCGGGCTTGGCGGGCACGGCCCACGCGACCGCGACCGCCGCCGGCCTCAGCGGCTTCGCGCGAGCGACCGCGACGACCGGCGGCGGCTTCCTCAACAGCCTGAGCGCCACCAGCCTAGCGCCCGTCAATCATTCCACCTCGACCGCGGACAGCCTCGCCAATATTGGCGGGCCGGTCAAAGCCGCCGGTTCAGCCCCGGCCAGTACCGCGTCTTACGCCTACGCGGCGGGCCTGGTCGATTACGCCAACCTAGGCCCCCATGTCGCGGCGCATTTTAACGACCCGGCCATGATTACCTTTGGCTCCGGCGCGCTGGGCGCGCATTACGCCGCAGGCGCGACCGGCTCGCAGACTTACACCAGCGGCATCGAGTGGACACTCGACCCGACGACGGCCAAATTGCCCGGCAACGGGCATGTTTATCTAGGATTGGTCGACCATGTCGATTCCGGCGCAAGCTTCACCCGTCTGGTGTTGACGGTGACGGAAAACAACACGACGACTTTGCTGTCGCAAACCTTCACCTCGCTGGCGGCGGCGAATACCTATTTCACCGACCATTTGCTGGATCTGGGCGCGTGGAAAGACCATCTCCCCGTCGGCCAACTGCTCGACCTGAAGGTCAATCTGTCGCTGACACTGGCAAGCGCCGGCGGCTACGGCTTTGACTTTGTGTTTGGCGACCCCGCGCCCACGCCTGCGCCGGGAACGCTGCCGCTGTTTGGCCTAGGCTTAGGTTTGCTGCGCTGGTGGAGGCGAGCCAAAGGCATTTGCAAGACCCCGCCAAGCTTTAACGAAGACGGAGGGGAGCGGTACAATGCCGCTCCCTAATCAATGATCGCAGCCTCCCATGCCCGACCTCAACGAATGGCTCAGCCACGCGGCCCTCGAAGACTACGCCGGCGAGGTGATTTTCCGGCGCGGCGAGGCGTATTTCCGCCAAGGCGCGGTCAGCCGCTTGCGCGACAGGGGCGACAAAGTCAGCGCCCGCGTCCACGGCACGCAAGCCTACCGGGTCGAGTTGTGGACGAACGGGCAGGAGTTCAACTACGACTGCACCTGCCCGCATGCGGCGACGGGCAATTTTTGCAAGCATTGCGTCGCGGTGGGCCTGGCGTTTTTGGATGGACGGGCGCGGGGCTACGAGCCGGGCGTCTCGGGCGACGAGGCTTGGGACGCCATCCAGCGCCATCTGCAAGACCTGCCGCCGGAGACCTTGGTCGACTGGCTGCTGGAAGTGGCCCAGCAGGACGACCTGCTGTATCGAAAACTACTGCTGAAAGCGCAGCGGGCCGGCGGAAACGTCGATCTGGCGAAAGTCTTCCGTCGCGAAATCGACAATGCCACGCGGACGCACGGCTTCATCGACTACGACGAGGCCGCCGAGTTTGTCGAGGACTTGGATCAACTGGTGGATTCTTTGGAGGAGTTGCAAACGCCGGAATCCGCCGCGCTGCTGGCCGGACTGGCCGACTATGCCATCGCGAAAATCGAGCAGGCCATGGAGCAGGTCGATGACTCCGACGGCGGGCTGATGGACGTGCTGGAACGCTTGCAGGCATTGCGGCAAGACGCCAGCGCCGGGTTCAGATAGCCTGTCCGCCAGGCGGGGGTTCGCCGGCCGGCTGGGCCTGCGCCGCCGCCTTGAGAAACTCGGCCATGTCCTCGTTCTCCACCCGGGCGTAGATTTCCGCCACGGCCAAGGTCAGGCCGATGGAGGCGAAACAGACCTCGTCGCCGAGGAAATAGTTTTCCGACTGCCAATGGTTGGCGCGGCGGCAGATTTCCACTTCGACGATGTCCTGCTCGACCAGCACATATTCTTGCAAGCTGGGAAGGCGTTGATAAGCCAGGCGCTTCAAGGCCCGGTCAGTCCGGCGGGTGGACTTGGACAGGATCTCGACGATGATGACGGGCGATTCGGTGTAGTATTCGTGCGAGGTCTTGTCTTCGCAGACGACCATGACATCCGGATAAAAAAAATCTTTTCCGGCTTTGACTTTGACATCCGAGGAGTACACATCGCAAGGCGAACCGCTCAGATGGTTGCCGAACAGCCGGTTGATGGTCGAGCATAGCCGCTGGTGGTTTTTGCTCGCCCCCGCCATCGCGTAGGCCACGCCGTCGATGTATTCATGCTTGGTGTCGCTGAGCAACTCGCCCGCCAGATAGTCTTCTTCGCTCAGATAAGGCTGTGGCGCTGGTAAGGCCATGTCGATTCTCCGCTAGCGTTTGGTTTGAAAACGCATAGCCTGCCAAAACCGCAAGCGCCGGGCAATAAAAAACGCGAAGGGGGCGGCAAGCGCCCGCCTTCGCGTCGATGCGAGGCTTGAAGCCGGGGATCAGCCCTTCGCGCGCTCTTCCAAGATCGCCACGGCCGGCAGCACTTTGCCTTCCAGGTATTCGAGGAACGCGCCGCCGGCGGTGGAGATGTAGGACACCTGGTCGTAAATGCCGTACTTCTGGATCGCCGCGATGGTGTCGCCGCCGCCGGCCAGCGTGAAGGCGTTGGTGTTGGCGATGGCGTCGGCGATGATCTTGGTGCCTTCGCCGAACTGGTCGAACTCGAACACGCCGACCGGGCCGTTCCACACCACCGTGCCGGCTTTCATGATGATGTCGGCCAGCGCCCAAGCCGAATCAGGGCCGATGTCGAAGATCATATCGTCGTCTTCCACGTCGTCGGCGCTCTTCAGCACCGCATGCTCGTTGGCGTCGAACTTCTTGCCGACCACCACGTCGGTGGCGATGGGGATGGTCGCGCCGCGCGCGGTCATCTTCGCGATCAAAGCCTGCGCGGTGGGCACCAGGTCGTCCTCGCACAGCGACTTGCCGACGTTCTTGCCGACCGCCTTCAGGAAGGTGTTGGCGATGCCGCCGCCGACCACCAACTGTTCGCACTTCTCGGACAGCGACTCCAGCACCGTCAGCTTGGTCGAAACCTTGCTGCCGCCGACGATGGCCACCAGAGGCCGCGCCGGGTTGGCCAAGGCCTTGCCCAGGGCTTCCAATTCCTGGCTCACCAGGATGCCGGCGCAGGCGATGGGCGCGAACTTCGCGACGCCATGGGTGGACGCCTCGGCGCGGTGCGCGGTGCCGAAGGCGTCCATGACGAACACGTCGCACAGCGCGGCGTATTTCTTCGCGGTCTCGTCGACATTCTTCTTCTCGCCCTTGTTGATCCGGCAGTTTTCCAGGATCACCAACTCGCCCTCGGCGACCTCGAAGCCGCCGTCCACCCAGTTTTTAATCAGGTGGACCGGGTGCCCCAGGCGGGCGGCGATATCCTCGGCGACCGGTTTGAGGGAGTTTTCTTCCGACCACTCGCCTTCGGTGGGGCGGCCCAAGTGGGAAGTGACCATCACTTTCGCGCCTTGGGCGAGGCAATGGTTGATCGTCGCCATCGACGCGGTGATGCGGGCGTCGGAGGTCACTTTGCCGTCGCTGACGGGCACGTTGAGGTCGGCGCGGATCAGGACGCGCTTGCCCTTGATGTCAAGGTCGGTCAAACGGAGGAAGGTCATTAAGGGTCTCCTTAAGGAATGGAAAGAATTGGCGGCCTATTCGGCGCGCCATTTGATCGAGCAGCCCATGCTGGGGATCTGCTCCTTAGGCCCTGCGCCCGTGCGCGCCACCTGCCGCATCGCCTCGAACAAGTCGCGGCGGGCGTCCCGCGGCGCGGCCTCTTTGCGGCTGGCGTCAAGGCGGCCACGGTACTGGAGTTCGAGCCGGTGGTTGTAGCCGAAGAAATCCGGCGTGCAAACCGCCCCGTACTGCTTGGCGGCAAGCTGGCTTTCGTCGTAAAGATAAGGGAAGGGAAATTGGAATTGTTCAGCGACGGCCTTCATCTGCTCAAAGGAGTCTTCCGGATAATCGGCCACGTCGTTGGACAGGATGGCGACGCTGTTCACGCCATAATCCAGCAATTCGCGAGTGTCGCGGACGAGGCGCTCGCGCACGGCTTTCACATAGGGGCAATGGTTGCAGATAAACATGACCAACAGGCCGTTTTCCCCGCGGCATTGCGCCAGCGTCCAGATTTTCCCGTCGACCCCGGGCAGGGAAAAGTCGATGGCCTGCTGGCCAAACTCACAAACCGGCGTTTCTAAAAGAGCCATGGCGTCAGAAACTTAAGTGGACAGTGGCGAAAGAATAGCAGAGAAACGGCTGGCAGTCCCCTGTCTCGGCGGGCTTGGCATGGCCATCGGGCTTAAAGCGCCTCACGCAACGACGCCAAGCTCGCAACGTCGCCGGGCGTCTTGACGTGGCGTCGTCGCGCCGTTGCGTGAGACCGTTTTTGCCTTGTTTGCCCACACGAAGTCCGCATGGCGCGGCTGCCTCAACGGGCGGGCTCACGCGGCCAGCCTGGCCCGCTTCGCCTCGGCACAGCGCGGCGGCTGGTCCGCGAAACTGCGCTCGGCCGCGCCCGCGCCGTCGCGCAAGGCGTGGCCCAGCACCCGGCCACCGGGGATGAACTGGCCGATCAGAACCGCGCTGTACACCACGCCATAAGACAGGCAAAACACCGTGCCGTAGACCACCCGGCCCACAGGCCCCAGGGACAAGGCGGCGCGCACCGAGGCCGGCTCGTCGTGGAGGATGTCGGCATAAGGCTGCAAGGTCATCGCCAACGGCGACAGGCCAGGCTGGGCGGCGGATTCACCGCCGACCGGTTCAACCGAGTCGGCGGGGGGTTTTCGAGAGATGGAAACAGTCTTTTTTCTTGCCATTTATAACTCCAGCAATTCACGGATGAGGGCGCGGATTTCCTTCGCCGCCAGCCCTTTCGGTTCGGCTTCCAGCACCGACAGGCCGCTCGCGGCGCTTTCGGCGAACACCACCCGCTGGCTGATGGCCGCGGCCGCCAGCGGGAACGGATAGCCCTTGAGCGCCTCGGCCACGTCCCGGCCGATGGCGGTGTTGCCGATCTTGCGGTTGATCACGAACACGGTTTTCAGGTTTTCCTTGAACAGCGCGACTTCGCCGATCAGTTTGATGATCTCCTCCGCCGCCCACACATCGTAGGGCGAAGGCTGCACCGGGATCACGACCAAGTCGGCGGCCATGATCGCCGACTTGGCCAGGTCATTGGCCCGGGGCGGCCCATCGATGACGACATGGTCGTAAGCCGCGGCAAGCACCGGCACATCTTTATGCACGGTCGGCTTGGCCATGCCCACCACCGGAAACAGGGTCTCCCCCTGCCGCGCCGACTGCCAGTCCAGCGCGCTGCCTTGCGGGTCGGCATCGACCAACAGCGTGCGCCGGCCGGACAGCGCCAGCGCGGCGGCCAAATTGACGGACAGCGTGGTTTTGCCGACGCCGCCTTTTTGATTGAGCAGGGCAATGATCATACGGGTTGGGCCATGTGCGGGATAACCGGTTTATAGTCGATCATACCATCAAACCTTGGATTAGCAGATAAACCCCCAGGCCCACCATCACCAGCCCGCTGGCCAACTTCAACCAGCGGCCTTCCTTTTCCTGCAAGCGGCGCTGGCTTAAGGTCGCGACGCCAATGCCCAGCACGATGATGTCATCGAACATATAAGCCAAGTTATACAGCAGCAGATAGGCATAATAGCCCAAAGCGCCGGGTTCCCGGAGGGTCAGGATGCGCGTGAACAGGGCCGGAAAACCGGAGGTGCAGAGAAACTCGACGATCTGCACCAGCACCGCCAGCACCACCGCGCCGGCCATCGCCCCGGCGAGGTTTTTCGCCTGCACGATGGCCCGCAGCCGCGCGTAAATGCCCGGCTTGGCGGCGGCGGGAATGGACAGCGAGACGCCCCAGCCGAACGCCCAGAAGTCTTTCAGATTCACCGCGCCGGCCAGGATGGCGATGGCGGCGATGGCCAACTCCGAAACCCGCGACAGGCCAACCAGCAAGAACAGGTTCAGCCAGGCCGCCATGAACACGAAATAGGCGACGCCCTCCACGGCGACAAACGTCCCCGCCACGGCCAGCATCCGGCCCCGGTTGTTCATCGGGGCCAGCAGCGAAATCATCAGGATCAACACCCACATCGAGCAAGGATTGAAACCGTCCAACAAGCCCATGGCCAGCGTGAACAGCGGCAAGCCGACCTGGTCCAGAGATAGCGTGTGGCCGAGAAAGTCGATGGCGAAACTGGCCGGCTGGACGGCGGCGGCCGGCGACGAATCCGGCCCGCACGAAAAACTGTCCTCCGCCTCGCAGCTTCCTGCCGCGTCCTGGGGCGGGGCGGCCGGCATCCCGCCCTGGCCCAGCGCGTCGCGGATCAAACGCCCCGAGCTGAGTTCGTCGGAAAACCCCACGATCAACTGCCCGCCCACGGCGAAAGCAGGCACGCGGGGCGATTTGACCGCCATCCGCTCGGCGAGCTGCCGCAAACGCTCCAATGCGGCGGGCTCCCGGCTGACATCGCGCACCCGCACCCGCAGCGCCGGCCTTTCGCGCTGCAATTGCTCCAGGAACGCTTTGGCCTTGGCGCAATGGGGGCAGCCCTCGCGCACGAACGCCTCCAAATCGGCCTGCGGCTCGGCCACCGCCGCCACGGGTGCCTCAGCCCACGCGGCGGCGGGCCATGCCAGCAGGGGCAGGCAGCAGAACACGGCCAGCCCAATAGCGCGCAGGCTATTCATAGTGCAAGGACTCCGCCGACGAGACGCGATTGGCCACCAGCCCCGGATACACCGCCGCGGCGGAGCAGACCAGCACGGCCAGCAGCGATACCAGCGCGCTGTCGCGGACGGAAAACACGAACTCATATTCAAACAGCGTAAACCGGTCGAGGAAGGACACGCTGATCGCCCCCATCGCGTTGCCCAGCACCAGCGACAGCAGCGCCGCCAACAAACCGATGATGGCCCCTTCCACCAGCAACAAGCGCATGGTTTGCACGCGGGAAACACCCAGGCTGCGCAACACGGAAAACTCCCGCCCGCGGGACTGCACCTGGATCAGGATATTGTTGGTCACGCCCACCGCCGCCAGGATCACGGTCATCACCAAAATGAAATCGAAAATCAGAAAATCCCGGTCGATTTCGGCCTGCTGCCAAACCTTCAAGGACTGCCCGGTTTTGGTCTCGGTATAAAACGGCAGCAAGGCTTCGACGGCTTTCCCATCGGGGGAGCCCGCCCCGCGCGGGCGGGCCACACCGAAGCGGCCCAGGCTCAACTCCAGGTTGTCGGCGAAAATCGGGTTGCCGTCGCTGAACAGCAAATACGATTTGAGATCCACATACTGGTCGTCCTCGGCATAAAAACCGACCTCGTCGGTGACATTCGCCACGCTAAAGCGGGCGTTGCCGCGGTCGCTTTCGACCAGCACCGCATCGCCCACATGCAAATTGAAGCGCGCCGCCAAGGTGCGCGAAACGATGACCGTGCCCGGCAACAGCGGCGCCATGCCATTGCCCACCAGATACGGATTGACATCGCGGGCGGCGGCCAGGCGAATCGGAAACTCGCCGCGAAGCTTGTCCGACAACCTGAAAAAATGCAGTTTGTGCCGCTCCAGCACCCGCTGGAACGCCGCCTCGCCGATGGGAACGGGCGAGGTTTTCTTGAAGAAGACGTACGGCGAAAGAGCCTCTTCCGACCACTGGTGGATTTCATGCTTAAGCGAACGGGTGATGTCGTGCAGCGCGGTCAACAGGCTGAACACCAGCGTGACGCCGACGATGGTGAACACCAGCTTCTGGCTGGTCAAGCGCATGCGCCGGCCCGCCAGCAAGGTTTCCAGCGGCAGCGTGGGCTTGAGGACGGCTTCGAACAAGCGGATGAGCCCGCGCAGCAAGGGGTTCATCCACCACAACACGGCCAGCGCCAGCGCCAGCGCGAACACCGACTCGAACAGAAAAAACTGCACCACCGTCAGCCAGGACAGCAGAAATGGCCGCAACGCCAGGTACGCCGCCGCCATCAGCGGCGGCAGCAGCCAGCCGAAGCCGCGCACGTGCAGACTGCGCCCGTCGATCTCGCCGGACAAAAACCTAGGCTGCAACACCTCGACAATATTCATCTTGAAGAGGGCGCGGACAGGGCTGGCCACCGCCAACAGCGCGACCAGCACGCTCAAGCCGGCCAGCGCCGCCAACTCCGCCCAAGGCAAGGCAAAGCCCCCGCTCGGCACCCGCCCGGTGGTGGAAACGCCCAGCCCGACCAGCCACAGCGCCAGGGGGAAAGCCGCCGACAAGCCCGCCAGCGTACCCGCCAATCCCAGCCCCAAAGTCTCCAACAACAAGGACAGGGCGACATTGCCCCGCGCCTCCCCCAGGCACAGCAGCAGGCAAAATTCGCGGCTGCGCGCGCTGACGGAAAACCGCATGGTGTAAAACACAATCACCGCCCCCACCGAAAAGGCCAGCAGCGAAGCCAGCCGGACGGCGAGGCGCATGGCCTGGTAATCCTCCTCGCCGCGCCGCGCCGGCGGGGCCGCCTGGGACAAGCCCCCGCCCGCCTGCCCTTCCTGGCTGGGAAACGCGCCAAGCCGCGCCGCGGCAGGCGTTTGCCCCAGCCGCTCGAAAGACACCTGCAGGATGCGCAGCTTGCCGCCGCCGGGCTGGCCCACCTTGGCCGTTTCGGTCAAGCCTGCCTGGATGCGCGTCTGGATGCTGTGATAATCGACGATCATGATCGCCGAGACCACGGCCATGCCGAGGGCGACGCCCAAGACCGTGGCCAGCGCCACGGTGCGGTGGTGGCGCAAACTGCGCCAGGCCAGCCAGGCGGCAAGACGGATATTCATCGCGGCTCAGATCCCCAAGGCCAGCAGTTTCGCGTGGATCGGGGCCAAAGCGTCGCGGCGGCCTTCTTGGCGCAGCTCGTCGGCGACGCGCCCGTCCTTCAGAAAACAGATGCGGTCGGCCCAGGCGGCATGCTCTGGGCTGTGCGTCACCATCAGCAGCCCCGAGCCTTCCCGGCGCGCGGTGGCGCGGAGGATTGCCATGATATGCAAGCCGACCTGCGGATTGACATTGCCGGTCGGCTCGTCGGCCAGCAACAAGGCCGGGCGCAGCGCCAGCGCGCGGGCGATGGACACCAGTTGCATCTCCCCGCCGGACAACTGGAACGGCAGATGGCCGGCGCGGCGGGCCATGCCGACTTCCTCCAGCAATGCCTCCACCCGCTCCGCCGCCGACGAGTCCCGCCGGCCGCCGATCAAAAACGGCAAGGCGACATTCTCGCGCACCGTCAGCGTCGGAATCAGGTTGAAAAACTGGAACACCATGCCGATATGCTGGCGGCGCAGCAGGGTGCGCCCAGCCTCCGACCGGTAATCGACCGGACGGCCCTGGATCGCCACCGTCCCGCCATCAGGCGCGTCGATGCCGGACACGCAATTGAGCAAGGTGGTCTTGCCGGAGCCGCTAGGCCCCATGAGAACCACCATCTCGCCGGCACCGACCTCCAGCGACAGCCCGCGCAGCACGGGGACTTCCTGGACGCCTAGGCGGTAGGATTTGGACAAGGATTGGATTTGCAGCAAACAGGCCTCCCGGATGTTGTCGCGCGCGCCCAATCTGAAGACTCCACGCCACTTAAGTCAAGCTATGCGTTCCACTCCACCCGCCAACTGCCGTCCAGGCCAATCTCCAGCACCGCGTCGTAAAGCTCGGGCAGGTTCTTGGCCTCGTCCAGCGCGATGTAGCTGATCGAGTGCATGCCGAGCATCAGCAGGATCTGCGCGGCATGCTCGGCGGAAAGGGCGGTGTAGACCCGGTCAAGAAAGGCAAAACGCGGCTTGGCGAGCAGCAGCCGGGTGAAAGCCAGCAACTGCTCTTCGCCCAGCGACAAAATGCTGGCCCAGTCCTGCTCCACATCCAGCCCGCCCGCCCGCGCCAGCACCGGCCCCAGCCCCAGCTCCTCCAGCGCGCCGCGTATTTTCTCGTCGGACACCCGGTACTCCTCGCCGCTGCGCAGCAACAATTCCCGCAGTGTGCCCGGATACAAGTAAGCCCGTTGCGACAAAAAGCGGATGCGATCCAGGCTGGGGCGGATGATTTTCCCTTCGCCGTGGCCATCCAGATCCGCCGTCGCCTTGAACAAAGCCAGCTTCGCGGCTTCGTTCGGCCCGGAAATCAACAGCCTGGTTCCATACGGGATCGAAATGCACAGGTCCCTCAGCAACAGGCGGCCGTCTTCTGGCGAGTGCAGCGTCAAATGTTCGTAGGCGATCACCTCGTCAGACTCGGCGACCTCGACCTTGGAAGCCTCCGGCTGTTGCGATTGCTCCATGGCGTCCCAGAGCTGGTTGAGCCGGGACAGCACCGCCGTGAACGAGGAAAAGGGCTGGAACTGGAAGACAATCAGCGAAAAAGCCCCCACCAGCGAGCCAAACGCCATCACCGACTGCGTGACCACCCCGAACTCCACCTCGCCGCGGAAAAACAGCGGGGCCACGACCAGCACCGGGATGACTTGCATCAAATTGAAAAAGCCCGTGGTGAAAAACCCCAGATTCCGGTGCACGACGAAAATCCGCCGCATATTGTCCGCCAGAGCCTCAATCCGATGCAGCAGCTTCGCGCGCAGCCGGCCTTCGCGCCGAGTCAACGCGATCAATTCGGCGTTTTCCCTGATATGGATCAAACTGGCACGGAAATCGGCATCCTTGTCGAACTGCTTGGAATTCAAGCCGACCAACGGCCGCCCCAATTTGACCGCGAACAAAGAACCCAGCAAGGCATAAGCCATGGCGATCAGCAGCAGCGACGGACTGATCGCCCATACCACGCCAGAAAACGCGATGACTGTCACCGCGGCGTTCAGCACCATCAACACAATCGACAGTGTCGTGATCGTGCAGGTGCGCGCGTCGTCGGCGATGCGCTCGTCGGGATTTTCAACCTCCCCCCCCGCCTTCAAGCGGTAATAGGCGCGATTGTCCAGATACGCATTGGTCAAGCGCTTGGTCAGCCATTCCCGGAACAGAAGACCCAACTTATCCTCGGCGTAGCGGTGCAGCACATTCACCACCGTTGACGCGGCGAAAACCCCGACATACAGCATCGCCTTCATCACAAAGGCCGGCTCGTTCCGCTCCGCGATGGCGGTCATGAAGTCACGGCCGACATAGCTGTTCAACACATTGAAGCCGTTGACGCCAAACATCAGGGCGACAAGCGCCGCGGACAGCGCGAGCGCCTTGCCGCCGACTTCCGACGAGGCAAAGGCCCGGATCACCACGACAAATCGAATCCAAATATGCCAGCTTATAATGGGTTGTTTTTCAGTCATTATTATTCTTCTTCTTCAATCTATTCCAGCACAACGGCAGCCTAAGCCTGGCAGGACGGGCCGAGTGGTGTTTCCGGCTCCCACGCCATGGAGTGCGGGGCTTGCCTTGCGGAAGGGCGCGAGCCCTTCAAATTCAATGCTTGGCAATCGTGGTTCACGGGCCTTGCATCCGCCTGCAAGCAGGAGGGCCATGACAATGACGGGCCTGGATGTTCGTGTCAAGGGCTAGATAGCGCGATGGCCCTGGGCAAAGCGCGGCGCAGGCTTGACAGATGGCCCATGCGGCTTTTACCATCAGAAAAATTTGTCAATTTTTTTCAAGGCTTTCACATGGACATCTCCGCAGTGATGCCAGTATTTAGAGGGGGAAAATCCCTTCCCGAACTTAATCGGCGACTGGTTCAAACCCTTGAGTCGCTGGGCTCAAGCTTTGAAATTCTGTATGTGGAAGACTGCGGCGGGGACAACTCCTGGGCAACGATCCAAGAATTAGCCTCCACCGACAACCGCGTCCGCGGTTTGCGCATGAGCCGGAATTATGGCCAGCACAACGCCCTGCTTGCCGGTATCCGTGCGGCCCAAGGAGACCTGATAGTCACTCTGGACGACGACCTGCAAAATCCACCCGAAGAAATCCCGAAACTGCTGGCCAAGCTGGAAGAAGGCCAGGACGTCGTCTATGGGGCGCCGGAACATGAACAGCACGGCCTGCTGCGCGACTGGGCTTCGCGCATCACCAAACTGGCGCTGCAAGGTGCCATGGGTGCCGAGACCGCCCGCAAGACAAGCGCTTTCCGCGCCTTTCGGACAGATTTGCGCGAAGCTTTCTCCACCTACCGCAGCCCCTCCGTCAACATTGACGTTCTACTCACCTGGGGCACCACGCGCTTTGCCTCGGTGACAGTCCGCCATGAGCCTCGCACGCTGGGGGAATCGGGCTACACTCTGCGCAAACTCATCAAGCACGCGCTCAATATGATGACGGGCTTTTCCACTCTGCCGCTCCATGTCGCCAGCGTGATGGGGTTTGTGTTCTCAAGCTTTGGGTTCTTGGTGCTGGCCTATGTTCTGGTAAGATATTTCGCTTACGGAGCCAGTGTGCCGGGGTTTGCGTTCCTGGCCTCCATCATCGCCATTTTTTCCGGCGCGCAACTCTTCGCCCTTGGCATCATCGGCGAATACCTGGCGCGGATGCATTTCCGCGCCATGGAGCGCCCCCCCTATTCCGTTCGCGAGCGCACCGGTCAGATTTAGCCTGGCTGGCAAGTGGCTGGCCGGCCAATCCGTATTTTATCAATTGCCTAGTCGGCGGACTCGGCAACGGCCACCACCAACCCAAGCATTGAAAATAAAACGCATGCCCCAGCCCTTTTTTTATACAGCCAAAGGCCTTAGACTTACTGCCAATTTAGTTTCTTGGGATAGCCAGATATTCGGGTTTCCAGTGGCTGCAATCGATAGCCTGGATATTCAAGATCCGGCACTTGCCGGCATTGCTTACCAGGCATTTCAAGAATGGCTGGATGCCAATTCGGTCAAGATGGTCAGTTGTCGCTTGGCCCATCAGAAATTGCGGGAATCGATGTTTTTGGAAAACCGAGGCTTTCGATTCGTCGAAATGGTGCTGCATCCGCATCTGGGCGATCTAGGCGCTTACCAAGCAGGCACGGATAGCCTCGTCATCGCCGTCGCCGAAGAGTCGGACTTGGAAAACCTCCAAGCAATCGCGGAAAATGCTTTCACCCATGAACGCTACCACCTAGATCCTCGATTGGATTCACGCTATGGCGACCTTCGCTATGGGCGCTGGGTAAGAAACAGTTTTGCACACCCTAGGCAGCAATTGCTCAAAATATCGGACCAAGACCGGATTGTGGCTTTCTTTGTCGTCGAAACCGATGGAGACGGCAACGCCTACTGGCATTTGACGGCAGTTGCCCCACAGCACCAGGGCCGGGGCTACGGACGCCGCGCCTGGCAAGCCATGCTGCGCCACCATCGGCAAGCAGGGCTATCCTCAGTTTCCTCGACCATCTCGGCCAGAAACATCATCGTCCTAAATCTCTACGCCAAGCTAGGGTTCCGCTTCCTCCCCCCGGAAATGACTTTCCACTGGATCAAAGACGCTTTATGAAAACCCACACCCAACTCATACGCTTTGCCATAGTCGGTATTTCGTCCAACCTCATACTCTACCTGGCCTATCTGGCACTCACCCACTATGGCATGGAATACAGGCTGGCCATGAGCTTGTTGTACTTATTAGGCGTGTTACAGACCTTTGCGGCCAATCGAAATTGGACATTTTCCCATAGAGAAAACAAAAAACGCAGCCTACCCCGATATTTTCTTGCGTATGGTGCCTGCTATTTTTTGAACCTAGGAATTCTTTACCTGTTCGTGGAACAATTAGGCTTTTCCCATGAGATTACGCAGGGTGCCGCCATCTTGACAATTGCCGCAATATTGTTCCTACTCCAAAAATACTGGGTTTTCCGCAATTCCGCCACCGAGGCGGACATTGGTGAACCGGCACCCACCGAGGATACGCCTATCCGCAGACGGCCTTCTTTCGCCCCTGGCAAAAACAACTAAAATGACCACCATCCCCTTTAACAAACCCTACATGACCGGCAAAGAGCTTTGGTACATAGCCCAAGCCCATGCCAATGGCCATCTGGCCGGAGACGGAAGCTTCACCAAGCGATGCCATGCGTGGCTGGAAACCCATACCAGCACACATAAAGCGCTGCTGACCCATTCTTGCACTGCCGCGCTGGAGATGGCGGCAATGCTCATCGACATTCAGCCCGGCGATGAAGTGATACTGCCTTCTTACACCTTCGTCTCCACCGCCAATGCCTTTGTATTGCGGGGCGCGGTGCCGGTGTTCATCGATATTCGCGAGGACACTTTAAACCTCGACGAAACCAAGATCGAAGCGGCCATCACCGAGAAGACCAAGGCCATTGTGCCAGTACACTATGCCGGCGTCGGCTGTGACATGGATGCCATAATGTCCATCGCCCACCGCCACAAGCTGTTTGTCATCGAGGATGCCGCGCAGGCTATCTTGTCATCCTACAAAGGCCAGCCGCTGGGTTCCATCGGCCATCTCGGGACATTGTCATTTCATGAAACTAAAAACATTATCTCCGGCGAAGGTGGCGCGCTGCTGATCAACAACCCGGCGCTGGCGCAACGCGCCGAGATCATCCGCGAGAAGGGCACCAATAGAAGCCGGTTCTTCCGCGGGGAAGTGGACAAATATACTTGGATCGATCTCGGTTCATCGTACCTGCCAAGCGAATTGATCGCAGCCTTCCTATTGGCCCAGATGGAGGAAGCCGAGGAAATCACGCGGCGGCGAGTGGCCCTTTGGAACATCTACCACCAGGAGCTGGAAAAGCTGGAGCAAATTGGGAAAATCAGACGCCCCATCATTCCGGTGCAATGCACTAACAATGCTCACATGTACTATATCCTTCTTAATGCCGAAAAAGATCGGGCATCACTGATCGCAAATCTCAAACAGCACAACATCCAGTCTGTTTTCCATTACATACCCCTGCATAGCACCCCAGCGGGACAGAAACATGGCCGCAGCAGCGGCGACCTGTCCGTAACCGAAGACCTAGCCGCCCGCCTGCTACGCCTGCCTCTGTGGCTTGGCCTGGAAGAACACCAAGCGGGCATCGTCCAGCGGATCGAAACCATTCTTAATCCTGTCTGAGGCTGACTGATGACGAAAAGCCTTGCCGGCCTATTGAGAAACAATGGCTTGATCCTGGCATCCGCCGCGACGCTGTTGCTACACCTCATTTTACTGGGATTGGTTTTCCCGCTTTCACAAGTGGTTTCGGGGAAACCGCTGTTTCAAATCGACAACCCTTATCATCTATATCAGATAGAGCTGGGCAGGGCTCTGCTCAAACAGGGGCTATGGGTGGGATATGACCCTTTTTTCGGCGCGGGGTATCCCGGCGGGGTGACTTTCAATGCCAGCGCCAGATTCCCCGTGCTAATGTCCCCGATCCTGCCGGATGGGCTGCCAAGCGAAATTCTGTACGCGATCTATGTCTTCATCTGCGCCCTGATTGCGCCAGCCGCGATGGTGGCAATGGGCCGCGCGCTGCGATGGCCTGACTTACACACCGCGTTTGCGGTGCTGACGGGATTTTTTTTCTGGTGGATAGGCGGGCTGCATTGGTATCACACTGCCGGGATGGCGAGTTATGTCTGCGCCTGCTATCTCGGCATTGCCTATGCTGCGTGGACTTGGTCGATTTGCGAAGGGAGCGGCAAAAGGCCGCTGATCCAAGTCGTCGCGGCGGGTTTGTCGGGGGGGCTGGGAATGTGGTTGCACCCGATGTTTGGCTTGATTCCCGTTGTTCTGTTTGCGGCGCTTCTAACCGTCAACCGGGAACGGTTTTCCCTTCCGCTGGCCGGCAGAGCGGCAGCCATTGGCGTCATCGCGGTCACGTTGAATCTGCCATGGCTGCTTCACATGAACGGGGCGCAGATGGTCGCTTCTCTGCAACCCTACCAGAGGGCCGTCGGGCTTGATGTCTTGCTCAAACCATTGCTTGGCATCGGTGGCGACCCGGCGGGTTCGCTGCTGAACCCGATGAGCGCCCTCGTCGGCTTGTCCGCAGTCATTTTTCTGGATCGCATTGCGCGAAAAAAAATCCTGCCTTTCCTGATTGCCGGATGGACGCTACTCTTGTTTGGGGCGTTTGGGGCAAGCATCGAAAGGCTGGGGGCTTTACTGCAACCCAACCGGTTCATGGCCGCAGGCTTCCTGATGCTCGGGCTGGCCGCCGCGTTCGCCGCCGGGCAATTCGCGCTACGCTTCCGGGAAGATCCCCGCCGCGATCCATTTCGCCTGGCCATCGCATCAATCGCGGTTCTTGCCTTGCTGTTCCCGGCCAGGGAAATCATCAGGGAAGTTTCTCCTGGCAAGCATGGCCATTATGGCAAGGCGCCGCCCCTGCTCGCGGAAACGCCGGCAGCCATCTCCTGGTTGGAATCATGGATCAAGCTAAACACCTCGGAGGACGCCCGCATCCTTTTTGAAACGTCATTAACCCGCATCCACGGCGGCGGACATGTGGCGGGCTATCTTGCCTGGAAAACCGGAAGGGAGTTTATCGGCGGCGCGTACCCTTACACCCTGCCCCAACTTTCGTTCTGGGATCGCTTTGGGTTTGGCGGCAAGATTGAGGAGTTAAGCGAAGAGCGGTTTGCGCGCGGGCTTGAAATGTACAACGTCGGCTGGATTGTGGCGCACTCGGAAGGGCTTTTGCGTCTGGCGGGAGGCATTAAAAATATTCAACCGGCGGCGGAGTTCGGCGGCATCCATGTTTTCCGCGTCGACCGCAAGCTGTCGTACATCCAGGCCGGCGAAGGCCGGATTCAATCACGCGATTTCAACCGTGTCACCGTCACCGATGCGCGGGGGCCGGCCTTGACCTTGCGCTACAACTGGACGCCCGGGCTAGCCACCGAGCCTCCCGCGCAAATTGTGCCCGAGCAGGCCACCCCGGACTTTCCCCCGCAGGTCAAGGTCATCAATCCACCTGGCCGGTTTGATTTGCGCATGCGGAATTGACGCTGCGCCCCGCTCAAACCCGGCGCGGCTGGCAACCGCGCCGACTCTGCCGGCATCCACCGGACTACCCCGTCAACGCCAAGCCCCCAGCATCAAAACCACCCCCAGCCCGCCCAAAAACCCGCTGAACGCTTGCACATTCGGCACCTCCGCAGGGCCTGCCACCAGCAGCAGCGAGGCCGACAGGGTCAAAGCCCCGCCGGCCAGCGCGGCGACGGTGCGCTGGCGGTTGCGGCGCATTTCGTGGCGCAGCTTGTCGAACTCCCGGTTGTCCAGGCGCATGTCCACCTTGCCGTTGACCGCCTTGTGCAAGGCCGCATGCAGCAAGCCCGGCATGTCCGGCCATTGCGCAGCCCATTCCGGCAAATGGCCGCGCAGCTTGTGGTAGACCGCCTGCGGGCCTACCTGGCGGCGGAACCAGTTTTCCAGGAACGGCTTGGCGGTCTTCCACAAATCCAATTCGGGGTAGAGGTCGCGCCCCAGCCCTTCGATATTGAGCAAGGTCTTCTGCAACAGCACCAGTTGCGGCTGCACCTCCATGTCGAAGCGGCGGGCCACCTGGAACAGCCGCAGCAGCAAAGCCCCATAGGAAATCTCCTTCAGCGGCTTCTCGAAAATCGGCTCGCAGACTGTGCGGATGGCCGACTCGAACTCTTCGACGCGGGTGCTGGCGGGCACCCAGCCGGACTCGATGTGCATCTCGGCGACCCGCCGGTAGTCGCGCCGGAAAAAAGCCAGCAGGTTTTCCGCGACATAATGCTGGTCGGCCTTGGTGATGCTGCCGACAATGCCGAAATCCACCGCGATATACTGGTTGTTCGGGCCGACGAAAATATTGCCGGGATGCATGTCGGCATGGAAAAAATTGTCGCGGAACACCTGGGTGAAAAAGATTTCCACCCCACGCTCGGCCAGTAGCTTGAAATCCACACCCTCGCGCTTCAAACGCTCCATATCGCCCACTGGAATGCCGCTGATCTTCTCCATCACCATGATTTCGCGGCGGGTGTAGTCCCAATACACCTTGGGAATGTACAGCATCTCCGAGCCCTCGAAGCGGCGGCGGATTTCCGAGGCGTTGGCCGCCTCGCGCACCATGTCCAGCTCGTCCAGGATAGTCTTCTCGAACTCGCGCACCACTTCCACCGGACGCAGGCGGCGGGCGTCCGGCAGGAAGCGCCGGGCCAGCTTGGCCAACTCATACAGCAGGCCGATGTCGTCACGGATGCGCTTGTCGACGCCGGGCCGCAGCACCTTCACCACCACCGCCTCGCCGCTGTGCAAACGCGCCGTGTGGACTTGCGCGACCGACGCGGAGGCCAGCGGGGTTTCGTCAAACTCGGCGAAAATTTCCAGCACCGGCTTGCCCAAGACTTTTTCAATGATCTTGCGCGCCTCCTCGCCCGGAAACGGCGGCACCCGGTCTTGCAGCTTGACCAACTCCTCGGCGATGTCCTCCGGCAACAAATCCCGCCGCGTGGACAAAGTCTGCCCGAACTTGACGAAAATCGGCCCCAAATCCTCCAACGCCTCGCGGATGCGCACCGCGCGCGGGCCATGCGTGGCGCGCCGCCAATAACCGGGCGCGAAAGCGGCCAGATAACGGACGGGCCTGAACAAATGCGTGGCGAGGATCAAATCGTCCAGGCCGTGGTAAATCAACACCCATTGAATATGCAGCAGGCGGCGGAGAACTTGGGGACGGATCACGCAGGCGTTCCTTGAAAATTGGGGGGTTAGGATGCGGATGTTACGCAGAGTGTAAGCTTTGGAGAATCATTGCCAGCATTCATCTACAGGCGACTTAACCAGTAACCAGGACGACGGCGCTTGTGTGAAACGGCAAGGATTTGCACAACTCCACCCACTTCCCGAAAAACGATATTAAAAGGAAACTTTTTAAGACGGGCCACACTGATATTTGGCTTGCGCTCAATTCGATAGCGATTTGGCATTTTAACAACATGGGCCATCATTGCTTCAAACTCCACCAGATAAGCGGCACCCAAACCCACTTGCCGAGACTCGAAGAAAGCGATAGCCTCAAAATGCTCTGCCTCCGCTCCAGGATGGAAGCGATAGCTCACCTTAGCAATTCCCGCGCTTTGCGGCTGACCTCTTCCGCCGAGATTAACTGCACCAGACCCTCGTCGATCTCATGCGCCCGGCGCTCTGCTTCGTCAAGCCAAGCATCCGCAACCTCCGAGTCAGAGAGATCTTCAAGGCTTAACAATAGTTTATGGGCAAGCCTAGCCCGATCTGACACCGGCAGATGCAGGGCTTCGCGTTCGATTGTGGCGGTATCCATAATATCAACACTACCTTAAATTGATGGTGAAAATCCATTTTCAAGTTTCTGAATCAGCTTTTTGATCTGTCTTCCACTGCCAGATCTATCAGGCAAAAATTCCTCTGCGAGAACGACTGTGTTTTGTGACGAACCAAATAACTTATAACCTATAATATTGACAAATGTTTGCGCAAAGCAGAGCAATTCAATTGCACCATCGAAATCCGTCGTTGAAAGACCTTTCAAATCACAATCTTCATGATGGTCTATTCGTTTATCGCGAAGCACCTTCAGCGCATCAAAAGACATATCCATTTTGTTGCTGCTGCGGGGCGGTGCTTGGGGACATTCCTGCTCAAAGTATGAATACAAAATATCAGGAATTGCAAGCGCCTTTATTGGATCAAAAATATCAAAACCTGAATCTATTTCGTTACAAATGTATTCACCAAGCAGAATCCCATTCCCGTGAGGAACTGATACATTAGAAATATTTTTTCGGAACTGGGCAAGCGCGGTGGGAATACTGAAGTTAGGATTAAGATGTTTCTTCCTGTTTGGCTTCTCGAATAGCTTGCAAAGCGAATTAACAAATGTAGCCAAAGCCTGCATCTGGATAATTCAAAATAAAATTTATTCACTGCCAGAATCAATTGCAAAATTTCCTTCCAACCTCAAAACCCTAGCCTCCAACCGATCAAAATCCGCCCTTAGCGCGTCCACATCCGCGTAAAACAGATCCGCCTCGGCGGCGGCGGGCAGATCCCGGCTTTCCTCTTGCAGATACTCGGCGACATTCATGCGCCAAGCGTCCAGGGTGTCCTTGCCCCAGCCATGGGCGGTGCGCAAATCATAGGCGATGCGGGCGGCGAGGCCTTGGCCGGCAAACCGGGCCAACAGGCGTTCCCAGTCGATGTCCAAGCGCTCGAACAGGCTCTGGAAACGCTGCGCCGCCGTCATATCGCCTGCGACGGTGACATCGCCTGCAAACAGCGCCCGGCGCGGCGAATCGCTCAGACCCATGCGGGCGAAGGACAAGGGCGAACCGCTCAGCGTCACGTCGGGCTCGCCGCCAAAACTCGGCAAGATTTCCATGCCATTAGGCTCGGGGCACAGGTAAATCCGCCAATCCATCGGCGTCAGCCGCAGACAGATGACCTTGCCGGACAGCGGCTCCAAGTATTGCGGGCTGTTGGGATCCAACCGCAGAAACCGCGTGACGGCGTCGCGCAACAAGCCGGCGAACAATTCGGAAAACAGGCTGGAGGCGGCCATGGCTTAAAACTTATAGCCCCGGTGGACGGCCACAACGCCGTGGGTCAGGTTGAAATACTCGCAACGCTCGAAACCGGCCTCCGCCATCATCGCTTTGAGTTTTTCCTGGTTCGGATGCATGCGGATGGATTCGGCCAGATAACGGTAACTTTCCGAATCGTTGGCAATCAACTTGCCCAAGGCCGGCAGCAGCTTGAACGAATACAAGTCATAGCCTTTCTTCAACAAACTCCCCTGCACCTCGGAAAACTCCAAGATGATCGCCCGCCCGCCCGGCTTCAGCACCCGGTAAATCGACTTCAGCGCTTCTTCCTTATGGGTCACGTTGCGCAAGCCGAAAGCGATGCAGACGCAGTCAAAGGAATTGTCGGGGAACGGCAGTTTCTCGGCGTCGATCTGGGCATAGCCGATATTGCCCGCCAGCCCGTCGTCGATCAAGCGGTCGCGCCCGCGCTTCAGCATTTCGGCGTTGATGTCGGACAACACCACCCGCCCAGTCGGCCCGACGCGCTTGTGGAACAAGGCCGACATGTCGCCAGTGCCGCCGGCCAGATCCAATACTTGCTCGCCAGTGCGCACATGGCTCAGTTGCAGCGCGACGCGCTTCCACAGCCGGTGGATGCCTAGAGACATCAAATCGTTCATGATGTCGTATTTGCCCGCCACCGAGTCGAACACGCCTTTCACCAGCTTGGCTTTCTCGTTGGTCGGCACGTCTTTGAAGCCGAAATGGGTTTTATCTTCTGTCATGGGTCATTGCTCATTTAAGTAATTGATCGTTCCCACGCAGGGCGGCGGAAACGATAGGAAAAGTTATGCGGCATGGGTATGCAAACGAAGCCCCAAGGCGTTGATGACTTTCATCACCGTGGCAAATTCGGGGTGGCCATCGGCAGAAAGCGCATTGCACAGACTATCCCTAGCCAAACCTGTTTCATTCGCTATTTGGCTTATGCCTCTGGCCCTTGCGATAACACCCAAAGCGTGGGTGACTAGAGCGGGATCGCCTTCCTCCAATACCGCACCCAAATAAGCGGCGATGTCTTCGGCGGTTTGCAAGTATTCAGCAGAATCCCAGCGTGTGGTTGGCAAAGCCATGATGCCCTTCTAAAGTTGCCGCGCTAATTCAAAATAGTGCATATCCCATCTTATCTTCCCACTGTTTAAGAGACGCATACAATTTTGTGAACTCAAAGTCTTGTTTCCTATATGCTATTCGTAAAGACCTGCCGACGTCATCGTCTTTAACACCTTTTTTACCTGGACTCTTCGCTGTTACATGCAATGCAAATGCTTTCTCAAAATCATGCCCATTGCACAAGTTACAGCGTTTCTAAAGTTAGCCAGTTACTTGTAAAAATTCCTCTGCATGATTTACATAGCCAATGATATCATCCTGTGTAACCGTTTTGACTGCGGCTTTTATTGTTCTGACAATATCGTCGGGA
>Ga0265327_10000514_pt1 | contig 66685 bp, 53 predicted proteins | sample 41621metaG_FD_202089 | JGI IMG/M metagenome (GOLD analysis project Ga0265327, IMG submission 202089) | Rhizosphere microbial communities from Carex aquatilis grown in University of Washington, Seatle, WA, United States - 4-16-21 metaG | ecosystem: Host-associated > Plants > Roots > Rhizosphere...
TACCGACAAAACGGCGACCCGCGACCTATACCTACCGAAAAAACGGCGACCCGCGACCTATACCTACCGAAAAAACGGCGACCCGCGACCTATACCTACCGAAAAAACGGCGACCCGCGACCTATACCTACCGAAAAAACGCCCTGACCCGCGACCTATACCTACCGACGGAAGGGCACCCGCGACCTATACCTACCGAAAAACCCCCCTGACCCGCGACCTATACCTACCGGCCGGGTCAGGTTTGTGCACAGCTTGTCCACAGTTTATCCACAGCTTGTCAACAGCTTATCCACAGCCGTGGCGAGCCGTTTGTTGGCGGTTTTCACCTCCCGGATGAACTCTTGGGTGGGGTGCAGGGTGTATTTCACGTCCTCGATTTTGCCCCGCTCGGCGAGGACTTCCTGCCGCTCGACGCGCACCAGCACGCTCTGCTCGCGCAGCGCGTCGAAAGCTTTGTCCAGCGCGTCGATGCCGTCGCGCTCGCGCTTGTAGTTGATCAGCGCGCTGTCGCGCTTGACGGTGCTATAGAGGATGTCGAAGGTGTTGGCGAGGCTGGCGAAGGTGAATTTCAGCGAGAGCTGCTTGTGCAGCCAGCGGGCGAGCTGGGTGTTGTGGGCCATCATCCGGTGGTAGTTGAACTGGCGGTAGGTCAGCGCGTCCACGCTCTGCGTCACCAGGGGGTGGAACTGCGCGACCCATTTGGCCTCGGGGTTGTCGCGCAGCTTTTTGCGCGAGACGGCCGCCAGCGACGGCAGGTAGTTGGTGCGGCTGAAGGACTCCGAGTCCGAGCCTTCGTCGGCGCGGATCTCGATCAGGCTGCCGGACAGGATTTGCAGGCTCTTGAAGATTTCCTGGTAGGAGCGCGCGTGCCCGCGCTTGCGCAGCTCCTCGCGCAGCATGTACAGCGAGAACACGACGCCGCTGCGGTAGTTGCTCTTGTCGAAGAAGCCTTGGCCGCCGTCCGCGGCGATTTTGCGCAGGGCGTCTTCGACCAGCTCCTCGTTGGCGCCGGGGTAGTAGTCCAGGGTGGCGCCGGGGTCTTCGCGGATGCGGGCCGGCTGGATGATGGCTTTGAGGCAGGTGCCCTTGTAGTTGAACTTGAGCTCCAGCAGGCCGAGGAAGCCGTCGGCGGTGCGCATCTTGGCCATGGCCTGGCGCGAGACGGAATAGCGCGGGATGCTGTCCCACAGGTCGATGGTGTTGGAGAGCTGCTCCCGCTCCGCCTCGTTGTTGCACAGGAAGCTCTGGAACAGGTCGAGCTGGGGGTTGTGGAAGTCGTCCGCGTCGGGCGAGGGGTCGGCCTTGTGTGGTTTGACGGTGGCCGGGAGTTGTTTTTTCATGATGTCGCGTCCTCCCGCCGCTTCGGTCCGCGATGACGGGGCAGTCGGACGGCGGCCTGTCTGGGTTGATAAGCAGGGGCTTGTAACTGTTGGCAATAATCTATGCTTATCCCTATTTTTCTGCTTTTTTGCATGTAAAACAGAAGGCTGCTAGACTGTTTCCACCTCGGTGAAGCAAGAAGAGATAATCATAGATTTCTCAGAGCGGTCTACAAGCTACCATTTGCTACAAATAACTAACAAACGTTAGGTTAACATGGTTCCTCTTCGCAAGGCCATTGCGGTGACGGGGTTGACCGGCAACACGCTGCGGAAGTACGCCGACAACGGCGTGATCCCGTCGGTGCGGACGCCCGGCGGGCAGCGGCTGTTCGATGTCGAGGTGTGGCTGCGCAACGGGCGCCCGTCCCAGGTCGTCGGCTATTGCTGGGTCGGCTCCGGCCGGCAGCGGGCCGCGCTCGACGGCTAGGCCGAGCGCGTGTGCGCCTGCTACCCGGAGGCTGAGATCGTCCAGGACGTCGGCCCGGCTTTCAGCTTCAAGCGGCCCGGCTTGCGCGCCTTGTTGGAGCGGCTGGTGCGCGGGGACCGGCTCAGGATTGTGGCGACCCGCCGCGACCGGCTGGCCGGGGCCGGCGCGGATGCTATCCGTTTCCTGGCGGAGCGGAACGGCGGCGAAATCCTGGTTCTGGATCCGCCCGCCGCCGAGCCCGGGCTTGCCGGCGTGCTGGCTTTCATCCACGAATAGTTAATCATAGATTATTACCAACAGTTGCAAGCCCCTTGAGTCCCTCGCAGCCGCGCCATGGGCGTGCGTATGTAGGTATTAGTGCGCGTAGGTTCCCCCGGCTTTCGGCATTAGGATGAGGATGGCAACAATAATGTGGTTGAGGGATGCAATGTCTAAAGTGGCAATACTTGGTTTTTCTTTCCGGTTTCCGTCCACGGATACCGCCCGCTATTGGGACGACCTGCTGAATGGCCGCGACCTGGTCACCACGGTCGAGCCGGGGCGCTGGCCGCAGGAGGTGTTCGCGCATCCGGCCAAGTCCCACCCCGGTACCGCCTACACCTTCGCGGCCGGCTCCGTCGGCGACGTGTCCAAGTTCGACGCCGATTTTTTCGGCATTTCCCCGCGCGAGGCGGCGCTGATGGATCCCCAGCAGCGCCTGCTGCTGGAATTGAGCTGGGAGGCGCTGGAGGACGCCGGGATCCGGCCCTCTTCCTTGCGCGGCAGCCGCTGCGGCGTGTTCATCGGCATTGCCAGCGCGGACTATTCCTACCGGCTGGCCGACGACCTGGCGGCGGTCGACTCCTCGGTGGCCACCGGCAACACGGCCAGCATCGCGGCGAACCGCCTGTCCTATTTTTACGATTTGCGCGGCCCGAGCATGGCCATCGACACCGCCTGCTCGTCCTCGTCGGTCGCCTTCCACCAGGCCTGCCGGTCGATCCTCTCGGGCGAGAGCGCGCAGGCGTTGGTCGGCGGCGTCAGCCTGCATTTGCACCCTTACGGCTTCATCACGTTTTCAAAAGCGTCCATGCTGTCGCGGCGCGGCCGCTGCCGGGTCTTTGACGAGGGCGGCGACGGCTATGTGCGCTCGGAGGGCGGGGGGGTGTTCCTGCTCAAGGACTATGCGCGGGCGGTCGCCGACGGCGACCGGATCCTGGCCGTCGTCGCGCATTCGGCGGTCAACACCGACGGCCGCAAGTCCGGGCTGACGGTGCCGAACTGGCAGGCCCAGGCCGCGCTGCTGGCGGAGGCCTACGCCGAGGCGGGGATCGCCCCCGGCGACATCGATTACATCGAGGCGCACGGCACGGGGACGGCCGTGGGCGATCCGATCGAGGCGCGCGCGCTGGGCGAGGCCCTGGAGCAGCGGCGGCCGGCCGGCCGGCCGCTGTTGATCGGCTCGGTCAAGAGCAACCTCGGCCATTTGGAGGCGGCCTCGGGCGTCGCCGGCCTGGTCAAGGCGCTGTATTGCCTCAGGCACCGGGTCGTGCCCGCCACCATCGGCGTGGCCTCGCCGAATCCGAACATCCGCTTCGACGAGTGGAACCTTGAAGTCGCGACGCAAAACCGGCCTTTGCGGGCGGCCGGGCGGCTGGTCGTCGGGGTCAATTCCTTCGGCTTCGGCGGCGCGAACGCCCATGTGATCCTGGAAAGCCACGCGGAACCTGCCGGCCCCGCCGCCGCCGTGAAGTCGGGAAAGCGCCTGCCCCTGCTGCTGTCGGCCCACAGCGAGGTCGGCTTGAAGGCGGCCGCGGAAGGCTTCGCGGTTTTTTTGCAAGGCCTGCCCCGCCGGGCGTTTTACGACATCGCCTACGCGGCGGCTTTCCGGCGGGAGCGGCTGCCCCATCGCCTGGTGGTTTTCGGCGACTCGCCGCAGGCCGCGGCCGCCGCGCTGGGCCAGTTGGCCCGGGGCGAGGAGGGCGCGGCCTGCGCGGGGGTGGCGCTGGAGCAGCCGGCCGGGCCGGCGTTCGTGTATTCGGGGAACGGCTCGCAATGGTCGGCGATGGGGAGGGGCTTGCTGCGCGATCCCTTGTTCAGGCGGTCGATCCGCAAAGTCGACGCGATTTTCCGCCGCTATGCCGGCTATTCCCTGGAGGACGAGTTGGCGGGCAAGCACGGCGAGGGCCGCTATGAGCGCACCGAGATAGCCCAGCCCGCGCTGTTCGCCTTGCAGGTGGGGGTCACCGAGATGCTGCGGCATCTAGGCGTCCGCCCGGCCGCGGTGGTCGGCCACAGCGTCGGGGAGGTGGCGGCGGCGTGGGCGTGTGGGGCTTTGTCCCTGGAGGCGGCGGTCAAGGTGATTTACCACCGCAGCCTGCTGCAAGGCGAGACCAAAGGCTCGGGCCGGATGGCGGCGGTGGGCCTGGACGCGGCGTCGGCGCGCAGCCTCTTGCAGGATCTGGGCTTGTCGCAAAGCGTGTGCCTGGCCGGCGCCAACAGCCCCCGGGGGGTGACCGTCGCAGGCTGCGAGGACGGCCTGGCCCGCCTGGAAGAGGCGCTGGCCGTCCGCGGCCTGTTTTACCGGCGGCTGGATTTGGATTACGCGTTCCATGGCCCGGCCATGGACGCCTTGGAGCCTGGGATCAAGGCGGCCTTGTCCGGCCTCGAACCGGCCCGCGCCGCCGTCCCCTTTTATTCCACCGTCACCGGCGGCTTGCTGGACGGCGCCGGGCTGGGGGCGGACTACTGGTGGCGCAACATCCGCCAGCCGGTGTTGTTCGAGCAGGCGGTCGGCCGGCTGCTGGCTGACGGTGTCAATGTGTTTGTCGAGGTGGGGCCGCATCAGGTTTTGCGCGCCTACCTCAACGATTGCCTGAAAGGCGCGGGGCTGGATGGCCGCGCGATTGTGACGCTGTCGCGCGGCGAGGACGAGCCGGCGCGGGTGTGGGACGCGGCCGGCCAGGCCGTGGCCGTCGGGCTGGATCTTGACTGGCGGGTTTTCTTTCCGTCGCCGGGCGTTTTTGCCGACTTGCCGCATTACCCCTGGCAACGGGAGAGGCACTGGCACGCGGTCACGTCGGAGTCGCTGGGGGTGCTGTACCGCAACACCCTCCACCCGTTGCTGGGCTACCCGTTGCCGCAGCGCGAATTGGCCTGGGAGAGCCAGATCGACACCTTGACCCATCCCACGCTGGCCGACCATGTCATCGGCGACGCCGTGGTGTTCCCGGGGACGGGGTTTGTCGAGCTGGCGCTGGCCGCCGCCTTGGCCTGGCATCCGGGCGGGTATGCCGAGGTCGCGGATCTGGAAATCCGCTCGCCGCTGGTGCTGGGCGCGGAGCGCTCGAAGCTCGTCCGCCTGGAGACGGACGGCCAGGACGGGAGTTTTGTGGTCAAGGCCAGGGAAGTGGCCGGCTCCGAGCCCTTGGCCGCGCATGCGGCGGGCCGCATCCTGCGCGAGCCTGGCGGCATCCTGCTGCGGCAGGCCGCGCCGGCGTTGCCGGGGCGGGCGCCGGATTTCGACGGCCCGGCCCATGAGGCGATGACCCGCGCCTTGGGGCTGGCCTACGGGCCGGCCTACCGGGCCATCGGCCATGGCTGGGTCGAGGGGGACTCGGCGCTGGCCTTGTTTGAGCTGCCGGCCGCCGTGGAGGCGGAACTGGACGGCTATCATCTGCATCCGGCGCTGCTGGATTCGGCCTTCCAACTGCTGATCCAGATTTTGAAGGGGGACGGCGCGATGCGCGAGGGCATGGCTTTCATCCCCACGCAAGTGGGCAGGATCGCCTTCCGCGCCGGCCAGTCCCGGCCCAGCCTCGCCCGGGCGGTTTTGCTCAAGCGCTCGCCCCATTCGTTGTTGGCGGAGTTCACGATTTTTGACCAGCAGGGCCGACCGGTCGCCTTCATCAAGGACGCGCGGTTCCGCAGCGTCCGCCTGCACCGGGGCGCGGCCGACCAGATCCGCCATCTGGAGTGCCGCTCCGTGCCGAGGCCGCACCCGTTCAGCCCGGAGGCGGCCCCCGCCCTGCCCTTCGAGCAAACCCGGCAGGCCATGAAGGAGGCGGTGCGGCGCTGCGTGCTGAAGGGCACCCACCGGCGTTATTCGGAGGAAGTCGACCCGCTGCTGGACGGCTTGTGCAGCCGCTTCACCATCGGCGCGTTCAACGCGCTGGCGGAGGCCGCCGGCGGCGTGCTGTCCGGGCAGGCGCTCGCCCGCCAGGCCGCCGTCCCCGACATCAGGCTGTTTTTGGGGTATCTGATGGAGGTGGTGCAGGAGGATGGCCTGGTGGAGCCCGATGCCTCCGGCTGGAAAGTGTCGCTGTTCCAGGAACGCCAGGCGACCGCCCAGGACATCTGGAACAGCCTGGTCGGCGACTATCCCGACTATTTCCCCATCATCCACGCCGTCGGCCGGGTGGGGATGCATCTGCGCCCGCTGCTGGACGGCGGCCTGAGGCTGCAGGCGATCTGCCCGCGCGACGCTTCGCTGTCGTCGCTGAGGAGGCAGGTGCTCGGCGCCAGCGGCCGGCATGCGGTCGGCAAGGCCTTGCGCGATTTGGTCGCGGCGGGCTTGGACAAGCTGCCCGAGGGGCAGCGGCTGGGAGTCCTCGAAATGTCCGAAGGGCCGCCTTTGTTCGCCTTGGACGTTTGCCAGTCGCTGGACTTCGACCGGGGCGATTACCGTTTCGTCAGCACGGCCCCCTCCTCCCTGGGGGAGGCCCGGCGCTTGCAGGAAAAATTCCCGGCCATGGGCGTCCATGCCATCGGCGCGGCGGGGGAGGAGCGGGCGTCCACCGGCGGCCACGCCTCCAGGTTCCACTTGGCCCTGGTCTCGCCGGACTTCATGGACGTCCGCGACGCCTTGGCCACCTTGGAGTACGCCAAGGCGCGGCTGGCGCCGGGCGCGTCCATCGTCTTGCTGGGGCAGCACCCGGCGCGCTGGATCGACTTCGTGTTCGGCGGGCAGTCCGGATGGTGGTCCGAATCGCCGGCCGGCGCGCGCAGTTCGCGGCAGCAGACCCCGCAGTTCTGGCAGCGCCAGTTGGAACAGATGGGCTTTGCCGGGGCCAGCGTGATGGAGTTTTCCCCCGGGACGAGTTCCGGCCCCTACTTGCTGGCCGCCCGGTTTGACCGCGCGGCGGCCGGGCCTGCCTGGCCGCCGCCGGGGGCTTTGGAAAACTGGCTGATTCTGGCCGACGAGCAGGGCTATTCCGCCGCGCTGGCCGAGCGCCTGCGGGAGAAGCTGGCGCAGCGGGGCGCGCGCGCGCGGCTGGCTTTTTGGAGCGCCGACATCGGCCAGGTCTTGGCGGAAGCCCGCGAAGCCGCCGGCCCTTTGGACGGCATTGTCCACTTGGCCGGCCTGAACGCGGCCCCGCCGGCCCGCGAAGCGCCGCGGCGCGTGCAGCACCAAGTCGAGCGCTGCGCGGCCATCGCGGCCCTCATCAAGGCCTGCGAGGCCACCCAGACCCGCGCCGGCTGTTGGATCGTCACCGCCGGCGCCATGGCCGACACGCTGCCGCGCCGCCGCCCCTCGGGCTGGCGGGCGTCGGCCTCGTCGCTGGGCGACAGCGCGCTGTGGGGCTTTGTCAGGACGCTGGCGAACGAGTCGCTCGGCAACACCCTCCGCCTCGTCGACCTGGAGGAGCCGTTTTCCATGGAGGCCGCCGCCGCCGCGCTCGACCGCGAGTTTTTAGGGCTGGACGACGAGCGGGAGGTCGTCGTCACCGGGGCGGGCGCCCGTTTCGTGCCCCGGATCAGGCTGAGGCCGCGCCAGGGCGGCCGCGAGTCCGCCACGGCCGCGAAGACGTCGGTGGTGCGCCTGGGGTTCCAGATGCCCGGCCAGTTGCGCAACCTGCATTGGGAGGAGCGGCCCCGGACGGTTCCCGGGGACGGCGAGCTGGAAGTCGAGGTCCACGCGACCGGCCTCAATTTCCGCGACGTGATGTACGCCTTGGGGCTGCTGTCCGACGAGGCGATTGAAAACGGTTTCGCCGGGCCGACGCTGGGCCTTGAGTTCGCCGGGGTGGTCCGCACCGTGGGCGGCCACACCCCGGGCTTCGCGCCGGGCGACCGGGTGGTGGGCTTCGGCCCCTCCAGTTTCGGCAACCGGGTGGTGACCAAGGCCGGCGCGGCGGCGCACATCCCGCCGGGCATCTCGTTCGAGGCGGCGGCGACCATTCCCAGCACGTTTTTCACCGCCTATTACGCCTTGCACCATCTCGCCCGCCTGGGCGCGGAGGAGAAAGTGCTGATCCACGGCGCGGCCGGCGGGGTCGGCATCGCCGCGATCCAGGTGGCGAAATGGCGGGGCGCGGAAATCTTCGCCACGGCCGGGTCCGATGAAAAGCGGGATTTCCTGCGCCTGCTCGGGGTCGAGCATATTTACGATTCGCGCTCGCTGGCCTTCGCCGACGAGATTTTGGCGGACACCGGCGGCAAGGGGGTCGATGTCGTCCTCAATTCCCTGGCCGGCGAGGCGGTCAACCGGAACCTGCGCGTGCTCAGGCCGTTCGGGCGCTTCCTGGAACTGGGCAAGCGGGACTTTTATGAAAACACCCGCATCGGCCTGCGGCCCTTCCGCAACAACATCAGCTATTTCGGCATCGACGCCGACCAGTTGATGTCCGAGCAGCCGGGCCTCACCGGGCGGCTGTTCGGCGAGGTCATGGCCTTGTTCGCCGAGGGGGTGCTGTACCCGCTGCCCTACCACGCCTTCGAGGCCGAGGACGTGGTCGACGCCTTCCGCTATATGCAGCAGTCCAAGCAGATCGGCAAGGTGGTCGTCACCTACCGCAACGGGATATCCGCCTTCCGCCCGGACAGCGGGCATTTGCCCAGGCGGCTGGCGCTGTCCCCGGAGGGCGCTTATCTGGTCACGGGCGGCCTGGGCGGGTTTGGCCTGAGGACGGCGCAATGGCTGGTCGCCAAGGGAGCCCGCCAGCTTATCCTTTTGGGCCGCTCCGGGGCCGCCTCGGAGGAGGCCCAGCGGGCCGTGCGGGCGATGGAGGGCGCGGGCGTCCGCGTGCTGGCGGCGGCCTGCGACGTGGCCGACCGGGAGCGGTTGCAGGCTGTGCTGGCCGACGCGGCGGGCCGGCTCGGCCCGCTGAAGGGCGTCGTCCACGCGGCCATGGTGATTGACGACGCGCTGGTTCGCAACCTCGACGAGGAGCAGATTCGCCGGGTCTTCGCGCCTAAGATCCTGGGCGCGCAAAACCTCCATGAGCTGACCTTGGACGCGAAGCTGGATTTCTTCGTGCTGTTCTCCTCCGCCACGACGCTGTTTGGCAATCCCGGCCAAGGCAACTACGTGGCCGCGAACACTTGGCTGGAGGCTCTGGCCCGGCATCGCCGGGGGCTGGGCCTGCCGGCCACCAGCGTGCTGTGGGGGGCCATCGGCGACGCCGGCTTCCTCGCCCGCCATGAGAAGGTCAAGGAGGCGCTGCAAAACCGCATGGGCGGGGCCGCGCTGCCCGCGGCCTTGGCGCTGGACGCGCTGGAGGGGCTGTTGCTTGAAGACCGCTCCGGGGAGGGGGTGCTGGAGTTTGACTGGAAGGCGCTCAACCGTTTCCTGCCCGGCGCGGGCGCGCCGAAATTCAGCGAACTGGCGCTGGCGGGCGGCGAGGGGGACAGCGAAGGGGCTGAGGCCGAGAACATCCAGCGGTTTTTGGCCGAGCTGTCCGACGCCGAATTGGCGGTCGTGTTCACGGACATGCTGAAACAGGACGTCGGCGAAATCCTCAGGATTCCGCCGGAGAAGATCGACGCCGCCCGCTCCCTCTATGTGATGGGGCTGGATTCCTTGATGGGGGTCGAACTGGTGGTCGCGCTCGAATCGCGTTTCGGCGTCAAGCTGCCGGTCATGTCCCTGAGCGAAAGCCCGACCATCGACAAGCTGGCCGCGCGCATCGCCGCGCAATTGCGCGGCAGCGGCGAGGCTGAAGCCGAATCCGCCGACGCGCGCGTACTCGACCAGGTCCGCCAAGTGGCCAGCCAGCATGCGGCGGAGATCACCGAGGACGCCGTCGCCCGCTTTGCCGAAGATATCCGGGCCGGGGGCGGGGCGGCTTCCGGCCAAAAAATGATCCGGTGAAGCGGCTGCCCGCCGTCCTTGCGGAGGGTTCAAATGGCCGCCGGGGTTGGGGCATTTCAACCTTTTTTCCCGCCTTCGCGGCCCGCGCGCGAAGCCGGCCGCCGGGCTATCCGCTTGATCGGGGAGGGCCGGGCGGGCAAGGCCAAACCCGGCACGGCTTGTGCTTTCCATCAGAGCCCAAGGCGGGGGGCCGCCCTTGGCAACGCGCCGCCATCCCATGACAACCGCAACCCAGAGGTGCCTCGATGACACGTAAAGGGCTTCCCGGCCTGACCGCCCAGATCAAAGACAGGCTGATCCAGCAGGCGCTGGAGCGCAGGCTGCGCCAGGCTGCCGACCCGGGCGGCGGCGCGGGCTCCCCGCCCGCCGCCCCGCCCGGGGACGGCGACATTCCGGAGCAGTATTACCGCTTCCATCTGCACCCCGGCTACCAGCAGATCCGCATCATCAACGACGGCGCGGCGCGGATCGGGGTGGCCAACCCCTTTTTCAAGCTGCACGAGGGGACGGCCGGGGCGCACACGCGCATCGGCGGCAAGGACTACCTCAATTTTGCCAGCTATAACTATCTGGGGCTTTCGGGCCACCCGGACGTCGCCGCCGCCGCGAAGGCCGCCATCGACCGCTATGGCACCTCGGTCTCCGCCAGCCGGCTGGTGTCCGGCGACCGCCCGCTGCACCGGGAGTTGGAGCGGGGGATCGCGAAGGCCTACGGCGCGGAGGACGCCGTCGTCCTGGTCAGCGGCCACGCTGCCAACGTCACCGTGATCGGCCATCTGTTCGGCCCCCGGGATCTCGTCCTCCACGACGAGCTGATCCACAACAGCGTCCTCCAGGGCGTCCAATTGTCGGGGGCCAGGCGGCTGCCGTTCCCGCACAACGACTGGGCCGCGCTGGACGCCTTGCTGGCGGAGCAGCGCCGCCAGTTCGAGCGCGTGCTGGTCGTGCTGGAGGGCGTCTACAGCATGGACGGCGACTATCCCGACTTGCCGCGCTTCGTCGAACTCAAGCGCCGACACCGGGTTTTCCTGATGGTGGACGAGGCCCATTCCTTTGGCGTGATGGGCGGCAGGGGCTTAGGCATACGCGAGCATTTCGGGCTGCAAAGCGGCGACGTCGACATCTGGATGGGCACGCTGAGCAAGTCTTTGGCGGGCTGCGGCGGCTACATCGCCGGGGAGAGCGCGCTGGTCGAGCATCTGAAGTTCCTCGCCCCCGGCTTCCTGTACAGCGTCGGCATGCCCCCGCCGGTCACGGCCGCCGCGCTGGCGGCCTTGCGCTGCCTGCTCGACGAGCCGAGGCGGGTCGCGACCTTGCAGGCGCGCGGGGCCTTGTTCCTGCGCCTGGCCAAGGCGCAGGGCGTCGACACCGGGGGCAGCGCCGGCCTGGCCATCGTCCCCGCCATCGTCGGCAGTTCCGTCAAGGCCGCGCGCCTGTCCGCCGCGCTGTTCGAGCGGGGCGTCAATGTCCAGCCCATCCTTTACCCGGCCGTGCCGGAGAAGTCCGCGCGCCTGCGCTTTTTCATCTCCTGCCAGCACACCGAGGCCGAGATCGCGGAAGCGGCGAGCCTGCTCGGCGAGGAGATGGCCCGGTTTTAGCCCTCGTTGTCCTTCGGGCGCAGCCGGTCGGCGTGCGCGTTGACCGCCTCGCGCAGCGCGGCGAGGGCCTCCGCGTCGGCGGCGTCCACTCCACCCTCCCCTTCGATCTCGGCGAGCCGGCTGACGAAGCGCTGGCCGGCCAGGATCGCCTGCCGGGCCGGCGAGGCGGCCTTGCCCGTTTTCGCCTGCCGCGCCGCGCGGACGGTGGCCTCCCCCGCTTTCACGGCGTCCCAAAGCTTGAGTTGTCCGTCTTCGCCCGGCTGGCGCGCGACCTCCATCAGCAGGGATTTGGAGGCCCGGTTATTCGACGTCGAATATTCTTGTTTGATCCGCGCGGGCAGCTTGTTCAGGTTGAGCAGGTTGCTGACGGTGGCCTGCGCCTTGCCGACCACTTTCCCCAAGGCTTCCTGGGTGTAGCGGTGGCGCTCCATGAGCTTGGCCAGGGCCTCGGCCTCTTCGAGCGGGTTGAGGTCTTCGCGCTGGAGGTTTTCGATCAGCGACAGCTCGTCGCTATTGCCGTCGGCCAGGACGATGCCGTGGATCTTGGGCTTGCCCAGCAACTGGTGGGCGCGGAAGCGCCGCTCGCCGGCGACGAGGACGTAGCGGTCTTCGTCGCCTTCCGCCCGCTTGACCGTGATCGGCTGCAGCAGGCCGTGCCGCTCGATGGAGCCGGCCAGTTCGCGCAGGCTGTCCTCGTCGAAGGCCTTGCGCGGCTGGTCGGGGTTGGGGAGGATCTGGCCGATGTCGATGTCTTTGATCTTGGGGGTGTTCGGCGACAGGTTGCCGAACAGGTTTGCCGCGAGCTGGGGTTTTTGTCGCATGGGGTTTGCCTCAGGCCAGGTTGATGAGTGTGTCGGCGACCTGGTGGTAGGGTTGCACGCCGGCGCTGGCGGGCGCGACCGCGATGGTCGGCATGCCCAGCGCCGTCGCCTTGTCGAAGGCTGTGCTGCGGTGGACGGGGTCGAAAATGCGCACCGGCTGCCCGGCCAGCGCCTGCCGCACGCCGTCCAGCACTTCGTTGTCGTGGACGTTGCGGGCGTTGTACTGGGTCGGCAGGATGCCAAGGACGCGCAGCGCCGGGTTCAGGTCGCCCTGGATCTGTTCGACGGTCTGGAACAGGCGGGCGACGCCGTGGAAGGACAGGTTGTCGGTCTTCACCGGCACCAGGGCGAGGTCGGCGGCGACCAGCGCGTTGACGGTGAGCAGCCCCAGCGACGGCGGGCAGTCGATCAGGATGAAGTCGTAGACGCCGCGCAGCCCCTTCATTTTTTCCCGCAACGCCTTCTGCGAGCTGTGCATGATCCGCACTAGCAGTTCGGGCTCGGCGTCGGCCAGCGAGATGCTGGCCGGGACGAGCGCCGGGTTTCCGCCGATGGCCAGCGCCGCCATCGGCTTGTCGCCGATCAGCGCGGCGTACATCGTGCGCCCGGCGTCGCCGAGTTCGTCGGGGTTGTAGCCGAAGTAGAGGGTGAGGCTGCCCTGCGGGTCGAAGTCGACCGCGAGCACCCGCTGGCCCCGCTGCGCGAGCGCAAAGGCGAGGTTGATCGTGGACGTGGTTTTGCCCACCCCGCCCTTCTGGTTGGCCAGCGCGACAATTTTGCTCATACCGTTGACGGGTTGTTGGTTGTTGAGGTGTGGTTAAAGGGGCCGGGGAGGGGCGGGCGGTTCCGCCTAAAATTATTCGACGTCGAATATTTCACCACGGATGCGCGCGCCAAGCCAGCGCGGGCAAGCCTGCTATCGTGGTCACGGGCGGCGCAAGCGGTCAAGCAGCGCGCGCCATTGCGCGACCGCGTGGGCCTGCTCGAATTCGTTGGCAAAGGCGGCCCGGGCGTTCCGCCCCATCTGCCCGCGCGCGGCGGGCTCGCGGCGCAAAAGGCGCAGGAAGTCGGCGAGCCCGGCGGCGTCGCCGGGCTCGAAGGCCGCGCCGCAGGCGTGCCGGGCGATCTCGCCGGCCAGTTCGCCGTCTTTCGCGCCGACAAAGGCGACCGGCCGGCCGGCCGCCAGCGCGCCGTAGAATTTGGACGGCACGACCTGCCCCTCCAGCCCCGGCAACAGCGATATCAGGTGGACATCCGCCAGGGTCAGGCTCAGCCCCAGGCGTTCGCGGGGCTGGTAGGGTTTGAACAGCACATTGTCCAGCCCGCGCCGCCGCGCTTCTTCGCGCGCCCGCCCGTAGCCATGGCCGCCGCCGATGAACAGGAAGACGACGCCGGACTCCCCGCGCAGGATTTCAGCCGCCGCCAGCAGGGTGTCGAATTCGTGGGCGCGGCCGAGGTTGCCGGAATAGGCGGCGACGAACCGGCCCGCCAGGCCCCATTCCGCGCGCAAGGGGTTGGCCTCCGCCGCCAGGGGGCGGACGGCCTCGCCGTCCGCCCAGTTGGCGATGGCGGTGACGGGCCAGCCGCCGCGCCGGCGCAAGTCCTCGGCCATGCGCCGCCCCGGCGTCACATTCATCGCGGCCCGGCCCAGCGTCCAGTCGCGCAGGCCCGCCAGCAGCCGCCCCGGCAGGCCTTGGGCGGCGCGGATGCCCAGCGCCGCCGCCGCTTCGGGAAACAGGTCTTGCAGCCAGTTGACGGTCTTGGCCCCGCGCAGCCTGGCGGCCAGGCAGACCGGGACGGACAGCAAGGGCGGGTCGGTCTTGGCGACCGCCACGTCGCCCGGCCGCAGCAGCGGCAGCAGCTTGGCGAACACGGCGGGGTAGAAGCTGAGGTAGTCGAGCAGCCGCCCGGCGAGGTGGCCGCGGCCGAAGCGCGAAGACCAGGCGCGGTGCACCTCGACGCCCTGGACGGTTTCTTCCTTGGGCAGGTCCGCCGCCGGGTCGTCATAGCAAAGCCGGCTGGCCACCACATGGATTTCATGGCCCCGCGCCGCCAGCGCGAAGGCCAGATCCGACAGCATCTGGCTGGTGGCGGAATGGTCGGGGAAGAAATAGCGGTTGACGAAGACCACGCGCATCGGTTCAGCGCCCCCGCCGGACCAGCCAGTCGCCCATCACCAGCAGATCCATTTGCGTCCTCAGGAAGCAGTCCAAGGCTTCCTCCGGCCGGCACACCACCGGCTCGTTCTCGTTGAACGAGGTGTTGAGCACCAGGGGCACGCCGGTCAGCGCCTGGAAAGCCTCGATCAGGCGGTAATAGCGGGGGTTGGCTTCGCGGCGGACGGTTTGCAGTCGGCCCGAGCCGTCCACATGGGTCACGGCGGGGATGGCGGCGCGCTTGTCCTCGCGGACGGGGTAGACCTGCATCATGAACGGCACCTCGTCGTCGTCCTCGAACCAGTCGGGCACGGCCTCGCGCAGGATCGACGGCGCGAACGGGCGGAACGACTCGCGCCGCTTGATTTTCAAGTTGAGGATGTCTTTCATGTCGGCCCGCCGGGGGTCGCCCAGGATCGAGCGGTTGCCCAGCGCGCGCGGCCCCCATTCCATGCGGCCTTGGAACCAGCCGACGACTTTGCCGTCGGCGATGGCCTGGGCGGTTTGGCGGCACAGCGCCTGCTCGTCGGAACAGGCTTCCCGCGCGCAGCCCTGGCTGTCCAGCTCGCCCTGGCGCGCGTCCAGTAGCGCGGCGATCTGCGCGCCGCTGAACCCCGGCCCCCAGTAGGCGTGGTCCATGGCGAAGCGGCGGCCCCCCCCGGGCGCGGCGGGGGAGGGGGCTTGCGCCCCGCCGCCGGCCAGCTTGTGCCAAACCACGAACGCCGCGCCAATCGCCCCGCCGGCGTCGCCGGCCGCCGACTGGACGTAGATCCGCTTGAACGGCGTTTGGCGGCGGACTTTGCCGTTCGCCACCGAGTTCATCGCGCAGCCGCCGGCCAGGGCGAGGTCGTCCAGGCCATGGCGGCTATGCAGCGTGTTGAGCAGATGGAAAAAAGCCTCCTCGTACAGGGCCTGGGCGGAGCGGGCCAGATCCTGGTGGCGGCGGGTCAGCGCCTCGCCCGGGGCGCGGGCGGGGCCGAGCAGATCCTCCAGCGCGGCGGAATACAGCGCGCCGACCCGCGGCTCGCCGCCCGCCCATGCGTAGTCGATCTTTTCGCGGTGGTGGCGGAAGTAGTCCAGGTTCAGCCGGAACGAGCCGTCGCCTTGCAAGGCGACGACGCGGCGCATCTGCGCCAGGTGTGTCGGCTCGCCGTAAGGGGCCAGCCCCATGACTTTGTACTCGTCGCCGTAATGCGGGAAGCCCAGGTGCTGGGTCATCGCCTGGTAGAAGATGCCCAGCGAGTGCGGGAAATAGACCTTGCCTTCCACGTCGATGCCGCCGCCCCGGCCCACGCCCCAGGCGGCGCTGGCGAAGTCGCCGAAGCCGTCGACGGAGACCGCCGCCGCCTCTTCAAAAGGGGAGACCAAAAACGCCGAGCCGAGGTGGGCGAGGTGGTGCTCGACCTCGTGCACCCGCCCGCCGAAGCGCCCGCCCGGGAAGGCCCGCTCCAGCTCGGCGCCGACGCCGGCGCGCTCGCGCTTGTTTTTGAGGCGGTCGGCGATTAGGCCTAGGCTGGGCCGCCTGGCCAGCGCGAAGGCGGCTTTCCGCCACAGGTTCGCCTTGGAATCTTGGTTGATGGCGACATGCGCCACGTCGGCCAGGCTTATGTCGGCTTCGGCCAGGCAATAGCGGACCGCCTCGGACGGGAAGCCGGCCCAGTGCTTGACGCGGCGGAAGCGCTCTTCCTCCGCCGCCGCGAGCAACACCCCGTCTTTGACCAGGCAGGCCGAGGAGTCGCCATGGTAGGCGTTGATACCTAGAATAATCACTGTTTACCTTAAGGTCGCTTAGATGTCTTGCCCAAGCACGTGGAACTTGGGCGCGTCGGCCAGCCGCGCTTGGACGCGGCCGGGGTTCCTCACATACAGGGTGTTGCCGGCGCGCGGGTTGGTCCCGCCCAGCGCGGTCAAGGCCCGCTCGAACGGGGCGTAGGCGAAGGTCGAAAAGCCGTGGCCGAGCATTTGCCGGTGGATGGCCACCTCGTCGAAGCCGTAGCGCCGGCCGCTGCCGTTCAGCTCCATGATGACCGCGTCCAGCTCCGGATCGGCCAGGACGCGGCCGGCCCCGGCGATGACTTCGGCCTCGAAGCCTTCCACGTCGATTTTGACCAGCTTGGGCGACAAGCCGTCCAGCGCCTGGTCCAGCGTGACGACGCCGACTTCGACCGTGCCGCCGGCGAGCGCCTCCGCGGTGCTGGCCACATGGTTGACCGTGTCCAGCCCGGCGGTGAAGCGGCGCAGGCCGGCGGCCGCGCCGACGCCGAGGTTGTGCGCCCGCACCCGCCCGTCGAGGCCGTTGAGGCGGATGTTGTCCAGCAGGTGCTGGAACGTCCCGGGCAGCGGCTCGAAGGCGGCGCAGCGGGCGCCGGCCGCCGCGCCGGCCAGCACGGTGTAGGAGCCGATGTTCGCCCCGACGTCGACGAACAGGTCTTCGGGGCGCAGCAGGTGCAGGGCGAAGGCCATGTCCTCGAATTCGTGCAGGCCGGCGTAGACGTTGCCGGTCGCGCCGGTCATGCCGGGGCTGGCCAGCAGCCGGGCGCCGTTGACGAAGGGGACGGCCACCGCGCCGGGCACCAGCCGGCTGCCGATCTGCCAGGCCAGGAAATCCCGGGCGGCGGCGAGCTGGCGGCGGCGGTTGAGCGGATGCGCGAGGATGAATTTCAGCGTCGGGAAGATCGTCATGCCGGGCTCTTGGGCGGGTGGTTAATGGGGCGGCGTTTGGCCGGCGTTGCGCATTTCCAGTATTTTGGCGTCGACCAGAAACCGGAACCAGAATCCTTGCAGCACATGGAAGACCAGGCCCTCCGCGCCGTCCAGGAAACCCAGCCGGAGCACGTAGCGGTAGAAGAAATACAGGAAGCTGCGCAAAAACAGCGGCGAGGCGGAAAACACATGGGTCTTGAGCCAGCGGCGGCGCTCGATGGGCGAGCCGGCCAGGCGGCCTTGGACCTCGCCCTGGCCGCCGCCGGCGGCGATTTCGGCGGCCTCGAAGCCGGCCCAGCGGTTGTGCGAGGCGATGAACTGGCCCAGGCTGGCGGCGACCGTGTCGATGATGTCCGCGCCGGCCACCGCCTGAGCGCGGCCGTCGACGACAAAATGCTGGTCGTAGGCCTTGCGCTCGCAATGGCCCGCGGCGGCCTTGTACAGGCGCAGGTGGAAGGCCGGGTAATGCCCGCCGTGCTTGATCCAGCGGCCCAGGAACACCGTCCTGCGGCTGAACATGAAGCCGTCGGCGGCCTGCGCGGCGCGCGGAAACTCCTCGCGCAGCCAGGCCGCCAGTTCGGGGGTCAGCCGCTCGTCAGCGTCGAGGTGCAGCACCCAGTCGGTGGCGAACGGGTTGTTGTCCTGCGCCCAGTTGCGCTGCGCCGCGTAGTCGGCGAATTCGTGCTGGACAAAGGCCAGCCCGCGCCCGCGCAGGATGTCCAAGGTGGCGTCGGTGGAAAACGAGTCGACGACGAACACCGGCGCGTCCACGCCCGCCAGGCTGTCCAGGCAGGGGGCGATCCGGTCTTGCTCGTTGAAGGTCAAGATGATGACCGTGAGCGCGGGGCGGCCGTTCATGCACGGCCCCTTCGCGGCGGGGCGCCGAAGCATTCGGCGCGCCTCGCCGCTGTTCTATTATTATTGCTCGCAGTGTCCATGGGTGGATGACTTATTGGGTTGATCGGGGTTGTGGGCCATGGCGGCTAATGGGGCGGCGCGCGAAACGCGTCAAACCCACCAGTTTGGAAACACCATCCGGCAGGCGGCTCTCGCTAGACTGATGGCCCTTTGCCTGGGGGAGTCGTATTGTTTATGCCAGTGCGCCGCATGGCCCACCGGATCGACATTGACCGGCCACCGCAGCACCGCGCCTTGCCGGCCTTTGAAGCGCGACAGTTTCCGATACAGCAAAGTCTCGATGTGGGACAGGTCTTTGGACAATTCGGCTTTGGCGTTGAGCAGGTGCCGCCGGTAGAACAATGTTGAAAAAACCATCAGTTGGGTGGTGGCGAAGATTTGGGGGGAGCGCATGGGCAGCGTGTTGTCGCGGCAATCCACGGCAAACAGATAGTCGTTGCCGAGGCGGTCGAGCAGGCGCGAAACGCCGGGAAAGCTCAAGCGTCCGGTGGCCTTGATAAAATAAGGGCTTTCGCTTAGGAGTTTGCTGGCGGCGAACGCCTCGTCAATCATATTAAGTTCCGCGTAGCCATAATGGACGCCTTCCGGGTAGTGGTTGCAACACAGCGGGATGAACTCGACTTGTTTGCGCAAAGGGTTGGCGGTGCGGGCAAGTTCCCGCAGCGCCTCCAAGGGATGGCCCGAGTTTTCGATAAAGATGATTTTGCTTAAGCGGCGGTCGTCGAGGTTGAGCCAGAAGCGCAGGCTGTCCATGTAATCTTGCAAGCGGACGGCGGGATCGTTTCTGGCGACTTTAATCGGGCCGCTGGAGGGGTCGATGCAAGCCGTCATGACGATGGCATAGTCGGCGCATGGGTTCATTGGGGCTGGCTCCTGTGGCAACTGGCTGGCTGGCTGGCCGCTGCCGCTTTTCTGCCCGATGTCCGCGTAAAGCCGCGCCAGCTTCTCGCCCATGGCCTGCGCGGAATATCGCCCACGGGCCAGCGCGGCGGCGGCGGCGGCCATTTCCGTCCGCGCCGGCCCGTCTTCCATCAGCCGGGCCAGTCCACGCAGGATGCTTTCGGGATCGGGGGCCACGGCCAGCCCCGCGCCGGCGCTCGCCACTTCTTCCGCGATCGCCACCCCTTCGCCGAGCAGGCAGGGGAGCCCCGCCATCAGCGCCTCGGCGGCGGCGATGCCGAAATTCTCCGAAAACGAGGGCAGCGCGAAGACCTCGGCCAAGGCGAAGGCGCTGGCTTTCAGCCCGCCTTCCAGATGTCCCGCCCACACCACCCGCCCGGCCAGGCCGAGTTCCGCCGACAGCGCCTTCAGCCCGGCCACGTAGGCGGGCGCGCCGTCGCCGGCGACGAGCAGCCTGGCGTCCGCCAGCGCGCCGTCGCTTAGGCTGAACGCGCGCAGCAGTCCTTCCAGGTTTTTTTTCGGGTCGAGGCGCGACAGGAACAGCACGCAGCGGCCTTCGCGCAGCGCCGGGAAGCGCGCTTGCATCGCCGCGACGTCCGCCGCCGGGCCGGGCTCTATCCCCAATGGGACGAGCGCGCCGCGCATCGGCACGCCCAGCGCCTCCGCCTCCTGCCGCTCGGCCTCGCTGGTGAAATGCACCGCCGCCGCGTGGCGCAGGATCGGCCCTTCCAGCCAGGCCAGGGACAGGCGCTTGAGCCAGGGCCGCCGCCGGCCCATGCCGTAGCGGCCCAGCGTCCCCAAAGGGCGCACCACATAGGGCACGCCGGCGCGCCGCGCCGCCCAGGCGGCGGCCACGCTGGTGAAGGAGAACAGCGCGTGGATATGCACGATGTCGTAGTCGCCGGCATGCCGCCACACCCAGCGGGCGAAGCCGGGGGAGATTTTGTAAAACTCCAGCCGCTTGGGGAAATAGCGGCGGACCGCGCCGTTTTCCGCCAGGGGCCGGCCGGCCGGCCGGCCGTTGCGCCGGCCCGGCCCGTCGTCGTCGGTCGTCGCCGTCTCCACCGCCACGCCCTGCGCGGCCAGCGCCCGCTCCATCAGCGTCAGCGCCCGGCTGGGGCCGCCGTGCGCTTCGGCGAGCGAGGGGATGACCTGCAACACTTTCACGCGCAGACCGCCTTCAACGCCGCCTTCAAGCCGTCCGTCGCGACCGCCATCGAATAGTGTTCCAGCACGCGTTGGCGCGCCTGCGCGCCCATCTCGCGGGCGCGGGCCGGGTTTCGCAGCAGCGCTTCCATCGCGTCTGCCAGGCCCTCCGCCCCGCCGGCAAACACGTGGCCGGTCTCGCCTTCCAAGACCAGGTCGGGGCCGCAGCCGACCTGGTCGCTGACGATGGCCGGCAGGCCGAACAACATGGCCTCGTTGGCGACCAGGCCCCAGGTCTCGCCGTTCGTCGAGGGCAGCACCAGCGCGTCGGCGGGCACGTAGGCTTGCCAAAGCTCGGACTGGTTGAGGAAGCCGGTGAAATGCGCGGGCACGCCCAGCGCCTCCGCGCGGCGTTTGAGCGTGTCCGTCAATTCGCCGGTGCCGGCGAACAGCAGCTTGGCCGGCCAGCCCTTGCGCCGCGCCAGCGCGGCGGCCTCCACCAGCAGCAGCGGGCGCTTGAAGGGCACGTGCTTGCCGACGAAGCAGAACACAAAATCGCCGCCGCCGTAGCCGGCCTGCGCGCGCAGGCCGGCGCGCGCGGCCGCGTTTGCGTCCGCCATGGCCAGCATGCGGGCGGATTCCACGAAGTAGGCGCCGCCAAACAAGCGGCCTGCGGGCATGCCGTTGTCCAGGTAGAACTGGCGGTTGGCCTGGCCGATGGCCACGGCGGCGGCCACCAGGCCCAGCAGCGCCCGGTGCAGGCGCTTGGCCCACCAGGGCCGGGCGCGCAGCGCGTTGGCCTCGCCGCGCAGGATGACGGGGATGCCCAGCAGCCGGGCCAGCGGGTAGGCCGCGACCAGCCCGGGCTCGTTCCAGCCGGTGATCAACACCGCGTCCGGCCGGCTTTCGGCCAGCGCCCGCCGGAGGCCGTCCAGCGCGGCGGGCAAGGCCGTAAGACCGGCGCCGACGCCCAGGACTTGGCTGGCGTAGCCTTGGCGCAGCGGCACGTCCCATTGGAATGCCAGGCCGAAGCCTGCGCCCTGCTGCTTCGCGTCCGGCTCCCGCAAGAAGAGCACGTTAAGATCCAATCCGGGATCGCCGGCCAGCGCGCGAAACCAAGGGTCCATGTATTGGATGGGGTGTGTGGTGACGACGCACAATTTGATGGGTTTGCTCATGCTGGGATGCTCGCTTGGTGGCGCAGGTGTATGTCTTGCAAAATCCGCGCGACGCGGCGGCGGTAGGCTTCCCAGGAATAATCCCGCGCCGCGGCCCTGGCCGCCGCCGACGCCGCGGCGGACAGTTCAGGCCGCGCCGCCAGTTGCCGGATCTGGGCTTTGAGGGCGGGTTCTTCGCAGGGCACGATCCAGCCAGCCCCCGGGTGTTGTTCAATCACGCACTTGGCCCCCACGCGGTCGCTGACCAGGGCCGGCACGCCCGCCGCCATGGCTTCGGGCACCACCATGCCGAACGAGTCGAAGCGCGAGGGCAGCAGCAGGCAGTCATGGCCGGCCAGCGCCTGGAACAATTCCGCCTGGGGCATGAACGGGCGGCTTTCGACGTTGCCCATGCCACGCGCGCGGCGGGCCAGATCCGCCTCGGCGGCCCCGCCGATCAGGGTCAGGCTTGCGGTCGCGCCTTCGCGCGCCAATTCCTCGAAAATGTCGAGCAGCAGGTCCACGCCCTTGCGCCGCATCAGGGAGCCGACGAAAACGAAACGGCACGGCCCGCCGGCCGGCCGGGCTTGCGGGGGAACGTCCGGCAAGTCCGTGCCCGGCGGCACGGGAAACAGCTTCGCGGCGGGCACGCCGGCGGCCCGGTAAGTCTCCGCCGCGAATTCCGAGCAGGTCAAGATCGCGTCGGCCAATTCGATTTCCTGCTGTTTTTGGGCGTCGATCCAGGCCGGGTTGAGACCGGCCACTCCGCCGCCCAATGCCCGCCCGGCTTGGTAATGGACAGAGGCCGCGTCCAGCACGCACAAGGCCCCGGCCGCGCGGGCCGCGCGGAAAGCGCGCAGCGCCGAGTTCTCGTAACAGACCACCAGGTCGGGCCGGAGCCCCCGCACCCGCCCGGCCACCCAGCGGTCGTGGGCATGGTCGAGGCGGTGGCTGAAGGCGTTGCCCGCCGCGGCCGGCAGCAGCATGCCGGACAGGCGGCGCAGCAGCGGGAAGGCGACGGCATGCCGGCGCTTGGACGCGGGCACGGGCACAGCCCTCAGCCCGCCGCGGAAACGTCCCCATAGCCCCTCCTCGGGCGAGCGGGCGTCCACGACGGGCACGCCCGACCAGAAGCCGGCCAGATGCCCGGCCTCTTCCAGCGCCCAGGCCAGTTGGTGCGCATGCTGCATTCCCGGATGCGCGACCAGAACCCTCATCGCGCGCCGGCCTCCCGCCACGGGCTAGCCGGCGTGCGGGTTCCGCCGGGCGATGCCTGCCTGTGCTCGCGCTCGGCCATGGCCAGCAGCGCCACGCAAAACCAGTAATACACCGGCGTGAAAGACGCCCCGAACACGCCGCTGCCTTGGTGGACTGCCAGGGCCATGACCGGCAGGGCCAGCATCGCCGCCGTGCGGGCGGCGCGGGTGCGCCCGCCCATGAGCAGTGCGGCGGCCCAGAGCAGCAAAGTGGCGCGCAGGCCCAGGCTGAGCATCCAGCCGAACAGGCCCAGTTCCAATACCAGGCGGCCGGACTCCTCCTCAAAGCCAAAACCGCCGCCCGGCAACCATGAAAAAGGGGTCATGTCTTTTGCCAAGGCGGGCGCGCCGAGGTTGGCCGAGCCGGTGCCGAAGCCGGTGGCGCCGGCGACATCAAGGAAGACGAACGCATTGGTGAACGCGGTCGCGGCGCGGCTTTCGTCTTGGCGGGACCCTTCCAGCCGCTGCGCGAAGGCTTCCCAGGCGGCGTCCTGGGTGGACAGGCTGATCGCGACCAGGATGGCCAGCGCGGCGGCCACCCTTAACGCGGAGAGCAGGCCAATCAGCCGCGCCGCGAACGAGGACAGTAGCTGGATCGCCGAGCCTAGCAGGACGACCGCGACCACCGCCCGGGAACCGGTGGCGGGCAGGGCGGCCAGCGCGAAACCCAGCGCCGCCAAAAACAAACGCGAGCGGACGCCCAGCATAAACAGCCCTATCCCTAAGAGCGTGGCGACCTCGACGAAAGCCGCCATGCCGCTGATGTAGGAGAACGTCCCGGTCACCCGCACCAAGCTGGCCTCGCCAAAGTAGGCGGTGCCCTCGGTGCCGCCTTTCACCTGCTGGTTGATGAAGCTGTCGGGGGGCGCGGCCAGTTGGGCGAACGCCAGGCTGCACACCGGAATCACCGCCCACGGGTAAATCTTCGCCAAGACTTGGAAAATCTCGTCCAGGCTCCGGAACGCCAGCGGCAACAGCACGACCAGGCTGGCGTAGAGCAGGTGGCTTTTCAAGCCCCAGATCGCCACCAAGAGATTCGGCAGCGCCGGGTTGCCCATTTCCAGCACCGCCCAGACGGCGTAGAGCGTGAACAGCATGCGCGCCACGGGCTGCATCATGGCGGGTGTTTTGTGGCGGCGGCCCAAGGCGGCATGGAGCAGCGCCGCCAGCAGCAAGGCGTCCTTGGTGATAAACACGATCTGCTCCATGCCCGGCAGCAGCCATTTGCGGATGGCGCCGTCGTAAAGCAGCAGCAGCAAGAACGCGCCCAGCGCGCGGCGGAAGACGTTTCCGGGCGGCCGGCCCGTCCTTGTCCCGGGCCGGCGGGCGGCGGTGTTGCTCATGGCTCGCAATTGTCTGGCGGGGGAAGGCCGGCGTTGCCGCTGGTTTCCAGCAAGCGCCGCAATTCGCCGGCATGGCGGGCCAGCCGGTGCGGCTGGTACCAGTCCCAGGCCGCCCGGCCGATCGACGCCGCCTTGCCGACGTCCGCGGCAGGCACGCCAGGCCAGTAGTGCCGGCCGGGTGACAGGCCGTCGGCTTGGACAGGCTTTTTCGAGATCAGCACCGGGCAGGCCCCGTGGGCGCAGTATGCCCCGAACACGCTGCTTTTGGCGACGTACTCCGCCGGATAGGCCACGACGCCAAAGCGGGCGTCCGCCAGCAGGCGGGACACTTGGCCGGCCTCCAGCCGCCCATGCTGGACGACCTGGTGGGCGCGCAGGCGCGCGGACCAGCCGGCGTCTTCGATCAACGGCCCGATGTCGTGCACCGCCAGCGACTCCCGGCGCGCCCATGCGAACAGCGCGTCCCCGGCGGCTTGGTAGGTGGCCAGTCGCAGGCCCGCGCCGCCGAAGACGACGATCTTGGCCGTCCGCTCGGAGCCAAACGCCGCCGCCTCGCCGACATTGGAAAACACCGGCAGGACGGCATGCGGCTTGCCGCCCGCGAACCGCCGCAGCCAGGCCGCCGAGCCTTCCCGGTTGGTGACCCAGAAGTCGGCCGTCTCGGCGAGGCGGCGGGCGACGTGGCGTTGCGCCGGCGACAGCCAGAACGACGAGGCCCAGGGCGGGCCGAAGGCGTACAGCTCGTGGAAATACACGCCGAGCCGGCCGATCTTGCCGCGCCGCCGCGCCAGTTCGCCTAGCAGCCACAGCGGCGCGCCGCGCTTGGCGTAGCCGTAGCCGCTCATCTGCAGGAACACCGCCTCGGCGGCCAGGGCCTGCGCGGCGTTTTCCCTGGCCAGGGGGATCAGCTTGGCGCGGTCCGCACCCAGCTCCGCCTGCAGCCGGGCGGTGAAGTCGAAAACCCCGCCTTGCGTGGGCGGCGTGAGCAGATGCATCATGGTGCGCTGAAAACTATGCTGCCGTCGGCGAGGCGAAAGGGCGCCTCGGAAAAACCTCGCACTTCGACAAGCTCGGTGCGAACGGAGCTTTTAAAATCAACCTTTTCCGTTCGTGCTGAGCTTGGCGAAGGCTCTCCTGAGCGAAGTCGAAGGGCATGAACGGAAAAGGTTTTTCGAGGTGCCCCAAAGCCATGGCCGGATCGCGCGTCCACCCTGCGACAGCCCGCCTGCAAACCGGCAGTCTGCAAGTCATTGGCCAAGGCCGGGTTTGGCCCGAACGCCAGGATGCGCTTGGATAACCGGCAAGGCTTTGGCACAGCCGGCACCGCAAATTCATCAATGCGGCGCGCAACATAGCGCTTCCAATTTTTCATGGTATTGTCCTGCTCTGGAAAGTGCCCGCTAGTAAAAATTTATAGCCTATGCGTCCGTTGGGGATAGGCCAGCCATTCTGTCTTTTCGTGGTTGAAACTGACGCAGGCGTAGCCTAGGCTGTTCAAAAATTCTAGCGCCTCGCCTTCCGCTATGCCCAGCGCCTTCATCCGGATTGTATTCTGCTCGAAAAAAATCTTATCAATCCGTTTTTGTCTGAGCAGCGCCTCGCAGCCTTGCAATACCCAGGTGTCCGCGCCTTCGACATCGATCTTGAGGACGTCGATCATGGCGTCGGGCAGTTCCTGGTCGAGGCGCGTCAGCGGCACGGTGGCGGTGTTTTCCGCCGGGCTTGCCGCGATTCCCCCCCAGCCGGTTTGCTCGTCGGGGCCGAGCGTGAAACAGGTTTCGCCCTGGCGGCGCCCCGCCGCCTTGGGCACCAGGCTGATTTGCCCGGACAGCCGGTTTTGGGCGATGTTGTTTTGGATGAGCCTGATATTGCGCGGGGCGGCCTCGAAGGCGATGGCGCGCCCGCGCGGATGCAGGCCCGCCCACAGCAGCGAAAAGTACCCCATGTTCGCGCCGACGTCGACGAGCAAGCCGCCGCCTCGGGCCAGTTTGGCGATCGCCTGCGACAGCGGCCACTCGTAAAAGCCGTTGAATGCGATGTGGCCGGAAATGATGTCGCCGGGGATCAGGCCGTGCATTGCGATCCGCGGGCAAAGCGCCAGCGGGGCGGTTTCGTAAAGGCTGCGCCAGCGGGCATGCTGGTTTTGATAGAGCCGGCAGTAGGCCGACTGCCGCAGCAGCGGGGGGAGCAGTCGCAATAACAAGGGTTTTGCCATGGGGTTTCCGTGGAGTCGAATCAACCGGCCCGGCGCCGGGTGTCTGCGCGGCGCGCGGCTCACAGCAAGCGCGCGTCCGCCGCCCCGCCGCCGGGCCGCAACCAGGCCCGCAGGCGGGAATAAGAGGCCAGGCTGAACGGCAAGCCGAACACCAGGGCCATGGACGCGTACAGCGCCCGCTTGGGCCATGGCGCGTTGACCAGGCCAAGCGCCCGCGGGTCGCGCCAGATGAGCTCGGCGGCTTTTGGGCGGCTTTGCAAGGCGCTTTCAAGCGCCGACAGCCGCCGGCACAGCGTCCGCAAGCCGTCTTCGCAGCGCTCGACGTAGCGTCCGGACAAGCCTAGCCGGGCGCGAGCCGCGAGCATGCTCGCCAGCAACTCCTCGTGCACCTCCCGGAAGCGCCGGGTTTTTTCCAGCGAGGGCCGGGCGCTTTGGTAGTTGTTCGCCCCGTGCAAGCGGTAGTCGGTGAGCCGCGCGCTCAAAATGCAGACCTTGCCCAGGGCCGGCAGCAGGTTGAAGACATATTCGTCGGCCTCGAACAGCACGGTGCGCCCGAAGGGCAGCAGCCTGGCCAGCGCCGCCTTGCGGACGGCCATCCGGCTGGTGCCCAGCAGGCACCTCGCGCCATACAGGCGGTCGGCGTCGGCGTCGGCGCGGGCGTCCAGGTGCTGGTCTTCGCCGACGAACACCTCGCGTATCGCGCTTCCCTCCGCGTCCACCTCGGTGATGGAATTGCCGACCATCACCACCTCGGGGTGCGCGCCGAACACATCCATGACGCGCCGCAGCCGGCCGGGCTTGAGGCGGTCGTCGCCGTCGCAAAACAGGAACACGTCGGCGTCCAGCGCCAGGCACAGCTCGAACGCGCCGGACTGGCCGATGTTGCCGCGCGGGTGCGTCGTGACCCGCCCGCCGTAGGCGGAAAGCCGTTCCAGCGTGCCGTCCGTGGAGCCGGCATCCACGGCGTGGACCTCGTAGCGGCAGCCGGGCGGAACCTCCTGCGCCAGGCAGGATAGCACGCATTCGTCGATGAACCGCGCATGGTCGCGGGTGTTGACCAGGCAGACGGCTTTCATGTCATTTGCGCACGACGAACGGGCCGATGGCCAGCAGGTCCAGGCCCGAGGAATAAAAGGTGCGGATCGCGTCCAAGGGCGATTCGACGATGGGCTCGCCCTTGAGGTTGAACGAGGTGTTCATCAGCACCGGCACGCCGGTGCGCTCCGCGAACGCGCGCAGCAGCGCGTGGAACAGCGGGTTGCCGGCTTCGGTGACGGACTGCACCCGGCAGCTTCCGTCCGCATGCACCACCGCCGGTATCGCCTGCTTGGCGAGCCCGGTCGCCCAGAACGACAAGACCATGTAAGGCGACAGCCGGTAGTCCTCGAAGTACAGGCCGCCTTGCTCGTGCATCACGGCGGGCGCGAAGGGCCGCCAGATCTCGCGGAACTTGACGGCCTCGTTGACGCGGTCGCGGTTTTGCTCGTCGCGCGGGCTGGCCAGGATCGAGCGGTTGCCCAGCGCGCGCGGGCCGAACTCCATGCGCCCTTGGAACCAGCCGACCAGCAGGTCTTGAGCCAGGCCGGCGGCGACCTCGCCGGCCAGGTCGGCCGGGCGCTCGTAGCGGATCTTCGCCCGCTTCAGCGTGGCCTCGATCTCGTCCTCGGCATAGGCCGTGCCCAGGTAGGGCGGCATCGAGGGGTCGCGCCGCATCGGCGCGCCGTGCCGGATCGAGCCCATCAGCGCGGCGCCGATGGCGGTGCCGTCGTCGCCGGCGGCCGGCTGGATCGCCAGGCTGCGGACGGCGGGCCGGCGCAGGATCTCGCCGTTGGCCTTGCAGTTGAGGGCGACGCCGCCGGCCAGGCACACGTCAGGGCTGCCCGCGAGCCGGACCGCCTGTTCGACATAGGCGGCCATCGCGCGTTCGCAGGCGAGCTGCGCCGAGGCGGCGAAATCCATGTGCCGCTGCTCGATGGGCGCGTCCGCGCCGCGCCGGAACGCCTCGAACGCCTGCTCGAACGCGGAGGGCTCGGAATCGTTCGCGGGAATGAAATGGCGGCCTTTGAAGCGGCGCTCCCAGCCCTCCTCGCGCGCGAAGGCGCTTAAATCGGCGGCCGGCCGGCCATAGGCGGCCAGCCCCATCACCTTCCATTCGTCGCTCAGCGGCTGGAAGCCGAGCAGGCGCGTCACGTTGGCGTACATGACGCCGATGGAGTCGGGGAAGCTGCGCTCGAACAGCTTGCCAGGCCTGCCGTCCGCCAGCGTCCAGAAGCTCGTCGCCTCGGTCGTGCCGCGGCCGTCGAACACCACGCAAACCGGGTTGGCCGCGTCGGCCAAATAAAAGGCGCTCAGCGCGTGGGCGGCGTGGTGGTCGGAGAAGACGTACCCTAGCCGGGGCGGCGCGAAATGGCTTTCGTAGCGGCGCTGGAATTTTCGCCTCAGGCTGGCCGACGACAGCGCCTGGGCGAGGATTTTCTTGGCCCGCGAGCGGCTGCGGGCAAAGTCCCCGGCCGCGAACAGCTTGGCGTCATGCCAGAGGACATCCCAGTTCAGCGGCCAGGACAAGGCGACGACATCGACGTCCGCCTCGCGCGCGCCGACGGCCTTGAGCCCCGCCTCGATGGCCTGCGCGGGAAAGCTTGAGTCCTGTTTGACGCGGGTGAACCGTTCCTCCGCCGCGGCGAACACGACTTCGCCGTCTTGGACAATCGCCACCGCCGACTCGTGGCTGCCGTAGTTGATGCCGAGGCTAATCATGGGCCGGCCGCGGATAGTGCGGGTTGGCGGCGAGCCGCCGGATGGCGCCCAGCGCGTACCGGTTGGCCAGGAAGCGCGGATTGGCCATTTGGGCGCGGATGATTTTGCCGATTTTGACTAGGCCGGATGAGGCGCTGTCTTTGAGAATTTGGTTGATCAAATAATAAAACCGCTCGGACGGCGCGCGCCGCCGCAGGATTTTCTCGAATTCCGGGAGGATGTTGTTGTCCAGCAGGTACTGGTATAGCGCGCATCGGTCCTGGGCGAACAGGTCTTTTTGGCCGACGGTTTTTGAACTGTCGTGGAAGCGGTAGCTTCCCAAGACCGTGTTGACATAGGTGGCGTCGGGATATTTGTCCAGATATAGGAGGGTCATCAGCAAGTCGAAGCAATAGTGGAATGATTCATTCAGATTCCCGGTCGACCTCAATTTGTCCAGCCGCAGCCAGGTGCCTTGTTGGTTGTAGCGGTACTGCGCGCCGTCGCTGCCGCCTGTGATGTTGGCGACGGTCAAATCTCTGGACTGCTCGACGCTGCTGCCCGCCTCGTCAAAGTTCAAGACCGCTCCCGCCAGCAGGTCATGCGCGCCGATGTTTTCGGCGACTGTCCGCAAGGCTCCTTCCATCAAATAATCGTCCGAATTGATCCAGTTGAAAATGCCGCCGGTGCAACGCGCCAACCCTTTATTGATCGCATGCGGCTGGCCATTGTCTTTTTCGCTGACCCAATAGTCTATCCACGGCGCGTATTGCTTGATGACATCCACAGAATTGTCGGTGCTGCCGCCGTCGATGATAATGTATTCAAGCTTGGGATAACCTTGCAATAATACCGAGCGGATGGTTTCTTCCAAGAATTGGCCCTGGTTGAACGAAGGCGTGACGACGCTGATTTTCGGCCAAGGTTTGCCGTCGGGCATCAAAGGGTCAAATGGGCCGGGTGCCACCACCCATGGCCACCCAGTCTTGCCAGGGGGTGGGGCAGGAAAAGGCTCAAAAATACTTGAGATCAAAACAATCCACCTATGAATCAATAGTGTTTGCGATGCGCCATAATCTTTACGTGGGTCATGCCTTGGATTTGACGCAAAAGATTTGGAATGACAGCTTTGGAAGCTTCAAGAACAAGGGCTGGGCCATAACGGTGACGGCAAGCCAGAACTGGTTTGGCCACCACTTTGGCGCTGAAGTTTCTCCCAGCAGTGGCTTTGGCCCATGCACGCCAATGACTTTATAGCCGCGAGCCTGCATCTCGGAAACTGTCCATCCCGATTTGTGCACTTGGGCTTCATTACCGTGCAGCGCGCTTTGTGGCAAAAAGCCATTTGGGGTAAATACAATGACTTTCTTTGACGCAATACGCTCCATATTGTCCAGCAGAGTCCAGCCGTCCGCCTTGTCTAAGTGCTCAATGAGGTCAAAAGCCAGCACGCATTCAAACGAGTTGTCGGCAAAATTCTGGGTAATTTCCGTTGCGTCCATGCGCAATGCCTCGGTATAGACATTGATTCTGCGGGCTTCATTAAGGCTTTCTTCAAACACATCTATCCCTATGGAATGGCTTAGGTGGGGCGATACTCCAACCATGTGGTGGCCGTTTCCGCAGCCTATGTCGAGCAAGGTTTTGCATGACCCAACAACCTCTTGCTCCAGCAGTTTTATATGTTGCTGTTGGAACGGACGGGTGATGAGGATGTTATATAAAACATCTAGTTTGTTTTTGAGGCCTGCTTTCATGGGATAATTTTTGCCTGTGGAGTTTTAGCATTTAGAGAATGCCAAGCAGCATTTTTAGTCATTCGTGAGTGACTTTTGCGAAAAGTTGGTCGCCAAGCAAGAGGTTGTCCAGCGTGCTTTTGAACAAGCGCAGAATTCCTAGCTTCCTCAATGCCCTTCCGGTGAAGTTATTGAAAATATAGTGGTATATGTCGTGTGACTGCAAGACTTCTATTCGCAATCCACTTGTATTGCAGGCAACCCGGAATGAGCGGGGAGAGAAAAAATGCAAATGCCCGAGAGGACGTATCATATCCCATTTATCATGCTCAAATTTGCAGCGGAGCGAGCTTGAATTAGGAAATCGGAACAACGCAAATCCTTCGTCGGATAGAATCACTTTTAATTTTTTAAGGAAATCGACCGGCGTATGGACATGCTCCAATACGTCAATGACAGATACTATGTCGTAGGTATGAGTAAACGCGCACTCTTCTAAAGAAGTCTTAAACACTTTGCATCCAAGGACATCTTCAAATTCCTTTGCATGTTGGGATGGTTCAACGACGGACAAATCCCAGCCATTATTTTTTATCGTTTCAAGAAGCCTAAGATTCGCCGACCCGACATCTAGGAAATTACCTCGCTTGGCAGTCAGCAGATGAGATAAGACCAACTCATCCGCCACAGAAAAAGGCTCTGTTGAACGCCTCCCGACAAAACCATCAGATGTAAATACACTTGGGTTGCACGTTTGATAGGCTAAGTTCAAGAATTCGCGTGACGGAAGAGGATTGATAAAAAGATGGGTGCAATCCTGGCACTTTGAAAGATTGTGCAAGAGATTTGCATTTCCAATATCGCAGGCCGAACCCCAATATTGTATTTTCCCGCTTTTGCAAATGGGGCAGCATGTGGCTGCCGGTGGTAGCGTTGTCACGATTTTTTATTCCTGGCTCTACACGAATATTCTTCGTACTTTACGGAAAATTTTTCTCTTCCAGTTCTCTGGCATGGTTTGCTGGAAATGGCCTAGCGATCCAGAATAGCCAAACACTAGTGGCTGGCATGCACAGTCGGAGCTTCGTATTTTATGCGTTTTAAGCACATCGGCGAATGCGTGTTCGAGGTAATATTCATGGCAGTCGTCAACGTGTTGGTGGCAGTTTGAAAAAAATTCTTGGTAAAAATCTTTACGAATCAAATAAAAGCGAGTATCGCATTGCGAATAAGCTAGCGAACGAGATGAATAGTAAATTTTATCTAAACTTATGATCTGGTTATATTTCGCCACACACTGGGCAAAGTTGTCAACCCACAACTTTGCAGTGCATTTAGCGAAATGTGAATATCTCCGAAGAATGCGAGAATTCGCCAAGGCGTAGTTTATGATTTCACCTTCGCCGTAACCCTTTCCTTGAGACCGGACTAATTCTTCATTATTATGAAACGATAGCAGTTCGATCCGGCTGGCGTTGAGTGTAGGCTCTCGATCAATTTCCGGCGTGAAGTCATGTCCCGACCCGTCGCATATGACAATATGCAGATCCGGGCTGATACGGTTCCATTGGCGCAAAGCTTCAAGGGTATGCTTGATTCTCTCACTGGCATCCGTGATGGCAACAACTGGGGCCGACGGATAGGCGGCGGACGTGATTAGCAAAGGAATATCGTTCACGCCGCACCTAAGGTTTTGTCAAGTAGTCAAGGATGGCTGTCACTTTGATCTTTCCCATATCAAATTAGGTGCGAGGCAACCTGCGCGTCGTTCGCCCCAGTAGGGCGAATCGCTCATCCCCCCACTAATTGAGAAACTAACTATTGGAGGAGTATGGTCAGGGTGTATAATCCATTCACGGTTACGCAGGCAAAGAATAAGCTCTAAACTATAAGAACCTTCATTTAGCAACCGATTTGGTAATTGGCAACAAAGATCAACAAGCCCTTTATCTAATTGTGGCCAGTTTTCTTCAGGGCTATCTGTGGAAAATGAGTAGAATATTATTTTTGATTCCGCATCGAGCAGCCTGAAGCCAATCATGATCGCCGGGTCTGGTTTTTTCACGTTGACGCGGACAGTCACGTAATATGGCTGGTCGTTCGGGACGGGGCGGTCAAACACCAAGCCCTGTCCATCGGTGATGGCGAGATAAGCAGGGGAGATGACCGGGTGGTCAAAGCTGTTGCCGTCATTGACCCACACGCCAGAGGACTGTCCCCCTCCGCCGGCGCCAGCAAAATATTGGTTGATCACCGAGGCGACATTGTTGGAATAAGAGGATACGCGGCCTTTTTCAAGCAGCATGGCTTTTGAACAAAGGGTTTCTATCGCGCTCATATTGTGGCTGACGAACAGAACCGTCCGGCCACCCTTGCCGACAGTCTCCATTTTGCCCAAGCATTTCTTTTGGAATTGCGCGTCGCCAACGGCCAACACTTCATCCACGATCAATATGTCCGGCTCCAAATGTGCGGCCACGGAAAATGCCAGCCGGACATACATGCCGGATGAATAGCGTTTCACCGGCGTGTCGAGAAACCTTTCCACTTCGGCAAACGCGACGATTTCGTCAAAATTTTTCTTAATATCGGCCTTGCTCATGCCGAGAATGGCACCGTTCAGATAAATGTTTTCGCGCCCGGTCAATTCGGGGTGGAAACCGGTGCCGACTTCCAGCAGGCTGGCCACCCGCCCTTTGATGCTTACCTTGCCGCGAGTCGGCTCGGTGATGCGCGACAGCACTTTGAGCAAGGTGGATTTGCCTGCGCCGTTGCGCCCGATGACACCTATCCGCTCGCCTTCGTTGATTTCGAAACTGACATCGTCAAGCGCCAGAAACGCTTCAAAAGCAGGCGACGGATTTTCCTGCCTTCGGAAAGGATTCAGCAACCGGCGTCCCAGGCGTTTGGCACTGTCGGCAATCACATCGCGTAGCGCGGTATAGTTTTCCGCCTGCTGGTGGCCGATGATATATTTCTTGGTCAGGTGCTCGGCTTTGATTACGGGGGCCATGGCAAGGGTCAAATGATGTCAGCGAAGGTTTTTTCGGTGTTGCGGAAAAACCGGATGCCCGTCGCCAACATCAGCAGGGCGAACGCGATGGACAGTTTGAACCCCGGCCAGTAAATAGAGACATCGCCTTTTAATATGGCCCAGCGGAAACCGTCAATGACACCGACCATTGGGTTTAGCGAATACCAAAAGCGCCATTGCTCGGGGACAATGGAACTGTCAAAGCCGACCGGAGAGACATAAAGTCCGAATTGTACCACGAAAGGGATGACATATCGAAAATCCCGATATTTCACATTCAGCGCGGCAACCCACAATCCGGCTCCCATTGCTGTGGCAAAAGCAATGACCATAAACACAGGCAACGTCAAGATATGCCAGTCGGGCATGAAGCCATACCAGACCATCAGGCCGACTAAAATCATGCCGGATATCAGAAAATCGACAAAGCAGACGACCACCGCGCTCGTCGGAATGATTAACCGGGGGAAATAGATTTTGGAAATCATATTGGCGTTGGCCACCACGCTGCCGCCCGCCTCGCTGAATGCGGTGGCGAAAAACTGCCAAGGCAGCAAGCCGGCAAACGTAAGAATCGGGTAAGGCACATTGCCGGACGGCAGCTTGGCTAGTTTGCCGAACACAAACACCAGCACCACCATTGTCAGGAACGGCCTTAACAGCGCCCATGCAAACCCTATTGCCGTTTGCTTGTAGCGGACGAGGATATCGCGCCAGGCAAGGAAAAGAAACAGTTCCCGGTAGCGCCAAAGGTCTTTCCAATAATGCCGTTCTGTCCGCCCGGCCTCGATCACAAGCACGTTTCTGTTGGTCATGACTAATTAGCGCTGCCCGTGGCCCAGTAACTTGGCTGCTCTCGGATGGGATAGAAAATATTCCTCTGCCCTAAGAACCAATTCTGCCAGATAGCCGTGCAATCTCCAGCGGTCTTTCAAATATTGCCGCCGGAAAAAACTCATCAGTTCCGTGTAATGCTTGGCGTTCGACATCAACGCTTTCATCCCCGCATAGTGGATTGCCTTGGCCTCGCCGTTCTGCGCAACAGGCAGTCCATGCCCGATAGAAAAACGTTTTTTTAATGCCTGTTGATCATAGTCCTGTACGATGATTTGAATATCCTCCTGCCCTAAGCGGAATTTTCCGGCATCCGCGCCTGCAAACATCATCAGGTTGAGGAAGCCCATTTCCCCATAATGGAAAATATCCGGATTTTCAAGTTTCATATCCAGCAGTTTTGCGTATTCCGACAAATCAAACAGCCCGCGCTTGGCCAACGTGACACCCGTGCAAACATAAGGCCGGTCTCTCCAATCGAAATGGGGGAAATGCTGTTCGAGCTTCTTGGTATCGAAAAACCATTTGTTGACATCGGCCTCGGAATAGCCGTAGGCAGGCCGGTCTATGATTAAATCGTAGTGCTGGAAATCGGCGTGTTTTCTCATGTCGCCCCAGACGATAATATCCGCGTCCAGCAGAAGAAAATACTCAAAAGGGCTTTCCCAGAAGGCAATCATTTTCGTGATGCCATAGCCAAAGCTTCTTTGCTTGAGCATTGGGTTGGACACGTTGTCATAGTTGATGACCTGGACGCCATACTGTTTTTTCAAGCCATCCACGTTAAAGCCGCCGTCAATCAACAGGCAGATCGGGGCATCCCCCATGAAGTGGCGGATGCTGGCGCAGCAGGCTTTCGCTGACCAGTAATCGCTTTTACAGCAAACAACGATAACACCAAAATCTTTCATATTATAATCCACGATCTCATCTTGCTTAAAACCCAGCCTCAAGCCTGATTCCACATGGGCGTGGTAATTAGTGTAAATACGGTTATACCACAGGGGAGCAAGCCTTTTTGAGACGTTTTTGAATATCTATTGCAACAAGCCAATAATCATGGTGCCGTCACTTTAAGGCCGCGCTTCCGGCCCTTGGCGGGCAATGCGGAGATTATTTGGCACAGCCTGTCCCGGAAATTGTCAAAAGTGAAATAGTCCAAACCCGCCGGCACTATTTTAGGCCGCGACAACGCGGCAATAATGCCGCGTTTAATCTCGGCGGGATCGGCAGGGTCGACCAGAATACCCAGCGAGCCGTCACGCAGCGCCTCGCGGCTGCCGTCAACCCGGCTGCCTACCACCGGAATGCCGCAGGCCATGGCCTCCAAATAGACGATGCCAAAGCCTTCGCCCCGGCTGGGCATCACATAGGCGTCGGCCAGGCGGTAATGCTCGGCCTTCTCCGCCTCGGGCACAAAGCCGGCAAACGCCACCTGTTGACCGATGCCGAGCCGCCACGCTTTTTGTTCCAGCCGCCCCCGGTCGTCGCCGTCGCCGACGATCAAATAGGCGAGGCCGGGGATGTCCCCGGCCAGCGCGGGCAGAAGCTCCATGACCTCGTCAAAGCCTTTGGCCCGTTCGCGGGATTCGAGCCGGCCGCAGGTCATCAGCACCGTCTTCCCCGCAAGCCCGTAGCGCTCAAGCAGCCAGGAGGGTTTTCCGCCGGGCCCGAACGCGGCGGGGTCGAAGCAGTTGGGCAGGATGAAGCTGCGTTCTTGGGGCAGGCCGGACCAGGCCATGAAGCGCCGCCTCGACAATTCGCTGACTGAAATGAAAGCGTCGATCTTGCCCACCAAGCCATTGGCGATCCGGCTGGCCGTCGGCGCCCAGGCTTCGATGCCGTGGGTGACGAGCAGCAGCGGCGCGCCGGTGATTATTTTTGCCAAATAGGCGACCGGGAGCAAATGCAGGTGGCCGCACACGATAAGGTCGAAACGCCGGTCGGCGCGCAGCGAGGCCAGCGCCGCCTTGACGAAATTCACCTTGCCGCCCAGCGCGCCGCTCAATTGGACGAGGTTGCCGGGCATCGCCTCCGCCGGGCCGGGCATCAGCCTGGGAATGGCGACAATCTCCGGCGCGCCGGGATAGTCGGCCAGCGCGGACAGAAAGTCGCGGTTGAATTTTGCGATGCCGCCGCGCCCGCCAAAGGCGTCGGTTACCAGCGCCAGCATTCTCATGTTTGCTTTCCCCGCCATCGGAACGCGCCCCTACCTGAACCGGGCCAGATGTCTTGCGGCATGCGCGGTCAAGGATTGCATGCCGGGAATCCCCGCAAGAAACGCGTGGAGCCTGGGGGAGAAGTAGATTTTCTCATTGCCGGCGGCGGATATGTCGCAGGATTGGCAGACGCCGGTCTTGGGGCCGGGGCGGGCCAGCGCCAGCCTGGCCGGGGCCAGGTCGCGATAGAGGTGGAACAGGCCGTAGTCCGGATCGCCCAGGTCGCCGATGATGGCCGAGGCGTGCGCGGGCGAGTCGGACCGCACCTGGCAGCACAGCATGCCCTTGTTGTTGTAATCGACCACCACATGCCTGATGGGGGCCAGGCAGGCGGCGGTGCGTTTATAGACGCCGGCCTTGGGAATGGGCAGCAGGCCGCCGCGGGTGGAGATGGACTCGGCTTTGTAGTCCGGGGCGCCCATGGTGATTTTGATGCCCGCGAAGCCGGGGAACGCATACTCGCGCGGCGCGGCCGCCACCGGCGAGAGCCCCGTGCGCGCGGCAAATTTCTCCAGGCTCCGCTCCAGCTCCCGCTCGTCCCCCTCCTTGCCGTCGGGCAGGTAAAGGTCGAGCATGAGCCGGTCCAGCCCGGCGTCGGCCAGCCTCGCCAAGGTTTCCTTGTTCAGATAGTCGCCGTTGCTGACCATGGCGAGAAACGCCCGCGGCAGTTCCGCGCGCGCTTTGCCGAGGCGGGCGAAAATGGATTCGTGGGCGAGCGGTTCGTGGTAGCGCGACCAGGCGAGCGTCCGGTCGAAGCCGATCTCTTTCAGGTCGGCCACGAGGCGCTCAAAGTCCGCTTCCCGCGCCAGCCCGATTTCGGAGCGGCGGTCGAGGAAGGCGTTGGGGCAGAACCAGCAGACCCGGTTGCAAAAAGAATGGTTTTCGATCTCGACCAGGTCGACGTATTGCGCAAACAATTCCTTGGCCCGGCCGAGGCTGATGTCGGATGTGAAAAGGTCGCCGGGCAGGGCGTTGACCCAGATCTGCTTGATGAGTTTTTTCATGGTCGGGCTGGAGGCCGGTTTAATTTTTTTTAGAAGTAGGGATGCGTCTTCGGCCGCCGGCGCGCGGGCAGGGGCAAGACGATCTCATGTTTTGGTTTCCGCCATGGCCGAATACAAGCGCCTCGCCCATCCCCTAAGCCCCCTCTCGCCGCCCCCCCGCGCTTCCGTGTCCTGGAGCCACTCCCGGATGGGCGCCACGAACCCTGTCTTCGCGCGCCGGAAAACCGCCTCGGGCGGAGGTGTTTCGGGCGATTTCGCCAGCGCCTGCTTGTCCGGAGGGGAGGCCGAGACGAGCAGCGGGGCCAGCGCCCGGTACAGTTCGACGTCCACCAGCGGCATGCGCAATTCCAGCGAATGCGCCATGCTTGCCCAGTCGCTGTCGCGCAGGAGCTGGTTGCGCATATACCAGGCGGTTTCCAGCGCCGTGACTTTGAGGCGGGGGCTGGCAATGCCCTGGACGGCCTCCTCCAGGCGGCTTAAGGTCTGCAGCGCGTCCCAGCCTTGCCGCGCCATGTCGCCGCCCAGCAGGCCGGGCAACTCCCAGGGCATGTACAGGCCGCGCCTCAGCAAGTAGGCCCCGCCGTAAGTGCCGCCGTATTCGAGCAGCCCCGCGTACTTGGGCGAGGTGAAATGCCTCAGCAGCGGGGCCGAGCAGTAGCGGAAGCCCCGCCCCAGCCAGGGCGGGCCGGACAGCCCGGCCATGCGCGGGATGTGCCTGAACGAGGGGTAGCCTGCGAACAGCTCGTCCCCGCCCAGCCCGGACAGCGCGACTGTGAGGCCGGCTTCCTTGGCGGCCTTGCTGACGAAGTAGGTGTTCACGCCGTCGATGGACGGCTGGTCCATGGCGTCCAGCAGACGCCCGTATTCGTCTTGGAAGTCGGCTTTGCCGACCCAGCGGGTCTGGTGGTCGGTGCCGTAATGCCGCGCGATCTGGCCGGCGAGCGGCGTCTCGTCGTGGACGCCGCCTTGGAATTCCTTGAAGCCCAGGGTGATGGTGCGCAGGCGGCTGGCGCCGGCTTCCACGGCGAGGGCCGCCAGCGTGGTCGAATCGAGCCCGGCCGACAGGAAGACGCCGACGGGCACGTCGGCGACCAGGTGGTGGCGCACGCTGTCCAGCAGCGCGGCGCGCAGGCGCGCGGGCGCCTCGCCGGGGTCGCCGGCCGGCGCCGCCGCGGCCTTGGCCAGCTCGTCGGCGAGATTGAAAAACCGCCGGGGTTCTTGGCGTCCCGCGCCGTCCACCCACAGCGTCGTGCCGGCGGGAAGCGCGCGGATGCCTTGGTAAAGGGTGTAAGGCTCCGGCACATGGCCCCACAGATGGAAGCCGGCGTGGCCCGCAGGCTCGGGCCGCGTGTCGACGCCGCCGCCTTTGAGCAGCGCTTTGACCTGGGAGGCGGCGCGGATCGTCGCGCCGTCGTCGGCATAGTATAGCGGCTTGATGCCGAGCGGGTCGCGCGCCAGCAAAAGCCCCTGGCGGCGTTCGTCCCACAGGGCGAAGGCGTACATGCCGCGCAAATGGTGGACGAGGCCGTCCCCGTGCTCCTGGTAGAGGCGCAGTAGCACCTCGGTGTCGCTGTCCGAGTGGAAGCGGTGGCCCTTGGCTTCGAGCCCCCGGCGCAATTGCCGGAAATTGTAGATCTCGCCGTTGAAGGCGATGCGCGCCGAGCCGTCGGGCGTGGCCATCGGCTGCGCGCCGGCGGCGCTGAGGTCGAGGATGGCGAGGCGGCGGTGGGCCAGGCCCGCGCGCCCGTCGCCGCCGACCCACAGCCCCTCCCCGTCGGGGCCGCGCGCGGACATGGCCTCGCGGATGAGCAGGAGCCCGGCGCGGTCGACCGGGGGGGCCGACGGGCGGTAGGCGAACACCGCCGCTAAGCCGCACATGGCACGGACGGGCGCCGGTTGGCCGCGGCGGCGTGGCGGTTTGTGGGCAAAGAACGCGTCATTTGACCGTCGGGCTGATCGTCGCCGAGGCGTTGATGCGGATGGTCTCCTTGAAATTTTTCCAGACCAGCTTCATCGTGTCTTCGCCCACTTCGACCACGTCGTCGCCTTGCAGCACCGGATCTTTGGCCGCGCCGTTGCGGATGGCGTCGATGTCATAGAACAGGCTGTCTTTTTTGCCGCCGGCGCCGGCCCTGAAGATGCGCACCTGGTGGATGTCGGCGTACTCGGCGGGGCCGTCGGCCAGCGCGAACAATTGCAGCAGGGTCATCTGACCGGTCAGGGGGTAGACGCCGGGGCTCCTGACCGCGCCGTCCACGACCACCCGCTGGCTGGTGAATTCTTCGACCGAGACGCTGACCTGGGGGTTTTGCAGGTAGCGCTCGCCCAGTTTCGCCCGGATCTGCTCCTCGACCTCGTTCACGGTGAGCCCCGCCACCGGCAGGCTGCCCACCAGCGGCAGCGCGATTTCCCCACTGCTGTTGACGCGGATCCGGCGGGACAGCCCCGCCACCTGGAACACTTCGATGCGCACCAGGTCGTCCGGCCCCAGCCGGTATTCCTTGCGCAGGTCGGGCTTGGCGGTGGTGGCCGGCGCCCGCTCGCCCTGGGGGGCGGGCACCAGGGCCGAGGTCGGCTTCGGTTGCGCGGCGCAGCCGGCCAGCAGCGGCAGGAGCAGGCAAAGCCGGGCGGTGTTGTGGATGGCCATCGGCGCGGCGCTCATTCCGGGTCGCGGTCGTTGAACGGATTGCGGACCGGCCCCGGCGGCTTGGCCAGCGCGAAAACGCGCGGCGGCTCGGGTTCGGCCGGGCGCGGGGCATGGTGCCCGCCGCCATGCCCCGCGCCCGGCCGGCCCAGGAAGATCCCGGCCAGCAGCGCGGCGTACAAGGCGTTGGCGGGGATGTGCCAGTTGAAGTCGCTCAGGCTGTGCAGTAGCAACAGCAGCAGCCCGATGCCCGCGCCGAACTGGACGAAGCGGAAAGAATGCCGCCCCTCCGCCGCCGCCAGGGCCAGCCATTGGCGCAAATAGGCCGAAAGCAGCCAGACGGCGAGCACCGCGCCCGGCAGGCCGCCTTCGAACAGCCACTCCAGGTAATCGTTGTGCGCATGGTTGACGAAGTGCTGGCCCAGCGCCGGCGGCTGGAACTGGCGGAATGCTTCGGGGAAGGTGCCCGGCCCGCTGCCTAGCGGCAGGAATTGGCCGATGCCTTGCAGGGCGTTGGCATAAATCAGCACTCGCCCGTCGCGCAGCGGATCGTCCAGTGAAAACCGGCCCAGCACCGGCGCCAGCCCGATGTCGACCGCCAGCCCCAGCGTGACGACGACGACGGTGCCGATGACGCCCGAGGCCCGGCCGCCGCCCGAGCCCAGGCGGCGTGCGAAGGCGACCAGGCAGACGAGGATGCCCAGCATGGTGATCATGATGCCGCTGCGCGAGCGGGTGAAAACCAGGCCCAGCAACAGGGCGATGCTGCCCGCGGCCAGGAGGGCGACGGCGTGGCCGCGCCAGGACATCCAAAACCCCAGCCGTTCGCGCCAGGACGCCCGGTAGCGGAGCGCGCCGTCGGCCCGGCCGAGGTGGGCGCCGATCAGGCCGACGGCGACGGGCAGCAGCATTTCCAGCAGGCCTGCCAGGTGGTCGGGGTTGTAGTAGGTGCCATGCGCGCTGGTGCCGCAGATGCCTGCGCCAAAGCAGAGGAAGGAGTCGCTGGCCGCCTTGTATTGCATGAGGCCCAGCAGGGATTGGAGCACGGCCATGCCCACCGCCAGCCGGGCGAGATCCTGGCGGCGCGGCTCGGGCAGGTAAAAAACGCCCAGGAAGGCGGCCAAAGGCGGCAGGAACGCCAGCCAGTAGGCTTCCGTCAGCGCCGGGGAGGCGCTGGCCGCCCGCCAGTCCGCGCCCAGGCCCGGAAACAGCGCCAGGGCCTGGATATAAGGCTCGCGCCCCGCGCCGGGCAGGCTGGCCCACACGCCCGGCGGGAGGGGCAGCAGATAGGGCAGGGGATACAGCGACAGCAGGACGAGCGCCACCGCCAAGCCGGCCGGGAGGCGCGGTTTCCCGCCGCCTGTGGCCACCGGCCAGAAAACGAGGGCGAGGACGGGAAGCGCCCCCAGCTCAAGCAGCATGCGCGTCAGCGGCAGCACGCCGGCCCAGTGCAGCGGCGCGGCCAGCAACAACAGGCCGACGCACCAGGCCAGCATTTGTTCCCTAGTTTTGCTCACAAATGACAGATTCTCGGTTTCAATGGCAGCGTGGTGGCGGCCTGCCGCCGCGAGGCTACCCGGCGCAGTCCGGAGAAGTGGGGCTGATGCAATCCGACCCGCCCGAGACAATGCCGGCGGCCGCCTTGCCGGCGGCATAGGCTTGCTCGGGGCTGCCGCCGGCGGCGATGACGGCGGCGGAGACGGCGGAGGGGCTGCCGCCATTGGCCGCGGCCAAGGCGGCGGCGTAGGCGGCCTTGGCGTCGCCGCCGGCGGCGATGACGGCGGCGGAGGCGGCTTGGGCGGCGGCGTTGTTGCTGAAGCCATCCGGGGACTCGAGCCCGCCTGTGGCGGCGAGCCCGCCCATCACCCCGCCGGCGACGCCTGCCGCCATGCCCGCGCCGATGCCGACCAGGGTGTTCGTGGACAAGCCGGCCACACTGTTGGCGGAGCCCGCGGCGGCGTTGCCGGCGTTGGTGACTTGCACCGGCGCGTAGCCTGCGGGGCCGATTTTCTGCGCCGACGGGCCGCCATGGCAGGGATCGGGCTGGGTGACGACGAACAAGCTGTTCGGGCCCAGGCGGGTGGAGCAGCCTTGCTTCGAGATGACCACCGCGCCGGCGCCGTCTTTGGTCAACACACGGGCGTTCAGCGGCAGCTTCGTGCCGGATTGCGCCGGCTGGTAAACTTTGCCCTGGTTGGTCAGCACCGTGCCGACGACTTCCCTCAGCGTGGCTTCGGCGTCCGCCGCCGGTGCCTGGACGGAGCCTAGCAGCAGCAGCGCGGGCAGCAGGCGATAAGCGGGATGGTTGGCGACATTCATTTCAAACCACCTCATTATGGTAGGGTTTTGATTGCTAAAATAGTAGCCATTCGCTTGCCCAAATGCAAACCATACTCATTTTTCGACGGGCCGCGCGGGTGTTGGCGCACTGGGTCGCGCTGGGATTTTTCGGCGCGCTCGCTTTTTCCAGCGGCCAGGCTTTCCTGGCCAGCGGCTCCGCGCTGGCTTTTGGCCTGCTGGCGGTCAACGCGCTGTTTCTGGCCCTGTTCCTGTGCCGGCGCGGCGCCTTGGCGGTGGACGGTTCGCCGCTGGCCTGGTTGCTGGGCGTCGGCTGCACGCTGTTGCCCCTGCTGCCCAGGCCCTCCGGCGCCGGGCCCGGGGGCGGCTTGGCGGGCCTGGGCCTGGCGCTGCAACTGCTCGGCCTCGTGCTGATCGTCGCGGCGCTGCTGTCGCTGGGGCGCAGCTTCGGGGTCGTGGCCGCGCACCGGGGCATCCGCACGGGCGGGCTGTACCGCTGGGTGCGGCATCCTCTGTACGCGGCCGAGTTGCTGTTTCTGCTGGGGTTCACGCTGGCCCACGCCAGCGTGTGGAACGCCGGCGTCTGGTTGCTGGCGGCTTTGTTCCAGGCTTTGCGCGCCGGTCTCGAAGAGCGGCTTCTGGCGGGCGACCCCGGATACCGGGCTTACCGGCTGCGCTGCCCCTTCCGGTTTTTGCCCTGGGTCTGGTAAACGTCCTTGTCCGCCGCGCCGCCGTCCGGGATCTCGGCGGCCGCGCCTTCCGCCAACTCGATGGCGAAGTCGTCGAACCACAGTTCGCCCCTGGCTTCCTGCCCCCCGGCCGGGTGGGCCACGGGTTGCAGCCTGAGCCTGACGCCCGCGCAGGCGTCGCCCGGCACTTTGAAATCGACGGCGAACTTGCGCCACATGTCCGAGCCCAGGAAGCGTTCGCTGGCCGCCAGCCGGACGCCCCCCGACACGCACTCCAGCACCCATTCCAGGCCCGCGGCCGCCTGCAGGGCGTCCGGGCGGGCCATGCCGGTGAGCCGGTAGCGCCCGGGCAGCAGGAAGACCGTCTGCTCGACGATGGACTGGGGCAGGTCCTTGCCTTTCAGGCCGATGTGCAAGGCCTTCTTGCCGACGACCCCCAGCGTGTAGTTGGTGCCGACATGGACGGCTTTGGCGGTGGTGGCGCTCCAGTCGAAGTCGCCTTGGAATTCGCCCAGTTCGAAGCTTCCGTCGAACAGGTAGCCGAGAGCCGGCTGCTGGTCGGGGCGCAGCGCGTTGATCCAGGCGAGGTAGGCCTCGGCCCACAATCCCTCGCGCATCAGGCGGGCCAGGTAGGCGCCGGTTTCGTCCTGGCCGGGGCCCTTGCGCAGCGAATAGAGGGCTCGCAGGGTCTCCACGCGGGCCGCGTTGTCGGCGGCATAGGCGAAGAACAGGTGCCACCAGGCGGGGGCGGTGGCCGCGACGGGGGCGAGGAGCGCCGGGCCGGCCGGGTCATTGGCGAGTTTGAGCAGCATCGGAAACAGCGGCGGGGCCTTCTCCGGGCTGATTTGCATGGCCAGGTTCCAGTTTTGCAGGGTTTTTTGCGGGTTTCCGGCGGCCAGCCAGTATTGGGCGGCCTGCATGTGGAGTGGCGCGTCGGCGGGGAACAGCCGTTCGGCCAGCTCGCATGCCCGGTCGGCGCGCTCCGCCTGGCCTTGCCTCCGCCACAGCCCGGCCAGGCGGATCAGCGTGCGCCCGTCGGTGGGGTCGCCGCGCCAGGCGCGGGCCAGCAGGGCTTCCGCCTGCGCCGGGTCGCGGCTTTCCGCTTGCGCCGCCAGCTCCCGCAGGGCTTTTGGATGCCCCGGCTGCCAGGCCAGGGCGGCGGCCGGATTGGCCTGGCCGGCGTAATGCTCCGCCAGCCCCGAGCAGACGATGCGCCAGGCGAGCGTCGCGCCGGCCAAGGCGAGGGCGATCCGCCGCGGCCAGGCCGCCATGGACGCCGCGCTCATGGCGATTCCCCGGGGCTTTGGAACAGCCCGTTGATGAGGGGGCCTTTGGGCCCTTGTCCCACATCCAGGATCAAAGTGCCCTCGTAGCTGGGCCGCGCGTTGGGTTCCGTGGTGCTCACTTTCAAGTTGAATGTCCCCTTGCCTATGGCGGTCTGGCCGTCGATCTGCCAGCGGAAGTTGTCCAGGCGCAGTTCGCGCCGGGTGGTGTTGGCGAAAAAACGGGCGTACTCGTCGCGGATGCCCTCCCGGTCAGGCTGGTCGCCGGTGACCGCGTGCTCGGAAAACAAGCTCATCAGGCCGGCGAGGTCGCCTTGCCGGTAGGCCGCCGCCAGGCGGCCCAGCACTTGGCGGTTCAGTTCGTCCTCGTCGAGCCCGCCGGGCTCCGCCGCTGCCGCTTCCGCGGCGGGCGGCGGCTTCGGGGCAGGCACCGCCGCGGGCCTTGGCGCCTTGTCTAGGCGGGGGGCCGGCCAGGCGGGCGGGCGCTGCTTGACGGCCGGCGGCGGGGCCGGTTCCGGCCAGGTGGGCGCCGCCGCCTCGGCGGTTCTGGTCGGCGGAGCCTGCCTGGCGGCGGACGGGGGGCGGGGCGGTGCCGGCAGTTCGGGCCAGGTCGACAGGTTCCAGGCGATCAAGCCGGCGCCGGCCGCGGCCGCGACGCCAATGGCGGCGAAGCCCCACTGCCTAGGCGATGGCTGACGGCGGGCCGGCCTGGCCACGGGGCCGAAGGCGGCCGGCCGGGGAGCCTCCCTGTCGAACGCGTGCCGCCAGGGCGGAGGCTGGTGGCCGTTTGGGGCCGGCCGGCCGGCGCGCAGGAGGCTGTAGGCGTGGTTGATCCTCGGCGCGTAGATCCCGCCCCATTCGCGGCCCATGGGGCGGTCGGGATGGTACAGGCGCATCAGTTTTAGATAGTGCGATTTGATTTGCCCGGGTGTCGCCGCCGGGGTCAGCCCCAGCACGCGGTAGGCGTCGCCGCCTTCAGCCAGCAGCGCCTGGTGGATGAAAAAGTGGATTGCCGCGGCCAGCTCGTCCGGGCCGGCGCGCAGCCGCGCCGCGTGGCCGGCCAGCGCCGCCCTGGGGGCCAGTGCCAGGTCGAGCAAGTCCGCCACGCCCTCGGGCAGGGGGCGGCGGGGGTCGGCCCACAGCGGGCGGTGGAGCAGCGGCCGGCGGTAGACGTCGAGCACCTGCCGCAGCAGATCCGGGGAGGGGGGGCTGGCCTCGCTCATTCTCCGGGCGGGAGCTTCGGCGTCTGCGGCCCGCTTCCCTGGTAGTCGTAGTCGTAGTTGTGGTAGTAGTTGTAGCGGCTGCCATGCGGGTCGATCATGGTCAGCAGCCCGCCCAGCAGGTTCGCCCGCGCGCCGTGGAGGCGCTTCAGGGAGGCGCCCAGATGGGCGCGGTTGGTCTTGCCCGCGGCCACGACCATGATGGTGTGCCGGGCGATGCTGGACAGGATCATGGCGTCGGCCAGGCCGAGGACGGGGGGGCTGTCGATGATGACGCGGTCGAACTTCTCGGCCGCCAGGGTGACCAGCTCGATCATGCGCGCGCTGGCCAGCAGCTCGCCGGGGTTGGGCGGCAGCGGCCCCGCGGGGATCACGAACAGGTTCGGCAGGCCCACGGCATGGGAAATTTCGGAAGGCCGCGCCTCGCCCGACAAGTAGTGCGACAGCCCCTTTTCATCCGCCAGCCCCAGCATGCGGTGGAGGGTGGGCCTGCGCAGGTCGGCGTCGATCAGCAGGACGGTCTGGCCGAGCTGAGTGAAGCCGATGGCCAGGTTGACGGCCGAGGTGGACTTGCCCTCGCCCACGGAGGCGCTGGTCAGGTGCAGCACTTTGGGCGCGCCGGCGTTGGTGGCGAAGGTCAGCGCGGTGCGCAGCGAGCGGTAGGCTTCGGCGACGCCCGAGCGGGGGTCGTAGTGGGAGACCAGGTGCAGCGGCGGCGCGTCCTGCTCTTGCTTGGTCAGGGGGATGACGCCGAGGGTGGCCAGCCGTTGGCGCTCCAGGTCTTCGGGCAGCTTGACGGTGTCGTCGAGCTTCTCGAACAGGAAGGCCAGCCCGACGCCTCCGAACAGGCCCAGCAGCAGGCCGGCCAGCAGGTAGTTTTTGCCGTTGGGCTTGTAGGGCGCCGCCGGGACTTCCGCCGGGTCGATGACCGAGATGTTGTTGCTGCCGATGCCGCTGGCGACGCCGATTTCCTTCAGGCGCTGCAGGATGCCGTCGTAGAGCGCGCGCGAGGTCTCGACTTCGCGCTTGAGGATGTTGTAGTCGCTGCCGGCGTCCTGCCGCTTCATGACGTCCTCCTTGAGCCGGGCGACTTCCGCCCTGAGCATGGACTCCTTGCGCAGGGCGAGCTGGTAGTCGGCGTCCAACGCGGAGCGGACGGAGCCGATTTCCGCTTCGATCTGCCCTTGGAGCTGGTTGATCTGCTCCCGCAACTGCACCATCTCCGGATAGTCCGGCTTGAACAGCGCCGCCTTTTCCTGGTAGACGAGCTCCAGTTTAGCCTTGTTCTCCTTCAGGTTCTGCACCAGCGAGTCGTTGAGGATCCGGCTGGAGCCGTGCCCGCCGGTGTTGCGGGATTCGCGGTAGATGCTCTCCGCGGTGAGCCGCTCCCGCTCCGCCCCCGCCAGGGCTTCGCTCTTCTCTTGCAACTGGCCGCTGAGCAGGCTTTGGTTTTGCGAGTCGATGTTGACGATGCCCTGCTCGCGCGCATGGGCATACAGCTTGTGCTCGGCGTCCTCCAGTTTGGCCTTGACCTGCACGATGCGCTGCTCGAGAAAGCTTTTCGCGTCGGTGGTGGCGTTGTAGCGGCGCTCCAGGTTGCTCTTGATGTAGGTGTCCGCCAAGGCGTTGACGACGCGCGCGGCCAGCTCCGGGTCGGTCGAGTCGAAATGCAGCCTGACCAGCTTGGAATTGCGGATCGGGTCGACGGTGGAGCCGCCCAGCACCATGCCGCCGTAGCGTTTGGCGGCGGCGGCCGGATCCTCGCCGCCGGCCCCGAGATCCAGGCTCTCGGCGACGCGCTCGGCCAGCGTGCGGCTTTTCAGCAGCTCGTATTGGGTCTGGTAAAAATCATCGTCGGGCATTTCGGCTTCGCTGCCCATCGCCTCGTCGATTTTGGCGATCTTGCGGGTTTCCGGCTCTATTTTGAGCAGCGCCGTGGCCCGGTAGACGCGGGGGGTCAAATAGAGCGAGGTGGCCGACACCGCCAAGGTGACGGCGAGGACGCCGATGACCGTCCATTTGCGCTTGAGCAGCGTGTGCCAGAGGTCGACCAGGTTGAGCGACTCTTCGGCCTCCCACTCGTCTTGCGGCCGCGGCGGCTCGAAGCGCCAGGCGTCCGGGTCGGCCGCGGCGGGGTAGTCCTCCCCGGGGCGTTTCAAGGAAAGGGACTTCTCAGGGGCGCCGGTGTTCATTGCGATGGGGGTTTCCTGAAGGGGTTGAGGGGCGCGCGGCGGGTCATAGCAGGGGGATGGTCATGCCGACGCCGATGACCCGGCTGATCAGGGACTTGACATGCTTCCAGAACGATTTGCCGGCATCCTCCTGGACGACGATGATGTCGTTCCCCTTGAGCGCCGGATCGTCCACCTCGCCTTTGCGAATCGAGTCGACGTTGACGACGTAGCTGTCCTTCCCGCCCTTGCCGTTGTCGCGGAACAGGCGCACTTCGCCGGTGTTGGCCAACTCGTCCTCGCCCTGGGCCATGGCCATGACATGGAGCAGCGTGGCGTCGCCCTTGAACGAGTAGACCCCCGGGTTTTTGACCAGCCCTTCCACCGTCACCCGCTGATTGGTGTACTCCTTGACGGTCACCATGACTTGCGGATTTTGCAGGTAGCGCTCGCCGAGCTTCTCCTTGAGCAGGTTTTCGGTTTCGCCCACCGTGAGGTTTTGCACGCGCACCATGCCGACCAGCGGCAGCGAAATTTCGCCGGCGCTGGTGACCCGCGCCTCGCGGGACAGCTCCGTCACCTGGAATACGTCGATTTGCAGCAGGTCGTTGGCGCCGATCCGGTACTCCGGGCGCTTTTCCGCCGGGCGCGCCGCCGCCGTCTTGGCGGCGCCTTCCGGCTTGGGCGGGGCCGGCGGCGGCGCGGCGCAGCCGGCCAGCAGCCACAAGGCCAGCGCAAGCGCCGTTTTCGGCGCCAAGTTTACAGGTTTCATCAACAATGCCGCCGTCCCCGTGCGATAATCACGGCAATTATAGCGTGCCGCGGGCGGCGGGGGTACTGTCGGCTGGCAGGGCCAGGCAAAGCGGGCGTTTCCGTCATCCGCGCCGGGCTCTCTGGAAAAGCCGTGCCCACAGGGACGGCTTGGCCTCGGGGCGGGGCGTCCCGCCGGGGTCGCGCAGGCCCGGCGGCGGGGCGACGGCCGCCGGGTCGGCGTTGTCGAGTATCGCCTGGGGCCGGCCCCGCACCAGCCGGCCCGCCTCCTCCTCCCCCACCCAGCGCGCCGCTTCGCGCCTGCCCTCCGCCAGGGCCGGCGCGCGGCGTCCGGTGTTGTGCGCGTCGGTGGCCAACAGATGCACGATCCCCTCGTCGAGCATGCGCTCGCCGTAGTAGCGCGCCCCGGGGCCGAACCGGCCGGCCAGGCTGCCGGCGGTGACTTGCATCCACACGCCGCCTTGGGCCAGCGCCTGGAACTTCGCATAGTGGCCCTGGATCCAGGTCAGCCTTTCCGGGTGGGTGATGACGGGGACGTAGCCCGCCGCGAGCAGCCCGAAGCAGGATTCCTCAAAGCGGGGCGGGGCGACATGGTGGGGCGGTTCGAGCAGCAGGTAGCGGCTGCCGGCCAGCGTCGGAATCCGCCCGGCGCGGAGCCCCGCCAGCAGGTCCGGGACGAGGTGAGTGTCCGCCCCGCAGACGAGGTCCAGCCGAAGGCCGGCGCGCGCCAGTTCGCTCCCGAACGCCTCCATGCCGGCGCGGATGCTCTGCGCGGTGTTCTCGTAGAGCCCCGGGTAGATGTGCGGGGTGCAGGCGGTGGTTTCGATGCCGTCGGCGATGGCCAGCCGCGCCATCGCCAGCGCGGTTTCCAGGTCGGGGGCGCCGTCGTCGATGGCGGGCAGCATGTGGCAATGAAGGTCAATCATCGGTTTGGTTTTGAACAGCGTTTACGCCTTAGGTTTACGGCTCCCTTGCCGCCCCGGGCGGCCCATTCCAGAAACGGGGGACTTTGCATGAAGAGTGCCGAAAACGCAACCGGCGCGGCGTCTGCGCCGGAAGCCGGCTTGCCGCCTGCGGCCGAGCTGAAGGCCTTGCTGGACTTCGCCGCGCCCTACCGGAAGGCCTTGGCGGCGGGCGCGCTGCTGATGCTGGGCGAAAGCGGCGCGGCCTTGGCGGTGCCCGGAATGGGGGGCGCGCTGGCCGGCGCCCTGCTCGGCGAGGCGGCGGATTTGCGCGGGCTGCTGTGGGGCATGCTGGCGCTGTTCGCGGCCCAGGCGCTGCTTAAGTTCGGCAACGCCTGCCTGCTCGGCGACACCGCCGAGCGGATCGGCGCGGATCTGAAAATACGCCTGTACGACCATCTGCAAGCCTTGCCCCTGGGCTTTTTCCACCGCCGCCGCCAAGGCGACACGCTGGCCTTGCTGACCTGCGACACCTATGTCGTCAGCGGCTACATCAGCGGCGCGGCGCTGGCCGTCGCGCCGCTGATGTTCACCGCCGGCGGGGCCTTGCTGCTGATGTTCCGCGCCGACCCGTTCCTTGCCGGCTTGGCGGCGGTGCTGGTTCCGCTGTTTTATCTGCTGGCCAAGATCCTCGGCCGGCGCATCCGCCCGCTGGCGCTGCGCTTGCAGGAGGAGCAGGCCACGGCCATCGCCATCGCCGAGGAGAACCTGGGGATGCTGCCGGCCATCAAGATTTTCACCCGGGAGCGCCAGGAGTCCCGGCGCTACCGGCGGCAAATCGAGCGCATTGTCCGCCTGGGCCGGCGCGAGCTGCGCGCCTACGCCGCGCTGGGGCCTGGGATCCAGTTCATCGCGGCGGCGGCCGTGGTGCTGGCGCTGGGGCTGGCGGGGGGGGAGCTGAGGGCGGGCGCGTTGACGGTGCCCCAGCTGGTCAGCTTCCTGCTTTACGGCCAGTTGCTGGCCCGCCCGGTGGCGGGGCTGGCCGAGCTCTACGGCCAGACCCAGCAGGCGCGCGGGGCGCTGGCGCGGCTGGCGCGGGTCTTGGCCGAGCCGCCCGAGCCGTCTTGGCAGGTGGGCAGGCGGCTGCCCAGGCTGCGCGGGGACATCGAGTTCCGCGGCGTGTCGTTCGCCTATCCGGGCCGCGGCCCGGCCTTGGACGGCTTGGATCTGCGCATCGCGGCGGGGGAGACCGTGGCGCTCACCGGCCCCAACGGCGCGGGGAAAAGCACCCTGGCCCATCTGCTGACGCGCTTGCTGGAGCCTGCCGGCGGCGGCATTTTCATCGACGGCGTGGACATCGCCACGGCGTCGCTGCGCAGCCTGCGCGGCCAGATCGGCGTCGTGCCCCAGCATGTCATGCTGTTCAACGCCACGGTCGGCGACAACATCGCCTACGGGCGGCCGGGCTGCACGCGAGCGGCGGTCGAGGCGGCGGCGCGGCGGGCCCGCGCCCACGATTTCATCCTTGGCCTGCCGCAGGGCTACGACACCCCGGTCGGCGACCGCGGCGTGCGCCTGTCCGGCGGGCAGCGGCAGCGGCTGGCCCTGGCCCGGGCGCTGGTGAAAGATCCGCCGATCCTGATTCTCGACGAGGCCACCGCCATGTTCGACCCGGAGGGGGAGCGCGACTTCATCGTCGAATGCCGCGAGCTGCTGAAGGCGCGCACGGTGATCCTCATCACCCACCGCCCGGCCAGCCTGGCCCTGGCCGACCGGGTGTTGCGGCTGGAGCAGGGGCGGCTGGCCGGGGCTGGCTAGGGCGCTTGCAACGCGGCGAACGGGTCGGCCCGGCGCGGGAAGTCGGCGCGCAGCCGGCCGGCCACCGCCCGCCAGGCGTCGGCGGGCCGGTCGTGGAGGAACAGCGTCAGGCCGAGCTGGATCAGCAGTGGCCGCCGCAGCCACCGCGTCGGCAGGTCATGCTCCAGCCAGTAGCGCAGATAGCGCCTGCGGGCCTTGCCGGGGGCGATTTCCCGCACAAACGGTTCGGGTGCCGCCAGGCCGAGCAGGGCGAACCAGCACAGCACCGTCCAGGCGGCGGCCATCAGGCCGGCCTCGCGTAGCCGCGCGGCGGCCGCGCTCCAGTCCACCGCGCGCCGCTGTGTCCACAGGGCAAAGTCGGCGGCGCGGTGCAGGCCCATGTGGGGGGCGCAGACATATTTGGCGATGGCCGGGTGCGCCAGCATCAGGAACACCGCGTCGGTGTCGTCCAGGCCGAAGAACCCGCCGACCCGGCGGCGGCGGCCGACCAGCGCGTCCGCCATGCCGACGCGGGTGCGGCCGGGGCGCAAAATGTCCCAGTGCAGGTCGATGTCGACGCCCGCTCTGGCGAAGGTGGCCTCGTGCCCGGGCTGGCCGGGCTCCGGGCAATAGCGGAAACCGGCCTCGGCCAGCGCCCGGCCGGCCGCCACGCGCTGACCGGCGGAGACGAGGATGTCCACATCGCAGGCCGGGCGCAGCGCCGGCTCGCCGTAGGCCAGCTCGCGGACGTGCGCGCCTTTGATGGCCGCGTAGGCGATGCCTCGGGCCTCGAAGAGCCGGTCGATTTGCCGCAGCGCGGCGTCTTGCGACCAATACGCCGCCGCCGCCGCCCGCCGCGACGATTTCAAAGCGTCCTGCGAGTCCTGCGCCAGCAAGCCCTGGAGCCCGTGGGCATGCAAGGCCTGGTGCCACAGCGGCCCCAGGCCGTTCGCAAGCAGGAACGCCATGAACGCCGCCCCGTCCCCGGCCAGGCCGAAGGCGTGTTCCAAGCTGGCGGCGGACGCGCCGGGCAGGGCAGGGGCCAAGGCGAGGCGGTGCAGGGAAAACGCCGAGGAAGGGGGGGGCTTCAAGTGTGTTTTCTGGACGCTTCGCCGACAAACCCGAGCGCCCGCTTCAGATTGGGATGCGTGTACATGTCAGGCCCGCTCGACCAGTCCCCGGCTGGCGAGCGCGTCCGCCAGCGCGGACACGTCCCGCTCCAGGCGCGCGGCCTCGACGTCGTACTCGTCCAGCAAGGCCGCGCAGGCCTCGCCCAGCGTCCTGCCTTCGGCCAGTTCGGCCCAAATGCGCGCGCCCACCGGGTTTAGCCCGTAGTAGGTGCCTTCGGCGAGATCCAGGATCACGGTTTCCTCGCCCACTTGCCGCGCCATCACCTGCGCCGGAACCACCACTCTGTCCGTCAGATTCATGCTGTGCCGCCTTCGTTTGTCAATGCGTGTTCGACAATGGCCCGCCGGACGGCCGGCAGGTCTTCGTAGCGCCTTGGATAGTCCAGGCGGTGGAACATCGGCCACCCCGCCAGGCCCGCCAATCCGTCAAAATGGGCCGCCAGCGCCGCCCGCTCCTCGATGTCGAGCAGAAATGAATGCCTCACCAGTTCGACCAGGGCTTCGCCCGGCCCCATGCGCCCGAACACGAGCGCCTGGGCGTCGCCCGCGCAGAGAAAGTACACCCGGCGCAAGCGCCGGGGCTGCGCGCAGAAGGCGACGCCGCCGCCCGCCAGCAGGCGGGCCTTGGACGTGAACGGCAGCGGGGGGGCGCTCAGCCCGCCCCCGCCGAGCAGGGCTTCCCGGCTGTCGTCCCACAAGCGGATGGAAGGATGGCTGGGCACCACCCGGTGCCCGCCGCCGGCGGCCTCCACCACCAGCCCGTCGTCGGTCAGGAAGCGGAACCCGGCGCTCGCGAAGCTCGCCGCCAGCGTGGACTTGCCCCGGCCGGACGCGCCGACAAACGCGACGGCCTCGCCGCCGACCTCGACCGCGCTGGCGTGGAAAACCAGCTTTCCCTGCCTGGCCAGCGCCAGCGGCAGGGCCTGGTTCAGGTAAAGGTGCTGGACTGTCGCGGCGCGGATTCCAGGCGCCGGCCAGCAGCGCATCCGCCCGCCGTCCTTGGCCAATTGGAAATCCGCCAGGCCGGGGAAACGCAGCAGATAGGCCGTCTCCATGCGGTAGAAGCCGGTCCACAAGGTTCCGTCCGGCAAGGACCATTGGTGCAACAAGGCGGCGCGGGGCGGCGCTTGCGGGCGGGCGTCTTCCACCCGGAAATCCACCGATCCGCCGAATCCGCGCCTGGCGCCGGCGCGGCGGGCTGCGCCCGGCGTCCCGTGATCGATTCTCAAATCTTAGTCCTTCCCCTAAAGCCATCAGCCCTGGTTCCTTGACTGGTGCTTTGGGTCAGTTCGGCCACGGAGCCATAGACTTGCAAGACCGGACTTGAATAAGGCGTCTTTTGCGGCGGGGCCGCGGTTTTGTCGGCGGCGGGGCGGGGAGTCGGCAGGTCTTCCAGCTTGTCTTTCATGTCACGTATCCTGACGGTAGGTTTATGGATTATAGAAAATTTTGGACACGCCAGGCGTCAAGGGCAGGTTTTGTCGCAAGCCTGGATGCCCCACAAAACCCAAAGCGGCCAGCCGACCTGCGGATCGTCCCGGTAGGCGCGGAACAGCCGGGCCATCCCGTCCGGGTCGATCCAGGCGGCCCGTTCGCGGGGAAGCGTCCCGGTCAACGTTTCCTGCATCAGATCCAGGTGTTCGCGGAACGCGATGGAAAACTCCGCCTTGCTTGTCCGTTCGAGGATAGCCCGTGGCATGAGATCCTGCAAGGCCCGGACATGGATGTGTTTGGTCCGGTTCCCGCGCAGCCGCAGCCTGGCTGGCGTCGAGAAGGCGTATTGGACGAGCCGGGGGTCGTAGAGCGGGTGCCGGGTTTCGAGGCCGAAATGGGCACCCAGGCGCTCGCAGTTTTCCATGACCTGGATGCTGAACGCGTCGTACAGGGTTTCCAGCAGTTCCCGCTGGCCGGCGCTGCGCACCGGGCGGCGGCCGGGCGCAAGGGCGCGGGCGCGGCGCTGGCCGAGCGCTTCCCGCATGCGGGGCGACAGCCAATAACAAGCGGCGGGGGTTTCGCCCCCGCGCATGCCGCGGACCAGTCGGCGGAGGCTGTCCTGGAAGGCGGGCGGGAGCAGTGGGAAGAAACCGTGGCGGCCTAGCCAGGCCGCCGCTTGCCGGGTGCCGAACGCCGCCGCGTCGGCCTTGAAACAGCCGCGCAGCGCGGACCAGTGCCGTTGCGCCAGCGCTTCCGCGTAATACACCCGGGAGCCTTGCAGCCAGTCGTCCCCGCCTTCGCCGTCGAGGATCACGCGGCTCCCCCGCCCGGCCGCCTGCTGCCGCAAGCCGGCGAACAGCGCCGCGTTCGGGAAGCCGGGGAAATCCCGGTCGGCGCGGGCGCGCTCCGCAAACCACGGGAGGGGCATCCGGGTGGGGGGGATCTCGTGGATCGGCAGTCCCAGGTGCCCGCCCACGGCCCTGGCATAGGCCAGTTCGTAGGCTTCGCCGTCCGCCTCCGCGAAGGCCAGCGTGTAGCCTTCGATGCCGGGGGCGGGCAGCTTGCCTTGGCGGCGCAGGTGCTCGGCCACGCAGAACACGGCGGAGGAGTCGAGGCCGCCGCTGACCTCGATGGCGACCGGTCGGTGGGAGCGGGACGCCCGCCTGACGCTGTCGGCCAACAGTTCGCGGTAATGCTCGACATAGTCCTCGTCACGGCGGAACGGCGGCGGCGTCCACAGATCCGGCTCCCAGTAAAGTTCGGGCTGCGGCCCGCCGGCCCCGGCCACCATCCGGTGCGCCGCCACCAGGCGCAGGACTCCGCGCCACAGGGTCTCGTCCCGGGAATGCCATTCCCCCGCCAGGAATTCCGCCAGCACGCCTTCGTTGGGCTCGGGCTCCACCCAGGGGAGGGCGAGGAGGGCGGCCGGCTCCGAGGCGAAAGCGAAGGTTTTCCCGTCCCAATGGTAGAAAAAAGGCTTGTTGCCCACGCGGTCGCGCGCGCAGAAGACCTCGCGCCGCCGCCCGTCCCAGATGGCCAGCGCGAAATCGCCGTCGATGCGCCGCAGGCAGTCGCGCCCCCAGGTTTCGTAGGCGCGCAGCGCCAGCTCGGCGTCCGAGCGGTCGCGCAGCGCCGCGCCGCGCGAGCGCAGCGCCCGCCGCAGATCCTCCCCGTTGTCCACCCGCCCGTCCATGACGAGCACCAGGCCGGCGTCCTCGTTGGCCAAAGGCTGCCGCTCCTCCAGCGACTCCGCCGTGGTGCGCAGCATGCACTGGCCTAGCGCCACGCCCGTCCCAGCCCAATGGCCGATGCCGTCCGGGCCCCGGTGGGCCATCGCCGCGGTCATGGCTTCGACCAGGCCTGGCGCGGGCGGCGCGCCGTCAAAACGGACGAGGCCGGCGATGCCGCTCACGGGAGCCCGCCCTTGGCCGCGTCGAAGCCGGGGAAGGGGGCGTAGCTGTCCTCCCCCGGCTCCAGGGGGACGCCGGCGACTTCCACCCAGGCGTGGGCCTTGAGCGCGCCGTTGTCCAAGTCCACGCCGACACGAAGCCGCCCGGCGACCTGCCGGCGGGCCAGCAGCAGCATGACCGTCAGCGAGCGGCTCAGGCAGGTGCCGGCCACCAGGCCGTGGCGGGCGGCCAGCGCGACGCTGCGCCCACAGCCGCGCGCCTGTCCGAGGTGCCAGGCGGCGGTCGGCGGCGTGGCGGTCTGGTTTTGCGCGGCGATCCAGCGCAGGCAGGACTGCAAGCCGGCCCGTTTAAGCCGGACATGCATCAGGGGAAGCCAGAGCGCGGCCTGTAGCAACTGTTTTTGCTCGCTCGCGGGCAGGCCGATGAATTTGCGCAGGCGGTCGGTCGGCATCGCGCCCCTTAGCTATACCTGAAATCATGGATGCCCCGCAAGATTTTCATCACTTTCCAGGCGTGCAGCATGCCGAAAAAATACCCGACGAACAGCAGTAGGAACGCGAAAAACATCACATGATCCGGGACGCCGTAATGCCATGCGCCAAGAGCGGCCAAGCCGAGCGCCAGCGAGGCCAGGACGATCAGCGCGACCGTCTGCTGCACGGAAAAGCCCGCGCGCAGGAAGACGTGGTGCAGGTGGTCATGGTCTGGCGCGAACGGGTTGCGCCCTTTCAGCATGCGCCTAAGCATCAGGCTGACCGTGTCCAGGATCGGCAGGGCGAGGATCCAGACCGCGGTGATCGGGGCGAACGCCCTGGTCGGCTGGTGGGTCAGGTCGATGGCGAACCACGCCAGCGCGAAGCCTAGCATCGTGCTTCCGGAATCGCCCATGAACACCGCCGCGCTGGCCCGCCAAGGCGAGCGCATGTTGAGCGCGGCAAAGCCGGCCACCGCGCCGGCCAGCGCGAACAGCAACGCCGCCTGGCTGCCGTGGCCGCTCAGCAAGGCCGAGCCGCCGAACAGCGCCAGCACGGAAAACACGACGCCGCCGGCCAGGCCGTCGATGCCGTCGAGCATGTTGACCGCGTTGACCACGCCGACCACGCAGAAGACGGTGAAGAGGAGGGAGCCGGCGTCGCCCAGGCGGACGGCCCCGTCCCCGAACAAGTTGCCCAGATCGGTGATGGCCACGCCGCCCGCGCAGACCATCACCACGGCCGCGCCAGCCTGCGCGACAAACCGGCTGCCGGCGCTCAAATCGAAAAGGTCGTCACAGATGCCCGTCGCGACCAGGACGGCCAGCGCGGGGAAAACCGCGAAATAGGCGGGGGGCAGCCCCCCCTGCAGAAGCACCGTCGCCGCGAAGGCGAAAAACATGGCCACCCCGCCGGTAAGCGGCACGTCGCCGCTGTGGTTTTTACGCCCGGCCGGGATATCGACCAAGCCAAAACGACGCGCCGGGCCATGCAACAGATTGACAAGGAAAATTGTCATGGCGGCACTGAGCGCGTAAAAAAAAAGGTTTTTCATGGGGCTTGGCCGAGCTAAGGGGGGGGGTGTGGCGAATCCCTTTGCGGTATTTTTATATTCGTCTACCATATCACGGCCGCGCCGCGGGCGTCCAGAGCCCGGACGATCCGTCGGCGGCCTTTGTCGGGCGCCGCCGCCGTTCTTGTAGCGCCGGCTATAATAGCCAGGATTAGAATTTGAGCTTTGCCCATGGGGCAAAGCGCGCCCTTCCCCCGCCGCCGCTTGCCCGCCCAGGATCGGGGGGCGGGGTTTCGCCTTAGGACACAAGGCCCCGCGTTTAACGGCTGCCGAGCCTGGCGCGGCAAATGGTAGCGAGTATGCGTAAATTTCCCTTTAATTGTATTCCTGCCATCGTGGGAATGCTGGTGTCGCCGGTCGCGGCGACGGCCATGAGTCCGCCCGAACTGTTTCTGCCGCCGCCTGCCGCGGCGGGCGTCTTGGCCGCGGACGAAGCCCCTCCGCCCGCGTCGCAGGCGGTGAAATTCAACGGCGAGGCGCTGTTGGGCTTGCCGGAGGGGGGGGAGGCGCGGTTGAGCCTTCCCCGGCTAGGGTATTTCGCCATTGTCCATGACCGCACGCAGCGGCATGCGGGCGGCGACGCCACCTGGGTCGGGCATTTCAAAGATTACGGCACTGACTACCGGATCGTCGTCACCGTCGGCGCCCACGGGGCGGCGGGCCTGGTGTCGAGCCCCGGCGGCGAATTTTCCTTGACACCCGGCGCCGGCAAGGAATGGCTGCGCGATCAAAAGCAGGCGGGTTTCCAGGCGGTGCCGCCGTCCCCCGGCGACACGCGGGTGCCCTCATCGGCCGGCTCCCTGGTCTTGCGGCCTTCGCAGGCCGCCGCCAGCGTCCCGGCCGAAAACTCGACCATCGACTTGATGATCGTCTACACGCCGGGCATGGCCCAGCGCTACGGCGCGGGCCTGGGGACGCGGCTGAACAACCTGGTGGCCATCGCCAACCAGGCCTACCTCGACAGCGGCGTGGGCATCACGCTGCGCCTGGCGCACGCGGTCGAGGTCGATTACAGCGAGACTACCCCCCTCAACACCGCGCTTGACGACCTGACCAACGGGGCCGGCCCGCTGGCCGGCGTCGCGGCGCTGCGCCGCCAATACGGCGCGGATCTGGTGCAATTGATCCGCCCCTACCGCCAAACCCTGAACAGTTGCGGCCTCGCTTGGATCGCCGGCGCCAGCCCGCTTGCGCAATACGGCTATTCCGTGTCGGAGGACGGCCCGGACGCCGGGGGCTCGCTGTTTTATTGCTACGATCTTTCCCTGGCCCATGAGCTCGGCCACAACATGGGGGCCGCCCACGACCGGGCGCACGCCGCCAGCCCCGGGGCCTACGACTATTCTTACGGCTACGGCCTCACCGGCCAGTTTGCCACGATCATGGCCGCGGGATACGTCGGCGCGCCGCCGGTGGCGAAGTTCTCCAACCCGGACATCGCCTGCGGCCCCGCCGGCCAGCCCTGCGGCGTCGCCGCCCCCGCGCCGAATTCGGCCGACAACGCGCAAACGCTTAACAACACGCGGGGCGCGATTGCCGGGTTTTTCCCCGGCGACCCGACAGAGTGCCTGTTCAACTGGGCGGAAACGTTTTACCCCGGCTTGTTTTCCCCGTCCGGCGCCGGCTCGCAAGTCTTGCCGCCCTATACGTACCGCTATTACGGTGGCAGCAACGCGTATGTGGGCGTGTCCTCCGCCGACAGCCATGTCTATTACCTGGGGCCGGACGGCGTGCTGCGGGACGAGGGGGGCTTGTCGTCTTGGCTGTCTTTGGCCAACTGCCAGTAGGCGGGCGCGCCGCCGCCCGCTTGGCCGGCGAGGTGTTCAAGATTCGTCTGGGGAATAGGCAGGGGGTCGGTCATTGTGTTACCATCCGTGCAGAAGCTGGCCGACCCGCCGAAAGCTGGCCGGGTGGAGACGCGGTTTTGTCCAGGGGCGGCCCTCCTCCATGCGAACCATCATTTTTGCGACACTCGGCTCTCAGTATGCGTGTTTTAAGGAGTCCACCATGAAAATCCGGTTTCCATTGTCTGCGCTGCTAGCGGTCTGGGCGGCGCAAGTCTCCGCCTCGACTGTGATTTACAATACTGAAAGCCAGTTTCTGAGCGCCATCAAGCCAAATTATTATTTGGAGGATTTCACCGGGTGGACGCTGGGCACTCCGCTGGACGGTTCGCAGACAACCTATCTTTCGTCCACGATCAATGGTTACCAATGGAGGGCGGCGGCCGATAATGGGTTGTTTTCGGTGGGGCCGCCGGATCTTCTCACGCCTACCCCCATTCCTGGGATATCCACCTTCCAGGCCAGCAACAATCTCAGCTTTACGTTTACCAGCGGAAGGGTCTCGGCGTTCGGCGGCATATTTAGCGCCCAGGATGAGAACGGAAACGTCATCCCTAGGGTCGTGACCATCACGTTGGACGACGGCACCACCCAGACCATCACAGGCTCTGGGTTTGTCGGTTTCGCTTCCACGACGTCCATCCGAAACGTGATCTTATCTAATCCAGACCAGGATGTTTGCGATGTTGAGCTGGTGTGCAACTTCTCCGTGGCGAGCCATTTGTACACGTCTAGAAGTCTCACGGACATGCCTGAGCCTGCGACGCCCGCCCTGCTGGCCGCGGGCGTCGCCGCCCTCGGCCTTGGGCGGCGGCGCAAGCCCGGCCGCCACGAGGCAGGGCTCGTGTCTTAGTGTGGAGTGGCCCTTGAAGACCTAAACGGTTGGGCGATTTTGAATCCGCCCGCGCTTTTCCCGCCCGGGAAGCGCCTTCCCAGAACACCCAATGTGAACGCACTTGAATAGTCGGCCTGACCACGCGCCAAAACCTGATGGAAACCCGCCCACCCGAAGTCTGTCCGGCCGCCTTCGAGGCTTGAACGGCCTGCCTCTCTACACGGTGTTCCTGCCGACGCTGCTGGCGGTCGTCTATTACGGCCCGGTCGCCACGGATGTCTACCTTTCCGAATCGCGCCTGGTGATGCGCAGCCCGCAACAACAGGCCGCCGGCGCGGGCCTGGGCGGCTTGTTGCAAGGGATCGGCGCTTCGCGCGAGCAGGGCGACACCTACAGCGTGCGCGATTTCATCCTGTCCCGCGACGCCCTCAAAAAGCTCAACAACGAATTCCATCTGGACAAGGCGTTCGGCAGCGACAAGGTCGACCTGCTGAAGCGCTTCGCCGGCCTGGATTGGTGGAACAACACGTTTGAAGCCTTGTACCACTATTACACGAGCCGGGTGGTGCAGGTGGAGGTGGATTCCGCCTCCTCCATCGTGACGCTGACCGTGAAGGCGTATGGCGCGGAGGAGGCCTACCGCATCAACGAAAGGCTGGTCGAGATGAGCGAGGAGCTGGTCAACCAGCTCAACGAGCGCAGCCGCCAGGACATGATCCGCTTCGCGTCCGTGGATGTCGAAATCGCGGAAAAGAAGGCGGAGGCGGCGGTGCTGGCCGTGGCCAAGTACCGCAATGTGAAATCGGTGTTCGACCCGGAAAAGCAGTCCCCGCTGCACCTGGAGCGCATCGCGAAGCTGGAAGACCAGCTCATCGCCACCGAGACGCAGCTGGCCCAAATCCGCGCGGTGACGCCGGCCAACCCGCAGATCTCGACATTGGAAAAGCAAACGGAATCCTTGCGGCAAGTCATTGACGAGGAAACCCACAAGGTGACCGGCGTCGGCGGGCAGTCGCTGTCCAGCCGGGCCGCGGACTACCAGCGCCTGGCGTTCGTGCAGGATGTCGCCGAGAAGCAGCTCGCCGTCGCGCTGGCCTCGCTGGAGGGCGCGCGGACCGAGGCGCGGCGCAAGCAGGTGTACCTGGAGCGCCTGGTCCAGCCCGGCAAGCCGGACTTCGCCCTGGAGCCCAAGCGCGTCCGCGGCGTTTTCACGACCTTCGTGCTGGGCATCGTCGTCTGGGGCATCCTCAGCATCCTCCTCGCCGGCGTGCGGGAACACCGCAACTAAGCGGCCATGGCAGTGTCCGCTCCGGCGTCGTTCTGGCATTCTCTGGGCATTCAACGGCGGGTCGTCTTCGCCTTGCTGATGCGCGAAGTCATCACCCGCTACGGCCGCCACAACATCGGCTTCCTGTGGCTGTTTGTGGAGCCGATGATGTTCACCCTGGGCGTGACGGCCTTGTGGAGCCTGTCCAAGATCGCCCACGGCACCAGCAGCAGCCTGTCCGTCGCCGCCTTCGCGATGACAGGCTATTCGTCGATCCTGGTGTGGCGCAACACCGTGCTCAGATGCACCACGGCCATCACCCCGAACCTCAGCCTGATGTACCACCGCAACGTGCGGGTGATCGACATTTTCGCGTCGCGGATCATGCTTGAAATAGCCGGGGCCAGCATTTCGTTCGTCGTGTTGACCCTGGGGTTCACTGCTTTGCGCTGGGTGGAGCCGCCGGCCGACATTCTCAAGGTTTTGTTCGGCTGGACTATGCTGGCCTGGTTTGGCGCCGCGCTGGCGCTGACCATCGGCGCGGCCAGCGAGCTGTCGGAGCTGGTCGAAAAAATTTGGCACCCCCTGTCGTATCTGCTGTTTCCGCTGTCCGGGGTGGCTTTCATGGTGGACTGGCTGCCCCCGCACATCCGCGAGATGCTCCTTTGGGTGCCCATGGTGAACGGCCTGGAAATCCTCCGGGAAGGCTATTTTGGCGGCACCGTAACGGCCCATTATGACGCCGACTACCTGGCCGTTTTTTGCCTGTGCCTGACGTTTTTCGGGCTGGCGCTGGCCAGGATAGCCGGCCGCCACGTGGAGCCGCAATGATCGCCATCGAAAACGTCACCAAGGTCTACGGCACGCGGCATGGTTCGCGCACCGTGCTGGACGGCATCAACCTGACCGTCCGCCGGGGGGAAAAGATCGGCATCCTCGGCGGCAACGGCGCCGGCAAGTCCACGCTGATCCGGCTCATCAGCGGCGCGGAGATGCCGACCCGCGGCGGCATCCGCCGCGGCATGAGCGTGTCCTGGCCGCTGGCTTTCGGCGGCGGCTTCCAGGGCAGCCTCACCGGGCGGGACAACCTGCGCTTCATCTGCCGCGTCTACGGCGCCGATTTTGACGCCGCCGTTCCGTTTGTCGAGGAGTTTTCGGAACTCCACGGCTACCTGCGGGAGCCGTTGAAAAACTATTCCGCCGGCATGCGCGCGCGGCTGGCGTTCGCGATTTCCATGGCCATCGAGTTCGACTGCTTTCTGATCGACGAGGTGATGGCCGTCGGCGACGCCCGCTTCCATGAAAAATGCCACATCGAACTGTTCGAAAAACGCAAAGACCGGGCGATGATCATCGTCTCCCACATACCCGAGCAAGTCAAAGCCCACTGCGGCACGATCTACGTGCTAGACCAGGGGCGCATCAGACGGTTCGACAACCCAGACGAGGCCTATGACTACTACGCCAGCCGGAGCCAATAAAATCAAAGTTCTGCTGGATCTCAAGCCCGCGCTTGACGGCTACGCGGGGATACCCCAGGAAAGCCGGCTGCTGTTCCGCGGGCTGCGGACGATGGGCGGCTACGAGGTCGAGGGGCTCATCCAGCACGGCGCCCGCAAGCTCCGGGCCGCAGCCCCGGCGGCGGGCAGGGCGCTGCCGGCGCACAAGCGGATCAACCGGCTCTCGCGGGTCATCGTCTCCTTGTACGAGGAGCCTTACCGCAGCCTGTTCGACCAGGTCGGCGACGAGATCGAGGGCTATTTCGCCCTCCACCTGCTGCGCCTGCGGATGCTGGCCGGGCTGTCGCTGAAGCCCGGCGTGTTCGAGTCGGATCTGTTCGACGACTTCATCTGGCGCACCCTGTTCAGCAAGACGCTCAAGCCGACGGACAAGGAGCTGGTGACCTCCGCGCGCTACCGCGTGCTGTGGTCGCCGAAGAAGCTTCTGCACCAGGTCGGGCTGGCCGGGCTGAAATTTTCGTCCACCCCCCGCTACGTCAAGATCAACACCAAAGGCTTTGATTTTTTGCTGGCGCAGACGCCCTATCCCGCGCGGGTGACGCGGGGCACCCGCATGGTCGTGCGTTACCACGACGCCGTGCCGGTGCTGATGCCGCACACCATCAGCGACAAGGCCTTCCACCAGGCCTCCCATTTTTACGCGCTGCAGGCCAACGTGCGGGCCGGGGCTTGGTTTTCCTGCATTTCCGAGGCCACCCGCGGCGACCTGCTGAAAATATTCCCCGCCGCCGAGCCCAGGGCCTCGGTCATCCACAACATCGTCTCCAACGAATACTTCGACGAGGAGTCCCCCAAGGAGCTGGTGTTCCAGATTGTCCGCAACCGCCTGGGCAAGGTGGACGACTTCAAGACGAGCCTGGCCGGCCTGCCGTTCGACGACGCCAAGAAAAAAAGCCAGGACTTCCGCTACCTGCTGATGGTGTCCACCATCGAGCCGCGCAAGAACCACTTGCTGCTGACGGAGGCGTGGGAGCGCTTGAAATACACCTCGGAGCCGGCCTTGAAGCTGGTCGTCGTCGGCAGCCTGGGCTGGGACCAGGGGCCGATCCTCAACGCCTTCAGGCCGTGGGCGGAGCGCGGCGACCTGTTCTACCTCAACAACGTCCCCTCCGCCGAGCTGCGCGTGCTCTACCGCCATGCCGCCGCCACGGTCTGCCCCAGCCTCGCGGAAGGGTTCGACTACACCGGCATCGAGGCCATGCGCTGCGGCGGTGTCGCGGTGTCCTCGGACATCCCGGTGCACCGCGAAGTCTACCGGGACGCTTCCGAATACTTCAACCCTTATTCCACCGAGGACGCCGCCGCCGTCATCCGCCGCGTCATCGCGGACGACAGCCGGGCGCTCCGCGAGCATTTGCGGGAGAGGGGCCGGTTGGTGTCCGACCGCTACACCCCCCGCGTCATCCTGCCCAAATGGGACGAGTTTTTTCGGACGCTGAAACGGCCCTGAAGATGCCCCGCATCCGGGCGAACCCACCTTTGCGAATAGGGAGAAACTTTAAGTGAAAATCGTCTTGACCTGCGGCCATCCCCACTCGGGGTACTGGCTGGCGCATGAGGCCCTCGTCGCGGCCGGGCTCGCGCCCGCCCGGCCGTCGCGGCGCGAATCGATGTCCGCGGCGGAGCTGCACGGAAAAATCCTCAAAGCGCATGGCTTTGATCCCTTCGGCGCGGAGGACGCGGGACAAATCGCCCCCGGCAAAGTCTGGCAAGATCTCGCCGTGGATCTGTTCATGGGCAACTTGGAGCAGGAAAGCTGGGGCTGGGCGGACGCCGACATGGTCTGGCTGCTTGATTTCTGGAAGGACTTTGACCCGCAAATCCGCTTTGTCCTGGTGTATTCGGCGTTGGAGCCCGCCGTGGGCCAGATGCTGCAGGGCATGCCGTTGGGGGCGTCCGGCGGCGTCGAGCGGGCCGCCGCCGCCTGGGCGGCCAGCAACGCGGAAATCTTGCGTTTCCACCAGCGCAACCCGGGCCGCTGCCTGCTGGTCAACGTCGAGAACGTGGTCCACGCCCCGGAGCGGTTTGTCGAAAAGGCGGCCACCGCTTTCGGGCTGGGCTCTGGCCGGCCGCCCCCAGGCTACCAGCCCGACCGGACGGGCTTCTCCGCCCTCGCCTCCAGCTTGGCGGAACCGTTCGCCGCGGGTTGCGAACAGGCGCAGGCGCTGTACCAAGAGCTTGAAAGCGTGGCGGATCTCGACAGCGCCGGCGCCGCCGTCCGGGAGGCTGAAAAATGCCATGCCTGGCAGGAGTACGCCCAGCTTTTGGCCAGCCTGGCGCAGGCGCGGCGGGACGCCGCCCAGCAGGCCGCCCTGGGCGAGGGGCACGCCCGGCGCGCCGCCGGATTGGAAGTGGCGCTTGCAAAAGCGGAGACTTCCTTGGCCGCCGGGCAGGCCGAAATCGCCACCCTGCAATCCCAGGCCGCCGAGCGTGCCGAAGAAAATGGATTGTTGTCGCGCCAGTTTCATCATGCCCAGGAAGAACTCGACCTGAAAGTCCGGGCGCATCAAGACACCGCGCAGTCCCTCGCCAAGGCAAAACAGCAAATCGCCGCCCACGAGGCAAAACTCGCCAAGCAGCAGGCGCAGATAGCGCAGATGGCCAAGGCCCGCGACGAGCAGGCCAAGCGCGCCGCCAAACTGGAAGAGGCGCTTGCGCAGGCGCAGGCTTCCCTGGCCGCCGGGCAGGCCGAAACCGCCGCGTTGCAATCCCTGGCCGCCGAGCGTGCCGAAGAAAATGGATTGTTGTCGCGCCAGTTTCATCATGCCCAGGAAGAACTCGACCTGAAAGTCCGGGCGCATCAAGACACCGCGCAGTCCCTCGCCAAGGCAAAACAGCAAATCGCCGCCCACGAGGCAAAACTCGCCAAGCAGCAGGCGCAGATAGCGCAGATGGCCAAGGCCCGCGACGAGCAGGCCAAGCGCGCCGCCAAACTGGAAGAGGCGCTTGCGCAGGCGCAGGCTTCCCTGGCCGCCGGGCAGGCCGAAACCGCCGCGTTGCAATCCCTGGCCGCCGAGCGCGCCCAAGAAAACGAACTGTTGCAGATCCAGCTCCACCAGGCCCAGGAAGCGTTCGAACGCCGCGTCTTGGAGTTCAAGGCGCATGAGAGCGCCGGGCAACAGGCGCTCGCCAAGGCGAGACAGCAAATCGCCGCCGCCGAGAAAAAGCTTGCCGAGCAGCAGGCACAGATAGCGCAGACGGCCAAGGCCCGCGACGAGCAGGCCAAGCGCGCCGCCGAGGCGGAGAAGAGGCTTGCCGAGCAGCAGGCACAGATAGCGCAGACGGCCAAGGCCCGCGACGAGCAGGCCGGGCGCGCCGCCGAACTGGAAGAGGCGCTCGCGCGGGCGGAGGCTTCCCTGTCCGCCGGGCAGGCTGAAACCGCCGCGTTGCAATCCCAGGCCACCCAGCGCGGCCAAGAAAACGAACTGCTGCTGCTGCAACTCCACCAGACCCAGGAAGAGTTCGAAACCTGCTTTTTGAAACTCAAAGCGCATGAAAGCGCCGGAGAACAATCGCTCGCCAAGGCGCGGCGGCAAATCGCCGCCTGCGAGGAAAAACTCGCCGAGCAGCAGGCGCTGTCCGCGCAGGCGGCCAAGGCCCGCGACGAGCAGGCCAGGCGCGCCACCGCCGAGGCGGAGAAAGCGCTCGCCGAGCAGCGGGCGCTGGCCGCGCAGGCGGCCAAGGCCCGTGACGAGCAGGCCAGGCGCGCCGCCGAGGCGGAGAAAACACTCGCCGAGCAGCGGGCGCTGGCCGCGCAGGCGGCCAA
>Ga0265327_10000515_pt1 | contig 66672 bp, 65 predicted proteins | sample 41621metaG_FD_202089 | JGI IMG/M metagenome (GOLD analysis project Ga0265327, IMG submission 202089) | Rhizosphere microbial communities from Carex aquatilis grown in University of Washington, Seatle, WA, United States - 4-16-21 metaG | ecosystem: Host-associated > Plants > Roots > Rhizosphere...
GACCCTCGCCCTCTATTGCACCCAGGCCCTGGTCGAAGCCGTCGCCCACCTGACCCCCGCCATCGAGGCGGCGACCGGCCATTCGCTGGCGGCGACCTTCGGCACCACGGGCGGTCTGGTCAAGCGTCTGAAGGCGGGCGAGGCCGCCGACGTGGTCATCGTCGCCCGCTCGGCGCTGGAGGGACTGGCCGCCGCCGGTCTGGTGGCCGACGAGGGCCGCGCCGACATCGCCCGCGTCGGCCTCGGCATCGCCGTCCGGGCCGGCGGCCCGGTGCCCGACATTTCGACCGTCGAGGCGCTGACCGCGACCCTCGCGGCCTGCCGCTCGGTCGCCTATCCCGACCCGGCGGACGGCGGCGCCAGCGGCGTTCATTTCGCCGCGACGCTGGAGCGCCTGGGGCTGGCCGAGGCCCTCGCCCCCCGCTCGATCCTGGTCAAGGCCGGCGGCGAGGTCGGCGTCCTGGCCGCCGAGGGCAAGGCCGAACTGGCGGTGCAGATGATCAGCGAATTGATGCCGATCGCCGGCACGGTGATCGCCGGTCCGCTGCCCGACGCGGTGCAGAACGTCACCCAGTTCTCGGCCGGGGTGACGGCGGCCAGCCGCCAGCCCAAGGCGGCGCGGGCGCTGATCGCCTTCCTCGGCTCGGCGGCGGCGCGCCCGGCGCTGGAGGCCGCGGGGTTAAGCGTCTAGCGCCTGCCCCAGGTCGCGGATCAGGTCGGCGGCGTCCTCCAGACCCACCGACAGGCGGATGACGTCGGGACCGGCGCCGGCGGCGATCTGCTGCTCGGGCTCCAGTTGGCGGTGGGTGGTCGAGGCCGGGTGCAGGATCAGCGAGCGGGTGTCGCCGATATTGGCGAGGTGCGAGAACAGCCGCACCGCCTCGACCATCTTGCAGCCCGCCTCGAAGCCGCCCTTGAGGCCGAAGGTGAACACCGCCCCGGCGCCCCCCGGCAGGTACTTCCGCGCCAGCCCGTTGAACCGGTTGTCGGGAAGGCCGGCGTAATTGACCCAGGCCACCTTGGGGTGGCCGGCGAGGAATTGCGCCACCGCCAGGGCGTTGGCGCAATGGCGCTCCATCCTGAGGTGCAGGGTCTCGATGCCGGTGATGGTGTAGAAGGCGTTCTGCGGCGACAGCGCCGGGCCGAAATCGCGCAGCGCCACGGCGCGGGCCTTGGTGGTGAAGGCGAAGTCGCCGAAGGTCTCGTAGAAGGTCAGGCCGTGATAGGCCGGCTCGGGCTTGGTCAGCGACGGGAACTTGTCGTTGGCGGCCCAGTTGAACTTGCCCGATTCGACCACGCAGCCGCCCAGCGAATTGCCGTGGCCGCCCAGGAACTTGGTGGTCGAATGAACGACGATGTCGGCGCCCCATTCGATCGGCCGGCACAGATACGGCGTCGCCAGGGTATTGTCGACGATCAGTGGGATGCCGAAGTCGTGGGCGACCTTGGCCACCGCTTCGATGTCGACGACGACGCCGCCGGGATTGGCCAGGTTCTCGATGAAGATGGCCTTGGTGTTTTCCGCCAGCGCCGCCCGGAAATTGTCGGGATCGGTGGGATCGACGAAGGTGCAGTGCCAGCCCAGCTTCTTGAACGACAAGCCGAACTGGGTGAGCGAGCCGCCATAGAGGTTGCGCGAGGCGACGAAATGGTCGCCGGGCTCCAACAGGGTGAAGAAGGTGAGGAACTGGGCGGCATGGCCCGAGGCGGCGCAGACCGCCGAGCGGCCGCCCTCGAGGGTGGCGATGCGCTCCTCCAGCACGGCGACGGTGGGATTGGTGATGCGCGAATAGATGTAGCCGAAGCTGTGCAGGTTGAAGAGCGAGGCCGCCTGCTCGACGTCCTCGAACACATACGAGGCGGTCTGGTAGATCGGCGTCGTCCGCGCCCCGGTCACCGGGTCGGGCTGGGCGCCGGCATGGATGGCCTTGGTGGCGAAGCCGAAGCTTTGCGGCGGCGGCTGGCGATCGTCGGCGGCGCGCTCCTTCTTGCGGCGCGGCGGTTCCTTGGCCTTGCTGGAAATGATGCCGGAATTGACCCCGAACCAGCCCAGCTCGCCGCCGAGGCGGCCGAACTCGATCTTGGGGCAGCGGTTCATCACCACCTTGAGGCCCGCCGCTTGGGCCCGGACCGCCGCCGCGTCGTTACGGACCCCCAGCTGCATCCACACCACCTTGGCGCCGATGGCGATGGCCTCGTCGGCGATCGGTCCCGCCGCCTCGGAATTGCGGAAGATGTCGACCATGTCGACCGGGAACGGAATCGATTTGAGGTCGGGATAGACCGTTTCCCCCAGCAAGTCCTGGCCGGCCAGACCGGGATTGACCGGAACGCAGCGGTAGCCCTTTTCCTGAAGGTACTTGAAGGCGATGTAGCTGGGCCGGTTCCAGTTGGAACTGGCGCCGACCACGGCGATGACGTTGACCGAATGCAGGATGTCGCGCAGGTAGGAATCGGCATAGGGAATGGGGTCGAGATCGGCCATTGGCGGCTCCGTCGGGCGGGAACCCGGATGGTGGGGCGGCGGCCGAGGACGGTCAAGCCCGCCGATAGCGCGCGATGGTGGCGCCGTGCCGCCCGAGAGCGTATAATAACCCGAGCGCCCATGTCGGCCTTATTGGCCCAAGTGTGACATACGCCGCATAATTTCTCGCATCTTTTTGCTATGGTATAGGCGGATGGGCGTACGCCCCGCAGGCGACAGGAAGGCCACGCGGGGAATGAAGCGGAGCCGACCATGTTGTCCACCGCCCTCGCCCCTTGCGGATATCCGACCTTAAGCGACGGCGCCAAAGCGCGGCGGCGGGTCAACGCGGCGTTGCGGGGGCCGGTGGTCGAGGTGCTGGCCGAATTGCTGCCCGAGGTGGCGCGACTGCCGAAGCGCGAAGCCTTCGACCTGATCATGAGCGATTGCGACCTGCTTCACCGCTGCTTCCGCGCCTTTCGCGCCCGCCGCCGCCACTTCCGCCTGTTGCTGGTGGATCGCGGCGACCGCCCGGTGAAGGGGGACAACGAACTGCTCTATTGCGGCCGCACGCTGAATCAGGTGGTGGCCATGATCGTCCGCTCGGCGGCGAAGCGCTATTTCCGCTGGCACCTGGACCCGCCGCCGAAGGCCAAGGCCGCGCCGAGGACCGAAATGGACGTCGGCTCGGGCTGGGTGGGATGGCTCGACCATCTGTTCGAGCCGCCGCCGGCGACGTCCCCGGCACCGCCGGCGCCGCGGGACTCGCCCGCCGACCGCCTCTACGACGCCATCAAGGAATACCTGCTGCACGATTGGCAGGTACCGATCATCCCCCAATACGCCCGTTTGACCCCGGACGAGGTGCGGGAGATGGGCCCCCGGCTGCTCGACTTTCACGAACCCGGCCAGTTGGAGACCCATATCGACGGCATCGTCGCCCCGGCGCCGGCCGCCCCGGAGGTCGCCGCGCCGCCGCCGGTCGAGGTCGAGGAGGCCGACGATCAGCGCGCCAGCCTCAGCGATTTCCTCATCCCCGACGGCAGTCGCCTCAGCATTCGGGCGGCGCTGCCGATCCTGCAATCCCTGGAGGAGCGGGCGGTGGTGCGGCCGGCCGACAACGAGGCGCGACGCCTCTTGTGCGAATCGCTCAGCGCCACCGGCGCCGCCACGGTACGGCAGTTGGCGGTGGATTTCGGCCTGCCGCCGATGAGTCTGGTCGCCTTCCTGGCCGCCGCCGCCGACACCCTGCCCGCCGACGCCTACCGACGGCTGCTGGGCGGTGGCTGCGACCGCGAGGCGCTACGGCTGATGATCGCCCGGGCGCGGGTATCCGGCCTGAGCCCCGCCAGCCCGCCGGCCATGATCGCCGCCTTCGTCCGAGTGCTGTTCGCGCCGTTCTCGGTCAGAGTGACGACGCCGCGGTGACACGCTCCGGCCGGTGCACCTCGATGGTGACGTGGCTAAGCCCCTCGATGCCGGCCAACAGCGCCCGATAATGGGCGCCGTCCCGTGGCTCGGCGGTGACCACGGCGACGATCGCCGCCCAGTGGCCGGGGCCAACCCGCCATAAATGAAGGTCGGCCAGCGCATTGCCGGGCTCCGCCAGGATACCGGCCCGCACCATTTCCGCGACACCGCCGTCTTCGTCGCGATCGACCAGGATCGAACCGGTGCGGCGGATCAGCGACCAGGACCGTTTGGCGATGACCAGGGCGCCGACGCAGCCCATCAGCGGGTCCATCCACCACCAACCGAAATACTTTCCGAGCAGCAGCGCGCCGATGGCCAGCACCGAAGTCAGCGCGTCGGCGACCACATGAACATAGGCGGCGCGGAGATTGTGGTCGTGTTCGTGGTGATGGTCATGGTCGTGGTCATGGTGGTGGTCGTCGTGATCGTGCCCGCCCAGGATCCAGGCGCTGAGCAGATTGACCGCCAGACCGACGACGGCCACCACCAACGCCTCGTCGAAGGCGATGGTCTGGGGAATCGTCAACCGGCCGACCGATTCCCACACCATCAAGATCGCGACGATGGAAAGGATGACGGCGCTGGTGAAGCCGCCCAGCGCGCCGACCTTGCCGGTGCCAAAGGCGAAGCGGCGGTCCTCGGCATGGCGCCGCGCGAAACGGTAGGCGAAGGCGGCGATACCCAGCGCCCCGGCATGGGTCGACATATGCCAGCCGTCGGCCAGCAACGCCATCGAGTTGAAGACCGTGCCGGCGCCGATCTCGACCACCATCATGGCGACGGTCAGCGCCACCACGATCAGGGTGCGCCGCTCGGCCGCCGCCTCGGTGCCGGTCTCGAATCGATGGGAATGTCGCCAATCGGCGGGATCGATGGACATGGCGGGGATTTAGCCCCGCTGCCCACGGCCCGTCAACCCAACCCGTGGCCCTTGAACCAGGCCACCAGCCGCTTCCAGCCGTCCTTGGCCGGCTCGTCGCGGTAGGACGGCCGGTAATCGGCATGGAAGGCGTGGGGGGTGCCGGGATAGATCACCAACTCGCATTCGACCTGGGCCCGCTTCACCGCCGCCCGCATGCTCTCGACCGTCTCGACCGGGATGCCCTGGTCGGCGCCGCCGTAAAGGCCGAGCACCGGCGCCTTCATCTCGGCGGCGAGGTCCAGCGGATTGGCCGGCGTGTTGGGAGTGATGTCGCCGACCAGCCGCCCGTACCAGGCCACCGCCGCCTTGAGCTTGGGATTGTGGGCGGCGTACAGCCAGGTGACGCGCCCGCCCCAGCAAAAGCCGGTGATGCCCAGCCGATCCGGGTCGCCGCCATTGGCGGCGGCCCAGGCCGCCGCCGCGTCGAGGTCGGCCAGCACGCGCGGTTCGGACACCTTGGCGACCAGGGTGGAGAGCAGCGTCTGGATGTCGGCGATCTTCGACGGATCGCCGATGCGGAAATACAGCTCGGGCGCCACCGCCAGATAGCCCAGCTTGGCCAGCCGACGGCAGATGTCGCGGATGTATTCGTGGACGCCGAAGATCTCCTGGACCACCAGCACGGTGGGGAACTTGCCGCCCGTGGCCGGCATCGCCGCGTAGCCGGGCATTTCGCCCGCATCGGTCGGGATCATCACCGCGCCCTCGGCCAGGCCGGTCTTGTCGGTGACCACCGGTTCGGCGGCGGCGGCGGGCTTCACCGCCAGGGCGTAACCGGTGGCCAGCACCGCCGAGGCGACGAACATGCGGCGGTTGAGCGCCGCCGTGGACAGCAGGCTCTTGATGTCATCGTGCATGGGGAGCGTCCTTGTCCTGATCGGGTTTCGGGAAATGTGGGCATCAACCGGTGGAATTGCCAAGGGCCTTGTTGCGGATTGCCTCTGATCTGAGTCGCGATTGCAATCCTACGCAAGTTGCGTATAATTCCGCCATGGAAGCCGTCTTCGTCGAATTGCCGCCTTTCGCCCGCCATCGACAAGCCTATCTCGACGATGAGGCATACCGTGGACTGCAGTTCGCCCTGATGGCCTCTCCCGATGTCGGGAAGGTGATCGAAGGCGCCGGCGGCCTGCGCAAGATGCGGTTCGCCGACAAATTGCTGGATACCGAATTGGCGGCGAGGAGCGGTCGATGACGAAGCGCAATCTATTCGCGGAACTGACCGAGGGATTCGACGCCCTGGCGGCCGAGCGGCAAGGCAAGGTGACTCTGCGGCATCACCGGGTCGAAGAGCATCTCGCCCCGGAGCTCAGTGCCGCCGAATTGATCGAATTAAGGCAGCGTCTGAACCTGTCCCGGACGGTGTTCGCCCGCTATCTGCGGACCAACGAACGCACCCTGGAGAATTGGGAGCAGGGACGCGCGCGGCCGAATGCCCAGGCGGCCCTGCTGATCAGACTGGTCGAACGCTATCCCGATACGGTCGATCGCCTGGCGGCGATCTGATCCGGGGTCACCCTCACTCCCCCGGCTGTGACACCGGCGTTTCGCCCCAGCCGCCGCCCATCGCCTTGTATAGGCCGACCACCGCCTGCAAATGCAGCAGCCGGGCCTGGGCCAGCGAGTCCTGGGCCGAGAACAAAGCCTTCTGGGTGTTGAGCACGGTGGTGATGTCGACGGTCCCTCCCGACAATTGGGCCTCGGCGATCTCGTAGGCCTTGCGCGCGGTGGCGACGTTGGCGCGCTGGGCGTCTTCCAATTCGGTGGTCTTCTGCACCGCGATCAGCGCGTTTTCCACGTCCGAGAAGGCCGAGATCACCGCCTTGCGATAGGCGTTCACCAGTTCCTCGTACTTGGCCAGATTGTAGTCCACCTGACCTTCCAGCTTGCCGTTATCGAAGATCACCTGGGTGATCGAGGCGGCCAGGGACGACACCAGCGAGGTGTACTGGGTGAGCGAGGCCAGGGCGATGCTCTGGAAGCCGCCGGACCCGGTCAGGGTGATGTCGGGGAACAGCTGGGCGCGGGCGACGGTGATGTTGGCGTTGGCGGCGATCAACTGCTGCTCGGCGGAATTGACGTCGGGACGGCGGGCCAGCAATTCCGACGGCAGGCCGGGGCGGATCACCGGCAGGCCGATATCGGCCAACACCTCGGGCTCGACCGAGAATTCCTGCGGCGCCCGCCCGGTAAGAATGGCCAGGGCGTTGGCATCCTGGCGGATGGTCTGTTCCAGCGGGGCGATGGTGGCGCGCTGGGCGGCGACCACGCTTTCCTGCTGGGCGAGGTCGAGGGCGGTGGCGGTTCCCGCCTCCAGCCGGTCGTTGATGGCGGCCAGCACCCGCTCGGCGTTGGCCACCGTCTCTTTGGCCACCAACAGCCGTTCGCCCTGGCCGACCATGTCGAAATAGGTGGTGGCGACGCTGGACATCACCGTCAACTGGGTGGTGCGGGCGTCGAAGCGGCTCTGGACGGCGGCAGCGGCGGCGGCCTCCTGGGTGGACCGGTTCTTGCCCCAGAAGTCGATCTCGTAGCTGGCCGAAAGACCGAGGTTGAACGAATTGGAGATCGAGGCGCCCGACGAGGAGAGCGACGACGACGACGACTTGACCGATTCGCCCCAGGCCGACCGCGAACGCGAACCGCCGGCGGTGCCGCTGAGGCTGGGCAGCAGGGCGGCACCGGCGGTCTGCAACTGGGCATCGGCCTGACGCACCCGGGCGGCGGCGGCGGCGATGTCGAAATTGGCCGACTGGGCGGCGGCCATCAGCGCGTCGAGGCGGCGCGAATTGAACCGCTTCCACCACTCGGCCGTCGGCCATTCCGGCGTCTGGGGCGCGGCGGCGACGCTGTTGGCCCAGCCCGCCGGCTTCGCCGCCTCGGGGCGGACGTAATCGTCGCCGACCGAACAGGCGGCAAGCCAGAGCATGGCGGCGGCGGAGGTTGCCGTCTTGGCGAAACTGGTCACGATGCGGTCTCCGATTTGGTCCTGGCCGTCCTTACCGTCACCCGGCTCCATAAGGAATGCCAGCGCTGCGGCAGATTGGAAAGAGCCAGGTAGACGACGGGGGTAGTGTAAAGGGTAAGCGCCTGCGACACCACCAGCCCGCCGACGATGGCGATGCCCAAGGGCTGGCGCAGCGCCCCGGCGGCGCCCGAGGCCAGCGCCATCGGCAGGGCGCCGAACAGCGCCGCCAGCGTGGTCATGGTGATCGGGCGGAAGCGATGGCGGCAGGCGTCGAGGATGGCCTGCTCGGGGGTCGCCCCATGACGGCGGGCGACGATGGCGAAATCCACCAGCATGATGCCGTTCTTCTTGACGATGCCCATCAGCAGGATGACGCCGATGATGCTGATCAGCGTCAGTTCGGTGCCGGTCAGCAGCAGCGCCACCAGGGCGCCGATGCCGGCCGAGGGCAGGGTCGACAGGATGGTCAGCGGATGCAGCAGGCTTTCGTAAAGCACGCCCAGCACGATGTAGATGGTGAGCAGCGCCGCCAGGATCAGGATCGGCATGTCGCGGGTGGTGTCGGAAAACGCCTTGGCGTTGCCGGCGAATTCGGAATGGAGCGAGGCCGGCGCGCCGATCGCCGTGGCGGCGGCCTGGACGCTGCGCGTCGCCTGTTCCAGCGGCGCCCCGGCGGCCAGATTGAAGGTCAGGGTGGCGGCGGGGAACTGGCCCTGGTGGGTGACCGACACCGGCGCCGCCGCCATCTCGAAGCGGGCCACCGCGTCGAGCGGTACCTGGGTGCCGTCGGACGCCTTGACGTAGAGCGAATGCAGCGCGTTGGGGTCCTGCTGGTAGGCCGGATCGACCTCGAGAATGACGTGATACTGGTTGCGCTGGGTGTAGATGGTCGATACCTGGCGCTGGGCGAAGGCGTCCTCCAGCACCGAATCGACGTCCTGCATGGCGACGCCCAGCCGCGCCGCCGCGTCGCGGTCGACCACCACGGTAACCTGCGGACTGGCGGCGTCCTGGTCGGACGAGACGTCGGCCAACCCCGGCATCTTCTTGAGCTCGGCGATCAGCCGGGGCGTCCAGGCGCGCAGTTCCTCCAGCGATTCGTCCCACAGGGCGAACTGGAAGGCGCCCTTGCTGGAGCGGCCGCCGACGCGGATGTCCTGGCCCGCCTGCATGAAGGTGGATAATCCGTCGACGCGAGCCAGCTTGGGCCGCAGGCGGTTGATGACCTCGTCGGCGCCGACCTTGCGCACCGACAGCGGCTTGAGATCGACGAACATGCGCCCCTGACTGCCGCTCGACATGCCGCCGCCCGAGCCGATGAACGAGGCCAGGCTTTCGACCGCCGGATCGGCCAGCAGTACCGCCGCCGCCTTTTGCTGCATCTCGCCCATGGCGCGGAAGGGGATGTCGGTGCGGGCCTCGGTCATCACCATGATCATCCCGGTGTCCTGGGGCGGGAAGAAGCCCTTGGGCACCTTGACGTACAGATAGACGGTCAGTCCCACCGTCCCCAGCGTCACCAGCAGCATCAGCAGGCGGTGACGCAACGCCCAGCCGAGACCGCCGAGATAAGCCTCCTGCGCCGCTTCCATCGCCTTCGCCCCCATACGGCCGACGGCCGAGGGCGGGCGATGGCGGCGCCGCAGCATCAGGTGCCCATAGACGGTGGGAGTGACGGTCAACGACACCAGCGCCGAGGCGGCGATCGCCACCGTCAGGGTAACGGCGAATTCGCGGAACATGCGGCCGATGATGCCGCCCATGAACAGCAGCGGAATGAACACCGCCACCAGCGACAGGCTGATGGAAATCACCGTGAAGGTGATCTCGCGGGCGCCGACGATGGCCGCCTTCAGCGCGTCCTCGCCGTCCTCGATATGGCGGGCGACGTTCTCGATCATGACGATGGCGTCGTCGACGACGAAGCCGACCGAGATGGTCACCGCCAACAGCGAGATGTTGTCCAGGCTGTAGCCGCACAGCCACATCACCGCGAAGGTGGCGGCCAGCGACAACGGCACGGTGACGCTGGCCGCCAGCGTCGGCGTCAGCCGCCCGAGCGACAGATAGACGACGCCGATCACCAGGGCGATGGTGATCAACAGCGTCGTCTCGACGTCGTTGAGGTTGGCGCGGATGTTGCCGGTGCGGTCGGTCAGCACCGTGACCTTGGCGCCGGCCGGCATCCAGCGTTCCAACTGCGGCAGCACCGCCTTGACCCGGTCGACCGTCTCGATGACGTTGGCGCCGGCCTGCTTGGTGACGATCACCAAAACGGCGCGGTCGGTGTTGAACCAGCCGGCCAGGCGCGAATTCTCGGTGGCGTCGATCACCGAGGCGATGGCCGAAAGCCGCACGACGGCGCCGTTCTTGGCCCGCACCACCAACGGCGCATAGCCGGCGGCGGTCGATAATTGGTCGTTGGCGGCGATCGACATCGCCTCGGAGGGGCCGTCGAAGGCGCCCTTGGGGGTGCCGACATTGGCCTGGGCCAGCGTGGTGCGGACATCCTCCATCGCCAGGCCCATCGAGGCGGCCTGGGCGGGATTGACCCGGACCCGCACCGCCGGCTTCTCGGCGCCGCCCACCTGCACCTGGGCGACGCCCTCGATCTGCGAGATGCGCTGCGACAGGATGGCGTCGGCGGCGTCGAACACCTTGGCCGAAGGCAGATTGTCGGAGGTCACCGCCAGGATCAGGATCGGCATGTCGGCCGGATTGACCTTGCGGTAGGTCGGTGGCGTCGGCAGATCGGCCGGCAGGTCGCCCATGGCGGCGTTGATCGCCGCCTGGACGTCGTGGGCCGCCCCCGAAATGTCGCGGTCGAGGTCGAACTGGACGGTGATCGAGGCCGAGCCCTGGGAGGAATTCGAGGTCAGCTCGGTGACGCCGGGAATTTCCCCCAGGCGGCGTTCCAGCGGCGCCGCCACGGTGGCGGCCATGGTCTCGGGATCGGCACCCGGCAGCTTGGCCGAAACCGAGATGGTGGGGAAATCGACCTTGGGCAGCGGCGCCACCGGCAGCAGCGCCAGCGCCGCCGCGCCGGCCAGGAACAGCCCCAGCGCCAGCAGGCAGGTGCCGACCGGACGGCGGATGAACAGGGCGGAGAAGCCCTCCATCGCCCTACCCCGCCAACTTGGAAACGGTGGGCTTCGGCACGGCGGCGGGGGCGCCGCGAAGACGGCGGCGAAGACGGTCGAGCGCCAGATAGACCACCGGCGTGGTGTAAAGGGTCAGCGCCTGGCTCAACAGCAGACCGCCGACGATGGCGATGCCCAGCGGCCGACGCAACTCGGCGCCGGTGCCGTTGTCGATGGCCAGCGGCAAGGCGCCCAACAGCGCCGCCATGGTGGTCATCATGATCGGGCGGAAGCGCAGCAGGCAGGCCTGGAAGATCGCCTCCTCCGGGGTCTTGCCCTGCTCGCGCTCGGCCTGGAGGGCGAAGTCGATCATCATGATGGCGTTCTTCTTGACGATACCCATCAACAGCACGATGCCGATCAGCGCCACCAGCGACAGGCTTTCGCCCACCAGCGCCAGCGCCAACAGGGCGCCGACGCCGGCCGAGGGCAGCGTCGACATGATGGTCACCGGATGGATGGTGCTTTCGTAGAGCACGCCCAGCACGATGTAGATGACCACCGCCGCCGCGCCGATCAGCCATGGTTCGCCTTGCAGCGAGGCGCGGAACTCGGCCGCCTCGCCGGAATAGTCGCCGGTGATGGTCTCGGGCAGGCCGATGGCCCGCTGGGCGGCATCGATGACGTCGGTGGCTTCGCCCAGGGCCACGCCGGGCGCCAGATTGAACGACACCGTCACCGCCGGGAACTGGCTTTGATGGCTGATGGCCAGCGGCACCAGCGAACGACTGACCGAGGCGAAAGCGCCAAGCGGCACCAGCGCCCCGCTCGACGACCGCACATAGATGGTCGACAGCGTCTCCGGCCCCACCTGGTATTGCGGGCTGACCTCAAGGATGACGTGGTACTGGTTGACCTGGGAATAGACGGTGGTGACCTGACGCTGGCCGAAGGAATCGTAAAGGGTGTCGTCGATCGCCTGGGGCAACACTCCCAGCCTGGCGGCCTTGTCGCGGTCGATCTTGATGTCGGCCTGCAACCCGCCTTCCTGCTGGTCGCTGGCGACGTCGGTCAGTTGCGGCAGCGCCTTCATCCCCTCCAGCACCTTGGGCATCCATTGCGCCAGTTCGCCGGCATCGATATCGGTCAGGGTGTACTGGTACTGGGTGCGGCTGGTGCGGGGGCTGATCTGGATGTCCTGGGCCGACTTCATGTGGACGTCGATGCCCGGCACCTGCCCGACCTTTTCGGCCAGGCGGGCGACGATGTCGTCGGCCGAGGCCTTGCGCTTGGCCTTGGATTTCAGCGCGATGGTCATATGGCCGGTATTGGCGGTGGGGTTGACGGTGCCGGCGCCGAGGAACGAGGCGACGCCGGTGACGTCGGGGTCCTGGCGGACGATGTCGGCGACCTTGCGCTGCAATTCCGACATGGCGCCGAACGAGATTTCCGGCCGGGCGTCGGTGGTGGCGACGATCAGGCTGGTGTCCTCGGAGGGCAGGAAGCCCTTGGGCATCGCCACGTAAAGCAGAATGGTGGCGACCAGCGTCGCCACCGTCACCACCAAGGTCTTGCCCTGGTGGCCGAGCACCCAGGCCAGCGACCGCTCGTAGCCCCGGCGCATGGCCAGGAAGAAGCCGCCCTCGGCCGCCTCGCGACTGCCCTGGCGCAACAGGTGGCCGCACATCATCGGCGTCAGCGTCAGCGACACCACCATCGACACCACCACGGCGATGGTCAGCGTCAGCGCGAATTCGCGGAACAGACGGCCGACGATGCCGGTCATGAACAGCAGCGGAATGAACACCGCCACCAACGACACGGTCAGCGAGACGATGGTGAAGCCGATCTCCTTCGAGCCCTTGAGCGCCGCCTGTAACGGACTTTCCCCGGCCTCGATGTAGCGGACGATGTTCTCGATCATGACGATGGCGTCGTCGACGACGAAACCGGCGGCGATGGTCAGCGCCATCAGCGACAGATTGTCGAGGGCGAAGCCGCAGAGCGCCATGATGCCAAAGGTGCCGACCAGCGACAGCGGCAGGGCGATGCCGGGAATCAACGTCGCCCGCGCGCTTTTCAGGAACAGGTAGATCACCAGGATCACCAGCCCGACGGTCAGCAGCAGGGTGAATTCGACGTCGCCGATCGAGGCGCGGATGGTCTCGGTCCGGTCGGCCAGCACGGTGACCTTGACGCCGGCGGGGATGGAGCGAACGACGTCGGGCAGCTTGGCCTGAATGCGGTCGACGGTGGCGACGATGTTGGCGCCGGGCTGGCGCTGGACATCGACGATCACCGCCGGCTTGCCGTCGAACCAGCCGGCCACCTTGGCGTTCTCGACGCCCTCGACCACCTCGCCGATATCCCTGATCCGCACCGGGGCGCCGTTCTTGGTGGTGACGATCAGATTGGCGTATTGCGAGGTCTCGGAAATCTGGTCGTTGGAGCCGACCGTGAGGGCCTGGGTGGGGCCGTCGAACAGCCCCTTGGGCAGATCGACGTTGGCCTTGGCCAGCGCCGTGCGCACGTCCTCCATCGCCAGATTGTAGGCCGACAGCCGCGAGGGATCGATCTGGATGCGCCAGGCCGGGCGCTGACCACCCTCGACCAGTACGCGGCCGACCCCGGTGATCTGCGACAGCTTCTGCGACAGCAGCGTGTCGGCGACGTCGTTGACCTTGGTGATCGGCACCGAATCCGAGGTCAACGCCAGGGTCAGGATCGGCGGATCGGCCGGGTTGACCTTCGAATAGACCGGCGGGTAGGGCAGATTGGTCGGCAGCACGCCCCGGGCGGCGTTGATCGCCGCCTGCACGTCCTCGGACGCCACGTCGATGTTCTTGCCCAGCTCGAACTGAAGGGTGATGGCGCTGGTCGCCTGGGAGCTGACCGAGGTCATCACCGTCAGGCCGGGAATCAGGCCGAACTGGCGTTCCAACGGGGTGGTCACCAGCGAGGCGATGGTGTCGGCGCTGGCGCCCGGCAATTGGGTGGTGACCTGGATGGTGGGGAAATCCACCTGCGGCAGCGCCGAGACCGGCAGCAGCCGATAGCCCAGCAGGCCGGTCAGCACCACGCCGAAGGCCAGCAGCCAGGTGGCGATCGGCCGTTCGACGAAAGGCTGGGAAATGTTCATGGCGGCGGTCCAGCCGGTTTTCCCTCGGGCGCTGGCGGCTCGGCGTCGCCGCGCTGGCGGGCGGCGCGGTCGGCGGCGTCGGCGACGCGGGCGCCCGCTTGCAGTTTGCCGGCCCCTTCCGAAACCACGCGCTCGCCCTCTGCCAGCCCCTCGGCGATCAGCGCCACGTCGGCCTCGACCTGGGTCACCTTGAGGGCGCGCATCTCGACGGTCTTGTCGTCCTTGACGACGAAGGCGTAGCTGCCCTGCGGACCGCGCTGCACCGCCGGAGCCGGAACGACGATGCCGTCCTTGACGGTGGTGACCAGCAGGCGGACGTTGACGAAGCCGCCCGGCCACAGCCGGCGCTCGGCGTTGGGCATCACCGCCTTCAGGCGGATGGTGCCGGTGGTGGAATCGATCTGATTGTCGACCAGCTCCAGTTGGCCGCGGTCGATCAGGGTCTTGCCGTCGGCGGCCATCGCCAGCACCGGAAGCGTCTCGGTCTGCCGCATGATCAGCGGCAGATCCTGCTGCGGCAGGGTGAAAAGCACCGAGATCGGCTGCACCTGGGTCAGCACCACCAGGCCGGAACTGTCCGAGGCGTGGACGATGTTGCCCTCGTCGACCTGGCGGATGCCGGTGCGGCCGTCGAACGAGGCGGTGATCACGGTGTAGCTCAGCATGGTCCGGGCGTTCTCGACCGCCGCCTGATCGGCGCGCACGGTGGCCTCCAACTGCTTGACCAGGGCGCGCTGGGTATCGACGCTTTGTCCCGTCACCCGGTCCTTGAGGCCGATATAGCGGTCGAGATCGCGCTTGGCCGCCTCCAACTGCGCCTGATCCTTGTCGCGGGTGGCGGCGGCCTGGTCGAACTGGGCCCGATAGGTGCGCTCGTCGAGATGGGCCAGCGGGTCGCCGGCCTTGACGTCCTGGCCCTCCTTGAAATCGACGCTGACCAATTGGCCGTCGATGCGGGAATGGACGGTGACGGTCTTGTAGGCCTGGACCGTGCCCAGCCCGTCGAGGTAGATCGGCATGTCCCGGCGCGCCGCCGGCACGATGGTGACCGGAATCGGGCGACCGGCGCCGCCCATCCCCGCGCCCTTGGCCTTGGCCGCCGGCGCCGACGCATCGGGACCAAGCAGACGCCAGGCGATCACCGCCACCAACACCGCCAGCACCGCCAGCCCGGCAAATACCAAACGTCGCACCGCACCCTCCTCGATCCGCCCGCGACTTTTTTAGGCCGAGCGCCGCCCCGACGCCACGGGAATCACCCGTGAACGCGATTGGACCATAGGGAAGGCATGTGTCTGGAATATGCCGAAACGGGTTTCCGATTGTAACAAGGCCCCTCAGCCTTGCCCTCGGCCGTGTCATCCCGAGCGCCAGCCGAGAGATCTTTCAGGCGAAGGCATCGGCCGTTCGTGCCGGAACGATCCCTCGTCGCTCCGCTCTGTCGGGATGACATCGGGGGCTGAAGGCGGGCCTATTCGTCCCGCAGCAGACCCATCACGGTGATGTCGACGTAGCGGCCGTCGACATAGGCGGCCTGGCGCAACAGGCCCTCGTGCTGAAAGCCGACCTTGGCGTAGGCGCGGACCGCCCGCTCGTTGGCGCCGAAGATCATCAGCGCCAGCCGACGGAGGTTGAGGTCTTGCCAGCAGAAATGCGTCGCCAGTTTGAGCGCCTCGGCGCCGTAGCCCTGGTTGCGGTCGGCCTCGGCGCCGATGGCGATGCCGATCTCGGCCGAACGGAAGACGGCGTGGATATTGGCGATCTGGACATAGCCGATCAGCCGGCGATCGGCGAGCAGGCGGATGGCCAGCACCGTCTTCGACGGCTCCTTGCCGATATTCGAGAACCAGTTGCTGTGGTTGATCCAATCCACCGGCCGGTAGGGGCCGTTCATGTGGGCGAGATCGACGTCGTTGGTCCATTGGAACATCGGCCCGCAATCCTCGGGCAGCAATGGTCCAACGAAGACTCTGGGGCCGCTGTACATCCCTCGGCTCCTAGCTCGACGCTTTCACCGAAGCCAGCAACTGGGCCAGCGTGCTGGCGGTGTCGCTGGAGGTCGATGACGACGCGGTCGACGACGAGGACAGCAGCGCCGACAATTGCGAGACGAGATCGCCGCTGCCGCCGCTGGATGACGCGTTCGACTGGAGCAACGCCTCCAACTGCGACAGGGTCGAAGACGACGACGAGCTCGACGAACTGGTGCCATTCAATTGGGCGAGCAGCTCGGATACCTGGGAATTGCTCGACGTGGCGCTGCCCGAGAACGGCGACGACGAGTCACTGCCGCTGGACGCGCTGTTGAGGTAGTCGATCAGCGACTTGCCCTGCATCAGGCTGTGGACCAGCGTCTGCATCTGGGACTTGATCTGCACGTCCGCCCCGTTCGAACCCTTGAGGGTATCGCGGATGGCCGCCGCCACCCGGTCGAGCAGCTTGCTGGTGCCGGCCGGATCGGCGGTAAAGGCGGCCTGAAGGGCGGTGCCGTCGATGCTGAGCGTGCCGTCCGTCGCCTGGGAGATGCCGATATCGGCAAGGGACTTGCCGCCGAAGCTTTGCGCCGCGACCTCGCCCAGCGATTTCGCCAGGTCCGAGCTGGTCTTGTCGCCGACCTGAGTCAAGCCGTCGAGCATCGAATTGAAGGTGCCGACCAGCAAGTTGGCGTTGGTCGACACGATGTTCTGGTCGAGCGGCGCCGATACCGTCGTCGAGCCGGTGGCGGTGAAGTCGGTGACCACCCCGGAGGCGATGGCGACACCGGTGTTGCTGGCGCTGCTCTGCTGGCTGCCGCCATTCACCGTGTATTCGGCGTCGGCGGCATGGGTAAGGGCCGACAGGCCGCTGGCGGCCGGATCGGTGGGGTCGTAGTCGAGCCCCGAAATGCCCGAGACGGTGAAGGCGTTGGCGGCACCGCTGGCGCCGCCGATCTGCAGGGTGCTCTGGTCGCCGTTGGTCACCACTTTGGCGGCGATGCCGATACCGGCGTCGTTGATCGCCTTGGCGATGCCGCTGGGGCTGCCGTCGGTGATCGTCACCGTGGCGGGGCTGCCCGACGCGGTGAAAGCGTTGGTGGCCGAATCGTAGGAACCGAACTGGAAGGACAGCGTGCCGGTACCGAGATCGGAACCGGTGGCCGACAACACCTGGGGCATGGCCAGCTGGGTGACGTCGACGGTATAGCTGCGCGATATCGCCTTGCCGCCGCCGTCGGTGATCGCCTGCTGGATGGGCGCCTTGGTGATCTTGTCGAAATTGGCCTCGGCGGCGCTGGTCAGCTTGCCCAACTGACTATAGGCCAACAGGCTGGTGGTCGCCTGCTGCTGCCCCAGCGACAGGGTGTAGGCCGAATCGGAACCGCTGGTCGAGCTCGACGTCGACGACGAGGACGAACTTGAGGTCGTCGACTGCCCGGTCTGGGCCAGCAGGGATGAATAGATGGACGAGGTGTTGATGCCGCTGATGGTCATGGCCGCGAGTCCCCGAATCGTTCGGGCGGCACCGCTGCAATCCGCAGGCCATTTGATAGGCGTTGATTTAATTCTGTTTTTTTCTCATCGCCCACGACGGGCGACGGGCACTTCCTGCCGCTGGCGGCAAAATCTTCCGGGTTCAGGCGCGGGTGACCGCCGCCACTTCGCCGCGAACGATACGATCGGCGGGGAAGACGATGGTGGCGGTGGTGCCGTTTCCCGGCTTGCTGCGCAACGTCAGGCGACCGCCGTGGGCCTCGACCAGCGCCTTGGTCAGCGGCAGGCCGAGGCCGGTGCCCTCGTACTTGCGGGACAGGCGGGTGTCGGCCTGAACGAACGGCTCCATCACCCGTTGCAGGTCCTCCTCGCTCATGCCGATGCCGGTATCGACGACCTCGAGGACGAAGCCCTCGTCCTCGACCCGCCCCGACACCGTGACCCGGCCCATTTCCTCGGTGAACTTGACGGCGTTGGAAACCAGATTGAGGACGATCTGGCGCAGGCGACGCTCGTCGACCCGGAGTTGCGGCAGCGTGGCGGGCAGGTTCTCGATCACCTCGATGCGGCTCAGCTGGGCGCGGCGCCCCATCATGCGGAGCGCCGACCGCACCGCCGCCGGAACGTCGACCACCGATTCGACCAGATCGGTCATGCCGGCCTCGGCCTTCGACATGTCGAGGATGTCGTTGATCAGTTCCAGCAGGTGCATGCCGCTTTCGTTGATGTCCTCGACGTAGGAGCGGTAGGGCACCGGTTCCAGGGGGCCGAAGATTTCGTGCTTCATCAATTCCGAGAAGCCGATGATGGCGTTGAGCGGCGTGCGCAGTTCGTGGCTGATATTGGCGAGGAAGGTGGCCTTGGCGCGGTTGCCGCGTTCCGCCGCCTCCTTGGCCTCGCGCAGCGTATGTTCGACCCGCTTCCGTTCGGTGATGTCGGTGAAGGTCAGGATCAGGCCGCCACCCGGCATTGCCGACGACCGCACCTCGAGCACCGCCCCATCGGCCAGCGCCTGCTCGAAAACGTCGGAGGGATGCCAGCGGGCGCGGGCCAGGCGATCGGACACCGCCTCGGCCGTAGCCTCCGCTGCCACCCCCATGCGCACCAAGTGGGCCAGGAAGCTTTCCAACGTCGTGTTGTCAGGCTCCATGGCGTCGGCGGGCAAATCCAGCAGGATGCGCGCGTTACCGTTGAGCGCCACCAGTTGCTCGGCGCCGTTGAACACCACCACCCCCTGGCCCATGTGGTCGATGATCGCCTGGCGCAGGCTGGACTGGTCGGCCAATTCCTGCTCGTGGCGTTTCAGGGGGGTAATGTCGCTGGCGGTACCGCGATAGCCTTGAAAGGCCCCGGTTGGATCGGTGGCCGGGCGCCCGGCCATCTCGACATATTTGATCGCCCCGGTGGGCAGGCGTTGCAGGAAGACGAAGCCACGAAACGGCTTCTGCGCCGCCATCGCCTTCTGCTGCTTATTCCACTTGGCGGTATCCTCGCAGGCCAGCCCCAATTCGTTGAAGGCGCGGCCGAGGAAGAAGCTGGGGCCCACCCCCAGAACCTGCCGCACCCGGCTGGAAACGTAGGTGAAGCGCTGCTCGGCGTCGATCTCCCAGAACCAGTCCGAAGCCGATTCGGCCAGATCGCGGAAACGCTGCTCGCTCTCGACCAGGGCGTCCTCGACCTTCTTGCGGTCGGTGACGTCGCGCACCACGCCGATGAAGGTGACCGCGTCGCCGTCCCGCATCTCGGTCACGGCCAGCTCCAGCGGGAAGACCCGCCCGTCCTTGCGCAGCCCCTCCAACTGGCGACCGACGCCGATGACATGCGCCTCGCCGCTGGCCTGATAACGCTTCACATAGCCGTCGTGCTCGTTCGAGAACGGGCTTGGCATCAACAGACTGATATTGCGGCCGACCACCTCGTCATGGCCGTAGCCGAAGATACGGGCGGCGGCGGCGTTGAAGGACAGCACCGTGCCGCTCCCGTCGATGGCGATGATACCGTCGACCACGGTGTCCATGATGCCGCGCATCCAGCGCAGGCTTTCCTCGAGCGCCGACTCGGCCTGCTTGCGGCCGGTGATGTCGGAAAGGATGCGCAGATGACCGCCGTCGGCGGTGGGATAGACGCTCACCGCCAGCCAGCGACCATCCCACATCTGGCGCTCGTGGGGGATCAACTGGCACGAGCGGTGCTCGGCCATCGCCTCCTCGACCCATTCCGTCTCGCGGCCGATGGCGCCGACCATCACCCCCTGACGCGCCACCGCCTCGAGCAGCGCGCCGAAGGTGACTCCCGGCTGAACCAGCGGCGCGCACGAGCCCAGCCAGTCGCGGTAGCGGCTGTTGCAGGTGACCAGACGATCCTCGGCGTCGTAGACCGCGACACCGTCCTGCAAGCCGCCCAACGCCTCCAGCAGCCGCGTGTGCAGGGTGGCGGCGCGTTGCCCTTCGCTTTCGGTCAGCGATTGCTGGTGGCGCAGCACCACCAGCAGCAGCACCACGGCGGTGACCATCGACAGCAACTGGGCGGCGATCATGCTCATCAGCGCCAAAGCCGCCGTGACGTCGAGCACGGGACCGGCCAGTTGGTGCAGCCCGCCCAACAGGAAGGCCAGGGCCGCCAACCTGAAGCCGTTGGTGCCGGTGTCGCCGCGCCAGAAGGCCCAAGCGGTCAGCAGCAGCGGCAGGCCACCGATCCCAAACATCGGCAGCGGCAGCAGACCAAGGCGTTGACGCAGCCAACTGGCCGCGAGCACCCAGGCCAGGACCGCCAGCACCCCGAGGGGCGTGGCGCCGAAGCCCCAACGACGCCCAAGGAAATCCCAGGAACCGACCATCAGCAGCACCGCCGCGCCGCCATGGAAGATGTCGGAAAGCTGGACCAGCACCGGCGCCGGGCTGGCGCCATTGGTCACCAACACGCCTTGGGCGGCCACCTCGATCACGAAGGCGGACGCCCACCAGGCAAAGGCCTTCGGCGCCACCGACAGCGTCATACCGTAAATGGTGGCCAGCGCGAGGACCGCCGCCCCCATCACCGACCCCAACAGCGCGGCCTGTAGCGCGAAGTCCATCGCTAACGCGGGATGCTGTCCCGCGCCTCCGTCATCCGGTTCCGACTACTCGTCGTAGGCCACCAGGCTGGCGACGGGGACGTCCATCGCCCGCAGGCGCTTACGGCCTTCAAGAAAATTCAGCTCGATGATGGCGACGGCACCGGTCACCTCGGCGCCCAGCTTGCGCAGCAATTCGATGCTGGCGCACAGCGTGCCGCCGGTGGCGAGCAGATCGTCGACCACCACGACGCGATCGCCCGGCTTCACCGCGTCGGCCTGGATCTCAATAGTGTCGGTTCCATATTCGAGGGCGTATTCATGGCGAATGGTCGGGCCCGGCAACTTGCCTTTCTTGCGCAGCATGATGAACCCGCAGCCCAATTTCAGCGCCAGCGGCGCCGCCACCAGGAAACCGCGGGATTCGATGCCGGCAAGCACATCCGGATGGAACTGCCGCACCGCCCGCGCCAGCCGCCCCATCGCCACCTGCCAGGCGTCGGCATGGGCCAGCAGCGTCGAAATATCGTAAAAAAGAATGCCCGGCTTGGGAAAGTCGGGAATGCTGCGGATGTGATCCTTGATGTTCATGGTAAGGACTGCCTGCCCGTCTGAATTTATTAACGATGCATGCTAGCACCGCTTTGGCGCCCCATCAAAGCAAAGCGGCCAGCGCGGCGGACACCGCCGCGACGGGAATCAACTCCATCGCCTCGCCGCCCCAACTTGCCGCCGCCAGCACCGACAAGCGGGCGGCGGCGGGGGCGAACTTGTCGGCGCGGGTGGGGCCGAACAGCGATACCAGCGGCACATCGGCCGCCGCCAGCATATGGCCGGTCCCGGAATCGTTGGCGACCGCCGCCGCCATGCGGCGGGCGAGCGCGATGGTCAGCATCGGCGTCACGGGCACGCCCCGCTGCAAGGGCAGCAACGCTCCCGGCAGGGCGGCCCGGATCGGCCCGACCCATTCGGCCTCGTTGGGGCCCAGGATGAACACCGGCGCCAGTCCCTTGGCGGTGCAATCGGCGGCCACGGCGATGAAGCGGTCGAGCGGCCAGCACTTTTGCCGGCCGCCGGCGCCGGGGGCGAAGCCGACATAGCGGGGCCCGGCCGGCAGCAATTCGTTGGCCAGCGCCTCGGCCGCCGAGTCGCGGGGCAGCGGCGCCGCCGCGTTTACCGGCCGTCCGCCGGCCAGTTCCACCAACCGCAGCAACTGGCCGACCATCGAGGGCGGTTTGGCGGCATCGGCGGGCCGAACATCCGAGAACAGGAATCCGGCCGCCGCCGAGATCATTCGGCGGTGACGGACGCGGCGCAGGATCAGCGTCGTCAGCACCCGGCGCTGAGTATCGACGATCAGGTCGAATTCACGGCCGGCCAGCGGCCGACGCCCCACCAGTTCGGCGGCGCGGCTGCCGAAGCCGGCCTCGTCCAACACCTCGTCGATCAGACCGGAAACCAACGGCGCCAGCGACCCGGCATAGACGGTATGCCCCTTGCCCGCCGCCCAAGTGATGCGGGCGGCGGGAAAGGCCGTCCGGAGCGCCCGCACGAAGGGCAGCTTCATCAGCCCGTCGCCGACGGCGTCGAGACCGACATAGACCAGAACGCTGGTGGGCGGGACGCTCACTCTTCGCCGCGCAGCCGGTTGACGAAATCGTGCATGCCGACCTGACGGTCGCGCTTGAGGCGCTCGGCGTCGAGAATGGCGGTGACCGCCGCCACCGAGCGCGAGACGTCGGTATTGACGAGGATGTACTCGTATTCGCGCCAATGGCTCATCTCGTCGCCGGCCTTGGCCATACGCCCCGCCACCACCGCGTCGCTGTCCTGGGCGCGGCCGCGCAGGCGACGTTCCAGTTCGGCCAGCGACGGCGGCAGCACGAACACCGAGACCAAGTCGGCGCGAGCGTTCTGGGCCAGTTGCTGGGTCCCCTGCCAGTCGATGTCGAACAGCACGTCGCGGCCCGAGGCCAGCGCCGCCTCGACCGCCGACTTGGGGGTGCCGTAGAAATTGTCGAAGACCCGCGCGTGTTCGAGGAACTCGCCGGCGGCAACCATCCGCTGGAAGGTCTCGACGGTGACGAAATGGTAGTCCTTGCCATCGACCTCGCCGGGGCGCGGCGCCCGCGTGGTGGCGGAAACCGACATGGCGATGTGCGGATCACGGTCGAGCAGCGCCCGGGTGATGGTGGTCTTGCCGGCACCCGACGGCGACGACAGCACCAGCATCAGGCCGCGACGGCCCACCATGGGAAGATTGGCGGGAAGGCTCATGACGGTAATCCCTATTCGATGTTCTGGACCTGCTCGCGGAACTGATCGATCACCGCCTTGAGGTCGAGGCCGATGCGGGTCAGCTCGACGTCGGACGCCTTCGAGCACAGCGTGTTGGCCTCGCGGTTGAATTCCTGCGACAGGAAATCAAGCTTGCGGCCGATGGCGCCGCCACCGGCGATCAGCTCGCGGGCGGCGGCCACATGGGCGACCAGCCGGTCAAGCTCCTCGCGGATGTCGGCCTTGACGGCGATCAGCGCCACCTCCTGGGCCAGACGGTCTTCCGGCAGGGCCGGCGCGGCCTCCAGCACGGCGGCCACTTGCGCCTTGAGGCGCGCCTTGACCGCTTCGGGACGCAACGACGCGGTGGCGCCGGCCCGCGCCGCCAAACCCTCGACCTCGTCCAGTTGAGCGGTCAGCACCGCCGCCAGACGCGCCCCCTCGCCCAGGCGCATGGCGGACAGCGCCGCCAGCATCGTGTCCAGCGTCGCCTTCATCGCCGTCTCGCGGCCCAGGCGCACCGCCTCGGCGTCGATGTCCTCGGCCTCGGTCGCCTCGACCACGCCCCGCACCGCCAGCAGGCCGTCCCAACTGGCCGGCGCCACGGTGGGGAAACGCGCCGCCATTTCCTGGCAGACGCCCAGCACCTGCTCCAGCAGCCGGGTGTTGACCCGCACCGACGGCGCCTCGACCACCCGGGTGACGTTCAGCGACACCTGGATGTTGCCGCGCCGACAATGGCGGGCCACCGCCTCGCGGGCGACGGGTTCGAGGGCGTCGTGACCGGACGGCAGGCGGACCCGCAGTTCCAGGCCGCGACCATTGACGCTTTTCGCCTCCCACACCCAGGAAACCTGAGAATCGCTCCCCTCGGAGCGGGCATAGCCGGTCATGCTGGCGACGGTCAGGACAACCTCCTCGATTAGCGAACGTCCTGGTTATAGCGGCGGGCGTCGGCGGCAACAACCGTCCTTCCTAAGCCGGCGAGGCGGCGCTATCCTTTCCGTATGCAGGACACCTTCGATCGGCGCGGCCCGACCCGCGGACGCCATAACGTTGTCGAGATCACCGTCCGGGTACCGGCCGACAAGGTCGACGCCATTCGCGGCTACGCCAACCGGATTTCGCGGCGGCGCCCACCGGCCAGCCGCGACGAGATCCTGGCGATCCTGCGCGCCCACCGCGCCATTTTCGACCGCTTCGGCGTCAAGGCGGCGGCGCTGTTCGGCTCGGTGGTCCGCGACGAGGCCAAACCCCATTCCGACGTCGACCTGATGGTGGAATTCCACCCCGGACAGCCGGGCGGCCTGTTCCGCTACGTCGAGCTCAAGCACCAGCTGGAGGGCGCGCTCGGCCGCCCGGTCGACCTGATCACGCGGACCAACATCAAGCCGCGCCTGAAGCGGCGTATCCTGGCCGAATGCGTGCCGGTGTTCGGCGACGAGGTCTGTCGGCTATGAGCAACAAGGATTGGCGGGTCCGCGTCGAGGACATGCTGGAGGCGATCGAGCGCGTCGGCCGCTACGTCGACGGCCTGAGCGAAAAGCAGTTTCTCGCCGACGACCGCACCCAGGACGCGGTGATCCGCAACCTGGAAATCCTGGGCGAGGCATCGAAGCGCATCCCCTTCGCCATCCTCCAGCGCCACCCCGCCATCCCCTGGTCGCGGATCGCCGACATGCGCAACATCCTGGTGCACGAATACCATTCGGTCGATCCGGCCATCATCCTCGACGCCGCCCGTCACGATCTGCCGCCGTTGACGGCACCGCTGCGGGCAATGCTGGAAGACAAGGAATGAATACGCCCCGTTCGATCCTGATCACCGGCGCCTCGTCGGGCCTGGGCGAGGCGCTGGCGCTGGCCTATGCGCAAAGCGGGGTCACGTTGTTCCTCTCGGGGCGCGACGCCGTCCGGCTGGAGGCGGCGGCGGCGGCCTGCCGGGCCCAGGGCGCCATGGTCGAGACCGGATTGGTCGACGCCGCCGATCGCGAGGCGATGGCGACCTGGGTGGGCGAGGCCGATCGTCTGGCGCCGCTTGACCTGGTGATCGCCAATGCCGGGATCTCCGCCGGCACCGGCCGCGACGGCGAAACGGCCGAACAGGCCCGCGCCATCTTCGCCGTCAATCTTGGTGGGGTGATGAACACCGTCTGGCCGGCGATTCCGCCGATGCGGGCAAGGGGCCGCGGCCAGATCGCGCTGATGAGCTCGCTGGCCTCGTTCCGGGGCCTGGGCGGCGCGCCGTCCTATTGCGCCTCGAAGGCGGCGGTGCGGGTGTGGGGCGAGGGCCTGCGCGACTGGCTGGCCGCCGACGGAATCGCCGTCTCGGTGATCTGCCCCGGCTTCGTCACCAGCCGGATGACCGCCGACAACCCATTCCCGATGCCGTTCCTGATGGACGCGACGCGGGCCGCCCGGATCATGCGGGCCGGCCTGGCGGCGGGAAAGGGACGCATCGCCTTTCCCCGGCGGCTCCGGGCGGCGACATGGCTGCTCGCGGCGCTTCCCGACGCGTGGGCGGCGCGGCTCACCGCCGGCCTGCCGCGAAAGTAGGGGGCCGCCGGTTAGGCAGCCCGAGGATGCACCTCGGCCTCGATCCCGACGCCCAGCCGGTCACGGGCGCTTTCCAGGTCGTAGGTGGCCTGCATGCCGATCCAGAATTCCGCCGAAGTGCCGAAATAGCGCGCCAGACGCAGGGCGGTATCCGGCGTAATGCCGCGCCGCCCGTTGATGATCCCGCTGATCCGCATCTGCGGCACGCCGAGGGCCTTGGCCAGGGCGTATTGGCTAAGCTTCAGGGGCTTGAGAAAGTCCTCGCGCAACACTTCGCCGGGGTGGGTCGGGGGGAAGTCCGCCATGGTGGGCTCCTCAGTGATAATCGACGATCTCGACCTCGTAGGCGTCACCGTCCCGCCAAACGAAACAAATGCGCCACGGGTCGTTGATCCGCATGCCATGCCGCCCCCGCAAATCACCGGAAAGCGCTTCCAGCCGATTGCCGGGCGGCACCCTGAGGTCACTCAGGTCCTTGGCGCTGTGAATTTGCGTCAACTTGCGGTTCGCCACCTTCATGATGTCGTTCGGAACGCCCTTGACGTGCAGGCGCCGCCAAGCGGCCTCGGCCGCCGCATTCCCGAATGACTTGATCATGGCGCATACTATCACGTTCCGTTAGCTAACGGAAGTCGATAGCAACTATTTCCCGGCGATGGCCGGCAGGTCCTCTTCGAGGATGCTGATGTTGAGCGAGAACGAAACCTCGCCCTCGTCGTCGTCGCGATGGAGCACGCCGATGAATTCCCCGGCGATCAAAACCTCGACCGGGCCGCCTTTCTTGACCGGCGGGACGACCTTGATCTTGGTGTTGCCGAAGGTTGCCCGGAGGTACGCCTCGACTCGGGCGATCTCATTGGCGGTCATATGTCCTCACCGGATGGGATTAAAAAAAGAAAAAGCCGGCGGCGCAAAGCGCCGCCGGCATCCGCAAAACGCTCAGAGCGCCTTGAGGTTGGTCGCGGCGGTCTTACCCTTGCGGGGATCGCGCTCCTCGTCGTAGGACACCTTCTGGCCGTCGTTCAGGCCATTCAGGCCGGCCCGCTCGACCGCGGAGATGTGGACGAACACGTCCGGGCCGCCGTTGTCCGGCGCGATGAAGCCATAGCCCTTGGTGCCGTTAAACCATTTGACAGTGCCGTTCGGCATTTGAAGTCTCCGATAACTAGGTTCGCAGGGGGCGTCGTCGCACCCCGCATCAAGTGCCGAGCGATTCTGGTCGTTCTCATGGCAGGATTGATACCTCCACCATCGATTTTTCCCGGCCTAAAATCAAGAGAAAGAAGGAGCAATCGACGGTTCATTGGTAGAATTGAACATCTTGACGCGCTATTCGTCAAAAATGATCTACCCCAGGTTATCCTTGCCGCCCAATTCCGGCGGCGGCTTGCGACGGCCGACCATACGTTGGTCCAGACGGATGGCGCCGATCGCCGAGGAGAACAGGGCCAGCCACACCACCCGGTTCTGATAGCGGTCATGGGGATTGGACAACGCCCCGCAGACGAAGGCGTTGCCCAGCAGCGCCAGGGTGACGACGATCATCAACCCGGTGGACAGGCGATCGCGACGGCGCCAGGCGACCACCAGGAAGCCCAGCATGGCGACCTCGCCGGCCTGGGCGATGGGCACGTGGACGTGATTCATCGTGTCGAAGTCGATGCCGAAGCGCCGCTGCTGGTGGGCGTAGCGGAAGCGGCGGAATTCCTGCGGATAGTGCTTCAGTTCGGTTTTGACGAAGTGCCAGGTCATCGGCACCAGATCCTCGGCATCGGCCACCAGATTGATCTGCGTCCAGGTGTTGGACAGCATCGCCTGGGCGACATCGGCCGGGAACAGCCGCATGGTGCCGCCGATGATGGCGTCGGCCTCGTCGTGCATGGCCCTCCAGCCGCCCATGTCGTCGAAGGCCGAGTCACCCCACAGAAACTCGTCGGCGGTGAAGGGCAGTTCGTCCTTGTGGGCGCACATCTTCAACTGCGCCCCCTGGGGGCAAACGACGTCGAGGTATTGCTTGGCCAGGCCGTCCTGGACGAACAGCGCCAATTGCAGCACATGGCCGGAACGGGTGAAGAAGAATTCGCCGGTGGCCAGCCAGTGGGTGGTCGGCACCGCCAGGGTCCCGGCCAGGGTGGCCAGGATCGGCAGCACCAGTTTGGGCCTTGGCATGCGGCGCAGGTGGCGGGACGCCAGGACCATCAGCGCCAGCACGATCACCAGGCCGGCGCAGACCGCCACATGGGTCATGTGAACGGCGATGGCCACCGCCACCAACGGCACCAGAATCGCACGGCGCCATCGCGGCAAGGCGTCGCCCAAGGCCAGCACCGCCATGCCGAGAATGGCCAGGCCGGCGAACATGTCGGCCATCACCTCGGAGGTCACCACGCCCAGGCCGGTGAACAGCGCCAGCACCGCGCCGAGGATGAGGAACACCCGGCAGCGCCAGCGGCCGACGAAGGCGATGACCGCCTCGTGCAGCGTCCAGGCCATCATCAGCGCCTGGACCACCACCACCGCCCACAGCGTATCGAACGGCCGGGCGATGGCGACGAAGGCGCCATAGGTCATGATGCGATAGACGATCGGCTGCCACGAGAACGAGATTTCGACGTAGTCCTCGGTGTCGAAATAGATCAGCGGATAGCCGTTCCACAGGGCGGGCAGCAGCAACAGGAAGACGACGACGGCGAAGGCGGCGGCATGCCACACCATTCGCTTCTGGATCGGGCTGAGATTGATGGCGGGAACGGCGAAACTCACCTTAGCCCCGCTTCCAACCGGTGCCTTGGGCGTTGTCCTCGAGGATCACGCCCTGGTCGGCCAGGTCCTTGCGGATGCGGTCGGCCTCGGCGAAGTCGCGGGCCTTGCGGGCGGCGGCGCGGGCCGCAATCAACGCCTCGATCGCCGCCTCGGTCAGACCGCCCTCGCCGACATCGCCCTTGAACCAGGCCTCGGGATCCTGTTGCAACACGCCCAACAGGTCGCCACCGGCCAGCAGGGCGCCCTTGGCCCGCGCCCGATCGGCGGGCGCCGCCTTGTTGAGGGCGCCGGCCAATTCATGCAGGTGGCTGATGGCGAGCGGCGTGTTGAGATCGTCCTTGAGCGCCGCCAGCATCTCGACCGGCGGCGCGTCGCGGCCTTCGGCGACGATATCGGCCGCCCCTTTTAGCGCCTGATACATGCGGTCGAGCGCGGTACGGGCCTGCTTCAGGCCGTCGGCGGTCCAGTCGAACGGCTGGTGGTAATGGGTCGACAGCATCGCCAGGCGAATCGCCTCGCCCGGCGCCTGATCGAGCAGTTCGCGGACGGTGAAGAAGTTGCCGAGGGATTTCGACATCTTCTCGCCCTCGACCATCAGGTAGCCGTTGTGCATCCACACCCGGGCGAAGGGGGCGCCGTTGGCGCAGGTGGATTGGGCGATCTCGTTTTCGTGATGGGGGAAGACCAGATCCTGGCCGCCGCCGTGGATGTCGAAGGTCCCGCCCAGATGCTCGAGGCTCATCGCCGAGCACTCGATATGCCAGCCCGGCCGCCCTCGGCCCCAGGGCGAATCCCAGCCCGGCAAATCGGGCGAAGACGGCTTCCACAGCACGAAATCGGCGGCGTCCTTCTTGTAGGGCGCCACCTCGACGCGGGCGCCGGCGATCATCTCGTCCTGCGAGCGCCGCGACAGCCGGCCGTAATCGCTCATCGACGGCACCGAGAACAGCACATGGCCCTCGGCCGCGTAGGCGAAACCCTTGGCGATCAGCCGCTCGATCATGGCGATCATCTGGGCGATATGAGCGGTGGCGCGCGGCTCGATGGTCGGCGGCAGCGCGTTCAGCGCGGCGATGTCCTCGTGGAACATCCGCGTCGTGCGCTCGGTAATGACGGCGATCGGCTCGCCCGATTGCTTCGAGCGGGCGTTGATCTTGTCATCGACGTCGGTGATGTTGCGGACATAGGTGACCGCCGGATACAGGCGGCGGAGCAGGCGATACAGCACGTCGAAGACGATCACCGGCCGGGCGTTGCCGATATGGGCGCGGTCATAGACGGTGGGGCCGCAGACATACATGCCGACATGATCGGGCTTGAGTGGCTGGAAAGGGTCCTTGCGGCGGGTCAGCGTGTTGTAAAGAACCAGCGGCACTTAAATGCTCCTGTCAGGCGGTCGCGCCGCCCAGCCTTTTGAGCGCCCGGTCGCGGCCGACAAGGGGTAGCAGAGTCTTCAACTCCGGTCCATTCTCGCGACCGGTCAACGCCAGGCGCAAGGGATGGAACAGGGCGCGTCCCTTGCGGTCGCTGGCCCGCTTGACCGCCTCGGTCCAGACGCCCCAGGTGGTCTGGTCCCACGGCTCGGCCGGCAGCAGAAGGGCGGCCTGGGCGGCGAACTCGGCATCCTCGATGACCGGGGCCTGGGGACCGGCCACCACCTTCCACCAATCGGCCGCGTCGGACAGGCGGGCCAAATTGCCCTTCACCGCATCCCAGAAGGCGGCGCCGGCGGCGTCCAGGCCCAACGCCGCCAAGCGCGGACGCGCCTGATCCCAGTCCATGGCGTGCAGCAGGCGGGCGTTGAGCAGCTCCAGTTCGTGCGGGTCGAATTTCGGCGTGGCGCGCGAGAAATGCGCCAAGTCGAAGCCGGCCGCCAGCGCCTCCAAGTCGGAACAGGCCTCGACCGCGTCCGAGGTGCCAAGGCGGGCCAGCAGCGAATTGACCGCCATCGGCTCGATCCCCTGGGCGCGCAGGTCGCCGAGCGACAACGAGCCCAGCCGCTTCGACAGCCCGCCGCCGCTGGCGTCGGTCAACAGCGGCAGATGGGCGAAGACCGGCGGCACCGCCCCCAGCGCCCGGAACAGCTGGATCTGCGGCGCGGTGTTGGTGACATGGTCCTCGCCACGCACCACATGGCTGATGGCGAAATCGATATCGTCGACGACGCTGGGCAGGGTGTAGAGGAAGGTGCCGTCGGCGCGGATCAGCACCGGGTCGGACAGAGTCGCCGCGTGGGCGTGCGAAGCGCCGCGCACCAGATCGTCCCAGCGCACATCCTCGTGGTCGAGGCGGAAACGCCAATGGGGCCGCCGCCCCTCGCCCTCCAGGGCGGCACGGTCGGCATCGGACAGCTTGAGGGCGGCGCGGTCGTAGACCGGCGGCTTGCCGCGTCCCAGTTGCAGCTTGCGTTTCAGCTCCAGTTCGTCGGTCGTCTCGTAGCAGGGATAGAGCCGTCCCGCCGCCTTCAGCGTCTGGGCCGCCGCCTCGTAACGCTCCAGCCGGGCCGACTGGAACGCCTCTTCCTCCCAGGCGATGCCAAGCCAGGCCAGATCCTCGGCGATGGCGGCGACATATTCGGTCTTCGAGCGTTCGCGGTCGGTGTCGTCGTATCGCAGCAGGAAGCGGCCGCCCTTGACCGAGGCCAGCAGCCGGTTGACCACCGCCACCCGGGCGTTGCCGACATGCAGAAAACCGGTGGGGCTGGGGGCGAAGCGGACCTTGACGGTCATCGGGGGACACCTGGATTCATGGCGCACCTGTATCGGTCACATTCACGAGTGCGGTCAAGGTCAACTCCCATGGCGGTCCCAGAAAGCCGCCGGAGTGACGATCGGATATCGCTCGGCCAAGGCCAACAGGTCGCGATCGCCGGTCACCAGATAATCGGCCTTGGCGGCCAGCAGAGTACCGAGCACCGGACGGTCGGCCTCGTCCCGCAAGGGTTCCTCCGCCGCCGACACCGGTTCGACAAGTTCGGTCGACAGCGCCAGGATGTCGAGGAAATCGGCGAAATCGGCGTCCCGCCAATTCAGCCGGTGATTAAGCCGAGGCAGCACGCGAGCCAATTCGCCCAGGATATGGCGGGACAGCACGACATCCAGCCCGCCGGACCGCCAGGCGGCGACGACCCGCCCCGGCACGCTGGACGGATAGGCCAGGCCGGAAACCAGGACATTGGTGTCGAGGACGACGCGCAGGAGAGCCAAGGGTCAGCCCTTCCGCCCCCTTTCGGCGGCGACGGCCGCCTCGATCTCGGCCATCCCCACCTCGGAGGGAACGCCGGCATAGGCGTCCGCCAAGCGCGTCGCCAAAGAATCGAAGCGGTCCTGCATGCGGCGGATGCGACCAAACAGCCGCGCGTCGATCAGCGCCGCCACCGGCTTGCCGTCCTTGTTAATGACGATGCTGTCCTGGCGGTATTGCACCTGATTGATCATCTCGCCCAGGTTCTGGCGAAAAGTGACGGCGTTGGTTTCGGTGATCATCGCGGCCTCCAGAGCATACTGATCATTATGATCAGCATGATCGTGGCGCCGCAACATCAAATCTGCCGGGTGAAGCCGTTGGTGATCGGATAGCGGCGGTCGCGGCCGAACGAGCGGCTGGAGATCTTCACCCCCGGCGAGGCCTGGCGGCGCTTGTATTCGGCACGGTCGAGCATGCGCCAGACCCGGCGCACCGTCGCCTCGTCATAGCCCCTGGCCACCGTGCCCTCGACCCCCAACTCGCCCTCGATCAGGCATTCGAGGATGCCGTCGAGCACGTCGTAGGGCGGCAGGGTGTCCTGGTCGGTCTGGTTGGGCTTGAGCTCGGCCGTCGGCGGCTTGGTGATGACCCGTTCGGGCATCACCGCTCCGGCCGGGCCCAGCGCGCCTTCGGGGCGGTGGGCGTTGCGCCAGCGCGACAACGCGAACACCATCGACTTGTAGACGTCCTTCAACACCGCGTAGCCGCCGCACATGTCGCCATAGAGGGTGGCGTAACCGGCGCTCATCTCGCTCTTGTTGCCGGTGGACAGCACCATCGGCCCGAACTTGTTGGAAATCGCCATCAGCGTCAGCCCGCGCGAGCGCGATTGCACGTTTTCCTCGGTGATGTCCGGTGCGCATCCCCGGAAGGCGTCGGCCAGCATGGCGTCGAAGGCCGCCATCGCCGGCTGGATGCCGATGGTGTCGAGCCGGCAGCCCAGCAATTGGGCGCAGGCGGCGGCGTCCTCGAGGCTTTCGTTACTGGTGTAGGGCGACGGCATCATCACGCTCCACACCTTGTCGGCGCCAAGCGCGTCGGCGGCGATGGCGGCGCACAGCGCCGAATCGATGCCGCCCGACAGCCCCAGCACCACACCGGGAAAGCCGTTCTTGCCGACGTAATCCCGAAGCCCTAGCATCAGCGCGTGATAGACCGCCTCCTCGGTCGGCGGCTCGTCCGCCATCATGCCGGAAGCGGTCCAGCCCTGGGGCCCGCGCGTCCAGGTCGCGGTGGTTACTTCCTCATGCCAGGCCGGCAGGCGAATCACCTGGCCGCCATGGGCATCGAGCGCGAACGAGGCGCCGTCGAACACCAGTTCGTCCTGGCCGCCGACCTGATTGACGTAGATCAGCGGCAAGCCGGTCTCGGCCACCCGCGACCGGCCGTGGCCGAGGCGGGCGCCCTGCTTGTCGACCTCGTAGGGCGAGCCGTTGGGCACCACCAGGATTTCGGCCCCCGCCGCCGCCAGCGTCTGGGCGATATCGGCGTACCACATGTCCTCGCAGACCAGCACGCCGAGGCGGATGCCGCGGAAGGTGATCGGCGCCGGGAACGGGCCGGGGACGAAGACGCGGGCCTCGTCGAAGACGCCGTAATTGGGCAGGTGATGCTTGAGCCGGGTCGCCGCCACCCGGCCGTGGTCGAGCAGCAGCGCGGCGTTGCGGCATTTGTCGTCGACCCGCCAGGGGGCGCCGATCAACAGCGCCGGCCCCTCGTCGGCGGTATCGGCGGCCAGTTCGGCCACCGCCGCCTCGACGGTATCGAGGAAAGCCGCTTTCAGGACCAGATCCTCGGGCGGATAGCCCGAAACGGTCAATTCGGGGAAGACCACCAGCTGCGCACCCTGCGCGGCGGCGGCGGCGCGCGCGGCGCGGATGCGCACCACGTTGCCGGCGACATCGCCGACGACGGGGTTGATCTGGGCGAGCGCGATGGAAAGGCTGTCCGACATGAAAGAGGACTTACGGCACCCGGCCGGGGCTGTCAATTGCGCCGGGGCGGCGCTACACTGCCGCCATGACCGCCAAGCCCGCCTCCGCCGGTCCCGCCTGCTGCGAGACCATCGCCGGGACCATGATCGGCCACTTCGCCACCCGCCTGGAATTGGAGGCGAAAAAGGCCGGCGGCCAGCTTTCCGCCGAGGCCATCCGGGCGCTGGCCGACCGCTTCCTGGCCGAGGAGAACCGCCGGTTCTCCGCCACCTTTCAGCGCACCTTCGACGAATGCTCGGCGGCGCGCGAAACCCACAAATGGGAGGCGGTGCGCGGTCGCCCGTTCGACCGCATTCTGACCAAGCGCTTCGCCCACCTGCTGCTGCCGCGTCCCGGCGACGACGGCGGCCTCGGCCTGCTGTCGCGGCGGATGATGCCGGGATTCCACCTGGCGCTCGACAAGATGATTGGCCCCGCCGTCTACCAGCAATGCCAGCAGAAAAGCGGCGAGATTCTCGACCGCCATCGCGCCGGAAACGGCTACGACTGGGGGGCGATCTACCACGACGCCGAGGCCGCCGCCCTGGTCTCGGACGTGCTGGTGCTGGTCGCCCGCAGCTTCGCCAATTTCAATCATCGTCGCGCCTGGATGATCGACTTGGTCAACAACCACCTGGCGCCGTCGGCCGACCCGCTCGACGCCCATTGGCGCTTCACCGATTATTGCTGCGCCGAATTGCTGCGGGCACTGTTCGCCGACCTCAGAAAGTCGACGGCAACCCGCCCCGAAAGCGTGCGCAAGCGCTACGGCGACGCCACCTGCATCGCGCTCGGCAACTTCTTCCGCGATCTCGACGCCGCCTAACGCGTCGCCGGTGAAAAAGTCCTTCGGCCGCAGGCCTCAGTGTACTTTTTCCCGAAGAGATTCAGCCACCCCCGTACTCAAGCCAGCTTTCCGTGCGGGGGTGACGTTGTCTTTCCCAGAATGTCGAGCCTACGGCGCGACATTCTGGGCCCCGGTTTCTCCGGATTTGGTTCCAAAATCCGGAGAAACCAAACAAGCGAAAAGTGAGCGCGGGGCCGCCCCCAGCTCACTTTTCTCCTTTTATTTCAATGGGGGAAAGTACACTGAGCGAATGCGAAGGACTTTTCCCCATCTGACTAACGCCTATTCCTCGTCGCGCGCCTTTTGCCGCTCGGCCTTGAACTGGTCGGCCAGCAGGAAGGCCAGTTCGAGGGACTGGGTGGCGTTGAGGCGCGGGTCGCAATGGGTGTTGTAGCGCTCGCCGAGATTGTCCTCGGTGACCGCCATGGTGCCGCCGACGCATTCGGTGACGTCCTGGCCGGTCATCTCGAAATGGACGCCGCCGGCATGGGTGCCCTCGGCCTTGTGGACGGCGAAGAAGGCGCGAACCTCGGCCAGGATGCGGTCGAACGGCCGCGTCTTGTAGCCCGAGCCGACCTTGATGGTGTTGGCGTGCATGGGATCGCAGCTCCACACCACCGAACGGCCCTCGCGCTCGACGGCGCGGATCAGCGCCGGCAGCTTTTCCTCGATCTTCTCGGCGCCCATGCGGGTGATGATGGTCAGGCGGCCGGGACGGTTGGCGGGATTGAGGGCGTCGATCAGCCGCAGCAGGTCGTCGGCGCTGACTCCCGGCCCGGCCTTGAAGCCGATCGGATTCTTGACGCCCCGCAGGAACTCGACATGGGCGCCGTCAAGCTGACGGGTCCGCTCGCCGATCCACAGCAGATGAGCCGAGCAATCGTACCAATCCCCGGTGATCGAATCGACGCGGGTCAGGGCCTGCTCGTAGCCCAGCAGCAGCGCCTCGTGCGAGGTGAAGAACTCGGTCTCGCGGATCTGCGGCGTGGTTTCCGAGCTCATGCCGCAGGCGCCCATGAAGGCCAGCGTCTCGGACAGACGATTGGCGAGATCCTCGTACAGCTTGCCTTGCAGCGAGCCGGACAGGAAACCCAGCGTCCACGAATGCACCTTGTGGAGGTCGGCATAACCGCCCTGGGCGAAGGCGCGCAGCAGGTTCAGCGTCGCCGCCGACTGGTTGTAGGCCTGGACCAGGCGCTGCGGGTCGGGGATGCGGGCCTCGGGGGTGAAATCGATGCCGTTGATGATGTCGCCGCGATAGCTGGGCAGCGTCACCCCGTCGATGGTCTCGGTGTCGGCCGAACGCGGCTTGGCGAACTGGCCGGCCATGCGGCCGACCTTCACCACCGGCATGGCGGCGCCGTAGGTCAGCACCACCGCCATCTGCAACATGACGCGGAAGGTGTCGCGGATGTTGTTGGCGTGGAACTCGGCGAAGCTTTCGGCGCAGTCGCCGCCCTGCAGCAGGAACGCCTTGCCCTGGGCCACACGACCCAGCGACGCCTCCAGACGGCGCGCCTCGCCGGCGAAGACCAGCGGCGGATAGCCGGACAATTGGCTTTCGGCGGCGACCAGCGCCGCGGCGTCGGGGTAGTTGGGAACCTGGCTGACGGGCTTCGCGCGCCAGCTTTCGGGCGTCCAGTTCTCGGCCATCAAATCCTCGAATCGATGCGGCCCCGCCCGAATCCGGGGCGGGGGAAGCGCCTTCTATACGACTTGGAGAGGGAGAATTCCAGTGTCGGGTCGGCCCTTACTCGCCACCCAGCAGGAAGAAACGGTAGGCGGGGTTGTCGGTCTCGTCCCAATAGGGATAGCCGAGGCGGTCGAGAGTGCGCTGGAACAGCCCGGTTTCCGCCGCCGGAACCTGGATGCCGGCCAGTACCCGGCCGAAATCGGCACCGTGGTTGCGGTAGTGGAACATCGAGATGTTCCAGTCGTGGGCCATGTCGTTGAGGAACTTCATCAGCGCCCCCGGCCGCTCGGGGAACTGGAAGCGGTAGACCCGCTCGTCGCTCAGCCCGGCCGCCCGGCCACCGACCATGTAGCGGACATGGACCTTGGCCATTTCGTTGTCGCTCATGTCGACGATGGCGTAGCCCTGCTCCCTCAACGTCTCCAGCAGCGCCGCCTTTTCCGCCGCCCCCTCGGCCAGTTCGACGCCCAGGAAAATGCGCGCGGTGCCGGGGTCGGAATAGCGATAATTGAACTCGGTCACCGACCGTCGGCCCAGGGCCTGAATGAAACGCCGGTAGCTGCCGGGCTTTTCGGGGATGGTGACGGCGAACAACGCTTCCCGCTTCTCGCCGATCTCGGCCCGTTCGGCGATGTGGCGCAGACGGTCGAAATTCATGTTGGCGCCGCTGTTGATCGCCACCAGGGCGCCGCCGGATTGGGAGCCGCCCCGCGCCGCGTAACGCTTGAGCCCGGCCAAGCCCAGCGCCCCGGCCGGTTCGGCGATGGCGCGGGTGTCGTCGAAGACGTCCTTGACCGCGGCGCAGATCTCGTCGGTGTCGACGGTGATGATCTCGTCCAGCAATTCGCGGCAGATGCGGAAGGTCTCGACGCCCGCCTGGCGCACGGCGACACCGTCGGCGAACAGCCCGACCTGATCGAGCACCACCCGCTCGCCCGCCTCGATCGCCGCCTTCATCGAGGCGGCGTCGTCGGGTTCGACGCCGATCACCTTGATCTCGGGGCGCAGGAACTTGACCCAGGTGGCGATGCCCGCCGCCAGTCCGCCGCCGCCGATCTGGACGAAGATCGCCTCGATCGGATCGGTGTGGCGGCGCAGGATTTCCAGCGCCACGGTGGCCTGGCCGGCGATCACCTCGGAATCGTCGTAGGGATGGATGAAGGTCAGGCCCTTCTCGGCCTCGAGTTGGCGGGCGTGGGCGGCCGCCTCGTCGAAGGAATCGCCGAACAGCACGACGCGGGCGCCGCGCCGCTTCACCGCCTGCACCTTGATCGCCGGGGTGGTGCGCGGCATCACCACGATCGCCTTGGTCCCCAGCGCCTGGGCCGACAGCGCCACCCCTTGCGCGTGGTTGCCGGCCGAGGCGCAGATGACGCCCTTGGCCCGCGCCTCCGGCCCCAGGCCGGCCATCTTGTTGTAGGCGCCCCGGATTTTGAACGAGAAGACCGGCTGCAAATCCTCGCGTTTCAACAGCACGTCCCGCCCCAGACGCTCGGACAGGCGCGGCAACGGGTCGAGCGCCGTTTCGACGGCGACGTCGTAAACGCGCGAGGTCAGGATGCGGCGGATGTAGTCCTGCACGCGGCCCCGCCTAGCCGGCGGCTTCGGGGAGCAGATTGCGGTCGAACAGGCTGACCAGATCCTCGGCCGAGACCGGCCGCGAGATCAGGTAGCCCTGCACCTCGTCGCAGCCCTTGGCCCGCAGGAATTCGGCCTGGGCGGCGGTTTCGACACCCTCGGCCACCGCCTTGAGCTTGAGGTTGTGGGCGAGGTTGATGATGGTCGAAACGATCTCGGCGCCATCGCCGTCCTCGGTGATGTCGGCGACGAACGAGCGGTCGATTTTCAAGGCGTCGATCGGCATCCGCTTCAGGTAGGACAAGGACGAATAGCCGGTGCCGAAATCGTCGATCGAGATGCAGACGCCCAGCGCCCGCATTTCATGGAGCACCTCGGCCACCTCGTCGACCCGCTGCATCAGCACCGATTCGGTCAGTTCCAATTCCAGGTAGCGGGGATCGAGGCCGGTGGTCTCCAGCGCCCGGCGCACCACCGACGGCACGTCGCTTTCGCGGAATTGCAGCGCCGAGACGTTGACGGCGATCCTGACCGGCGGCAGGCCGAGGTCGTGCCAGCTTTTGCACTGGCGGCAAGCGGCCTCCAGCACCCAGGCGCCGATATCCGAGATCAGGCCCATGTTCTCGGCCAGCGGGATGAATTCGACCGGCGACACCAACCCCATTTCCGGGTGCATCCAGCGGACCAGCGCCTCGACGCCCGACATCCTGCCGGTCGCCAGGTCCATCTTGACCTGATAGGCCAAGTGGAACTCGTGGCGGACCAGCGCGTGGCGCAGGCTGGATTCCATCGCCAGGCGCTCGAACGAACGGGCGTTCATCGCCGGCGTATACATCTGGTAGCTGTTGCGACCGATATCCTTGGCCCGATACATGGCGGTATCGGCGTTCTTGATCAGCGTCTCGACGGTGGCGCCGTCCTCGGGATAGACGGCGATGCCGATCGAGGCGGTGACGTACAGTTCGTGGTCATCGACGACGAAGGGCTGCTTGACCAGACTGATGACGCGGTCGGCCGATTTGGCGACGTCCTCGATCTCGGCGATCTCGGGCAGCAGCACCACAAATTCGTCGCCGCCCAGACGGGATACCGTATCGCCTTCCCGCACGCACTTGGCCAGCCGGCGCGAGGTCTCCACCAGCACCAGGTCGCCGATGCCGTGGCCGAGCGAATCGTTGATGCGCTTGAACAGATCAAGGTCGAGAAACATGATCGCCAGCCGGTGGCCGTGGCGATGGGCGTTGGCGATCGCCACCTGCAAACGGTCGGTGAACAGGCGCCGGTTGGGCAGGGCGGTGAGAACGTCGAAATAGGCGAGATTCTTGATCCGCTCCTCGATCTTCTTGCGCTCGGTGATGTCGCTGAAGATGGCGGCGTATTGGGCGACCTGTCCCTCGTCGTCGCGGATGACGTTGACGGTCAGCCATTCGGGATAGACCTCGCCGTTCTTGCGGCGGTTCCAGATTTCACCCTGCCAGCAACCATCGCGCTCCAGCCGCTCCCACATGCGCTGGTAGAAGGGCTGATCGTGCTTGCCCGATTGCAGCAGCCGCGGGTTCCGTCCCACCGCCTCTTCGGGCGTATAGCCGGTCAGCAGGGTGAAGGCCGGGTTGACGAATTCGATCTCGATCCGGCTGTTGACGATCATGATGCCGTCGAGCGAGGCGTCGATCACCTTGCGCGCCAGGTGCAGGTCCTTGCGCGAGCGCAACAGGGCTTCGTCACGCTCCCGCAGCGCCTCGTCCAGCCGCTGCATGTATTCGTATTGCAGCGTCGCCAGCATGTCGGCGAAGGACAGCAGGCCCTTCAGGCGGCCATTGGTGGCCCGCACGCCGACATGGCGGATGGAGCGCTCCTCCAGCAGATGACGGGCCGACAGCAGCGAATCGTCTTCGCTAACGCAGATCAGCGGCCGACTGGCGACGCTGCCGACCGAGACCTCGGCCGAAGTGCCGGCGGCGATCAGCCGCACCACGTCGCGTTCGGTGATGATGCCGGGATCGGCTTCGGAGTCGCCCACCACCACGGCGGCGTCGGTGCGGGCGACGTTCATCAGCGCCACCGCCTCGCCCAGGCTGGACGTCTCGGCGATGGTGACCATCGGCCGGGTCAACGCCGAGGTGACGTTGCGCAGCACCAGGAAGTGCTCGACCCCGTGGCCGAGGATGACGTCGCTTTGGCTGACGATGCCGAAGGCGCGACCGCTGTCATCGACGACGACGAAATGGCGGACGTTTTCCAGCTTGAAGCGCATGCCGGCGTCACCGACGCTGGTCTTGCCGCTGATGGTCTTGACCGGCGCGCTCATCACCGCACTGACCGGCCGCCGCACCGCAAGGGGGTCGGCGAAATCGATCTTCAGGGCGTCGCGTTCGGTCCAGATGCCGACCGGCACCCCGTCCTCGACCACGACGATCGACGAACATCGGCCATCGGCCATCCGTCGGGCCGCTTCCAATACGGTGGTCTCGGGCGGGCAACTGAGAATGTGCCGGCGGACGATACGTTCAAGCGCGTGCTGCGACCCCAAGGTGATTCCTCGGTCCTATTCCGTTTTTTTGACACCCCGTCGGCGCGGCGGCGCCATGACGGGGTTCCTCCCCCATGGTTGATTGTTGCTTGCTTCGCCGCTTCGGCGCAATGGGTCTTATCGTCATAGATGAGAATGCGGCGACCTGGGGCGCGCGACGCATCCCCGCCCCCCATTCTTGTGGGGCGCCCCACGCCAAAAGGATTGGAGCGGCCATCGCCGCTCGGCTATGCTGGCGCAGTCCCCAAAGACAAAGCAGGCTCGACCGGCGGCCATGAGTGATACCCACACCAAGCATCCGCCGGAGATCATCGAGCAGCTCCGCCAGGAATTCATCGACGAGGCCCGTGACAATCTCCAGGCGCTCGACGTCGATCTCGACGCCGCCAGCAAGGGACGGATGCCGCCCGACGACATCGTCCACCGCCTCCGCCGCGCCGCGCTGCAGTGGCGCGGCCAGGCCGCCAATTTCGGACTGCCGGCGCTGGCGGCGGTGGCGCACCGACTGGACGAATACCTGGCCGGCGCCCCGGAAGTGCTGCCTCCGAGGACCTGGGGCGACCTACAAGGCTTCGTCGACCTGATGCTGAATCTGGTGGACGGAAACTTGCCGCCCGACGCCGAGGTTTCCGGTCTGGTCCGCACCCTGCCGCACAAGCTGGGCTTCGATCTGGCCGACATCGACGTGCGCAACGTCGAGGTCATGTTGGTGATGCCGCACGGCACCCAGACCCGTTTCGTCGAGCGCGAATTGCAACAGTGCGGCTACCGGGTGTCGGTGGTTCCCGACACCCTGCTGGCCTTCAATCTGGTGACCCAGACCAAGCCGGACCTGATCATCGTCTCGGCGGTGATGCCGGCGCTCGACGGCATCGATTTGGCCATCGGCCTATCGGCGATGCCGTCCACCCGCAACATCCCGATGGCGCTGATCACCAGCCTGGATCCCGACGACGAGCGATTGAAGCTGCTGCCCGCCAAGATTCCGGTGCTTTACAAGGGGTCCAGCTTCGGCGACGACCTGTTCAAGGCCCTCGACAACCTGTTCCTGATCTGAATCATACCGCCTGACCTGTCATCCCGACGACCATCGGGAGGAGGGATCTCGTCCTGATCCGGCATCTCTGATTGGGCTCGGCCGTGCCAAGCCGGGGTCCCTCGCATGCGCTCGGGATGACACGAGACGTCGGCGTTGGATATCAGGGCGGCGGACGCCCGCCGCCCCGGGCCAGTTTGCGGCGGCCCTCGGGCGACATGTGGATGGCGGCGTCCACCATCGCCGCCGCCATCGCCTCATCGAACGTGGAATGGCCCCGCGACGCCTCGGACAGCGCGGCGCGCAACGCCTCGGGATCGAAAACGGGGGCCTCCAGCACCGCTTGCAGGCGGGCATGGAAGTCCTCGTGGCCCCGATGCGCTCGCTCCATATTGCCGGCTTGGGCGGCGAAGGCCTGACGCAGCGCGGCGGCGTCGGCGGGGGAAAGCGACTCGGCCATGTGCTCGACCATGTCCTCCGGCCCGGGCGGCGGCCCCGGCCGGAAGGGCGGATGCCCGTGGTGGTGGGTCGCCACCACCACGCCAAGGAAGACGTTGACCGCCAACGAGGCGGGCAACAGCCACTTGCTCACAGTCCTGAAATCCATCACGAGCCAATCCGAATGAAGGTCGTCGAAACAAAGGTGTTGCTGAACTGAGCCAGCGGATCGCCTTGATCCAGGCGTTCACCGACCACGATCCCCAGCAGGGCCGCCGCCGCCATCGGCAAGGCGAAGCGCGTCAACGGCGCCAGCAACTCGCGCCACACGGTCCAATCCCATGGCCGCCGCGCCTCGTCCAGCCGGGCCATGGCGCCACCGACCAGCCGATGGATGCGGTCGGGCGACACCTCGACGGGGGGGAAGGCGCCGCGAACGAAATCGTCCAACGGATCGTGCGTCATGCCACATCTCCACTGTCAGCGAATCCCCGGCGCGACAGCGCCGCGCGCAGGCCGCGCTTGCCGCGGACCAGCAGGGATTCGAAAGCCGATACGGAAATCTCGAGAACCTCGGCCGCCCTCGGGCCGGCAAGGTCGGCGAAGTAGTAGAGCGAAAGCGCTTCGCGCTGGCGGGCGGGCAATTCCTCCAGGGCGTCGCGCACCACCCGCCGCCGCCGCAGGGCGACCAGTCGATCGAAGCCGTCGGGGCTGTCGTCGAGCGGATCGCCGGCTTCCTCGATCGGCACCAGGGGCGCCTTGCGACGAAGGTCGATGCAACGGTTCAGCACCACGCGGTAGAGCCAGGACGAAAACTTGGCGGTGCCGTCCGGCCGCCAACGGCTGGCGGTCGCCCAGACCTTGAGAAACGCCTGCTGGACGATTTCGTCGGCGTCATCGGCGTTGCCGGTCATGCGCTGAGCCAAGATCACCATCGGCCGGGTATGCCTCTCCATCAAAGTCGTGAACGCCCGGCAATCGCCGCCGGCAATGTCGGCAAGCAAATCGTCATCACTCGGCGCACCATCGCCGGCCGGATCACGTTGCGGGGTGGGATACAAACACGTTCCTCAATTCGGGGCCCTTTTCGCCTTCTTACACGGTGGAGCCGCGCCGATCCTTGCGGCAAATATTTCCCCCTCCCCGGCGACGGGTCGGCAAATTTTACCGGGCTGTCGGTTCTTGCCGCCAGCGGTTTGTCGCCGACGCGGCGGAAACCCTTGAACGCGGCGCTGGCCCGATGGTTGCATTTACCTTTTGGCAACCTTCCGAAATGCCCCGCCAGCCGGCGGCGTAAAGCACACGCCTGCAAAAAGCGGGATGATCAGCAATAAATCTCAGAAATTTTCCGAATCCGGCGCATGTGTCATCCACATACGCCCGTGCAATGACTGGCAGAGCCTCTGCGAAGCTTTGCGCAGCCACGGAGAATTACCATGAGTTTCTCTATATCAAGCGGCGGAGGCCTGCATGGCCTCCAATCAATGTTCAGTAGTCTGGACACCAACGGCGACAACAAGATCAGCAAGTCCGAGTTCGTCGCCGGCCGACCGAAGGGCGTCTCGTCCGACGCGTCGAGCAGCCTATACGACACGCTGACCAGCGAGATCAGTTCGTCCTCGTCTTCGTCCTCCTCGTCGTCGTCCTCGTCCAGCGACGGCGTCAGCGCCTCGGATCTGGCCTCGGCCTTCCAGATGATGAGCGCCTCCATGCAGGCCACCCTGGTGCAGGCGCAACAGGTGGGCGACAGCTCGTCGACCGGCTCGTCCGGCGGCGACGGCAATATCCAGAACCTGTTCGCGAAGATCGACACCAATGGCGACGGATCGGTCAGCAAGGACGAATTCGTCACCAACCGGCCCAAGGGCATGAGCGCCGACTCAGCCTCGCAGCTGTTCGACCAGATCGACACCAGCGGCACGGGCAGCCTGAGCGAAAGCCAGTTCGCCAGCGGCCTCAAACAGGCCCACGGCGACCGGCCGCCACCGCCGCCCTCCGGCGACGGCTCGAACGGCGGCGTATCCTCGGCGGTGAGCAGCGACATCGACACCCTGCTCAAGGACTTGACCAGCGCCCTCAACAGCGCGTCGAGCGCCAGTTCGACGTCAAGCACCAGCTCAAGCGGCAGCTCGACGCAATCGACGCTGACCGCGGATATCGACGCGCTGATCAAGGACATGCAGGCGAAATCGTCAAGCTCGTCAAGCGCGTCGAGTTCGTCGACCTCGTCCGGCACCAGCGACGGTTCGGCCTCGCAACTGGCCAACCTGCTGGCCCAAGAGCTGATGAAGGCGATCCAGTCCTATTCCAACAACCTGACGGCGACCACCAGCACCTCGCTGGCGGCCTGACCCGAACAGCCCCGCGCCGGGAAATACGGCGCGGGGCTTTTTTTCAGATGCCCGCCCCCGCCTCGATCAGGCCGGTCAGGCGCTCGATTTCGATCCTGAGCGCATGCAGCGGTGGATCGACGAAACCGTCCTTTTCCAGATGGCGGACGGTGTTGATCAGATAGTCGCGGTTGAGCCCGGCCGCGCCGACGGCGTCCATGATGATCGGCGCCGCCCGCTCGATGCCCAGGTCGCCGGCGTAATGGCGGTGCTGGCGGTCGGCGACGAAGGTGTAGGCCTCGACCACGGCGCCATCGTCCAGCCGCACCGGCAACCGGCGCGGCAGATAGGCGTAGCCGACCAGTTCGCGTTCATCGAGGTATTCGATGGTCGACGCCGCCCGTTCGGCCGGCACCCGGAAGGCCAGTCCCCGGCACGAGCCGCCCTGATCCAGTCCCAGCACCAACCCCGGATTTTCGGGCGTGCCGCGATAGTGACGCGACCACAGGCAGAAGGCCCGATGCCAGCCGTCAAGCACCGCCGGCAACGCCTCGGCGAAGGTGAAGCCCGGATGCCACATCAGCGAACCGTAGCCGAAGACCCAAAGATCGGAAGTGCCGCTCATTTTCCCCGCGAACCGCTATTTCACACCGGCGAAGCCGGAGAATGACAGATTGCCGCGCCGCGAACCACCGGCGCAATTCATCGCGCAAATGGGGGCAGTCACGCGCGGCACCTGTGCGCGATAAAGGTTTCCCTTGGGGACGCCCCACGGGCTAAAATCCCGAGTGAAGGAAGATCGGATACGCCATGACCCAGAACCTTTCGGAGATGGAGCGCGCCGCGTCGCGCAAGGTGCTAGTCGCCGTGATCGACGCCAGCGAAGCCCACCGCCGCCAGGTCGACCAGGCGCTGACCTCGTTCTACCGCGTCGCCACCTATGGCAATTCCAATCAGGCGATGGCCGAACTGCGCGAAACGCCACCCTGCGCCGTGCTGGTCGACGAAAAGGCCCCCCCGCTGGGCGGCGTCGAGCTGATCAAGATGATCCGGCGCGAGAAGCTGTTCAGCAACGTGCCGGTGATCCTGACCGTCAACGGCAGCGAGGCATACGCCCAGTCCGTCGCCGAGCAAACCGGCGCCGATTCGGTGCTGACCAAGCCCTACCGGCGTTCGGTGTTGATCCACGCCATCTCGCAGCAGGTCAACAAGACGGTCGAGCGCAAGTGGGAGGCCCTGCCCGACGTCCAGCGCAAGGCGCTGTTCGGAACCATGGAGGTCTTCAACAGCATCAGCGACGTCATCGACAAGGGCGAACCCGTCGCCTATGCCAAGGTTACCGACGCCTGCGGCCCGCTGGTCGAGGCGGTGGGCATGCGCGAATTCAAAAGCATCCTGAGCGGCGTCCGCGACCACGACAATTACTCCTACGCCCACTCGCTGGGCACGGCGACGCTGCTGTTGCTGTTCGGCTACACCATCGGCCTCAAGGAGCCGGACCTATCGCTGCTGGGCAGCGGCGGCCTGTTGCACGACGTCGGCAAGATGTCGATCCCGCACGAGGTGCTGAACAAGCCCGGCAAGCTGACCGAGGAAGAATTCAAGGTGATGAAGAGCCACGTGCCGCTCTCGCTGGAATACCTCAACAAATGCCCGGACATCCCCAAGAACGTCATCGTCATCGCCGCCCAGCACCATGAGAAATTGGACGGTACCGGCTATCCGCTGGGACTGAAGGGCGGCGAACTCAACGAATTGGCCCGCATGGCCTCGATCGTCGACGTCTTCGGCGCCCTCACCGACCGCCGCATCTACAAGCCGCCGATGGAGGCGGAGCTGGCGCTGAAGATCATGACCGAGGAAATGGCGACCAAGCTGGACCAGCAATTGCTGTTGCTGTTCCGGGCGATGCTGCTCGATTCGGGACGGTGAGCTCTCGGTAAAGGCGGTTATCCGTTCGCGGCGACAACGCGATTGCGGCCGCCTTCCTTGGCCTGATAGAGGGCCGCGTCGGCGCGTTGCAACATGGCGTCGAATGAACCATCGCCAGCGGTTCGGGAGGCGATGCCGATGCTGACGGTGAACCTCACGACCGTACCGTCATCGGCATGGACGGCTTCCGATGCCTCGACCACCGTACGCAGCCGCTCGGCGATGATCCCGGCGCCGTCCGCATCGGTTTCGAGCAGGACGACCGCGAATTCCTCGCCCCCCAGGCGGCCGCCGACGTCCTGACCGCGCACGACCGATGTGATCATCCTGGCCGCTTCGCCGATGACCCGGTCGCCGGTTGGATGGCCCCAGCGATCATTGACGGATTTGAATTTATCGATGTCCAGCATCAGCACCGACAGGGGGCTGTCGTAGCGATGGGCCCGGCCGAATTCCCGAGCGCCGATGGCCATGAGATGCCTGCGGTTGGCAATGCCGGTGAGCGCATCGGTGGTCGCCAGCATGCGCATCTCCTCGCGCTGGCGCACGGTGGCCAGATGCTCGCGGAGCGCCAACACGGACAGAATGGACAGAATGATGAAGCCGGCGGCGAACTGCCAGGCGCGACGCCACCAGCCGGAGAACACGCGCGTCTTGTCGATGCCGACGATGGCGACGAAGGGAAAACGCTGGACCTTGCTCAAGCCGACGACGCGCTCCTGGCCGTCGATGGGCGACGTCGCCATGAAGGTCGCCGCGCGGCCGATTTCGCCGAATCCCGGCTGATCGGGCGGCGGCGAGGAACGCTGGCCCATCGCTTCGGGTTGGGGCGGATTGCGCGCCAGCAAGGTGCCATCGGTATCGACGATGGCGAGGACATCCCCCGGGTCCGTTTCGAACGCCGATATCCATCTCTGGGCATATTCGAGGTCGATCACGGCCATCGCACCGCCCAGCAGCCTTCCCTCGGGCGAGCCCATGGTTCGCGACATCAGGACCACCGGCCGCCCCGAGGCGGATTTGTCCCTCGGCATGTATTGAATATGAAGGCTCTGCCCCGGATCGACACGCTCCGCCGTGCAGAAGGATTGCCGGCTCTTGGTGCCACGAAGGGGATATTTGGCGACCGCGACAAAAAGGCAATCGCCGTTGAGCAATACCAGATCGGTCAGATCGGCGACGGTCGCGGCCTTTTCCTTGAGCAGCGCGTCCAGACGCGCGCCGACGCCCGCGTCAGGATGGGGATAGGTGAGATCCTTGGTGACGTCGACCCTGCCGATGACATCCCTCAGCACGTAATCGGCCGCCAGGAAGGTGTCGCCGAACGAGTTGCTCATCAATTGGCTTTTGTGGATCGCCAGCCGTGAGGTCTCGTCGGAGATGCGCTGGCGTTCCCGCGAAAAATCGACGGCCAGCCAGCCGCCGATGACCACCAGGAGAACCAGCAACGCGCAATAGCCGGCCCGCGTGGATGCTGGCCGCACGGCGAAGGCGGACTGGATCGAATTAGGCAAACACCCCTCCCCACCCCGATTACGACGAGGGCTCTCCCTTCCGCGTCAGCCGCCAAGCGACGACGATGCCGATACCGACGACGAAGACGATCACCGAGCCGAGCGCGTTGATCTCGGGCGAGACGCCGAGGCGCACGCTGGAGAACACCTCGATCGGCAGCGTCGTCGTGCCGGGACCGGTGACGAACTGCGACACCACCACGTCGTCGAGGGACAGGGTGAAAGCCAGCAGCCAGCCGGCCGCCAGCGACGGCAGAATCAGCGGCAGCGTCACCGCCAGGAAGGCCTTGGCCGGCCGCGCCCCAAGGTCCTGGGCGGCCTCCTCCAGCGACGGGTCGATCTGGCCCAGCCGCGCCCGCACCACCACGGTGACGAAGGCCATCGAGATGGTGGTATGGGCCAGCACCACGGTGATGAAGCCGCGCCCCTCGGGCCAGCCCACCGCCTGTTCCAGGGCGACGAACATCAGCAACAGCGCCAGGCCGGTGATCACCTCGGGCATCACCAGCGGCGCCGCCAGCAGGCCGGTGAATACCACCCGGCCGCGGAAATCGCCGAAGCGCACCAGCGCCAGCGCCGCCAGGGTGCCGAGCAGTGTCGCCAGCGTCGCGCTCGACGCCGCCACCTTGAGGCTGAGGAAAGCGGCGTCAAGGAAGCGCGAATCGTGGGCCAATTCGCCGTACCAGCGTAGCGAGAAGCCGCCCCAGACGGTGACCAGACGCGAATCGTTGAACGACCACGCCACCAAAAGCGCGATCGGCAGGTACAGGAAGGCGTAGCCGAAGAGCAAGAAGGCCCGCTTCATTCCGGCACCTCCAGGCGCGTCATGATCGCCCTCGCCGGGCGCGCGCTCCGCGCGCTTGGCCGCGACCTCAATGGTCGCCGGGCGCCGCCATGAAGATCGCCCCGCTTCATTCCGGCACCTCCAGGCGCGTCATGATCGCCCTCGCCGGGCGCGCGCTCCGCGCGCTTGGCCGCGACCTCAATGGTCGCCGGGCGCCGCCATGAAGATCGCCCCGCTTCATTCCGGCACCTCCAGGCGGCGCTGTAGCCGCTGCACCAGCGCCAGCGGCAGCACCAACGCCGCCAGCATGGATGCCGCCAGGGCCGAGGCGGTGGGCCAGTCGCGGTTGAGCGAGAAGACGTCCCACAGCGCCTTGCCCAGCATGTTGGTGTCGCCGCCGCCCAGCAAATCGGGGATGACGTATTCGCCCACCGCCGGCACGAACACCAACAGCGAACCGGCGACGATGCCGGGGATCGACAGCGGCAGGGTCACCGCCAGGAAGGCCTTCCACGGCCGCGCCCCCAGGTCGGCGGCGGCCTCCAGCAGCGCCGGATCCTGGCGTTCCAGCACGCCGATCAACGGCAGGATCATGAACGGCAGATACGAATAGACGATGCCGATATAGACGGCGAGGTCGGTATTGAGGATCACCAGCGGATCGTCGATCAGCCCCAGCCCCTGCAACACCATGTTCAACAGGCCCTCCTCCTTGAGGATGCCCATCCAGGCGTAGACGCGGATCAGGAACGAGGTCCAGAACGGCAAGATCACCAGCATCAGCAGCACACCGCGCCGCTCGGGCGCCGCGCGGGCGATGGCCAGCGCCATCGGATAGCCGATCAGCAGGCACAACAGGGTCGAGATGCCGGCGATCTTCAGCGAGGTGAAGAAGGCGCTGACATAAAGGTCGTCCGAGAACAGCAGACGGAAATTGTCGAAGCTGGCATGGAGCGCCGGCGGCCAGCCGCCGCTCCAGTCGAAAATCGGCTCGTAGGGCGGCACGCCGACCCGCGGCTCGGCCAGGCTGATGAAGCCGACGATGACCAGCGGCACCAGGAAGAACAGCGACAACCATCCGTAAGGCGCCGCCAGGACCGCCCGCTTGCCCCAGCCGATGCCCGCCTTCACGACAGCACCACCGAATTGTCGGGATGCCAGGACAGGAACACCCGATCGCCGCCACCGATGCCAGGCTCGGCCGCGTGGCGCAGATTGGCGGCGGTGACCAGCACCAGTTGGCCCGATGCCAGCGCCACCTGATGCAGCGACACGTCGCCGTGATAGGCGGTCGCCGCCACCTGGCCTTCCAGCAGGTTGACCGCGCCGGCCGGCCGCTCGCGCGAGATGGCGATCTTTTCGGGCCGCACCATCAGGGCGATCCCGGCGCCCGCCGCGATCGTGCCGGGAATCGCCAGCGATTCGGCGATGCCCTCGGCCTTGATCCGGCCATCGCCTTGCGCCGCGCCCTCGAAGAAATTGGCGGTGCCGATGAAATCGGCGACGAAGCGGTCGGCGGGGAATTCGTAAAGCTCGTGCGGGGTGCCGACCTGGCGGATAAGGCCGTCCTTCATCACCGCCATGCGGGTCGACATGGTCATCGCCTCTTCCTGGTCGTGGGTGACCATGACGAAGGTGATGCCGACCTGGCGCTGGATGCGGACCAGTTCCAGTTGGGTCTGTTGGCGCAGCTTTTTGTCGAGCGCCGCCAGCGGCTCGTCGAGCAGCACCACCCGGGGGCTTTTGGCCAGGCAGCGGGCCAGGGCGACGCGCTGGCGCTGGCCGCCCGACAATTGGTGCGGCTTGCGCCCGGCCATGCCGCCCAGTTGCACCAGATCCAGCATCTCGGCGACGCGGCGCTTGATCTCGGCCTTGTCGCGCTTGCCCTCCTGCCTCAGGCCGAAGGCGACGTTGTCGGCCACCGACATGTGCGGGAACAGGGCGTAGGACTGGAACATCATGTTGACCGGCCGCGCATAGGGCGGCACCGCCGTCATGTCGTCGCCGGCAATCAGGATGCGCCCGGCGCTGGGCGTTTCCAGCCCGGCCAGCATGCGCAAAAGCGTCGTCTTGCCGCAGCCCGACGGCCCCAGCAGCGAGAAGAACTCGCCCTCGCGGATATCGAGGTCGATCCCGGCCACCGCCGCCACGGCGCCGAAGCGTTTCTCAACCCTTTCGAACCGGATAAGCACCCCAGCCTCCACCCCGCCGAATTGCCGGACTTTCCCTACACGGGAGCGGCGACGGACGCAACCGGGAAGGTCGGCGCCCATGGCTCCGTCACCCACCATTTCATCGGGGATAAGCCGTGCCGACAAAAGCCGGCGGCCACGCGGGTCAGGCCAAGATGTCGAGGATGCTGCCGCTCGCCTGGGATTTGGTCGTCGCGCCGGTCGCCGAGTAGGTCGCCTGCGTGGCCAGCGCGGCCCGGGTGTCGGATACGGCCCGAGTGGCCGACAAGGACGCGCTCGCCGTGACCGACCGCGCCGCCGAGGCGTTCGCCGCGACCAGACTCGATGTCGACGAGGATGAGGACGAGGTGGACGAACTGGCCTTAAGGCTGACCCCGCTACGCGCGGCCGCCGCCTCGGCGGCGCTGAAGCACAGCACGCCGTTCACCATGATCGGGTAAAGGGTTTGGGCGGCCCCACTGGCCGCGACCGACGAAACCGACATCGCATCCGGCTCCCACGTCGCCGAAAGACCACGGCGGCATTGTACCCGAAAACGGCCCAAAAGTCATTTGCGCCGAACAAACCGGCGGCAGAAGCCTTAATCCCTCCCTCTTTACGTCGGCCCCACCGCCCCGCGCTGGGCGGGGAACGAGGTGCGGGACAACGCCGCCACCACCTTGACCGGGGTGGTGTGGTCGATGCCGGCGGCGCGGGCCCGCGCGATCAGCTTGGCCAGCACTTCGACCTTGCCGGGATTGCCGAAGATGCCGCTGAACTGGGCCTCGCCCAGCGCCGAGTGGGCGGTGATCAGCAGCACCGCCAACTGATCGGCCCGAAGACCGAGATCGCCCACCAGCATTTTGGTGGGAATGCCGCCCACCCCCGACAGCACCTGGGCGATGTGCAGGGTGGCGCCGCTGTCGGGCAGCACTTCGCGCACCTGGGGATCAAGCAGCGCCGCGGTGAAGGCGGCCGGCCGCAGGCGGCGGCCGTCGGTGGTCAGCACATCCTCGATCCGCGCCCGCAGATCGCGGGCGGTGCTCTCGGCCGACAGCTTGGGCAGCGGCGGCGGGGTGAAGGGCGAGATGCCGGGCGCCGAGGCCTGGCCGATCACCGGAGCCGGCGGCACGGCGTCCGGCGGCGGCGGCGCCTGACCGGCGGGAGTGAACAGCGCCCGCGTCACCATCGGAGTCGGAACCGGCGGATTGTGGGGGTCCGCCTTCAGCCGGCGGATGTCGTCGACCGCCTGATAGTCGAGGATGCGCGATCCCAGGCGGCGCACCAGGGCCGGCGACAAGGTGGCGTATTCCGGCACCAGCGGCACCTGCCAATCGTGGCGAAGATTGTCCTGGAAGGCCTCGTAGAGCAGCGTACCGCGACTTTTTACCGGCTTGGGCGGCGGCGCCTGGGTGACAATGGCGAACAGGCGGGCGAACAGCGAGCGTTCGGCCGCCGTCTTCGCCCCGCCCTTCGGCGCGCCGCCATCCAGGCGCCGGCGGAAATGACGTTTGGCGGCGGTGCGCACCACCATGGCGACGACGTCGTCGAAGCTGCGACCGCAGCGCAGAATTTCATTGGCGGTCTTTATCGGCACCTTGTGCTGATCGACCAGCAGATGGCGGAAGCGTTCGGGATTGTCGCGGAAGGCGGCGAAGCAACGTTCCAGCAGGGCGACGTCGCCGAAGATCGTTTCCAGGATGCGCCGTCGGGGAAGATTGCGAATCTCGGGCACCAGTTGCGACAGAACGTCGGCCACCGCCCCTTCCAGGGCCGCGTTGATCTGGTGAACGGCCTCGTTGTGCGAGCCGGGGCGCTTTGCCATCGCTTTCCACTCCTCCGTCAATGATTACAGGAGGAGCGGAACAAACGCAATCGACACAGCGCCCAGGCACGACGGAAATCCGGCGGCATTACTTCCGGAAGTCAGGCGGATATCACCTGATAACAAGATTTCCGCACAACCTTCCCTCATGCAATTTTACGATAATTGCAAACATTCCACCGAAAGACCGATCCTAGTTCCTGGCTGTGCGGAACCTCGTCCATGCCCGCGTGCGGGTGCGGTCGAAGTCGCGCGTCGCCGGCGGCAACGACGAGAACAGTTTGGCCTTCACTTCGGGCGGCGGGTAGATCACCGGATCATTGCGGATGGCGGCGGCGACATAGGCCAGCGAGGCCGGTACCGCGTTGGCGTAGCCGGTGGTGTTGGTGATGGCGGCGATGATGTCGGGGCGCAGGATGAAGTTGATGAAGGCCAGCGCCGCCTCGGGGTGCGGCGCATCGACCGGGATCGCCATCACGTCGATATTGACCACCGCGCCTTCCTTGGGAATGACGATGGCGATGTTCTGCTTCTTCTTGGCCTCGGCCGCGCGGGTGCGGGTCTGCACCAAATCGCCGACATAGCCGTGGGCGACGCAAATTTCGCCGGAGGCCAGGTCGGCCCGGTATTTCTCGCTATTGAGGTAACGGTAGTTGGAGCGAAGCGGCGTCAGCGCCGCCACCGCCGCGTCAAGCTCGCCGCTGCTCTGCGCCATCGGATCGTGGCCGAGATAGGCCAGCACCGCCGGCACCACCTCGGTGGGAGTGTCGAGCAAGGTGACGCCGCAGGATTTCAGCTTGGACACCACCGCCGGATCGAACAGCAGACGCCAGGAATCCTTGGGCGCGTCGGGTGCCAGCTTGTTGAGGGTGTCGACGTTGTAGCCGATGCCGGTGGCCGCCATCATGTAGGGCAACCCGCGCGGCCCGGCCGGATCGAACTTCGCCAGGGTTTCCATCACCTGGGGATCGACGCCCTTGGCGTTCGGAATCTTCGACAGGTCGAGCGGACGGAAGATGCCGGCCTTGACCTGCTGGGCGAAGAACGGCGAGGCCGACGGAAACACCACGTCGTAGCCCGAACGCCCGGTCATCAGCTTGGCGTCAAGCATCTCGTTGTCGCCATAGGTGTCGTACTTGACGCGGATGCCGGTTTCGGCGGTGAACTTCTCCAACGTGTCCTTGGCGATGTAGTCGGACCAGTTGTAGACGTTCAGCACCGCGTCCTCGGCGCGAGCCGGCGCGGAGAAGGCGATCGCCGCCCCCATCAGGGCCGTAGGCAGGAAACGTCGGAAATCCATCGGCACCCCCCGTCACAATACCCGCAAATATTCGGCACCCGTGCCACCCGAGTCAACTGACCGACTGTAACGCCACGTTTCGCGAGGAACGGCGACACCCGTAAAAGACGGCCGACGAGTGTTGCATTATGACCGCTGTTGAACGACATTAGCCCCATCCGCGGGCCTTCCGTTTCACACAGGCGCTGCCATGGGCGTTTCATCGATCCTGATCATCAGCCTGGCGGCCGGCGTCGTGCTTGTCGTCGGCGGCGGATTGATGATGTACATGGCCAATCTCGTCCGCAGCGCCTACGAGATCAAGGTCCAGATCAACAACGACGTCGATGAGCGCCTGACCAAGATGGCCGAGGATCTCGACAAGAAGTCGCGCTGGATCAAGCGCGACCTGCTCGAGGAACTCGACAAGATCAAGGTGGCCTTCGCCACCGAGAACGCCAACAAGGTGCAGGCCCTTTCCGATCCGCTGCTGAAGAAGGTCGCGGACGTCGAGCAATTGCTGCGGGCCGAACGCGAGGAATGGACCAAGGCGGTCGAAGCCGACCGCCAGGCCTTCGCCCAGTTCGACACCAAGCTGAAACTGCTGCGCCGCGACCTCAAGAAGGTTGAGGACGGCCTGGGTGTCGCCTCGTCACCCGCCGCCGGCGACGCCCCGGCGGCACCGAGCGCCCCGGCTCCGGCCAAACCCACCGCCATCGCCGCCCCAGCCCCCGCGCGGGCGCCGCAGACCGCCAAGGACTTCCTGCCCGACTTGGCCTGAGCTTGAATTATTCCTGTGGTTTGTAGCGCGGATCGACGTCGTCGACGGTTTCCTTCAGCACTTGGCGCACCTGCTCGACGTCGCAGCCCATCAACGCCGCGTCCTCCAGCAGGTCCAGCGCCAAAGCGTGGAACTCGGCCAGGTTCTGTTCCAGCACCTTGAGCTTCTCGCTGCACGACACCGGCTCGCCGCCGGGGGTCCGCCAGAAGGCCTTCGACCGCTTGCTCATTCCTTCCGTCATCCTTGTCAGTACAAATGCTGGCCGCCGGTGATGAATACCTCGGTCCCGGTGACATAGCCGAAATCATCGGTGCACAGGCGGAAAATGGTGGCCGCCACGTCCTCGGGCGTGCCCATGCGGTCGAGCGGGATGCGCGGCACCAGCGCCTCGTATTCGGCCGAGATCATTTCGGTGCTGATCTCGCCCGGCGCCACCGCGTTGACCCGGATGCCCAGTTGCGCCATCTCGGCGGCCATTTCGCGGGTGAGCCCCGACAGCGCCGCCTTCGAGGTCGAATAGGCCGAACCGGCGAAGGGGTGGACGTAGTGACCGGCGATCGAGGTGACGTTGACGATCGCCCCCTTGCCGCGATGGAGCGCGCTGGCGAAGCCCCGCGCCAGCCGCAGCGGCGCGAAGAAGTTCAGCTCGAACACGTCGCGCCAGCCGTCGAGCGAGCCGTTGAGCACGCCCAGACGCTCGCGGTAGGGCGTCTTGGGGCTGACGCCGGCATTGTTGACCAGGGCGTGCAGCGGCTGGTCGCCGAGCAGGCGGTTGACCTCGTCGACGAAACGCTGGGTGTCGGCCGGGTCGAACAGATCGGTGACGATGTGGAAGGCCCAGCCCGGCACCTTCTTGCATTCCGGCGGCACCTCGGCGCGGGCGCAGGTGATCACCCGCCAGCCCTCGGCCAGGAAGCGCCGAGCGGTGGCGTGGCCGATGCCGCGGCTGGCGCCGGTGATGACGACGGTACGAGGCGCCTCACTCATCGGGGCAGGCTCCCCGGCGGCAACGTCAGCTCGCCGGCGGCACGCGGATCGAGCGCCTCGAAGCGGGCGACCAGCGGCTGCGCGATCCGCGCAAGACGCGCAAAATCGCGCAACACCGTCACGTCGCCCGACGAGGCCAGTTCGGCCAGCATCTCCCAGGGCGCCTTGGGCTTGGGAAAGTCGACCAGATCGACCGGCTCGCCCGCCGCCAGCCCAGCCAAAACGCGGGCCTCGGCCAGCGCCGCGTCGAAGCCGCCCAAGGTATCGACCAGACCGCGCGCCTTGGCGTCGGCGCCGCTCCACACCCGGCCGCGAGCGACGGCGTCCATCGCCTCGGGCGGCAGCTTGCGGCCCAGGGCCGCCTTGCTGGTGAAGTCGACGTAGATGGCGTCGAGCATGGCGTTGACCCGGGCCCAGGCCTCGGGGCTGAACGGCTGGTTGAAGCTCCACATGGTGGCGTTGTCGCCCCGGTGCATCTCGTCCCAGCCGATCCCCAGCTTGCTCCAGAAATCCTTGAGCACCATCTTGCCGGCGAAAACGCCGATCGAGCCGGTCAGCGTGCCCGGCTCGGCGACGATGCGGTCGGCGGCCATGGCGATGAAGTAGCCGCCCGAGGCGGCGACGTTGCCCATCGACGCCACCACCGGCTTGCCGGCGGCGCGGGCGTTGCCGACCTCGTGCCAGACGGTGTCGGCGGCGACGTAGGAACCGCCGGGGCTGTCGATCCGCAGCACGATGGCGCGGACCTTGGGATCGGCGGCCGCCTGGCGCAGCGCCTTGGCCATGGTGGCGGCGCCGATGCCCTGGTCGTCGCCGAAAGGCTGGTCCGAGGCCCCACGATGAATGTTGCCGACGCCGCTGATGACGGCGATCTTCGCCCCCTGGTGACGGGTGGTGCGGTGGCCGTAATCGGCGACATCGAGCTCGGGCAGCTTGCCCGGTCCGCCACCCGCCGCCGCCAGCGCCGCCTCGCGATAGCCCAGCTTATCGACCAACCCGGCCGACAGTGCCTCGCCGGCCAGCAACGGCCCCTTGCCCAGCAATCCCCGCACCTTGTCGGCCGGCAACCGCCGGGCCTGCGCGATGCCGTCGACCGTCTGCGCCGTCCACGAATCGAGCAGCGCCCCCAGGTTTTCCTTGTGGGCGGGGCTGTACGACGTTTCGGTAAAGGTCTCGATGGCGGATTTGTATTCGTGGCGGCCGCCGAATTGCGGCTGGACCCCGAGCAGATCCAGGGCGCCCTTGAGGAACGGGGCCTCGGCGGCGAAGCCGGTCAGCCCGACGTCGCCCGAGGACTGCAGCCACACCTGGCCGAAGGCCGAAGCCAGATAATATTCCAGCGTGCCGTTGCCGAAATCGCCGATGGTCTCGGCGAACAGCACCGCCGGCTTGCCCGAGGCGCGGAAACGCGCCACCGCGTCCCGCAATTCCTGGGCGCCGGCCAGCCCGGTATGGGCCGAACCGATGGTGGCGAACAGCGCCGCCACCCGGTCGTCGGCGGCGGCGTGATCGATGGCGGCGACGACGTCCCGCAGCACATAGGTTTTTTCCCCCGACAGCCGCGCCAGCGGCGACGAGTCGGCGGCCTGATGGAATTGGCCTTCAAGATCAAGCCGCAGCACCAGCCGGTCGGGCAGCGGCGGCTCGATCCGCGCCTCGATGTGGGCGGCGGCCCACAGCCCCAGGCCGAGGGCAAGGACGGTCAGCAACCCGATCACGGCGAGCAGGACGACAAGAACCCGGCCCAGGCGGCGCATGAAACCCATCCCCTTGGCAAAAGGCGCATGCCTGATGTAGTCGCCGCCGGCCGGATGGTCAAGGAATCCCGGGTCATCCCGACGTTGACGGACGCCGCCCCCTGCCCCTATCCTCCGCCCCTCTCATCCGACGGGATCGATCATGCGCCGTTTCGCCCTGCTGTTGTGCCTGGTGGTCCTTGGCGGCCCGCCCGCCCTGGCGCAATCGGCACCGCGCCAACTGGCGGCCATCCCGTTGCTGCCGCTGACGGCGGGCGACCACCCGGATGTCGAGGAGCTGCTGAACACCCACTGGCGCGGCTATTACCGGGGCAGCGGCGAGTTCGGCTTCACCATCGATCAGGTGCGGGCCGGCCGCTTCGACCTCGACGGCGACGACGACCCCGAATTGCTGCTGCTGATCGACAAGCCCAACTGGCAGGCCCAGGAGGGCAAGCCCTTCGTGGTGGCCACCTGGGTCAAGGGCCACTGGCTGGCGGTGGGCTGGGGCTGGGGCGACGAGGATCAGGTGTTCGTCACCGACGAGGTGATCGACGGCTGGCGCACGCTGGACACGCCCAAACTCCTCATGCGCTGGACGGCCAAGGGCTATCGGCGCGATCCGAAGTAGCCCCCTCGCCGCTTAGGCGGCGCGCGGTTTGATTTCCTCGGCAATGACACTCCCGCTTTCGGCCTCCGCCCGCGACAGGTCGTAGGCAGACTGGAGGTTCATCCAGAATTGCGGCGTGGTGCCGAAATAGCGCGCCAGACGCAAGGCGGTGTCGGCGCTGACCGCCCGCCGCCCGTTGGCGATCTCGCCGATCCGGGTCGCCGGAACCCGCAACGCCAGGGCCAGTGCATTGGCGCTGAGGCCCAGGGGGTCGAGAAATTCCGCGCGAAGAACCTCGCCGGGGTGGGTCTTGATGCGCATGGCGGGCCTCCTCAATGGCAATCGACGATCTCGACGCGCTCGGCACCGCCGTCGGCCCAGACGAAACACACCCGCCATTGATCGTTGACGCGAATGCTGTGCCATCCCCGCCGATCCCCCTTCAACGCCTCCAGGCGGTTGCCCGGGGGAACGACGAGGTCAGCCAGGACGTGGGCGGCGTCGAGCATGTCGAGCTTGCGTAGCGCCACCTCGGCGAAGGCGGCGAATTGCCGGGGCGTTTCCCCGCGCCACAGCGCCTCGGTGTCATTGTCGGCGAAGCTTCTGATCACCCCGCGAAGACACAACGCGTCGCGTTATACGTCAAGCGGGATGCCCTGCGGGATCAGCCCCCGCACTGCCCCCGGTGGCGCAGCAGGTGGTCGGCCAGCACCACGGCCAGCATGGCCTCGGCCACCGGCACGGCGCGGATGGCGACGCAGGGGTCGTGGCGGCCCTTGGTCGAGACGTCGATGTCGTCGCCCTTGGCGTTGACGCTTCTGGTCGGCGTCAGGATCGAGCTGGTCGGCTTGACCGCCATACGAACGACGACGTCCTGGCCGGTCGAGATGCCCCCGAGGATGCCGCCGGCATGGTTGGCGAGGAACGCGACGCCGCCGTCGTTGCCCCGGCGCATCTCGTCGGCGTTGTCCTCGCCGCGCAGCGCGGCGGCGGCGAAACCGTCGCCGATCTCGACGCCCTTGACGGCGTTGATGCTCATCATCGCCTTGGCGATATCGGCGTCGAGCTTGTCGTAGACCGGCGCGCCGAGGCCGACCGGCACGCCGGAAGCCACCACCTCGACGACGCCGCCCAGCGACGAGCCGGCCTTGCGGACCTTGTCGAGTTCATCTTCCCAGGCGGTGGCGGCGACCGGATCGGGGCACCAGAAGGAATTGGCCTCGCGGGCGTTCCAGTCCCAGCGGCCACGGTCGATACCGTGCGGCCCCATCTGGACCAGCGCCCCCTTGAGCGTGATGCCGCCCGGCACCAGCGCGTCGAGCACCACCCGCGCCACCGCCCCGGCCGCCACCCGCATGGCGGTCTCGCGGGCCGAGGAGCGGCCGCCGCCACGCCAGTCGCGGATGCCGTACTTCTGGTGGTAGACCCAGTCGGCATGGCCGGGCCGGTAGGTGTCCTTGATGTCGCCGTAATCCTTCGAGCGCTGGTCGGTGTTCTCGATCAGCAGCCCGATCGGCGTGCCGGTGGTCAGTCCCTCGAACACCCCGGACAGGATGCGGACGCTATCGGCTTCCTGGCGCTGGGTGGTGAAGCGGTTCTGGCCGGGGCGCCGACGATCGAGCCATGGCTGGATATCGGCCTCGGCCAGCGGCAGGCGCGGCGGCACGCCGTCGACGACACAGCCGATCGCCGGCCCGTGGCTTTCGCCGAAGGTGGTGAAGCGGAAGAGCTGGCCGAACGCGTTACCGGTCACTTTATTCCTTTGCCCCTCAATCGCCGGGCGCATCGCTCCCGGATGCTTGGCTTTCGCGAGATGTCGCGTACGGACACATGGGTTCCCGCTTGCGCGGGAATGACGAAGGAAAAACCCGACTAATTCCGCAACCTGTTAGACCACCGTGATGTCGGGGGCGTCGACCGCCTTCATGCCGACGACGTGATAGCCGCAATCGACGTGGTGGGTCTCGCCCGAGACGCCCGAGGACAGGTCGGACAACAGATACAGGCCGGCGCCGCCGATGTCTTCGAGCGTGACGTTGCGCTTCAGCGGGCTGTTGTACTGGTTCCACTTGAGGATATAGCGGAAATCGCCGATGCCCGAGGCCGCCAGGGTCTTGATCGGCCCGGCCGACAGCGCGTTGACGCGGATGTTCTGGCCGCCGAAATCGACCGCCAGGTAACGCACGCTGGCCTCCAGCGCCGCCTTGGCGACGCCCATGACGTTGTAGTGGGGCATCACCCGCTCGGCGCCGTAATAGGTCAGCGTCAGCAGCGAGCCGCCGTCCGACATCATGGCGGCGGCGCGGCGCGCCACCGAGGTGAAGGAGAAGACCGAGATGTGCATGGTCTTGAGGAAATTGTCGAGGCTGGTGTCGGCGTAATGGCCGCGCAGCTCTTCCTTGTCGGAATAGCCGATGGCGTGGATGACGAAATCCAGCTTGCCCCAGCTCTTTTGCAATTCGGCGAAGACGGCGTCGATCGACGCCTCGTCCGAGACGTCGCAGGGCAGCACGATCGACGAGCCCACTTCGGCGGCCAGCGGGCGCACCCGCTTCTCCAGCGCCTCGCCCTGGTAGGTGAAAGCCAACTCGGCACCCTGGGCCCGCGCCGCCTGCGCGATCCCCCAGGCGATGCTGCGGTCGTTGGCGACACCCATGACCAGGCCCTTCTTGCCGGCCATCAACGGGGCGGGAGTAGTCATTCGAGGCCCTCTCTTAACGTGATATCATGCGGTTTGCAAAACGGCCGGCATCCTACACGAAAGAGCGGGACGGGCAAAGCCGCATGCGGAATAGGGATAAAATGGGTGAAAGTCGTTGGCGGGCGGCGCTTTCCCTGCTGATCCATGTGGCCAGGCGCTACCAGCGGGACCGCGCGTCCAGCATGGCGGCGTCGCTCAGCTATACCTCGTTGCTGTCGCTGGTGCCGCTGCTGGCGGTGGCGCTGGCGGTTCTGGCCATCTTCCCGATTTTCGGCGACACCCGCGCCATGGTCGAGACCTGGGTCTTCGCCAATTTCGTTCCCGCCGTCGGCCGAACGGTGCGGGAGGCGGTGACCACCTTCATCGCCAATGCCGGACAGCTTTCCGCCGCCGGCCTGGTCGGGCTGGCGGTCAGCGCGGTGACGCTGCTGTTCACCATCGAAACCGAGATGGGGTTCGTCTTCCGCGTCACCGAACGGCGCGGGCTGGCCGCCCGCCTGCTGGTCTACGGGACGCTGCTGACCCTGGGGCCGCTGTTGATCGGCGCCTCGCTGTCGCTGGAGGGCGCGTTGCTCGCCGACATCACCTGGCAGGGGGCCAACGCCACCTTGGCGGTGCTGGCGGTGCCGCTGCCCACCCTGCTGTCGATCGGCGCCTTTTCGCTGCTGTTCGCCCTGGCGCCGAACCGGCGCGTCGCCGCGCTCGACGCCCTGGCCGGCGGCACCGTCGCCGGCCTGTTGTTCGCCCTGCTGCGCTGGGGCTTCGCCGTCTACATCACCCACTCGGATTCCTACGCCACGCTTTACGGCGCGGTGGCGGTGGTGCCGATCCTGCTGCTGTGGGGCTTCCTGTCCTGGGCGGTGGTGCTGGTCGGCGCCGAATTCACCGCCTCGCTGCCCGAGTGGCGGGCGGGCCGAAATGACGGCGAGGATGGCGGGGGAAGCGCCACCGGACCGCTGTGACGGCAAGAGCGCGCCCTCTTGACGACCCCTACATTTCGATATATCTAGAACTATCGACACCTTCCCGTCGGGCGCATCCCCGGCGACGAGAAGAAGAGGAAGACGCCATGGGTGAGCCCGCCACCGGCGGCCCGACGACCGCCAAAACTCCCGCCATCGCGGGCGCACCGCTGTCGGTGCCGCTGCCGCTGGTCATGCTGTTGGCCGCCTTGGCGATCGGCATCGGCATGGGCTTGAGCGGCAAGCCGCTGCTGCACGCGCTGGATTCCGGCTTTGGCGCGGCACTGGCGGAATACGCGCTGATCCTGATTCCGGCGTTCACCCTGGCGGCGGCGCTTTCCCATTCGGCGGGACGGGGCGGCTCGGAACGCACCGTCGTGCTGCTGGCACCCCTGGCCGGGGCCGGCATGGCCTGCCCGGATACCGCTTACGCCGCCCTGTCGGGCGTCGCCGGAGCGCGCAAGTTGTCGATGCTGTTCGGCGCCTATGCCGGATTCAAGCTGCTGGTGCCGGCGGGGCCCGCCATCGTCGGCACCGGCCTCGGCGGCTTCGACATGCGGCTGGCCCTGGCGGCGGTCCCGGTCTTCCTCGTCGCCTGGATTACCGGCCTGCTTTTCGCGCGACGCTTCGAGACGGGGACACCGGATGCGGCGCCGGCGGCCCAAGGCGGTTTGGGCGGGCGGGTCGTGGCGCCCCTCGGCACCATCATCGGGCTGCTGGCGCTGGGCTTCGTCCTGCAAGGGCGGCTGGCATTGCCGGCGCTGCCGGGGTTCCTGGTCAGTCCCAAGGGAGCCTTGCTGCTGGGAACCCTGGTCTCCCTGCTGCCGTTGTCGCGCGCGGATCGCGCCCAGGCGCTGGAGAGCGGCATGCGGCGGGCGGCGCCCTTGCTGCTTACCATCGGCGCGGCGAGCGCCTTCGGCGCCATGCTGGTCGAGGTCCTCCCCGTCGCCCGCTACGCGCAGTTCCTGGTCTCCACCGGCCTGGTGCTGCCGGCGCTGTTCATCTTCACCGCGACCTTCAAGGTGGCGAAAGGTTCATCGATGGCGACCTTCGCCGGCACCAGCGGCATCGTCGCCGCCCTGCTGCCGTCGCTGCAAATATCGCCGGAAGCCGCCACCCTGGCCATGTGCGCCGGCGCCTTCGTGTCGATCACCCCGAACGACAGCCTTTACTGGCAGGTCCGCCAAGACGTCTTTGCCGGCCGCGACGAAGCCGCCGCCATGCGGGTCCTTACCGTCGGGTCGGCGCTGCAAGGGGTCGCCGCGTTGCTGGCGGTGTGCGCCATGTGGGCGCTGGGACTGATCTAGGGAGAACGGGGCATGGACGAGCAAACCGTCATCGCCGCGCTGTCGGCGCTGGCCCAGGAAAGTCGCCTTAGGGTATTCCGCCTGCTGGTGACCGCCGGACCGAACGGCCTGCCGGCCGGGCAGATCGCCGAGGAATTGGCGATCACCTCGAACACCCTGTCCTTCCACCTGTCGCATCTGAAGAACGCCGGCCTGGCGACGGTGCGCCGCGAGGGGCGGTCGCTGATCTACGCCGCCGAATACGGCCGGGCCCGGGCGGTGGTCGATTACCTGACCGAAAACTGTTGCAGCCGCCAACCCTGTTGCGAGCGCGGCGAATCGTGAGCCAGAGGAGATCGCCATGACCCCCGACCAGGTTCGTGAATTGGTGCGCGGCCGCTATGGCGCCATCGCCACCGGCGCCGCCACGTCCTGCTGCGCGCCCAGGCCGCCGGCCAAGTCGTCCTGCTGCGGTGGCGACGAAGCGCCGGACGCCGAAGAAATGGCCCGGCGGATGGGCTATGCCGACGCCGACCTCGTCACCGCCGGGGAGGGCGCCAATCTCGGTCTTGGCTGCGGCAATCCCCAAGCCATCGCCGAGTTGAAGCCGGGCGAGGTGGTGGTCGATCTTGGCAGCGGCGCCGGCTTCGACGCCTTTCTCGCCGCCCGCCAGATCGGCCCGGCCGGCCGAGTGATCGGCGTCGACATGACCCACGAGATGCTGAAGAAGGCCCGCGACAACGCCGCCCGGCTGGGCATGGCCAATGTCGAATTCCGCCTGGGCGAGATCGAGCATCTGCCGATCGCCGACAATAGCGCCGAGGTCGTCATCTCGAATTGCGTCATCAACCTGTCGCCCGACAAGCCGGCCGTACTGGCCGAGGCGTTTCGCGTGCTGAAGCCCGGCGGGCGGGTCGCCGTTTCCGACGTGGTGCTGCTGAAGCCGCTGCCGCCCAAGCTGGCGGAACTCCGCGACCTGATCTCGGGCTGCGTCACCGGCGCCGCCAGTGTCGCGGAGTACCTGGCTTGGCTGGCCAAGGCCGGCTTCGTCGCGTTGCGAGTCGAGCCGAAGCCGGGCAGTCGCGACCTGATCGCCGAATGGGCGCCAGGCCTGGGCGTCGAGGATTATGTCGCCTCGGCCGTCATCCAGGCGCGGAAGCCGTGAGGGAAGCGGCGGCCGCCCACGGCGTCATAGCCTCAGAGCGCCGGCTCGCGGTTGAGAATCTCGGCATGGCCCCGTCGCCGTCAATGGTCCGCCCAGGGATTGAGCGTGGGAACGTCCGGGAAATCCCGCAAATTCCGGGTGACCACGGTCAGCCTATGCGTCATGGCGGTGGCGGCGATCAAAGCGTCCCGCTCCGGCCGCCGGTTGGGCACATGCAGTCGGCCGCAGATCCTGGCGGTGGTTAGGTCCACCGGCAGGATGCGATCGCCGAAAGACGGGATCACCCGCTCCTCCAGCCACCGGCGGTAGATGTCAGCCTGGGGGGCGCCGCGCAGCGCGGCCCGTTGCACGCCCAACTCAATTTCCAGAACCGTGACCACCGAAATGAACAGGTCGGCCGTCGCCACCCCTTCGGCCCAGGCCAGCACCCGCGGATCGGCGCGGTCGCGCCGCCGCAAATCCGAGACGACGTTGGTGTCCAGAAGATACATCAGCCGAGATCCGCCGGCCTAAAGCCGAGATCGCCCAGGATCACCGGCGCGAAGTCGTCGTCGGTGACATCGTCAGCTTGCGCCAGCAGATCGACGATGCTGGCGCCGCGTTCGCCGGTCAGTCGGCGATAGGCCTCATGGGTCATCAGGACGTAAGCCGGCGCGCCGCGGTCGGTGACGATCACCGGTCCCTGATCCGCCGCCCGTTTGGCCCGGGCCAGGTCCTGGTTGAATTCGCGGCTGGTCAGGTGGGTGGTGGGCATGGCCTCCCCCTTGGATCAATACATGAAGCAACGTTACTACATCGCCACTCGATAGCGCAAGCGGCCGCTGATCGCGTCGTTTCCATATTGATGGTTGGGAATGCCCTACATCCCGGCCTTGGTTCGCGGGTCGTAGCCGTTCTTCGGCCCCCACTTCTCGACGAACTTCTTCAATTCGGCGTCGTTCTCCGGCAGCACCACCTTCAGCGTCACCAATTGGTCGCCGGTGCCGGTGGTGCCCTTGACGCCCTTGCCCTTGAGGCGCAGCACCGTGCCGGTGTTGGAACCGGCGGGCACCGTCAGCGCCACCCGGCCGCCCAGGGTGGGTACGGTGACCTTGCCGCCCAGCATGGCCTCCTGGAGCGAGACCGGCACCTCGACCAGCACGTCGAGGTCGCGGCGGCTGAAGAAGGGATGCGGTTCGATGTGGATCTCGATATAGGCGTCGCCGTCGGCGGCCAGGCGGCCGGGATGGCCCTGGCCCTTCAGGCGCAAGGTCTGGCCCTCGACCGAACCAGGGGGAATGCGCACGTCCAGGCTTTTGCCGGTGACCAGGTCGATACGACGGGTGGCGCCCAGCGCCGCCTCGGTGAAACTGACGGAAAGCTTGTGATGGGCGTCGCCCCCCGCCTGACCGGGGCCGCCGGTGCGGCTGGATCCGAAACCGGCGGTCTGGCCGCCGCCCGAGGCCCAGGCGCGGCCCTTGTCGCGGCGGCGCAGCAATTCGGACAGGATCTCGTCGGCGCTGTCGCCGAAACCGAAGCCGCCGCCTCCCCGCGCCTGCCCGGCATCGCCGCCGCCGTGCCCGCCGCCGCCGCGCCACCGCCGCCGCTGGGCGCCGGTGGCGTCGATGTCGCCACGGTCGAACTGGGCCCGTTTGTCCGCGTCGGACAGCATGTCGTAGGCGGCCGAGACCTCCTTGAACCGATCTTCGGAACGGCGATCACCGGGATTGAGGTCGGGGTGCAGTTCGCGGGCAAGCGCGCGGTAGGCCTGCTTGATCTCGTCGGCGCTGGCGCCTTGCGCCACGCCCAGCACCTTGTAGGGATCCTTCACCGCCCACACCCCGGAATGACGAAAGGGGCGGCGCCCGATAACGCCGCCCCGTCATTTGTGCCAGAAAGCGGAGCTTTCCGCACCATCCTTCCCTACTGGACCACCTTCCATGAACCGTCGGGTTGACGGCAGGCGGTGCCGAAGGCCTTCTGCGCCTCGCCACCGACGTTGACGGTGGTCTGGTATTCGCGGCAATAGGCGCCCGATTGCCTGTCGTAGCCGTCGCGGGTGGGAACGAAGCTGCCGGAATGGCCGTTGTCGGGATTGTTCCAGTTGATTTGCTGGCCGATGGGCGCGACATGCGCCTTTTCCTCGGCCTTTTCGGCGTACATGTGGTCGGCCTTGTCCATCGATTTGCCGGCCTCGGAGCCAAGATAGGCGCCGAGCAGGGTGCCGACCGCCGTGGTCGCCAGCTTGCCGCTGCCATGGCCGAACTGGGCGCCCAGCAGGCCGCCCGCCGCGCCGCCCAGCACCGCGCCGCCGGTCTGCTTGGGACCAAGGTCATTGGAGCAGGCCGCCAGCAGCGCCGCCGCGACGGCAACCGGGATGAATTTCTTGGAAATCGCCATCATGGCCCTCGTGTTCCCTCATATCCCCGCGCATCGCGGGCAGGCTTCAAGGTAGGATGGGATTTCGGCATTTGTAGGGCGTGAATAGCGCCAAGATGAAAGTTTCCGGGCGGGGTGGACACCCCGCCGGCCGGCACCTATTGTAGCCGCGAAATCCCCTATTCCCGTGCCGGACATGACCGAGCCAGCCGACCCCTATTCGCTGTTCACCGCCTGGATGGCCGAGGCCGAGAAGAGCGAGCCCAACGACCCCAACGCCATGGCGTTGGCCACCGCCGATGCCGAGGGCCGCCCCTCGGTGCGGATGGTGCTGCTGAAGGGCTGGGATGCCGACGGCTTCGTCTTCTACACCAACCTTGAAAGTCGCAAGGGCGGCGAACTCGCCGCCAACCCCAATGCCGCGCTCTGCCTGCACTGGAAAAGCCTGAAGCGCCAAGTCCGCGCCGAAGGCTTGGTCGAGCCGGTCACCGCCGACGAGGCCGACGCCTATTTCGCCTCGCGGGCCCGGACCAGTCAGATCGGCGCCTGGGCGTCGCGCCAGTCGCGACCGCTGGCCGGTCGCTTCGAACTGGAACGCCGGGTCGGCGAATTCACCCTTAAATTCGGCCTGGGCGCGGTGCCGCGCCCGGATTTCTGGTCCGGCTTCCGCATCCGCCCCCAGCGGATCGAATTCTGGCAGGACCGCCCCTTCCGCCTGCATGACCGCTTCGCCTTCCGTCCCGGGG
>Ga0265327_10000516_pt1 | contig 66660 bp, 61 predicted proteins | sample 41621metaG_FD_202089 | JGI IMG/M metagenome (GOLD analysis project Ga0265327, IMG submission 202089) | Rhizosphere microbial communities from Carex aquatilis grown in University of Washington, Seatle, WA, United States - 4-16-21 metaG | ecosystem: Host-associated > Plants > Roots > Rhizosphere...
TGTTGATACAATCGTCTGTTCATATGTAAAATCACCTTGGTTGATAATATCGACCAAGGTGATTTTACCAAATGCTTCGCTAGAAACGCACACCCCAGCTAAAGCTGGGGGTTTATGCTATTAATTAAAAACCCCAAGAATTTCTTGGGGTTGATCGGGTTTGAGCGTACCGATCGCCTTACGCTTTTTCCAGGAACTTTCTTAACGCTGGGAGGAAAGTTTCTTTGCCGTTGTTGCAGGACATTTTCCAGCAACCTGAATCGGCCATATAAAATGGGTCATAATCTGGATCCCAACCGTCCTCCTTTTCAAACCGGACCTTACTAGGGTCAATCCCATATTGTTCGAGAACTCGACCGATATTGTGTTGCCAGTCGAGAGGTAGGGCGCACGCTAAGCACCCCTTTGGTTCTGCACAAAATATTGAACGTTCAATTTTTGTCATTATTTCAATCACTTTTGTCGTGTCCATTGTCAGATCCTCATTCCCAGATTTTCACATACGCTTCCCGATAGGGTTGCTATTTATATGTGAAAGTATGTCAGAGAACTTACCTTTCTGATATAAGGATATCATGATTAATAGTTATTGTCAATCTATTTTGATGACAATAACTTGATATAATAGCTAATATAAATAAGGATAAATTATAGATATGTCAATAAATCTTGATGAAAAATTAGAAAATTCAATAATCGATTCCTTGTTTGAACTTGGTTTAAACAACAAAGAATCTAAAATCTATCTTGCCTTAATTAGACTTGGTCAGGTCGGAGCAACTAAAATTTGCTCAATGACTAATCTTCATAGACAATACGTCTATCAATTTCTTGATACACTAGAAAAAAAAGGCTTGGTACAGAATATTTTGGTTAAAGGCAGAAAAAAATTTACAGCCAAAAACCCAGATATATTATCAAAACTATTAGATGAAAAGAAAAATATTGCTACTAAGGTAATTAAAGAGATTAGCCTAATAGCAAAAGTACCAGTAGAACAAGTAGTTGAAGTTAACCAGGGTGAAGAATCATACATAATCAGTGCTTTTAACTTAATTAATAAAGCCAAAAATAACTCAGAAATATTTATTATCAGTGGTAATGGAGATAAATTTGTAAAAATTTTAGATACAAGACTAAATGAATATGAAAAACTTAGAATAGATAAAAAAATCTCTATTAGATATTTAGGTAGCGAAAAACAAAGAGGTACTTTGGAAAATAGCCAGAGGAAATTATTTTCATATAGACTTTTACCTGGATTTTTTACTGATATTACCCATACGGTTATTTTTGACGATTTTATTACCCTAGATACTTTTGGTATGCCAGCAACTCAAACTATTATTCGAAATCCGGCAGTATCTGAAGGACAAAAACAATTCTTTGAATCTTTATGGAATCTAGGGAAATAAAGTTCCTGCTATGAAGGTTCCAAAATTCAGAGCTGCAAAGGCTTTGAAGGAGGCTGTTAGATAAGAGAATATTGAATATAGAATATATTTGAAAGAAAAAACCGCCCTTCTGGGCGGTTTTTTGTTTTACCCAATAAAGTTCTTCCGTTAATATAAACTGGTTTATTAATTTGGTTTAGTCTGAACGAGAATTTTAAAAGGTTAGATACCTAAAAAATTCTATAGGGTGAATGAAAAATCGCACCACCCTCATGGATGGTGCGACAAAGGATTGCAAATCCGCATTCTAGGCGGCAGCTCTGTTGCAGAGCTCGTCCAGAATGGCCGGAAAAGCAATCATGGAAGGACTAACGTTGATGGACTCAAGAATCACGGAGCACAATGTCCGAAACTCTTCCTTTACGGTGGAGTCTTGCAAGCGCAAGGACTCTTTCGTGTGTTCGTCAGCACCGACTGCCAAAGTAGCAATGGTCAGAAGACGAATTCGTGCGGCAAGTGCCAGAGAGGTCAGGTTATCGATAGCGACTTTGCCAGTCGATGTCTTACCATAAACCTCAATGAGCTTGTCTACCCCCATTTTCTTGAGGAATTCCTTCTCTCCTGTGTCCATTTTCAGTCTCCTTTCAAGCTAGAGCCATTTTTCTCGCCATTGACGAAACAGAGAGAACCCAGTTCGTCTGACTTTTCCTATCTAACCCTATCACACTTCTCCATGAGTTGTCAATACCTAGCTTCACACAATACCTAGATAGTGCATTTGCACTTGAAATCCAAGAATCATGGGCAATTCTTCTAGCATGATCTGCTTGGTTTTCCGTTGCTTTATCAACTTCTTTATCTCTTCTTGCTAAACTGAGTCTGTCTATTGCTTGAAGATAGCCGAGCAGAGATTTTAAGAAATCATTAAAAAGCCCCTGAGCCATTTCATCTTTTTTAGATATTTCTCTGATGTCAAATAGTGAAGAAATATTTTTATTTGTTTCCTCTGAGTCAGGATCATAGCCTTCTATATTTTTAGTAGTCGAATTTTCTACATCACTATCTGGAAAATCATGCCCATTTTCATGACTACTAAGATGACTCCATGCCTCGTTTAAATTTATTGACATATTTTTATGTGCGGGCGGGGGTAATCGAAACCCCGACCACGGTTTGGAAAACCGTCGTTTTACCACTAAACTACACCCGCATTTTGATGAACTATATCCATTAATGATAAAATTCTTCTAAAAAAGAAACTTCCCAACTGGCTGTCCCCATTACACTTTACAGATAAATGAGCAGTACCATAAGGCAATTTGCCTAAATTTTTCTTTTTCTTATTAGTTCTTCTGTCAATTATAACTTTTGAAAAAGATTCTTTTGACAATCCAGTTTCCTTTGACCAAAAACTAATGGTTCTACCGATATCATTATCAGGATACAGATGGATTCTAATAGAAAAATTGTTATTTTGCAAATCAAAACATTTTTTAAACCAATAAATGATCGTTCTTACTATATTTGGATCAGAATTAACCACTCTTATAACGTGAGCCGTCTTTGCTCCCTCTCCAATATAAATACCTATTCCAAGCATAAATAAATCCCTTTTTGTAAATTTTCCAATATCTTTTACGGCCAATTCTTTAGCGTCTGATAGAGATTTTCTCTTTTTAGCTCTTTGTGCCTCATTTGCTAACAATCTTGCTCTTGTAATTTTTTTAAGTGTTTCTTGATTTCGTTTATAAGGAATGTCAGAAAGCCAAACACTCAGAGTACTTTTTGAAACTCAAATTTTTTTCTGAATGTAAGAGTAAGAATAACCAGACTTTCTTAATTTTATAGCTTCATTATGTAAACGTTGTTTTGCCATAACGAACTGTATTATACAGTACGTAGTATACTATAACAATGTTCAATAATACAAAATACTATTTCCCTATATAATTTTTTGAAATTTTCACAACCGCATCAAAATCATCATTCTTCTCTACTCTCTTTCTTCTTTCAAAACCGCACTTCACACATTTATGTGTCAAAACATATTCTCCTTTCTCAAATTCAACCTTTACCGGCTTCATCATGCCACAGCATTTACCTTGCCTATCCCCAGGATTTAAATCCACGTGCTTACTCCAAAGACATTTTGAACAATGATTGGTAAAACCACTTCCCTTCACAGAATTTCCACATTGTTCGCAGACAAAGTCTTCGACTCTCTTTTGAAATAATTTTGGTTGATTTACCATGTTTTTATTGTCTTTGATATCTATAAAACTTTTATTATTTTTGCTTTTCCTTCGGCCTTTTTGATAATAATTTCATCTTTCGGCATCAGTTTTATTTCTTCGCTATCATTATCTGCATAAGCCATAGCAGGTCCGCGCAAAATCCTCACCATAATCTCTGAATCCTCCTTAAGCACCATATGAATGGACTGTTCGGTACTGTTGTTAAATGCAACCCCAATTCCGACTTCAAAAAAACCATCTGTAATAGACTTATAGTATCCAGTTGAACCAAAAGGTGTTGAAATAACGACTCCATCTCCGATAATTTCTCCGCCGATTTGTTTACCATTTACAAATATTAAATATCTTATCGCTTGTCTTGGATCGCCATTGTGAACGATTATTTCATTCAAACCTACTATCTTTTTTCCTTTTGCAACGGCTTCTATTTTAAGATCTTCCTCAATACGATATTCGACGTTAGAAATCTTTTTTAAAAAATCTTTATAAGGAATATCATGTCCTTTTTTTGAAGTTCTACTTTTTTTCAAAATAAATTTTGGTATTCCAGGAAAATCTTTTTCACATTTCATAAAAGTCCCATCACCTCCATAACTTGCTACAATATCTGGGTTTTTATGAACAACTTCAAGACCAGCCTCTTTCGCCAAATCAGCTATCTCATCTTTGTTCTTGCCGTATATAAGGAATTTCATATTGAAGATTATAACAAATTTATCAGGCGACAGGAATTTATAATTCTATATAAATCTGATACCTATGGAAACAATATAAGATTTGAGTGGTGGAAGTCGTGATTATACTCTATAAAATTATCAAAAGTCTTCAAATCACTGGCACAAGCAAATACTTTTGCTTGCTCACTCCGACAAAAATGAAAAATCAGCTATATAGCTGATTTTTCATTTTTGTCGGAGTGCAGGGATTTGAACCCTGACTGCATGCTCCCAAAGCATGTATGCTACCGTTACACCACACTCCGATACGCGAAAATATAACACAAAAAAAATAAATAAGCGAGAGAAAAATTATCTCATTCGACGAAGTGACTCTTCCTTATCATCTTTATTTCCTCTTCATTTTCTTCTTCCTTTTTTTTCTTTCCTTCCTCCCCCATTTTTCTCAAATCACTTTCGGGTAATTTCATAAGCTCAACTGCTTTTTCATTCAAATATTCTTCGGTATTTAATTTTGGATTCTCCAATACTTCTTCAAGAAGTGCATGAAGAACAAAACCAATTTTTGGTCCAGGTTTTTCAGCAGAAATTTCCATGACTTTTTTACCATCAATATTAAGCATACCTACAGAAATAGGAGCTCTTGTTGCCTCATCTATCATCGCATGATATTTTCTTAGCCTATAAGGACTTTCTTTCGGTCTGCCCATTCCAATACGATCACAGATTCTTACGTTCATAAGATCCCAAATATCATCCTTTCCTACTTTTGCAACAATTCTTCTTACGGCAGACAAACTTATTTGTTCTGTGTCAGCAAAAAACATATGACATCTTACTAGCTTTGTAACTTTTTCAATAACTTTTTTGGGGTATCTCAAATCTTGCAAAATCTTTTCTGTCATTCTGGCGCCAACCACTTCATGCCCATAAAAAGTCGGTTTGTTTTCACCCTCTCTTTTTGCTTTCGGTTTTCCAATATCATGAAGAAGCGCTGCAAGTCTCACTTCCAAATCCCAATTTTTATCAGCTGCGTGTTGCAAAGCCCTAAGAGAATGTTCCCAGACATCATATTTATGAGCTCCTCCCTGTTCAACGCTTATCATTTTTTCAAGCTCAGGAATTATATATCTCAAAAGCCCATGTTTCTGACATGCTTTTATCCCTCTCATCGGTTCATCCGACATTATTATTTTTGAAAATTCATCGCGTATTCTTTCTTTCGCAATTTTTTCTAAAAGATTTCCTTGCTTCAAAAGAGCTTCTTCCGTATTTTTATCAATTTCAAAATCAATATTATTTGAAATTCTTATTGCACGCAAAATTCTAAGTCCATCTTCCCTAAATCTTTCATGCGGATCGCCAACAGTTTTTAAAATTTTATTTTTTAAATCTTGTTGTCCGTTATAAAAATCTTCAATTTGTCCTTTATAAAAATCTTCCCTGCTTCCCTCTTCGCCCAAAAGAAGTGCAATGGCATTTATTGTGAAATCCCTTCTATGCAAATCATCATCAAGCCTATCGCTAAAAGTAACACTATCTGGCCTTCTATTGTCAGAATACTCAGCCTCAAGCCTATACGGAGTAATTTCAATAACTTTCAATGTTTCATCAGAAACATTTTCATTTACGACGCCAACGGTACCATAAACATTTTCGTAAAATGTTTCAGGAAATATTTTAATGATATCTTCAGGTTTTGCATTTGTTGTAATATCCCAATCTTTTGGTTTTCTTCCAATCAGAATATCTCGCACACAGCCCCCAACAAGATATGCTTCAAATCCAGCATTTTTCAAAATATCTGATGCTTCTTTTATTTCTTTCGGTATTGGCCCAAATTCTTTTACAGATTTTTTCATTACTGCAATTTTATTACAATTTTTGATTTTTGGCTAATTTAGCGTATTATTGTCGTATTCTGCGCTCGTGGTGAAATGGATATCACATCGGTCTTCGAAACCGTTATTGTAGGTTCGATTCCTACCGAGCGCACACTGCAAATATATGAAAATCACTCTTTTGTTAAGGGGTGATTTTCTTTTGCAGTGTGCGAGCCGGAGCACGACAGTGCGAGGCGGGGTCGAACAAATTTTTAGCAAAAAATTATGTGTGACCACACTACACAGTCTATATTCCCTATTAATTTGTGCGGGCACCGGGAATCGAACCCGAATCTCATCCTTGGCAAGGACGTGTTCTACCACTAAACCATGCCCGCAAAATGTTTTACCAAAACATCTTAACATCTTTTATTTTTAAAATCTACTTTTTATGACAAAATATTATGTTTTTTAAAAAATAAAATTTAATATTAAAAATTTCAAATAAAATTACTAATATTTTCAAAGACACTCCCCTTTTATAAAAAGACATACAATGACACGGAAAAAATAACTATGAAATATTCAGTAAAAATGAATCTTATAAATAAACACTATTTGACCAAAACTGTGGATAACTATGTTTACATGTGAATTAAAGACAGTCTAATAGATTTCACGTGAAATAACCTATTTTACAGTCTTATATCAAATATATGGCTATAAATATAGTCATAATAGACAAAGACTGTCCTATTTTGTCCTATGTCTCATAAAAAGTGTGTACTAAGAAACACTTTTTGATGTTTCCCATGAAACTTGTTAATCAAGCATTCGGGATGATAAAATCATATAAAATATGTCGCAAAAGACTCAAAAACAACAAGTAGGTAAACTAGGGGAAGATCTGGCTTGTAGGTTTCTTGTGAAAAATGGTTATGAAATCCTAGAAAGAAATTACTTACAAAAGTGCGGTGAAATAGACATTATTACTAAAAAGGCTAATATTCTACACTTTGTAGAGGTTAAAAGTGTTTCGCGTGAAAACATTAACGATGTTTCAGACAGAGAATATAGACCCGAAGACAACCTGCATCCATGGAAATTAGAAAGATTATCAAAGACCATTCAGGTTTATCTTACCAGTAAAGAGATTTCCCTGGCCAGTCAGGCAAATGAAACAGAATGGCAATTTGATGTAATTACAGTCTATATTGATATAAAAAACAAGGTTTCACGTGTAAACTTTCTAAAAAACATAGTTTTATAGCCACTTTCTGTCATTCCCGCGTAGGCGGTAATCCATCTGTACAACATGGTTTCACATGAAATCATATCTATTTGGATAGGGAATGGCAGTAACAACACCCTGTACAACTTTTTAATAAATATGGCTAGTTTTATAGGTATTTTAAATGTTTCGGATTAAAAGCTGTCATACTGTAATACACCCGTATCACCTTTTTAGAAATAAAAAAACAGTTATTCAAATTTAATACATATTTTACAAGGTTTTCATATATTTTAACCTCAACTAGGTGAAAAAGGTGATAGGGTTGTTGGAAAAATACCAGTTTAAGCAAACATTTTGTTTAAACTGGTATTTTTCCAACAAAAAACCGCACCGGATTCAGAGCAGAATCTTGTGCGGGTCGAAAAGGTCCGTCTCGTGAAATGCCATCCCCTTAAAACAATACCGTTTTAAATACAAAAAATTTTGTGGATATGTGTAAGGGAAGGAAAGCAAATGATTTCTCACCAAACTGACTTTTCAATTTCGAAGTGCGATCAACACTTCATTAAAGAACATGATAATTAAATTATCGAGGAGACAAGAAACTTGAGTTGCATGTCTTATTTCTTATTTGATAATTCAATCGATCCTTAACTATTATATTCTTTATAAAAGACATGTAAAGGACATCAACTGTGGATAACTTAAAAAGAATGTCCTTTATAAAGGACATTCTTTTTAAGTCTATAAATAAGGATATAAATGGTTTTTCTTTTTTTCTATTTTATTTCAAGTAGCACAGGGCAATGATCTGAACCCATCATGTCATCTAAAATTTCTGCTTTTTTTATTTTATTTTTTAAATCTGGAGAAACAAAAAAATAATCTAAACGCCATCCAACGTTTCTATCACGTGCAAAAGTTTTCATATCCCACCAAGAATATTTTATTGTTTCTGGATGAAGAGTTCTAAAAGAATCTATCCAGCCCATTGAAATGATTTTATCCACCCAGTCTCTTTCAATTCTCATGAAACCACTATGATTTTCATTTTCTTTTGGTCGAGCGATATCGATTTCATTATGTGCAGTGTTTACATCACCACAAAAGATAACAGTTTTATCTTGTTTTCTTAGTTTTTCAATGAATTTCAAGAATTCATCATAATATTCAAGCTTATATTCAAGTCTATCTGGGCCACCGCCACCATTTGGAAAATAACAAGTAATTATGACCGTATTTTCCAGATAAATAGCTAAAAATCTGCCTTCTTGGTCTAGTTTTTCAACCCCCATTCCGTATTCTATCTTTGATATTTGATCTTTTAGATTTGATTTTATATAGATTGCCACGCCGGAATAGCCAGCTTTAACTTTTGAATGGTCAAAATATGCATGATATCCGGCGGGAGAGACAACTTCTTCAGGAAGCTGGTCAGGATGAGCTTTTGTTTCCTGCAAACAAAAGATATCTGGATCAACTTCAAAAATAGAATTAAAAGCTCCTTTTTTATAGAAGGCGCGAAGTCCATTCACATTCCAAGACAATAATTTCATGTGTAAATGATAACATGAAATTGTTATCAATAAAAAATACTTATACTTCTCAAATTATCCTTTACTATGAAACTTCTTATGAACATCTCGAAGATGTTTATCTGTAACGTGAGTATAAATCTGAGTTGTAGCGATATTTGCATGACCAAGCATCATTTGAACAGAACGAATATCTGCGCCATTCGAAAGAAGATCTGTTGCAAAGCAGTGACGAATAACGTGCGGGGTAACTTTTTTTGTAATTCCAGCAATAGTTGCATACTTTTTTACAATTCTTTCTATTGTGCGATGATCGAGACCTTTTAATATTTCTTTACTTAAAGCTCCACCTTTATTATTTTTCTTAGTAGCCTTTTTCTCATTAAAAACAGGAACAAACAAAGCGTCAGACATATCTTTTCTTAAAGCTAAATATTCTTTCACGGCTTTTTTGGCTTCATCTGAAAGAAAAACCACACGAACTTTATTTCCTTTTCCACGAATAGAAAATTCATCCATATTTAAATCTAAATCATTTCCCAATGAACAAAGTTCAGCAACACGAAGACCTGTAGAAAAAAGTAATTCCAAAATAGCTTTATCTCGAGCCTTTCTTTCAGGATTTTCTTCTTTATTTGGAGCATCCATAAGACGTTTAAGTTCATTTGGAGAAATAACATCAACGGAACGTTCGCCGACTTTTGCAAGTTCAATATTGTCTGCTGGAAGGGAAGTAATACCACGTCGCATGAGGAATTTTAGAAAAGTTCGCAAAGCAATCAAATAATAGTTTTGAGTTTTTTTACTCATACTTCCACCAGCGGAAACTTTTTCACCAAATAAATGATACGCCTTTGCTCCAGGACGACGATTGAGCCAAATACGGAATTCACGCACTTTTTCATTGGTAATATCTTTTGGATCAGTTATTTTTGTTTGTTCGAAAAATACTGTTAAATAATGGTCATAATTCCCAATAGTTTTAATAGCTCGTCCTTTTTCTATTTCTATATACTCGAGAAATTGAGTTTTTAGTTCTTTGATATTCATTTCATTGTTATTTTATCACATAAAAGTGTGTCGGAAAATAATTTTAGGCCTTAAACAGTGACGTATTGCATATTTTGTATTCTTGTGCTACACTCTGGGTCATGTTAACTAAAACAAAAAAGCAGAAAATTATGAAAGAAGTAGCACTTCATGATACCGATACAGGTTCACCAGAAGTTCAGGTTGCTATGCTTTCTAAGAAAATTGAAGAATTAACTAAGCATTTAAAGAAAAATGCTAAAGATAATCACTCAAGAAGAGGTCTTCTCGGAATGGTTGCTGACAGAAGAAATCACCTTAAATACTTGCAGAAAAATGCACCAAAGAGATACGACGCTATAATGAAGAAAATCGGTTTATAATCAAAAAATTGAATTCATGAAAAAATCCGCTCTCAAGAGCGGATTTTTTCATGAGTTTGATTATAGTGATATAATTAACTCAGGTCGAAATTTAATAAAAAAATAATTTTTTAAAATATGTCAGTAATAAAACATAAAAGTCAGAGAGTTGGAATTTTTATAGATACGCAAAATCTTTATCATTCAGCGAAAAATTTATATGGAGCAAAAGTAAACTTTGGACAAGTTGTCAAAGATGCTTTAGACGGAAGAGTTCTAATAAGAGCGACAGCTTACGTTATAACCACAGAGTCTGGAGATGAAAAAAATTTTTTTGAAGCTTTAACAAAAGTTGGAATAACTACCAAGACTAAAAACTTGCAAATTTTCCCTGGTGGCTCAAAAAAAGCCGACTGGGATGTCGGTATGGCAATAGATGCTATATCGCTTGCCGGAAAACTCGATGCAGTTGTCCTTGTAACAGGGGATGGAGACTTTATTCCGCTCGTCGAATACTTAAAAATAAATCATGGTTGCCAAGTGGAATGCGTTTCATTTGGAAAATCAACATCATCAAAGCTTATAGAAGCAGTCGATGGATTTATGGACTTGGATCAAAATCCAAGAAAGTACTTACTCGGAAATACGGGAGGAAGCAAGCAGAGAATGTAAAACAAGAGAATAATAAAAAAAGAAATCCCCGCGGTGCCAAATGGCTCCGCGGGGATTTTGTTTGTTGAAAGGACTAGCTTGGAAGCAAACGCCCTTTGTGATGTTCGTTCCAACCAGCGAAGGTATCTGGCATCCGAACACGAATCATGCCTTTGAAGGCTTCCTTCCGAATAGCGGAACCATCATTGAGCTTACCACCAGTCTGATGGTGAAAAGTCTCAAACTTCAAATTCATCTCATCAAGAAGCGAAAAGAGACCCTCGTCCCTGCTGATTTTGCGAGCTTCGCCGATTTTACGAACCTCGATGATCATGTCCATGACCACGCGACCGAGTGCCTCGACAGTGCAACCTTCCGTCTTGAACCTCTGTGCATAATCCGAAGCTTTCATCAAAAACCTCCTTTGTTATCTGCTTTGTATGCTACATATATTTATATTAAAAGTCAAGAGTTATAGAAATACTTTTTTGTGTTATTCTAAAATCGTCTAGATTTATTAATTTAATATTGATCTGGTCTCTGGATATGCAGGTTTTAAAGGGTTTAACCTTTTAATCTGAAATCTTTAGATCAGATCTCAAATGAGATGAATAAAAAAGAATTCTCTATGGAACTTGGTGGAAAGAAACTTTCTGCGGAGTTCAACGACCTTGTCGAAAATGCACATGGATCGGTAATTTTGCGCTATGGTGCCACAACAATTTTGGCAACCGCAGTCATGTCGAGTTATAAAAAAGATGGTGCGGATTTTTTCCCACTCACTGTTGATTACGAGGAAAAGTTTTATGCAACAGGACAAATTCTTGGTTCAAGATATACAAGAAGAGAAGGAAAGCCATCTGATGAAGCAATTCTTTCAGGAAGAGTTGTAGACAGAACAATCAGACCACTTTTTGATCAGTGGATTAGAAATGAAATTCAAGTTGTTATTACTGTCCTTTCTTTGGATCAAGATGATCCAGATGTACTTGGAGTTATTGCAGCATCTCTTGCAGTTGGAGTTTCAAAGATTCCTTTTAACGGGCCAGCAAGTGCTGTTAGAGTTGGGAAACACAGAAATGACGGTTTCCAAATCAACCCTACATTTACCGAAAGAGAAAATGAAAGCTATGAAGCTGACCTAGTTGCTTGTGGAAAAGATGGAAATATAAATATGATCGAACTCGGTGGAGATGAAGTTCAAGAAACAATGGTTATTGATGCTCTCAAACTCGCATCAGCCGAAATAGAAAAAATAAATACATGGCAAAAGGAAGTCATCGCACAAATCGGTGTAAAAAAAGTTTCAATACCTGCACCGGTCATGCCTGCATCAGTTACAAAACTTTTTGCTGACAAAATTGAACCAAAACTAGAAAGTTTCGTCATGAGTGGAATTCCTGGAGGTTCAAAAATTGGTGAAATTATGAATGAATGGCTTGATCTTGCAAAAGTAACTCTTTCTGAAGAGGAAGCTTCATTTGCAGAACATCTTTTTGAAGAAAAAGTTGATGCAATGATTCATGAACAAGTTTTGAAACATGATAAAAGAGCCGACGGAAGAGGAATAGATGAACTCAGACCTTTGTTTGCACAAGCTGGTGGAATTTCTCCAATACTTCACGGTTCTGGAATTTTCTACAGAGGAGGAACACACATTCTTTCAGTTCTTACACTTGGTGGACCAAAAGATGCACAGACAATAGAAGGAATGGAAGAAACAGATGAAGCGAAGAGATTTATGCACCATTACAACTTTCCACCATTTTCAACTGGTGAAACAGGTAGAATGGGAGGAACAAATAGAAGAATGATCGGTCACGGAGCGCTTGCAGAAAAAGCTCTTCTTCCAATGATCCCAAAAAACGATGTTTTTCCTTATACAATCAGAATAGTTTCAGAAGCACTTTCTTCAAACGGTTCAACTTCAATGGGATCTGTTTGTGGATCAACTCTTGCACTTATGGATGGAGGAGTACCAATTAAAAAACCAGTTGCAGGTATCGCTTCAGGACTTATGATGGATGACAAAGGTAATTTCAAAATTCTTACAGATATTCAAGGACCGGAAGATCACTATGGTGATATGGACTTCAAAGTTGCTGGTACAAAAGATGGTATCACAGCAATTCAAATGGATGTAAAAGTTTCAGGAGTTCCAATTCCAGCACTTGCAGTTGCATTTGAAAAAGCAAAGTTAGCGAGATTACAAATTCTTGATGTTATTTTGAAAGCAATTCCAGAAACAAGAAAAGAGATTTCAGTAAATGCTCCAAAGATTTTGATTATTAAAATTGACCCAGAGCAAATCGGTGGAGTTATCGGATCAGGTGGAAAGACAATCAAAGACATCAAACAAAGAACTGATGCTGATATTGATATTGAAGATGATGGTTCTGTTTATATTACTGGTAAAAATGGTGCGGCAGAAAAAGCAAAAATGATAATCGAAAGTATGACTCATATTTACAAAGCAGGGGAAAAATTTGAGGGAACAGTTGTAAGAGTTGAACCTTTCGGTGCATTCGTAAATATCGGATATGACACAGACGGACTTGTTCACGTTTCAGAAATCGCAAATTTCAGAGTTGATAATGTTAGTGATTATCTAAAAATAGGGGACAAAGTACCGGTTGTTGTAAAAGAAATTGATGAGAGAGATAGAATTGCACTTTCTATAAAATCAGCTTCACCAGATTTTATAAAAAGAAAAGCACCACCTGCTCCGCCAACCCCTCCAGTAAATCCAGTAGCTAGTCCGAAAATATAAGATAGGTTAGGAAAATAAAAATCGGCGTTTTTGCTCCACAGAAAATTTTCTGGGACAAAAACGCCGATTTTTTGTATAATTAACCCGTTAAAGTTTTTGCTGACGTTTTGAAAATAAAAATATAGTGTACAGTATATTATTCTATATGTTTTGCAAATAAAAAGTTTTCTAAATTTTTTAAACAAAAACATTTTCATCAGCAAAATTTTTCTCGGGTAAATAATTTCTTATGGACGAAGAAAATAAAATTTTTACAAACGGAAACAGTAGCGAAGTGCAACGAGCTGTGCGCGATGAAGTTTTGGGTTATATGAGTCCTAAAATAGGTGGTGGTGTAAATCAAATTAACAATGCAAATACTATCAATAATACAAATCCGGTCTCAATACCGAATCAATTTGAATCAAGAAGACCGATAATAAGAACATACAAAAGCGACGTCGAAGAGACCGTTCAGGCAAACCATATTTCATCTATAAATATTGCCATTGCGGAGAACAAGAAGATGATGGAAGCAACTCAAGGGAAAAACGATGAGGAAGCAAAAAAATCAAAATTAAGCAAAAATCTCATAATTTTTAGCATAATCCTCGTAGTTGGTGGGGCACTCGCCTTGGGAATTCCGTACTTTTTAGTACAAAAACAAAATCAGACACCGGTGGTAACAGAAACAGTTGCTTCAAAGTCTCTCTTCACCGCAGATGTTGAAGAAAAAATAAATATACAAGATTTAAATTTAAATAGAGTCGCGACAACATTAAATGAAAGAGTAAACCAATCTGCAATTTCACTTGGCCAAATAAAAAATATTTATTTGACTTCTGGACAAGGAACATTAGAAAAATTGATCACTGCAAAAGATTTTCTAAATCTAATAAAGGCAAACGTCCCAAATGAAATAGAACTTACATTGAAGGACAATTATATGTTTGGAATGCACAACTATAATGGCAATCAAGAATTTTTGGTTCTAAAGGTTGGTGACTATGACACGACCTTCTCAGGAATGTTGTCTTGGGAAAACTATCTTTGGAACGACTTTACAGATCTTTTTAATCTACAAAATAACGCACAAGCAACGACAACTACACAATTTGGAATAACAATAAAAAAATTCCAAGACGCCGTATTTTCTAACAAAGACTGTCGCGTAGTAAAAGATTCCAATGGAAATATTGTCTTCCTTTACTCAATAATCGATCCAAATACTGTTGTCATTACAACAAGTGTAGATACATTGAAAGAAATTATTAGCAGAGTAAATAAAGCAAGGGTTGTAACACAGTGATTTATATTCTAATTGCCGACTTATAATTTTTTAGTTATAATTGAGTTATGATAGATACAAATAAATACAAAGCGAAGTTGGAAGCGGAATTAAAAATAGTTGAAAATGAACTTAGTGAAGTTGCTGTTAAATCACCAAAAGATCCAAACGGTTGGGTTCCAGCAATAACTAAAGAAACTGAAATAGGCTTAGATAAAGCTGATGAAAATGATGTCGCGAGTGAAATAGAAAGTTTTGAAGATAATACAGCGATTGTTTCAAAACTTGAAACTCAATACAATGACATTAAAATGGCCCTAGATAAGATTAAAAATGGAGCATACGGAAAGTGCGAGGTTGGCGGGGAAGATATTCCAGAAGCAAGACTTGAAGCAAATCCAAGCGCAAGAACATGCGTTGCTCACGCACGCTAGTCGAAAGTAAAAAGTTCATAAAGTTTTTAAAGAAAAACACCGCAAGGTGTTTTTTGTTTTGTGCTATAATTTTCTCCAGTTGTTTTTTATCAAATTTTAATTTTAATAATTAACGTGAGTTTTGCAAAAACTTTTAGTGCACAAACTGTCGGTCTTGGAGCTCGAATAATCGACATCGAAGTTGATCTCTCAAAAGGTTTAAACGCTTTCACGATAGTTGGTCTACCCGACAAGGCAGTTGAAGAAGCAAAAGATAGAGTTTCTGCCTCAATTAAAAATTCTGGATATGATTCTCCAAAAAGTAAAAATCAAAAAGTTGTCGTCTCTCTTGCACCAGCGGATATAAAAAAGGAGGGGCCAGCTTTTGATGTGGCAATTTCTCTCGCATATCTTATCGCAAGTGATGATATAAAATTTGATCCAAAGAAAAAGCTTTTTCTTGGTGAACTTTCACTTGATGGAAATTTGAGAAAAATAAATGGCGTTTTGCCAATAATTGCCGAAGCAAAATCTCGCGGTTTTGAAGAAGTATTTTTACCAAAGGATAATGCCATAGAAGCAGCGCTCGTTTCTGATATAAATATTTATGGTGCAGAAAATTTGAAAGAAATAATTGGTCATCTTAATGAAAAGATACAGAAAGATAATAAAGGAAAAGTATTAGAAACAAAAAAAATACCGGCCCAGCTTCAAACAGAAATAATTTTTGAAAATGAAGAATTGCTCATTGATATGAGTGAAATAAAAGGTCAGGAAACAGCAAAAAGAGGTTTGGAAATCGCCGCGGCTGGCGGGCACAATATTGCGATGTATGGACCTCCTGGTACAGGAAAAACAATGTTAGCAAAAGCATTCAGCTATATTTTACCTCCGCTTTCCTTTGATGAAATTTTAGAAATTACTTCAATTCACTCCGTTGCCGGAATATTAAAAAATAATACAGTTACAAAACCTCCCGTTCGGTCTCCACACCACACAGCTTCTTATGTCTCAATTGTCGGCGGAGGAGCAACACCAAAGCCAGGAGAAGTTACCCTCGCACACGGTGGTGTTTTATTCCTCGACGAATTTCCAGAATTCGATAGAAAAGTTATTGAAACACTTCGTGAACCTCTTGAGGAAGGAGAAATAAGCATTTCTCGCGCAAAAGGAACATACACTTTTCCAGCTAATTTTATTTTAATTGCTGCGATGAATCCTTGTCCTTGTGGAAATTTTGGATCAAAAACAAAAGAATGCATTTGCAAGCCGACCGATTTGCTCAGATATCAGAGAAAAATCTCCGGACCAATAATAGATAGGATAGATATGTGGGTTGAAGTTTCTCAAATTAATTATGAAAAACTTGGAGAAAAAGAAACCGACAAAAAAGAAACTCCGGAAATGAAAATAAGGATTGTAAAAGCCAGAAAAATTCAAAAGGAAAGATTTGAAAAAGCCAAGAGAAAAATAAAGACGAACAGCGAAATGGAAGCAAAAGATATTGGAAAAATTGCTGAACTTGATAATAAAGCAAAAGAAATATTAAATACTTCAGCCAAAAAATTGGATTTGTCTGCTCGCGCATATCACAGAGTTATAAAATTGGCCCGCACTATTGCAGACTTAGATGACAGTAAAGCTATAAATTCCACACACATCTTGGAAGCTTTGCAATATAGACCGAAAAGAAATAACTAGATTTCAGAATAGGAATTGGGTGGAATTTTTGCACTGCAAAAATTCCACCTTTTACTATTATTAATAGAATGCTATCATATTATAAGTTTTAATCACTTAATTATAAAAAAATGAAAAACAGATTTCTATTGATTTCAATTTTTGCTCTATTCTTTTTAACAAATATTGCAAAAGCAGAAGTTTATGCTGTAGGCTCACAAACAGCGAGTCAGGGAGATTACTATTTTACAGAAAATATGTCTGTCGGCACGACAAGTCCTGCCGTTTTGCAATTACAAAAGAGACTAAACTCCGATCCAGATACAAGAGTTGCAGTATCTGGTAATGGATCCATTTGTAATGAAACAAACTATTTTGGGTCAGCTACCAGAAATGCAGTTATAAAATTCCAAAAAAAATATGATATTACCCCGGCAGTCGGATTTTTAGGAGTTATAACTAGAAATGTTCTAAATATACTTACAGAAAATAAAAATTCTGATGTTTTTAGCGTCCAATTATCAAGCTCTACAAAATCTATCAATGTATTAATACCTGGAACAGCAAGCTCAACAAATGGTTCGATGGAACAATGTGTGCAAGTTGCAAACAATACAAGTTCTCAGACTACAATTAGTACAACTCCGGCTCCACAACAAGTAAGCACAACAAGTCTAGCTTATGTACAATCATTGTTACTATTAAATCCAAATGAAAATCAAATTCAGACTTCGACAAACACACCAACATATAATTTTAATGTTGGTACCTTAAACAATTATAAACAACCTTCAATACCAGTGGCTCCAATTACCACAACCAGCACAAGTACTGTAGAACTTGGAGTAACAGACTTGGACCAAGGTCAGGTTCTTGATAAAGATTTGAATTGTGTTAATCCACTTAGAAATTATTCCATTCCTGTATTTTCTATCACAAAGAAAAAAATAGAAAAATTTGTCTGGGTTATGGGAAGATCACAATTAGTTGATAATACTGGTGGGGCACTTGTAGGTAATCTAACGGGGGGTGGAAGTGGAAAAAATGCAACATATAAACCAATGTATTCTATACCAGAAACTGGAATGATGCTCGTCTTCGTCTTAGGCAATGACACCCTATGTTCTCAATATGGTAGAGGAAAAGAGGTTATAAGAGCATACTTAACAGCTCAAGGAACAGACTGGGTTAAGAAACAAGAATCAAGTTCTGGTAACGGAAGCTTATAAAATATATCTATCTCCAGTCAAATAAATAAAAGGAGGATTTTGCTTCGCAAAATCCTCCTTTTATTTATAATAATTTTTTAATATTCCGATTTATCCGCCATGAAATTGTAAGCTCCACGAACTTCAAAGTGTAAGTGCGGTCCAGTAGATTCTCCAGTGGTTCCTGACAAACCAATAACTTGTCCTTGGACAACTGTATCACCATCTGAAACATAAGTTTTACTCAAGTGACCATACAATGTCTGAGTTCCATTATAATGTGACAAGACGATATAATTTCCATAACCACCATTCCAGCCAGAAGATCTGCTTATAACAACCTGTCCTGAAGCAGCTGCAAGTATTGGAGTCCCAATCGGTGTGGCAATATCAATAGCATTATATCCATGTAAACCTTGTGTTTCTACGCCACCCACCAAAGGTTTTATATAGTAACCAACATAATTTGGTCCGCTTCCTCCCCTGTAAGGATTGTTATGAATGGCAATTCCTTTAACTATTTTTGTAGTTTGTTGACCACTAGATACCATAGAAGATCCCTCTCCATCAGGAATAATTATTTGATCTCCAACGGCAAGAACAGAATCTGAAGTCAAATCATTGAATTGAGTTATTTCTCCGGCATCAGCTTTATATTTTTTAGCAATAGACTTTATTGTATCTCCCTTAGCAACGGTATGAATTGTTCCTGAAATAGGCAATATGACAAGCACTTGGCCTTCTTTAAGAGTTTTTGCGGAAACATCATTTGCCCAAACAATCGTATTTACAGAAACACCAAACATTTTTGCGATAGAAGATAGAGAATCACCTTTACGAACCATATATCTGCTTATCTGGCCAGTAGTTGCAGAGTCATTTATGTCGGCAAGAGTTCCTGATGGTCCATTTTCTGACAGCAAAGAATCACTGTTAACAATAGAAATATCTCCACCCCCAGTTGCTCCTTCTGGGTTATAAGTAACGTCACTTTCAAGAAGTGGAATATTCTGAGAATTTTTATCAGCAGAAACACTTGCTACAGAGGCGACTAACGACTGACTACCAGAAAACCAATCCGTTATAAAAGAAAAAACCCCTGCGCTTGCTTGGGTTGGTATCATAGAAAACAATGGAGAAATAAGAACAATAGAAACAAACCATCTTGATATAATGGCTAAAAATATAGACTTTATGGACTGACCAGCAGATTTTTGGTTATCTTTTTGGTCAAAATTATAAGTTTTTTTCAAAATAAGCCGATTTTTATTAATGTATTGCAGTCATTTCGGGACAAAATGGCTCTAATTAGCCACCTTTTTACAAGATATTTCTACCTCCATCTGGATAAATCCAATCATACTACCTAGAAAAATACAGTCAACCGAGTTATCAACAGAGTTATAAACCTGCCATGTTATATTAGTGTTCGAATGAAACATTTAGAAGGATTAAATGACAAACAAAAAGAGGCCGTTTTACAAAAAGATGGGCCTATTTTGATAATTGCCGGAGCTGGCGCAGGTAAAACTAAAACTATTGCCCATAGAATTCTCCATCTTATCAAGGAAGGTGTTTCACCAGAGAATATTTTGGCTATAACTTTTACAAACAAAGCATCAAAAGAGATGCGTGAGAGGGTTGAAAAGATTATCTCCGAGGATAAGACACTGAACCTCCCTGTGTACATGACTAGCAAACCTTTTGTTAGTACGTTTCACTCACTCGGTGTTTTTATTATAAAAGAAAACAGCCGACTGATTGGGCTTACAAGAAATTTCTCTATAATGGACAGAAGTGATTCTTCAAAACTAGTAAAAGAATGTTTAAAAGACCTAGATATCGATCCGAAACAATTTGAACCAAATAAAATCTTAAATATTATTTCTAGAGAAAAAGGCGACCTAAAAAGTCCAACTGATTATTCCGATGGATCAGAAAAAAATGGATATTCACTTCAAGCCGTCACTGCAAAAGTCTGGCCACTCTATGAACAAAAACTTGCGAAAGAAAAAGCACTAGACTTTGATGATTTACTTTTAAAAAGTTATAACATTTTGAAGAATAACAAAGATGTTTTGGAACATTATCAAAACCTCTGGAAATATATTCATATAGATGAATATCAGGACACAAACAAAGTTCAATACATGACAGCAAAACTCCTTGCACAAAAAAATAGAAATATTTGTGTAGTGGGGGACATAGATCAAAGCATTTATAGCTGGAGAGGCGCAGATATACAAAATATTTTGAGTTTTGAAGAAGATTATCCTGAAGCAAAAGTTATTTTACTTGAACAAAATTACCGCTCAACCCAAACTATTCTTTCTGTTGCAAATGAAGTTATAAAAAAGAATAAAATGAGAAGAGAAAAAAATCTCTTTACAAATAATCCAGAAGGAGAAAAAGTTTCTTTTTATAAAGGATTGAATGAAACGGAAGAAGCTAGATTTATAGGGAAAAAAGCACAGGAACTAATAGGAAAGGGTGCTGATCCAAGAGAAATTGCAGTCTTATATAGAGCCAATTTTCAATCAAGAGTTCTTGAGGAAGCTTTTCTTTCAGAGACAATTCCTTATCAAGTTTTGGGAACAAAATTCTTTGATAGAAAAGAAGTCAAAGATGTCATTTCTTTTTTGCGTGCCTCGGTAAATCCTGAAAGTTTGAGCGATATTAAAAGAATAATAAATGTTCCAGTAAGAGGAATTGGAAAAGTTACCGTACTCAAAATTTTTGAAGGAAAAAGAAATGAACTTCCAGCTGGAGTAAAAGAAAAAGTAAATGGTTTTTTTAATTTACTTGCGAGAATTAAAAAAGAAGCGGAAGAAAATAAACCATCAGAAGTTATTAAATTTATAATTAAAGAAAGTGGAATAGAACTTGAACTACAAAAAGGGAATGATGAAGACAAAGAAAGACTCGAAAATATGCGTGAACTTGCAACGCTTGCAGTAAAATATGATCACTTGCCAAGACCTGAGGGCATAGAAAAGCTTTTAGAGGAATATGCTTTAGCATCAGATCAAGATACACTTGAAAAGAATAAAAATGCAGTAAAGCTCATGACAATTCATGCTTCAAAAGGTTTAGAGTTTGATTATGTTTTTATTACGGGACTCGAAGAAGATTTATTTCCACACCAGCCAGTTGGTAAAGAAGAAAAAACTCCAGAAGAAATGGAAGAGGAGAGAAGACTTTTCTATGTAGCGCTCACCCGCGCAAGAAAAAAACTATTTTTAACATACACCGAAATGCGAACGATTTTTGGATCTCAACAGATGAATCTTCCATCACAATTTCTCGGAGACATTGATAATGATTATTTGGAGGAAGAAAAATTTGAATATAGGGAAAAAATTGTATATCTTGAGTGGTAAAGGCTCGCTCGCCGAGCATTTTAAATACACAAAAATTCTTTGCTAAGAATTTTCTCTGTCCGTCGCTGTCGCTTCTACCAAGGTATTTAAAATGCTCAGCTTCACTCGCTAGTCTGCAGAAGAGAAAAACGCTGGGTTTTTAAAATGAGAAATCTCGCTTAAGTGGCAGAATTGTATCTAAAGCCGTGTACAAAAAAATAATACTAAATAATCAAGCTATTTCCTCTTTTGGGGAACAATATCTAATAAAACACCATTTTACTAGGCTAAAATTATCCACACATTGACACTTGACAAGTAATATAGTTTAATCTAACATATATACAGAGTAGTTCTTTAATAAATCAACTTATCTATTTTTTGCTATAGCAGAAAACCTTTTAATTAAAAAGAAGCTTTTCTGCTGTAGCAAAGGAAAGTTTCCTTCTCGCTTTGCAGCAAAGTAATGAGTTTCTAGTTTCACTCAAACACGAGGAAAAAGATGAAAAAGGCAGTGGTAAGGATCATGCTTGGTTTGTGTCTTCTGGTGTTTGTGATGGCAAGTAGCGGTTGCGTTACACAACGCCACATCAGCATCAGTCATGTGCCTGATCAGGCAATCGCACAAATCGTCAAGGGTCAGACCACGAAGGTCACGATCCTTGAGCAGATGAACGAGCCCGATCAGAGAATTCCTTTGGATAACAAGAGGGAGGAATTCTGCTACATTGACGAAGATTTTGAAACACGGGCTACCAGGTTTAACCGCGCTGAAATCGACAGGAAGCGTACAGAACTGTGGATCATCTTCGACGAAAACGATAAGGTAGCTGACTTCGGTCGGCGTCCAACGTTGAAGGAAAAGCACTACACCCTCAGTTCGACAAGATGATGAGTTGAGAGCACCAAACCTATCTGCATAACTCCCAAAAGGAGAGTGCGGATAGGTTTTTTTATCCAAATAAAAAAAATTTTTGATTAGGGCAGACAAAAAATGCTTTTAATAGTATATTACAGATTATAAATGGAAATTAAAATACAAAAAATTCTATATATTTTCTGTTCGTTTATTGCTGGATTTTCTGTAATGGTTGTAGAGCTTATTTCTTCTAGAATCGTTGCTCCAATGATCGGTAGTTCTGTTTTTACATGGACGTCAGTAATAGGAATAACACTTCTGGGATTATCATTAGGAAGTTTCATTGGAGGAAAAATTGCAGATAAAGCAGAAAAAATGAAACCGTTGCCATTAGCATTTTTAGTTTCCTCCATTCTCGTTTTTATTATTACCATTTTGATGAAAAAGGTTAATCTTATAATCAATTCATCAAATTCAATATTGATTTTAAACCTGCTTATATCATCATATTTATTTTTACTTCCAGCAATATCTATAGGAACAATTCAACCAATAATATTAAAAAAATATGCCGATGATTTTTCTAAAATAGGAAGCAAATACGGCACTCTTTCGGCTATCTGGTCTCTCGGCAGTATTTTGGGGGTATTTTTAACTGGTTTTATTTTTATTTCAACAATCGGTAGTATGGAAACGATATGGTTTATTTCATCAATCCTTTTTATAACAGGACTTGCTCTTACTATTAGAGAAAATAAAAAAAATCTTCTTATTTTCCTTGTCGCTTTATTTTTTTTGCTTGCATATTTTTTATATGCTAAAGCTTCTACAAATGTGGGAACGAATGTCATTTTTCAAAAAGAAACAAACTACTATGATGCAAGGGTAGTTGATTCATATATCCCCGGTTTTGGAAACTCCAGAATACTTTTTTTAGATTTTGATTCGCATAGTATTCAAGCAACTGAAACAAATGAATTTTTTTATACTGAAATGTATCCAGTTTTTTCATATATGAAAGAAAATATAAAAGATATTTTGGTTGTGGGTGCCGGTGCATACACCATGCCGGAACATTTTAAAGATTACTATAAAAATAGCACCGTTTCAGTCATTGACATAGATCCAGAAATAGAAAAAATTGGCAAAAAATATTTTGGACTGGATAAATATGATATTAAAACAACAACCGGCGACGCAAGGTTAATCCTAAAAAATGATGAAAAAAAGTATGATTTAATTTTTGGAGATGCATATAATTCTTTTGTGTCTGTACCTTGGTATTTGCTCACTGAAGAATATAATAAGATTATTAAAGACAGGCTTAATGATAACGGAATATATGCTGTAAATTTTATCGGATCAATGACAGGACCAAATTCTAATTTTACAAAAAGCGTTTTAGATACTTTTAAAATTTCTTTTCCAAATTTTTATATTTTTTCTTTCGGTGCCGATACAAGTTCCGTGCAAAATGTTGTGTTAGTTGGAATAAAAGGTAATTTGCCCATAAACGAAGAAGGTTTACACCAAAAAATATCAAAAGGGAAAAATTCTTTTTTGGCAGATAAAATTACAGATGAGGTTCTCTTGGCAAATTCGAGTTCAACAATTTTAACAGATGATTTTTCTCCCGTTGAAAAATTAATGACACCGATAATGAAAGAATACTTTCCTGAACACTTAATATTTAATAAAAATTATGGAAATTAAAGCAAAAAAATCGCTGGGACAAAATTTTTTAAAATCTAAAAAGGCTTTAGAAGAAATGATAAGAGCAGGAGAAATAACTTCTTCTGATGTTGTTCTTGAAGTTGGCCCTGGGGAAGGTGCTTTAACTGAAAAATTGTTACAAACTGGGTCAAAAGTAATAGCTATAGAAAAAGATGACCGTTTAATAGAACCATTGAATGAAAAATTCGCAAAAGAAGAAAAAAATGGTCAGTTTACTCTTATTCATGGCGATATTTTAGAGATTGATCTTAATTCTCTTCATCTAACTACTAACAACTACAAGCTAATAGCTAACATACCATACTATATTACCGGCCTTATCTTCAGAAAATTCTTAGAAGGAAATATTCAACCATCAAAGATAGTCATTATGGTACAAAAAGAAATCGCCGACAGAATAATCGCCAGAGATGAAAAGGAGAGTTTGCTTTCATTAAGTGTAAAAGCATATGGTAAACCAAAGAAAATTATGAAGGTGGATAAGGAAAATTTCAGTCCGAAGCCGAAAGTTGATTCAGCTATCCTCCTAGTAGACGATATCTCTAAAGATTTTTTTAAGGAAATAACGGAAAAAGACTTTTTCGAAGTCATAAAAGCCGGATTTGCACACAAAAGAAAGGTTTTAATAGCTAATTTGAAGGATACTTTTGAGAAAAGGGGAGAAAATAGCGAAAAAAATTTGCTGCAAATTTTTTTCGCTCTCAATATCCCAGAAAAGTCCCGTTCTGAAGATTTAAAATTGGAGGATTGGAAAAAAATTGTGCAAAATATATTTTAATTTTTTTGTCCACAGATAATTTTCTAATTTATCATTAATAATGATATAATATTCTTCATGATAAATTCGAAATATCTCCCTTCAAAAAAGTTTTTGATTTCATTGGGAATCGCTGTTTTAATAGTTTTGGTTGCAATTTTAATAAATTATTCCGGAGAAAAAAGCTACAAAGCAGAAAATAATTTGTCACCAGTAACCTCACTTTCTTCTGCATTAGCAGACGCAAACAATATCGACACAGATGGTGATGGTCTTCCAGACTGGCAAGAAGTTCTTTATGGTACAGATCCTAAAAAAGCCGACACGGATGGTGACGGCACAAATGACGGCGATGAGATTAAGGCAGGGAGAGATCCGTTGAAAGCAAATACTGCACCTACAGGACAAACACCAAACGATTATATTGATCCGGCTATTATTGCAAAAGACAAACAAACTGAAGATGAATATTTAAAACTAAATCCTACAGATAAAATGGCTAGAGATCTTATTTCAAATGTTTTAGCGTCACAGCCAGAAAGCGGAAGTATGACTCAAGACCAGATTGATTATCTTGTTCAAAATACAATAAGCAGTATGCCACAAAAGCAGTTTTCTGGAATAACAAAGATGACGGACCTAAATTTCATCAAAAATTTAAATCAAGATAACATTGGTATCTATTTGGCACAGTATGCTATGGCATATAAGCAAGAAACTGACAAATTTAGAAAAATAATTGGTAGCGACTTATCAATAATTAATTTTTCTGCTACAAGCACAAAAGATATAAAAGTGGAAACGCAAAGAATGGCAGACATTACAGCAAACTATCAGTCAATTATTAACAATTTAATTAAAATGCCACTTCCGGCTAATATTGTATCCTCTGGAGCAACAAAACATCTTGAAATAATTAATGATTTGGAAAAATTAATAGCTATAGATAACGATATTTTAAAATCAAACACCGATATGGTTTCTTATGTATCCGATCTTGCAAACTATCAACTTACGATGAGTGACTTAATAAAAAGCCTGGACGCAGTAGACATCGTGTTAAAAATAAAAAGAAACTAGTTTTGTAATCCCAACTATTTTGATATAATAAAACAACGATATGAATTTCTACAAAAATAATTTAAAAGTAAAAACGCTATGTTTACTTTTAATAGTAATATTCACAGCTAGCCCATTAATGCTTGCTCTTCCAGAAAAAGCAGAAGCAGATGTTCCAGTGGTAGTTACCGCAATTACTGATCCCGACGCATCATTCTACTATATGACTATGGATGACCTACTTGTTCCTGAATTAACTGCAACAAACGCCACAACAAATACGAGTTACGATATATGGGACAAAATATGGGAAAATATTGCTATGCCTATGCTCCAAAAACTTGCAAAACTCGCAGCAATGGCTCTTATTCAAAATATTGTTCAATCAACAATCAATTGGATTAAAAGTGGTTTTCAAGGAAATCCATCATTCGTCGGAAATCCTGGCGGTTTACTTAAAAATACAGCTGACCAAGCGATAGGTGAAATGATTTTCCGTGATCCATCATTAAATTTCCTTTGTGCACCTTTTCAACTTCAAGTTAAACTAGCATTAGGTTTGCAATTCCAAGATTTTTCTAAAAAAATCAACTGTACTCTATCTGGAGTTATAAACAATGTTTCAAATGCAGTTAATGGTGCAAGTGTTACTTTAAATGGAAATACCGTATTCCAAGGCAACAAATTTATAGCATCAGGAGGTTGGGATAATTGGATACAAATGACTAGCCAGCCACAAAACAATTCAACTGGTGCCTTTCTTATTGCAAAAAGTGAACTAGATTCAAGAATAGCTGACAAACAAAACCAGGTAAGTGCTGAACTAAACTGGGGTACGGGAGCACTTTCTTTCAAGAGTTGTACAACAAATTCATATGATGCCAATGGCAACCAAATTGGAACTCCAGACAAATTTATTGGGTCTCCTTCTTATGATCCAAAAGAGAATACTTTTGACAATTCAAATTCGAGATCATCATTACAGGAGGGAGGAGCTGTAAGCCAAAACACAAGTTGTGAAGTTGCAACTCCTGGAGCAATCATTACAAGCGAACTTGGATTCCAAGCAGACAGTAATCAAAGAATGGGCGAATATCAGGCAGCACTTGCAAATGGTCTGGATCAGATTCTTTCTGCTCTTGCAGGAGAGATCTTACAAATGGCAATATCCAATCTTACACAAGGAATTCTTGGTGGCGGTAGCAGTAATGCAAATAATTCAAACTATACAAACTCTCTCAATGCTCAATTCCAGAAAGCTCAGCAGGACTACAACAATCAGATAAATAGTGTAAGTACAACCACAATCGGCGATACTAATATGAGTCAGTTTACAAACTCATATGATCAATTTGCAGGGCAAGGCTATAGTAGTAATTTTGATACCAGTACATATACACCACCATCTGGAGCAAGCATGAATCCTACCAACAATAGCACAAGTGATCCCCTCTACACTCAGAGACAAAACGCCCTCACAAGAATCGGCTCTCTAACAAATTCAGAAAATCAATATCAAAACAACCTCATGAACGTATTAAATCTTCTTACAAAAGGCAAAGTTGTATTTGTCTCAGCAGAAAAATGTGATGCAAAATATGGCACGGCAAGTTCAACACAAATAGCTTCACAAATAAATGTAAACGTAGTTACAAACATAGACGGTACGCCAAATATTTACAGAACTCTTGCAAATATTCCTTGGAATTTCAAAAGTATTTCTATGTCGACAACAACATCAAACGCAAATCTTGGAATACTTTATACAGCAAAAAACAATGTCTCTGTAGCCACAACTTCTCAAGGTATAGTAGATGCATTGACGATGGTAAATTCAACTGACTTTAATACAGATCCGCAAGCAAGCACTACAGATTACGTCGGAACATGGCTTCGAGGAGTTAGAGATCTTTACACCACAAGTTATTGTCCGATAAATTTGACATCAGTTTTTGCAACATCGACAGCAACGACAACTGCACGATAAAATTCATCCTCTGTCATTCCCGTGAAGACGGGAATCCAGAGAATCAGAACTGGATCCCCGCATTCGCGAGGATGACAGAGAAGAAAGGCGGGAAAAGGTCCGACCTTTCTGCAGATTTAAGGTCGGACCTTGAGGAGCCGAGTCCGAATGACAAAGTTCCGTCTTTGCGAGGAGCAAAGCGACAAAGCAAACCATCACATCTGTCATTCCCGCGAAGGTTGAAATTTGGGTTGGGACCCAAATGAAAAACCTTGAACGTTTTGTATTCAAAATGTGAAAGGTGTACTGCTCCTGTAAGGAGGGAATCCAGAAAATAAATTTCGGCTTTTATAAAATTTTGTTGGGTGGTATAATTTAACAATAGATGAGGAGATTTTTTACAAAATCAAGAGTTGCATTTATCATAGTAATTTCTATTGCTGTTTTTTGTTTTGCATTTGGTGGAATAATAAATACTAACCTAGCTCATGCTCAAAATCTTCCCGGTGCGCATGTGCCAGCTTATAATGCCGATGGTAGTCTTAAACTTGGTCCAACCGGACAACCAGTAGATGCATATGGTAATCAATTAACCCCGGCACAATTAGAAACTGCGGCATCTGGCAGTGATTTTAATAATCTAACTTCTACACAACAAATAGAACTCCAAAGTGCTGTTCAAGCTGCAACGGGAATTGATCAAAATTCTTTTGAAGATCAAGGTGGTTCTACTTACACCGATACCACCAACACCACAACTCAAACTAGTAACTCTTACTACACTGCATATCAAGCATACCAGCAAGCATTACAGAATGGTGATCCTCGCGCATATATAAACTATCAAACAGCTATAAATGCAATAAAAGGTTCTGAAGGTGGAACTATTAATACTATCGACCCAACTTTTTTTGATATTCTTAAAGATACAACAGGAAAAGTGCTCGGAAAAGTTTTTACTGGACTTGCAAACACCGTTGCTTTTACAATTTCAATTGTTCTTGAATTAATCACTATACCTATAGCTTCAGTTTTTCTGGCTATTTCAGGAAAGTTGTTAGATTTTGTCATACAGTTTTCAATTAACGGACAAAGCTTTAATACTTTTGCAACTATAATCAATAATCTTTGGGTATTGGTAAGAGACATTTTCAATGTCGCATTTATTTTTATTTTGCTTTATGTAGCAATATCAAAAATACTTAGACTCACAAGCGTTGATACCAAAAAAATGCTGATATCAGTGATAATATCTGCTGTATTTATAAACTTCAGCTTTTTTATAACAAGGATATTAATTGATGCTGGAAATATTGTTTCAATGGCACTTTATAGTCAAATAGAAAACTCCTCGCTGATAAGTACACAAAATTTATCTACAACTGGATTTACTAGTGGTCTTGTAAGTGGTTTAGGAGCAACTCCAACTTCCGGATCAACTATTTATTTGTCAGAAATACTTGCAAACAATCTCGATATACAAACCATGTATGATGACAGCAACAATTTTCCAAGCTTTGGAACGTCAGCGCTCATAAAATCATTCCTCAGATTAACAATTATTGTTATCACAATTTTTATTTTTTTCTGGATGATATTTCTTCTACTCGGAAGATTTGTAATGCTAATGTTTCTCATGGTTTCCGCCCCATTAGGTTTCGTGGGTAAATCTATTCCGTGGGTTGGAGACTATTCTAAAGATTGGTGGAAGGAATTAATCAATCAGGTTGTTCTTGCTCCTATTTTTATGTTTCTTATGCTTCTTGTATTGCAAGTTGCAATACAATCAAAATCAATTACCGGATCCAAGGATTCTTTTATGATTTATTTTAAGTATATTTTAATAATCTATCTTCTTTTCAAGACAGTTCAGATTACAAAGAAATTCAGCGGTGAAGTTGGTGATATAGCCAATAAAGTAGCAAAAGCTGCTACGGGTGCGGCTCTTGCTGCGGCAACTGGAGGAACAGCATTGATTGCAAGACAAACTATTGGTAGAGGGGCTTCAGCTTTATCACAAAGATATGCTGGCAGATTAAATACACTAACCTCAAGCAACAACATACTGGTATCAGGAGCTGGTAAAGCCCTCACTAGCGGACTAAAGAAAACCGCTCAGGGAACAATGGACGTAAGAAATACTGGCACAATCGCGAAAGAAACAATTGGCATTCTAAATAAGAAGGGAGGTATTGATTTAACTGAATACGCAAAAGCTGGTGGAACTTACGGTAAAGGTAAAGAAGCAAAAGGTGGATTTGAAGGCTGGAAAGAAGAACAAAAGAGACAAGTTGAAACCCAAGCCAAAGCATATGAAAAAACATCTCAAAGCTTAGAGAAAGAACTTTCATCTGACCTAGAAGATATGAATAAAAAACGTGTGGAAATGGAACTTAAGAAAAATGATCCAAAAACTTCCACCGAAGACAAGATGAAACTTGCACAGCAAATTGAAAATCTTAAACAACAAATTGAAACAAAGAAGGCAAATATGGAAGCGGCAGATCCAAACAAAATGAGACAGAAAGCAGAGGAAACTGTAACCACTAATCCAAAGATTTCGTCTATACAGGAAGGAATATCAAACAGAATGAAAGAAAAAGCAGAATTAGAGAAGAAATTGGAAAACTTGAAGAACGCGAAGAAAAATCTTCACCCTGATCTTACACCAGAAGAGCAAGGCTATGATTCACAAGGAGCCGAAGCTGAAATAAAAGAATCCGAAGAAAAACTAAAACGATTAGACAAAACTATTGCTGGAGAAAATGAATTAGCAAACGATATGAAGAAAGTACTTGTTGATGCTGAAATCAAGAAACAAGAACAAGCATACGGTGGCATTAAAAACTACTTCAACGCTGAGGCAGAAATATTTAAGAGAAGAAATTTGAAGAAGAGATATGCTGAACAAGTAAGAACTAGATTTGTTACATCACTCAATAAAATTTCAACTCTCGGCTTAACGAAAGAAGATCAAAACTTATCAGCGGCAGCGCTTAAAGCAGAAGCTCCAAAAGAAAAGACACCCGCAGAAAAGGAAGACGAGAGAATAAAGAGAGAAGCATACGAGAAAGCAGCTAAAGAATCTTATGAAGAAAAACCACCAGAAGTAGAAAAACAAAAAGATAAATAAAACAAAAATACTTGTCCCGTTGTAAATTCTGGGGACGTTAAAAGAATAAGAAATAAAAAATTTAGGTTTAAATCAATTGAGTCGAATAGATTACAAGAATTAAAATTTACAATTGGGATGGATAACGATCAAGAACTAAAAGAATATATTGATAAACTACCGAGCGAATTGAAGCAGGCGATCTTTTCCATTGATTATCAAAAACAACTTCAAGAAGTCGCAAGAAGAAATAAACTTCTCATAGACCAAGCGGGGAAGCTTGAAGCAGAAACAACTCTTGTAATGGCCGGCATGGAACCACTCAAAGACTACATAGCTAACCTTATAAAAAATGTTGAGCTAAGCAGAGACAAAGCCATAATTGTTGCTCATGATGTTGATGAGTTAATTTTTAAAAATATCAGAGAGGAATTGAGAAAAATAAACGAAGAGGATGAGAAGGAGGAAAAAAAGGAAGAGGAAGATCTAACAAAAGAAAAAATACTCGAAGGAATTGAGAATCCATCATCATTAGATGGTGCATCAATCTCTGTAAACACTCTTGGATCAAATCTCGCTCAAAAAACAGAACCGGCTGTAAAATCCTCAGAAAAGGTTGAGATAAGAAAAGAGATTTTGGCAGAAATTAAGCCACAACCAGTGGTAAAAATAGAAACGATGCCAGTTGTAGATGCAAATCTGCCCGCAAAAATTAGTATGAATAATTTGCCGATGACGCAGTCTCCGGTTAAAAATATTGTTCAAACAAAAACAACCCAAGAAGTCATTGTACCAAAACAACAAATCACAATTGAGGAAAAGACTAAGCTTCCAGAAAAGCCAAGATCTACTGATCCTTATAGGGAAGCGATAATGTAAGATAAAAAAATCAAAGAGCAAAAATGACAATTCTGATTGTCATCCCCGCGAAGGCGGGGGGATCCAGAATAAAAATTAAGATCGATTCACGCCGGAGTTTACACTCGTGAAGACGGGTGCGGAAGTAACAGAAAAAAATGCAATTTCAAGTACCACAATTTATAGAGGTTGAGGACAAAATTTTTGGCCCATTAACCTTGAAACAATTTATCTATCTCGCCGGTGGGGCGGGGATGTGTGCAGTGCTTTATATGTTTATTCCTTTCAAAATTGTTGCGATAATTTTGGCATTACCAATCGCTGCCTTTGCTCTTGCCTTGGCTTTTTGGAAAGTAAATGGCAAACCTTTTGTAGACTATATAGAATCAAGTTTTTACTACACAATAGGAAGCAAGCTTTACACCTGGAAAAAATCTGAAAAAAAACCAGTAAACACTCCGGTTGAAGAAGCAAAAAAAATAGGTAGTTTATTACAAATACCAAAACTTTCACAAAGCAGATTAAAAGATTTGACATGGAGTTTGGATATAAAAGAATCACTCAATCCAACAGAAGAGCAAAAATAAAAGAGCAAAGATTAAAGATAAAAATGTGTCACCTCTGTCTTTGCGAGGAGTCTGCGACGAAGCAAACCATCTTCTCTGTCATTCCCGCGTAGGCGGGAATCCAGTATAATTATTCGGTGAAAAATTACTATGTTTATATTTTAGCTAGCAAAAGAAATGGTACTTTGTATATAGGAGTAACAAACGATTTGAATCGTAGAATGTATGAACATAAAAATGGTTTAGTTGAAGGTTTTACTAAAAATTACAATATTAAAATACTTGTATATTATGAATTAACCAACAGTATAGAAAGTGCAATAACTAGGGAAAAACAATTCAAAAAATGGAATAGGGAATGGAAAATGAAGTTAATTGAAGAAAATAATCCGATGTGGAAAGATTTGAGTTTAGATTTATAAACTGGATTCCCGCCTTCGCGGGAATGACAGAAGGGAGGAGACACATTACTCCTCGCAATGACGGGGAAAGAGAGTCAAAATAATAAACATAGCAAATGTATTTACTATCTAGTATAATTACATTGCGAGGCAAAAAGTAATCTTTATTTTAAATCTTTGCTTTTTTATCTTTAATCTTAAAATTATTTATGGTCGCATCAAAAGCCACCCAAGATTTTGTTCCAATAAAAGAAGTCCGAGACGGAATTATCGTCTTGAAAGACGGCTCAATGAGAGCTGTTGTTATGGTGTCTTCCATAAACTTTGCGCTTAAATCTCCAGACGAACAGCAGGCTATAATTTTTCAATTTCAAAATTTTTTGAACTCGCTTGATTTTTCAATACAAATAGTTATTCAATCAAAAGAGCTAGATATAAGGCCATATATTGAAAGACTTGAAGAAAGATATAAAAATGAGATTGTTGAACTTATGAAAATTCAAATAAAAGAATATATTCAGTTCATCAAAAGCTTTGTTGAACAAACCAACATTATGACAAAAACTTTCTTCGTCGTTATTCCTTATTCTCCGTCAATAATTAATGCCGGTTCAAATCCTCTAGAAAAAATAATTAGCAAACAAACGACAACAACAAAAACAGATTCTTTTGAAGAAAATAGAACCCAGCTTGAACAGAGGATCGGCGTTGTATCACAAGGTCTTACAAGATGTGGACTCAGAAGCATAGAGCTTGGTACAGAGGAAATAATCGAGTTATTCTACAAAACATTCAATCCTGGGGATACGCAAAAGCCGGTACTAACAGCATAAAAAATAAAATGGCACTTTTTGATTTTTTAAAAAAGAATAGCGGTAAAAAAAAAGAAGAAGCTCTCACATCTTTTCTTCCTCAAGAAATTTATGAGGCAGGTGTTTTGGAGTTGCAGGATATTATCGCTCCATCAGCACTAAAAATTACCCCGAAAGAATTAAATCTCGGAGAAAAAATAGTCAGAACTTTCTTCGTCATTTCTTATCCTCGTTTTCTTTCAGAAAGCTGGTTTTCACCGATTATAAATCTTGATAAGGTTTTCAATGTTTCAATTTTTATACACCCGATAGATACAGCAAAAGTTTTAAGACAATTTCAGAAAAAAGTTGCTGAAGTTCAAAGCCAAATCAACGCCAGAGAGAAAAGGGGGCTGGTCAGAGATCCAATGCTTGATACCGCATATCAAGATCTCGAATCTTTAAGAGATAATCTTCAACAGGCGCAAGAAAAGCTTTTTGACGTTGGTCTTTACATAAGTATTTACGCCGATACTGAAGATGATCTAAACAAATTAGAGTCAGAAATAAAATCAATCTTGGAGTCAAAACTTGTTTATCTCAAACCTGCACTCTTTCAGCAAGAACAAGCATATAAAAGCGTTTTACCTATAGCGGACGACCAGCTTGCTGTTCACTCCAAGCTCAATTCTTCACCTCTTTCAAGTATGTTTCCATTCGTTTCATTTGACCTTACATCAGATAAAGGAATTCTTTACGGTATCAACAGACATAATGCGAGCCTTGTTATCTTTGACAGATATTCTTTGGAAAACTACAACTCTATAATATTTGCAAAATCTGGTTCTGGTAAATCTTACTGCACAAAGCTCGAAATTCTTAGAAGTTTGATGTTTGATACAGATGTTATCGTCATTGACCCAGAAAAAGAATATGAATTCTTGGCCGAATCAACAGGTGGTAGGTCATTCAACATTTCACTTAATTCTTCGAGCCACATTAATCCTTTTGACTTGCCATTGCCAGGTGCAGATGAATCATCTGCTGATGTTTTGAGATCAAACATTATAAATCTGGTTGGACTTTTCAGAGTTATGCTTGGCGGACTCACCGCTGAAGAAGATGCGATCATCGATAGAGCAATATCAGAAACCTATGCACTGAAAGACATTACTCCGGATTCAAATTTTGCAAACGTTGAACCTCCGCTTCTTTCTGACTTTGAAATGGTTCTTACTGGAATGGAAGGGGCCGAATCAATAGTTCAAAAACTTTCAAAATACACAAGAGGAACTTGGGCAGGCTTCCTTAATAGACCAACAAACATCGATATAAATCACAAGTTTATCGTTTTCTCGATCAGAGATATGGAAGACGAGCTCAAAACTGTCGCTATGTATCTTATTACTCACTATATTTGGAACGCCGTCAGAAAAAATATAAAAAAGAGACTTCTTGTCATAGATGAGGCATGGTGGATGATGAAATCAGATGACACTGCATCATTTTTGTACTCAATGGCAAAAAGAGGAAGAAAATACTGGCTTGGTCTTGCAACAATTACGCAAGACGTTGAGGATTTCCTTAAATCACCATATGGAAAATCAATTATTACAAACTCATCGATTCAAATTCTTCTCAAACAATCGCCTTCAGTCGTGGACAATCTTCAAAAAGTTTTCAATCTTACTGATGAGGAAAAATATTTGCTTCTTGAGTCAGATGTAGGGGAGGGAATATTCTTCGTCGGGCTTAAACACGTTGCTATAAAGATTATTTCTTCATATACAGAAAACCAAATAGTTACTTCAGACCCTTCTCAGCTTTTGGCGATAAGCAAAGCAAAAGAAGAACTCAAAATGTCTCAGGGTGCGTAGATATAAATTTACCATTAAAAATGGTTATGTTATAATTGAGAACGAAATGATTAGTTTTACTAAAAAATTTAGTTTAGTTTTTACCGCTATTTTAATTACTTTTTTGACTGGAAATAATTTTTCCTCTGCTCAATCCCTTCCTTTATCGGCTAGCGGCAAAAATATTGTTGTGGAGATGACATCTTCTCCAACGAACCCGACTGCGGGAGATAAAGTCAATCTTGAACTATCAAGCTATACTGCAAATATAGATTCCCTTAAGATACAATGGCTTGTTGATGGATCAATCAAACAAGAAGGTGTTGGCATGAAAACTTTTTCCATAACAGCAAAAAGTAATGGCCAGAATACAAATGTCAAAGCCATAGTTTCTGCAAATGATGGATCATCAGGAACAACAGAAATAAACATCCTTCCCGCAGAAGTTGATTTAATCGTTGAAAATCAGTCTTTTACACCACCTTTTTATAAAGGGGGAACATATTTTACCAATCAAGGTGCAGTAAAAATAATTGCAATGCCAAATATCCTTGGTACAAACTCAAAAAAAATTGATTCCAAAAATCTTGTTTTCAAATGGACAAAGGATGATACAGTTATTGGATCTTCATCCGGTACGGGGAAAGATTCAGTTATTATAAACGGTTCAGTGCCAATTACAGACATAAGAGTCGGGGTCAATATATACGATTTATCTGGAAATGAATTAGCAAATCGCTCAATGATTTTAACTGCAAAAGATCCTCAAATACTTTTTTATGAAAACAGTCCTATTTACGGAATATTATTTAATAGAGCCGTTACAAATTACTATTTGGGAACTAGAGAACAAATTAAAATAACCGCCGAGCCTTTTTATTACACTTTCTTAAACGGAAATAGAGATTCTGATGCTCAGTATAGTTGGACAGTAAACCAAAATTCTGTAACACCAACAGGAAATGAAAACGAAATACTTCTCAAACAAGACAATAATGGCGTTTCTGGTATCGCCTCAATTTCTTTAACAATAGACAACTTAAGCAAAATATTCCAATATGGTGACAGTAGTTTTAATGTCCAGTTTGGTCAATAATTTTAAATTACTTTAATGAAAAAACAATTTAAAAAAATAATTTCTGTTTCGATTTTTTCTTTCTTCATGTTATTTTTTGCTTCAACTGTTTTAGCAGCTGTTTCTTACACTCCACTTGAACCAGGAGCATTCACTTCCATAACGAATAGTACCAGTGGGGCAATTGACTTTAACAATCTTGGGGCTTTCTTCGGACAAATTTTTAACTATGGAATAGCTGTTGCCGGAGTTCTTGCTGTGGTTATGATAATTTGGGGAGGAATAGAATATATGACAACCGATTCATGGACAGGGAAGGATGATGGAAAAAAGAGAATACAAGACGCACTTGTCGGTCTTGGCCTTGCCCTTGTTTCTTGGCTGGTCTTGTACACGATTAACCCTTGTCTTGTTAATTTCGGATCTTGCAACAATAAATTTCTCGCCCCAGGTGCAAAAACAAGTCTTAATATAACAATAAACAAAAATGTCTAGAAGAAATAGTATTATCATAATATTGGCGGTCTTATTTATAATCATAATAGCTTTGCTTTTTTGGTATTTTTACAATGGAACTACTCCAAGCACTATACCTGTAACAGTAAACCAAGGACAAACTCTTCCGTTTGGAAATAATTCTGGAAATAAAGCCACAACAACAACTAGTACAAATCCAGTAGGCCAAACCGGTACAACCACAAAAGCAATCGGAAAATTAACTCAAATATATAAAACCCCGACTTCAGGATCAGTATTTTTTATGAGAGGGAACAATGATGTATTGAGATTTACAGACAGAGCAAACGGAAACACTTATGAGTATATTCCACAGACCAATCCAGATGCACCGACAAGAATTACCAACACAACGATTCCTAAAATACAAGAATCAGTCTGGGCAAGTGGTGAAAACAATTTAGTTTTGAGATATATGGACGACAATACCGATGGTATCGTAAGTTTTGCCGGAAAAATCAACACGAGCACAACAACTGTGGGGGTAGTTGGACAAATTATAGGAGCTTTTCTACCAGCAAGCATACAACAACTAGCAATAAATCCATCTGGAAATCAAATTTTTAGCTTATTAAATACAACCGACAATTCTGGCTCTATCGGTGTTTCCTCATCTCTTGATGGAGCAAACAAAAAACAAATTTTTAGTTCACCTCTCTCTGCTTTAAACGTTTCCTGGCCAAAAGATAATATTTTAACCTTCACAACCAAGCCAACATATGACAGATATGGCGATCTATTTTTCTACAATATTCAAACCAATGCATTTACTAAAATAATAGGGAACATGTCCGGTATGAGTACTCTTACAAATGGAGACGCAAGCCTTGTTGCATTCTCTCACAACCAAAACAGCCTTCCAGTACTTAATGTTTTTGATGTAAAAAATAACAATAGTAAAACTGTACAGTTTTATGATTTAGCTGATAAATGCGTTTGGGGTCAAAACAACAAGAATATGCTTTACTGTTCGGCGCCAAAAAATGTTCAATCTGCAAACTATCCAGACGTATGGTATCAGGGTTTAGCATCATTTGCTGACAATTTCTGGCAGATAGATACACAAACAGGAGCCACAAAACTTCTTTATTCTACAAACAATACCAACGAAAATATAGACGGAATGGACATGACAATTAGCCAAGATGACAAATATATAGTCATTCAAAACAAAAACGATCTTAGTCTCTGGCTTCTAAACTTGAACATATAAATACTCCACTCTGTCATTCCCGCGCACCACAAGAGTACTTCCGATTTCTATGCTCGCCACAGCTCGTAAGAAATCTAGGTCGAGACGGGAATCCAGGATAGTTTTAATTTATATATGCAGAACTGGATTCCCGCCTTCGCGGGAATGACAAATACATGTGTTGTGATTCAAAGTAAATACACACAATAGAAAAAACCGCCATCAGGCGGTTTTTTCTATTGAATGTATTTTATTACCACCCTTCTGTTTCTTCCTTCTCCAATAGACTCAGTCTTTATGTTTGGTTGGTCTGTAAGTGCCCCGTGGATGATTAGTCTTTCGTAAGATGACATTGGATCCATCTCGATGTTTGCTTTCATGTCTCTGGCTCTATTTGCAAGAATTCCTGCTTTTATTTTTAATCTTTCCACCATACTTGATCTATAATCGTTTATATCTATTGAAAAATCATTTCCTTCTTCGGTTTCTTTCCCTTTATTTGCTATTCTTCTTATTAAATGGGAAATTGCATAAAAAGTTTCACCTCCTTCGCCAATCAAAAGTCCTGAATCAGCACTTTTAATCACAAAAACCGGTTTCTTTGTAATTTCATCTTCCTTAATTTCGACAGAATCAAATCTTACTCCAAGATTTTTAATAAATTCCTCTATCAATGTTTTTATTTTTGTTTGATCCATCCCAATTGTAAATTTTAATTCTTGTAATCTATTCGACTCAATCGATCTAAACTTAAATTTTTTATTTCTTATTCTTTTAACGTCCCCAGAATTTACAACGGGACAAGTATTTTTTATTATTTTACTGCTGTTATCTGTGGGATTGTCGTGCTATTTTTTCTTCTAACATACAATTCCTGACCTATCGCAAATAAACTGCTTGTTATCAAATACAAAGATACTACAACAGGGAAGCTTTTGGCAATAAAGAAAATTATAACTGGCATGACATACTTCATCTGCATACCCATGCTTTTTGCCAATTCGTCTTTGAAATCAGGGGTTTTTGAATCGGAAGCCTTGTCTTTTTTTGGAGTCTTTGGCACAGTAAATTGCATCTGAAAAAACTGTGATATTGCAGCGAGAAGAGCAAAAACGATATTTGTTTCTCCGACGCTTATTCCAAATAGATTCATATTTATAATATCTGGAATTTTTGTAAAAGAATAAAGAGTTGCATGATCGATTTTTGGCAAACCACCCTTTAGAAAAACATAATAGAGCGCAATAAGAACGGGGAACTGAATAATCATAAGTAAAACCCCGGAAAATGGGTTGATTCCTCTTTCTTTATATAGCTTCATCGTCATTTCAGCCTGAACTTGTTTATTATCTTTGTGTTTTATCTTAATTTCATTTATTTCCGGCTCAATTTTTTTCATTTCAAATTGGGTTCTGACTGATTTTTGAGAAAGAGGGAAGAGAACAATCTTTACAATTATAGTAAAAATAACCACCGCTAGAGCCACGCTATGCCATGGCATTATGTTTATAATCCAAATCATTCCATTGTAGAGCGGGGCATAGAAAAAAGCATTAAATATATACTGCATTCGCCCATTCTATACCAAAAAAACACATTATACAAACCTCTCTGTCATTGCGAAGGATGAAGCAATCCTTCTCTATATCTCTTCTTGTCCACAGACAGTAAGAGAGCTTTCATGCTAGTATTTTCGCGGACTTCGGTTTTTCATTTTGAAAACCAAGAGTTCTTTCACAACTAAAACAGAAAAGGCAGGAAGACGATGAATCGGTTCAGAAGGTTGGTTTCACTAGCTATCGCGTTTACCGCGATTTCTTGGAATGCACACGCTTATCAAACCCGTCAAGAAATCTCCCATGGAGATTTTGAAAGCGGGAGGTCATCTTGGATTACAACAAATTATTCCGGCGGTGCAAGCACAAGCTCGGGAATAATGTCCAATTCGGCAAGGGCCTATCTTGGCAATTGGTATGGATATGTCGGCGACCAATCAGCAAGTACGTTTAGTGCAAGCGGAGGTTTACTTCAGTATATGTCATTTACAAACACAACGACAAATCTGGATGTGAGTTTCTACCTGAACATTTCTTCTGCCGACACTACAGGCACAGACCACGATTATATGAATGTCTTTCTTGAACAACTTGATCAAGCTGGCAATTTAATAAAAATGGATCTGATTGCTACTTTTTCAAATTTGGATAAAGTAAGTGGCACAGGAAGCGCGTACTACGCGCTCAAGAGATATCACATACCGATAAATTCTCCTGCTACAAAAACACAACAATTATTGTTTTTGACGCAGACGGATGGTTCCTTATATACAGTATTCCGAATAGACAATGTCTCAGTCATTTCTTATTTTCCAGATCCGATAATAAATTACACTGTACACTCATCTGTTGAGAGCGGAAGCGGAACTATATCACCAATCGGCAATACTACTGTCGTAGGTGGCGGTTCAGTTTCCTTCACAGCAAGTCCAAGTTCGGATTGGGCCGTAGATAAGTGGAAAATGAATGGTTCGACAATACAAACTGGTCAAAATTCATTCACACTGGACAATGTCGCAGCAAACACGGATATTTCCGTTTCGTTTGTCCGAACATTACATCAGCTAAATGTAAATGTTGTCAGTGGTTCTGGCTCCGGTAGTTATACCCTCAACCCTTCGGGAGGATGGTATACAAACGGAACGCCAGTGACACTCACGGCAATTCCATCTTCGGGATATCAATTCTCGGAGTGGAATGGTTCAACATATAGCAGAGAAAACCAGATTACTTATAATATGTCTGCTGTTGGTTCACTCGGTCTTGGAACACTTGGAATGAGTGGTCCAAAAGCGTTAGGTGATCCGACGATTAGTTTGAGATTTGTCTTAAATTATCGACCACCGAATGTTGGAATTAAACCAACGTCTGGTTCAACTCCAATGTTTACAGTTGATACATCTCAGGATTGGTTGACGGTAGTTGAAACAACCTGGGATCTGAACAATGGCGTATGGACGCCAGTGTCGGTTCATCAAGGAAATCTACCCGTGGATTTTACATTTCCGCAGGGGCAAAATAGTGGATTCATTCGCAGTAGCATATGGCCATTGGTCTTGGCTCCTGGATTTATGAAGTTTCCCATTCATGACAGTGAGTCTCCCCATACTTGGTTGTCAGCAAAAGTGACAGCAATTATGGATCATTCACCAATGGATAGGTTGGCAGGACACAAAGAAGACATCAATGACAGACAGATAACAACATACTTGGGTAATTCAGTATATGCAGGTGAAACTGATCAAGGAGATGGTACTCACATGGCATATATTAAAACAAATGAATTAACCAGACAATTAGAATTCAATTATCAAAAAACATTAGATTCTAATAACAAATATTATCTATATTATGATAACCATCAAGGTTATGATTATGGTGGGTTCTCTACCAATACAGATGTCTACCCTGTCTATGAAGGTGAAACCGTTACTGAAGATGATGACTTTGTAAAAACTAGTAATTTGGCTGGAAAGCCAAGTTACTACATGAATAATTATCATGCAGTAATCATTCGTCACAAAATGAATGGTGCCTTCATGGGATATTGTAGTGTATATTTACACTTATCTGATATATCTTCCAGCTTCGTAGACAAAACACCCATAGAAGGATGGGGACCAAAAAAAGGTACCATAAATATGAATACGCCAATAGGAAAAGTTGGTAGTTATGATAAAATTGCTGGAATGACAGACAATAAATCAAACATCCACTTACATTTTGAGGTCTGGATGTTACATCCTAACGGAATATGGAAACTCTATGATCCATATGGCGCGCAAGCGACAAATGGAGATGTCACCTATCCGCCTCTCTGGACAAATTAGTTGTAAATATATTACACAGGGCTTACTTCGGTAAGCCCTGTTTTTTATTGCTAAAATAGTAATTATAATGTAATATCCATTAAATATATGGCTGAAAAAAAGAAAATAGTAATTGGCTCTTTCTGGTTGATTGTTGTAATTTTAATTATTGGTTGGATTTGTTATAAGAATACAAACACAAAAATAATAATTGAAACAAAACCAACCGTCTCCGATAATAAAGAAATTATTAAAATCGGATATCCTGTCATAGATTCATCTTTTGCCACATCTACGATAACATGGAAAAAGTATATGGATAAAGAGGATGGGGTTTCTTTTGAATACCCTTCGGAATGGAAAGCATACAGTGCTGTTTCATTGGCAAGAATACTTCCACCAAACGGAGAATTAATTACAGCTTATGAAGGTAATCTTGATAATACTGTAGATATAGACTTTAACTATAAAGATTACACCCTATCTCCTATTGAAACAGAATACGTTAAAAAAAACGTGCCTTTCAAAACGATTAAAACCCATACAGATTATGATACTTTGGTAGCATATTATTATACTCAATCGAAAATGATACAAATGGATTTGATTATAGAGTGTCCTAATAATTATAAAATATGCAGTTATCCAAATTACAAAATCCGTATGACATACATATTTGAACATATACTTGATTCGATGGAATATTCTGGAAGCTAGTTTATGAAAAAATATATTAAACAAATTTTGGCAATATTAGCTATTATTTTGATAGTTTCTGGTGTTATCTCATATAATTTTTTATTTATAAACAAAAAAGAAACAAAAAACACTATTATTCCGTCACAAACCCCCGCTTTCGCTACTTCATCATTACAATGGAAAAAATTTGTTGATAAAGAAGATGGTTTTTCTTTTGAGTATCCATCAGATATGAGTGTTGCAACAGATTTTTTAACACAAAAAGAACTCGATATGTCTGAAGACACCCCCGATTCTTTGACGGTCTCAATGACAAATATAAACGATATTATTGGTGGGGACAAAATTTTCTATGATAATCAAATACATTTTAGAACAAAATCTAGAATACTATTTGAAAATGATCCTGAATACGCCTTTTTTGGACTTACGCCAAAAGAAAGAGATTTTACAAATAATTATTCTTTCAGAAAAATAATTACCAGCACAAGTACAGATGGTGCGGTAAATTTTAAACCAATAGGTGGATATTATAGATCAGGAAAGAATATTATTTATATCTTTACTGAGATGTGTAAAACTGGAAATGAGATGAGATGTAATTATGTCTTTGAACACATGTTAGATTCCATAGAATTTCTTCAGTAAAATATGAGCGAAAAAAATAAAATAATAATAGGTTCTTTCTGGTTAATAGTTGTGATTTTAATTATCGGCTGGATTTGGCATAAAAATACAGAAGTAAATAATATTAAGGAGACAACGGAGTTGTTAGATTTTGCTACAAGTTCTCCTTCTACTATTTCTACTTCAACAAAAAGTATAGCTACTACGACTTGTGATAGATACATAGATGAAAAAGAAGTTGTAAAAATCGGTTATCCTGTTGTTGATTCTTATTTTGCTACTTCATCAATTAAATGGGAAAAGATTGTAGACGAAAAAGACGGAATTTCATTTGAATATCCCTTAGATATGACAGTTACTATAAAAGCCTTTTCTCAAGAAGCTTATGATATGGGGGAAGATTATGTTCCTTATTCTGTTGAAATATTATTCAAAGAAGAAAAAGATTGGGTTATAACAACTAAACCATATACTAATAACTTTATTTATTTTATGACTAAACCAATGATAGAGCTTACCAATTCTGGTTCTGCTCTCTATGGTCTAACAGCTGAAGAAAGTGATCTCACAAGTTGTTATTCATTTAAAAAAATAATTCCTGATGTTTATGGAAACGCTTTTAATTCGTTAGTTGGCTACTATAAACTTGGAGATAAATTGTTTAAAATGAAATCAACTCTTTGTAAACCAAACGAAGAAGTAAGATGTAACTATGTTTTCGAACACATTTTAGATTCTATACATTTTATAGATTCTGGTATATAAAATTTTTACCTACCTCCTGTTCCCAGGCCCATAATAAATTGTTTAACTTTTGCAGAATAGTATGAGCATTTTTCATTATTGGCATAAAATTGGCGTACCTTTGTGGTGGTATACGAGAGTGAAAGGGAAGAGGGTGAGTAAATTTATTTTTCTGCCAAAAACAGAACCAGGAATTACTTAGAAATTTTTGAAAAAACTCCGGAAACATCTTTTGAAAAAGTTTTGAAATCGGAAATTTTGTCTGTTTTTTTAGGAAAGAAGACTATAGTTTTGAAAAAATCGGTTTTTCCTTGTTTGATCAGTTCTTCCACGGCAGAACTAACTCTTCTTTTTATCAAATGTCTTCCAACCGAGGTTTTTTCTATTTTTTTAGAAATTATAATAGCAAAAGTCGTTTTTTCTTTCTTTTCTCTGGAAACCTTCGCGTACAAAAATTCGCCCTGGATGTTATATCCATTTTTTATTGTCTGTTCTATATCAGCCTTATTTGCTCTGTATTTTCTTGCAAGCATATGAGTATTATAGCAAAAAAGCCCCAGAAGGGCTCTTTTGACTATATTGTGGTTATTTTCTTTCTACCTTTCTGTCTTCTTCTCTTAAGAGTATTTTTACCGAATTTGGTCTTGCTTCTTACCAAAAAACCGTGGGTTTTTGATCTCTTTCTTTTCTTTGGGTGATATGTAAATGACATGGGTTTAAATTAAAAAAATAAAACGTAAAGATTAAAGATAAGACTATTAATTCAATTACAAGCACACTATACAGTAAAACAAACATAAAAACAAGTCTTATTTATTTAATTTCAAGATATAATTATCAACAAGTTTTCAAATTAAGATTTTATAATGGTTTGATTTTTATTTTATCAACCGGTTATAAACAAGTTGTAAACAAAAATTTTGTTTTATTAAAAGAGCTTTCAACTTATAATTTGTTCTGTGAATAATAATATGTCTGATAACAAAAATCTTTGGAATAATGTCTTGGCACAAATAGAGCTTGGCTTATCAAAAGCCAATTTTAGTATGTGGTTCAAAGACACTTTTATAATGAAGCAAGATGATGGCGTTGTTTTCCTTGGAGTACCGAATGTTTTTGTAAAAGACTGGTTAATGAATAAATATCACAAAGACATTCTTAAAAATCTTCGTACTTTTGGAGAGCACATAAGAAATATTGAATATGTTGTTTCAAAAGAAGAGCAGAAAGTGGTTAAAGAAACCGCCCAAACTAATCACTCGGAGCTTCCTCTCAATGAATTTTATGTTAATAAAGAAGACAATCTTAATCCAAAATATACATTAGACACTTTTATTGTTGGTCCTTTCAATGAACTCGCGCACGCAGCAACTCAAGCAATACTTAAAAAAACAGCAACATACAATCCCTTGTTTATTTTTGGAGGAACAGGAAGAGGGAAGACTCACCTTATTCAAGCAATAGGAAATTATTTCAAAAACTCCGAGCATGCGAAGAAAATTTACTACATGACGTCGGAAAAATTCGCAAACGACTATTTAAATTCTTTAAACAACGGAACAATAAACAATTTTAAAGAAAAATATAGAAAATACGATCTATTAATAATAGACGATATTCAATTTTTGTCTTCAAAAACAAAAACACAAGAAGAATTTTTCCATTTGTTCAATAGTTTCCACGAAAACGGAAAACAACTTATCTTTTCTTCAGACAAACACCCGAACTTTATCCCAGATATTGAAGAAAGAATTAAGTCGAGGTTTAACGCCGGTATGATTGTTGAGATTCAAAAGCCAGATTTTGAATCAAGGATTCAGATTTTCAGAAAAAAGGCTTCTTTTATGAACCTTAATATATCAAATGAAATTGTAGAATACTTGGCTTCTTCAGTAGAAGGTAATATAAGAGAACTTGAAGGCATATTAAACCTTATTTTATGTCAAACACAGCTAAAAAATAAAGACCTTTCTACAAATGAAATAAAAGATTTAATAAAAAATATAGCAAAACCAAAGAAAAATATAACAACCAAAGATATTATCAAAACAGTTTCTGAGTTTTATGGTATTGAAGAAGCAACAGTTTATGATAAAGGCAGAAAAAAGGAAATAATTAAGCCAAGACAAATAATTATGTATCTTTTGAGAGAGGATTTGGACATTTCTTTTCCTTCTATAGGAGAAAAAGTGGGGAACAGAGATCATTCAACAGTTATTCACTCTTATGAAAAGATAAAAAATGATTTAAAAACCGATCCAGACCTGATTCAAGAACTAAATCAGATACGCGCAATGTTGAAATAGTGTTTATAACTTATTGATATCAACCTTTAAAAACTGTTTAAAAAAATCTAACAACTCGCAAGGAAAAAATAAGTTAAAAATTAGTCACATTCAATAAACATATAACAAAATCATAATTATCAAAATAGTATTAATTTATAAGGTTTAAATAAGTTTTAAACAAGTTAACAACAATAGTATTAATAATCTTAATTAAATATATGAAAATAGAATGCGTTAAAGAAAAATTACATATTGCAGTTTCAAAAGCTGAAAAGATTGTTGGTAAAAATTTAAATCTACCAGTTCTTTCTTGTTTGTTGTTTGAAACAAAAGGTAATAATTTAATAATTAGATCTACAAACCTAGATTTAGGACTAGAAATATCTATTCCAGTAAAAGTTGAGGAGAGCGGAAAGGTGGCTATACCAGCGCAGGTTTTGAGCAGTTTCTTAAACAACCTTTCTGATGATAAAAATATAGTACTTGAAACAATAGAAAATGTTTTGAAAGTTTCGTCTTCTTCTAGTGAAGCAAATATAAAAACACTTTTACCAGATGATTTTCCAACAGTTCCGATGATAGATGAAGGTAAAACATCAAAAATTAGTTCAAAAGATTTGATAAATGGTATTAAGTCAGTTATTTATAGTTCATCCACTTCTTCAGTCAAACCAGAGCTTTCTAGTGTGTATATTTACTCAAATGGGGAAGAAGGAATTGTTTTTGTTGCTACAGACTCATTTAGACTTGCTGAAAAGACGGTTAAGACAAGAAAAAGTATAGATCTTCCTGGTGTTTTAATACCTTTTAAAAACGCATCTGATATTTTGAAAATTTTAGATGGTGTTGATGAAGAAATACAGATTAATTCAACTAAAAATCAAATTTCTTTTACATTCGATGGAATGTATCTTGTTTCAAGAGTTATTGACGGGGTATTTCCAGATTATAAACAAATTTTACCGAAAGAAGTAAAAACAAAAGTTACTGTTTTAAAACAAGATTTGATTAATTCTCTTAAAATCTCAAATATTTTTTCCGATAATTTCAATCAGATAAATATTGTTGTTAAAAATGGACAGAAAAAAATAGAAGTTAAAACTAAAAATTCAAATATTGGAGAAAACACAAATAAAATTGAAGCAGATATAGACGGGGAAGATATAGAAGTAAATTTTAACTACAGATATATTGTTGACTGTCTCACTTCAATAGCCTCAGATAGTATAGTTTTGTCTTTTAATGGAATAAATAAACCACTCGTTGTTTCTGGAAGTTCAGATAAAACATTTACTTATCTTGTGATGCCGATGAACCGATAAAAATATGTTCGATATAGGAAAATATTTAGAAAAATTTACTAAACTCTCTACTTCAAGAAGTTTTTTGAGAGAATCTGTCGCATCTTCCATAAAAGAAGTCTGTGGTTTTGATATTGAACTTACAAAAATAGATGAAAAAAAAGGAATTGTTAGAATTAGTGAAAGGCCAATAATAAAAAGTGAAATTTTTTTAAAAAAACAAAAGATTCTTAACTCTTTAGAAAAGAAAATTGGTAAAAAAGTGTTTGATATTTTATAGAAAAAACCTATTGTATTGTTATCGGAATATCCACCTCAGTTTTATTATAAACAGTATCATAAACGACCACCTTAATTGTATTATTTCCAATAGTCATTGAGTTTGTTGTAGATGGAATAAAACTTCCAGAGAATGGGCTGTCGCTAGAAGTATTTACAAGCTCATTGTTTAGATAATATTCTGCCTTCATAATCGAATATCTTGAGGTATATATAAAAGAAGCGGTTATGCGGTCATTTCTTCCATAAGTCTGATTGTATGATGGAAAAACCATTTTAACTACTGGTTTGTTTGCATCTGTGTGGACGTCATCATAAGAGGTAGGTTTTGTTGTCTGAGAAATAGGGTTTGCTTGTATCCATTGTTGTACTCCATATTCCCAAGAATTAAATTGTGAGTCGTCTCCCGGATTTATTGGGGCAGGACCAGTTGGATTATCTTTGTCTACCCAGTAAAGTATAGAATGAACATTTGGAATAGCAACTTCCTTTTTTGTTTCTGGAGGAGTTTGATCCGTTGCAAGTTTACCAGAAATTGTATCAATAAAATATGTGTCATTTCCTTGCCAGATTCCACGTAGTGCAGGTTTTAGATTTGGATCTATTGGCTGAGGTTTAATAAAATCTGTTGGTGTTGAACTTGCAACCGCAACATCCATAAGTTGCCTCCAAAGTGGTGCAACAATCAAGCCCGCGACATTTTTATGCATCGGTGTGTTGTTGTTATTTCCCGCCCAAGTACCGATTACCATATCTGGTGTATAACCTATTGTCCACGCGTCTTTTGAGTCGTTTGTGGTACCAGTTTTTGCCGCAACTTGTCTGCCAGGAAATGTGAATACAGAATTTGTTCCATATTCTGGTGCTTTTGCAACATTATCGGACAAAACATCGGAAATAAGTTCTGCGACGTTTGACTGTAAAACTTGCTGACTGTTTTGCGAGTATTGTTCAACTATTTTTCCAGAAGAATCTTGAATTGATAAAATTCCCGTGTAAGGATTTCTCACACCATCATTTGCAAAAACTCCATAAGCACTTGTCATATCAAGAAGGGAAACTTCACCCCCTCCGAGAACAAGTGTAAGTCCATATTGATTTGGATCATCTGAAAGACTTGTAATGCCCATGTCTTTTGCGGTATATAAAGAATCTCTTATTCCAGCTAGATATAGAAGCTTGATTGATGGAATATTTAGAGAAAGCGCGAGTGCATTTCTGAGAGAAATCGGACCACGATAAAGTCCGTCAAAATCTTGTGGCATATAACAATCGCTTGATGATGATACATTGGCATTTTGATCAATCTGTTGTCCTTGCGGGGTGCATGTGCTTTGAAATTCTGTTGGCACATCAAATAAAACCGTATCCGGCGTGTATCCTTTTTCAAAAGCGGTTGCATAGACGAATGGTTTGAAAGTTGAGCCGGGTTGTCTGTGGGCTAGTGCGACGTTGAAATTTCCATCAATAGTCGTGTCAAAATAATCTTTTGATCCAACCATTGCCAAAATCTGTCCGGTTTTAGGATCTATTGCAACCATCGCCGTATTTGATGCATTGAAATTTATCAGATTTTTTTCGGCATAATTTTTCAATATACTTTCTGCTTTAGTTTCCAAATCAAAATCTAATGTCGTTATAACTTTATATCCATTTTGTTGGACAGCTTCTTCTCCATATTTATCAACCAAATATTGTTTTATAAATTCTACAAAGTGAGGAGCTTTTATTCCATATTTTTCTTGAGGAAGAAATGTGACGGTTTCTTTTATTGCAGAATCGTATTGCTCTTGAGTAATAAATTTATTATCAAGCATCTTTTGAAGGACGAGCTTTTGTCTTTGGTCGAGTTTGTCTTTGTTTTGGCCGTAAGGGGAATAATAAGTTGGAGCGTTTGGAATTGCCGCAAGATATGCAGCTTCCGCTAGCGTTACGTCAGATGCGCTTTTTCCAAAATATGCTTGGCTGGCTTCTTCTATTCCATAAATGCTTCCGCCATAAGGAGATTCGTTCAAATAAAGAGAAAGAATCTGATCTTTCGTCATGATTTTTTCCAGTTCAATAGAAAGGACGATTTCTTTTAGTTTTCTTGTGATGGTTTTGTCTTGAGTCAAAACAGAATTTTTTACGACTTGCTGTGTGATGGTTGATCCTCCTTGGCTGAATTTTCCTGAAAAGATATTTGCAAACACAGCTCTTATAAAAGAAGATATTTTTATTCCCCCATGCTGATAAAACTCAGCATCTTCTATGGCAACGGTTGCGTTTTTGACATTCATTGAAATGTTTTCAAAAGGAACCTCTGTTCTTTTTACATTATCATGAATATTGTAAAGGAGGATTTTTCCAGTGCGGTCGTATATTTTTGTCGATTGGCTTACTTTTATATTTTCAAAAGAGCTTAGGTCGGGAAGTTGTATGGTGGAAACCCACAAGACAGCAACTCCGCAAAAAATAAAAAATAAAGCTAATAAGCCGAGAATCACATCTCTCTTTTTATTTTGAAAGAAATGTTTTGTTTTTTTGATATGATGTTTTGTTGACATTGTGAGTGAATTATACCATTACGCGCTTTGCAATAAAATACTCTTTTTATCAAGTTAAAGCAATGCTTTCTAGACTATTGAAATTGTGATATATTTTGGATATGCAAATCAATACAAATCCCAAAAAAATAGAGGAGTTTTTAACAAGAGGAGTTGAAAACCTTTATCCAAATAAAGAATTTGTTCAAAAACAACTATTAAGCGGTAAAAAGCTCAGAATGTATCTTGGTATTGATCCTACTGGGCCAACACTTCACATGGGACATGCTGTTCAGCTTATGAAGTTGAGAGAATTTCAAAAACTTGGTCATGAAGTTATTATGCTTATCGGAGATTTTACTGCAATGATAGGAGACCCAACTGATAAGTCTGCATCTAGAAAACAGCTCACAAGAAGGGAAGTTTTAAATAATTGTAAACTCTATAAAAAACAGGCGTCAATTTTTTTGAATTTTGGTTTTGGTGGGGCAAAAATAAAATACAATTCAAAGTGGCTTGGCTCGATGAAATTTGCGCAGGTGTTAGACTTGGCTTCAAAAATGACAGTTCAGCAAATGCTCGAAAGAGATATGTTCAAAAAAAGAATGGAAGAAAATAAGCCAATTCATATTCATGAGTTTATGTATCCATTAATGCAAGGATATGACAGTGTTGCTATGAATGTAGACGGAGAAATTGGTGGAAATGATCAGACATTCAACATGCTTGCTGGAAGAAATTTGATGAAAGAAATAAATGGCATGGAAAAATTTGTTATTACTACAAAACTTCTTCAGGATCCAAACGGAAAGAAAATGGGGAAGACTGAGGGAAATATGGTTTCAATGCTTGATGATGAAAATGAAATGTTTGGGAAGGTTATGTCTTGGACTGATGGAATGATGCTCCCAGCATATGAGATTTCCACAGATGTTTCTATGGAAGAAATAGAAAAAATAAAAAAAGAATTAGAAAGCGGTGTAAACCCAAGAGATATAAAAGTAAGATTAGCAAAAGAAATTGTAAAAGTTTATTACGGACAAGAAAAAGCAGATAAAGCAGAGAAAAATTTCTTTGGAACTTTCAAAAAAGGAGGTTTGCCGGAAAATATCGAAGAAGTTAAATCCGAAGTCGGTAAATTTATTTCTGAAGTTTTGGTTTCTGCAAAAACAGTTGATTCAAAAGGGGAATTTAGAAGATTGGTATCTGAAGGTGCTGTTTCTGATGCCGTTTCTGGAGAAAAAATAACTGATGTAAATGCAAAAGTAGAAAAAGCTATTGTTTTGAAAGTTGGAAAGAAAAGATTTTTGAAGATTAATCTCTAAAAATATGAAAGTTATAGCTATAGACCCTGGATATGAAAGAATGGGCGTGGCGGTAATAGAAAAAAACGGTTCAAAAGAAGGGCTAGTTTTTTCTGAATGTTTTAAAACATCTCCTAAAATAAATCATGATGAGAGGTTAAAACTTATTGGGGAAGAAATAGAAAGCCTAATAAAAAAATATAAACCGGAAGCAATGGCGATTGAGACTTTGTTTTTTAAAAACAATCAAAAGACCGGAATGAAAGTAGCAGAGGCGAGGGGAGTGATGCTTTATGTCGCTTCCTGTGCTGGTTTGGAAGTTAAAGAATTTTCTCCAATGGCTATAAAAATTGCTGTTACTGGATACGGAATGAGTGATAAAGAACAGGTTATTTTTATGGTAAAAAAATTAATTAAGATTGATAGAGAAATAAAATATGATGATGAATTTGATGCGATAGCTGTAGGACTAACGTATTTTGCGACAAAGAGATAGTATAAATATGAGTATGGATATAGGTATGCAGAAATACAAAGAGGGGCTTCTTGAATCGAAACCCCTCTTTGTATTAATACCCATACTCATATCTTATACTTCTCCAATTACCACTCATCTGAAATTTTGTAGTCTCCAGAATCCAATATGTCTTCATCATCATCTTCTGTTGATAGAAGAGGATCGTCTTCAAGTGGATCGATTGGAGCGGCGACATCATTATCGAACGCGTCAAGAACGCTATCTGACAAAACACCTCCTTCGCTTTTTTCTTCCTCTTCTTCTCCGTCTTCTGTTTTGACGTCTTTTGGTTTTTTTTCTTCTTTTTTCTTCATCCCATTAGAGATGTTAGCGTTATGAATTTCCGCTACATCTTATTATTTTATTAACGACAGTTTTTGATCTTTATCTCGTTACGGACGCTCGCTCGAGGCGAGCTATCTCTAACGGGATTCATCACTTTTATAAAATTTATTTTTAAAATTTGCCCTTTTTAAGCAGATGTCTATATTCTCTAAATTTTGAGAAAAAAAGCAAGCAGTTAAAACTGTGGATAACCCAGTAGTGAATTTTGACATCGTTTTTGAAATTCTATTTGTAAAAAAATATGTCTATTTTCATAAACATAACACTTTTTAAATCATGCTTAAAATAAACAAAAACAATTTCAATGTCAAAATCTACTACTGGGATAACTGCCCAAAAACAAGGAGTTGAAAACGACTATGTTTTTGGAGCATCCCGTAAAAGTCTTAAACTAAAAACTTAGCTGGCAAGTATACAGAGCCGAAGGCGAGTTTGCAAATAGAATTTTAATCAAGACTGAATACTTGTAAGGCTTTGTATGGGATCCATGTTTTTAAAATACAAAGAGGGGTTTGGCGAAGCCAAACCCCTCTTTGTATTTTGTTTTAATTATTCTTCATCTTCCACATTAGTGTAGACATCCTGCACTTCATCATTGTTTTCCAAATCATCAATGAGCTTTTCAAGTGTAACAGAGTCTTCTTCTGAAATCGGCATTGTTGTTTTTGCAATCCATTCACCATCTTTTCTTTCAAAGGCCCATGATGCGCTTCCTGGGGAAGCAAGGGTTGTTCCATTTTCAGAAAGTATATGTTTGATTTCAGAAGCAGCTTTGTTTCTGTTGTCGGTAAGAGCGTCAATTATGATCGCTATTCCAGCCGGGCCATAAGCTTCATAAGTGATTGTCTCCATTTCTGCACCACCATCAGACACAGCTTTTTTGACTGCTCTATCAATATTATCATTTGGCATATCATATGACTTTGCCTTTTCTATTACAGCTCTAAGTTCTGGAGAATTTACATCACCTTTAGCTTTCCTTGAAGCAACAGCGATAAGCTTCGCCATCTTTGAAAAAACTTTACTCTTTTGAGCATCATTCTTTGCTTTTAGTCTCTTTATTTTTGAAAATTTGTTATGTCCGCTCATAGAGATAAATATTGAATATAGAATAGATCTAAATTCAGGCTAACGATTAGATAATAGCTCAACATAAAAATAATATCAAATTGACAAAAGTTTATTAAAAGGTAATTTTAACTACGGATGAAATATAGAGGAAGAGGCATGTGCCGAACCTCAGTATTTCGCCAGTACAAACAAAGTCCTGCTCAAGGGTAGGCAGAAAAGGAATACGTCCATGAATAGTGGAAATGTTTCTGGTCAGTATGTGGAACTTTTGCGTGCAGTAGTCGGCAAACTTCCAAGGGATTTTAAATGGACAGAGCTCGATTGGTTGACACAGCACACAGCTGAACTTGGTCAATTTCTCGAAGGCATGAAAGGAATCGTGCCAACAAGGTTTGATTTTGAAGTGCCAGTTGTTTATGGTCCGCTTGAGGATGTTATGGAATTTTGCGGGGTCACAAACTGTTGTCCCTCGGCTGGTATTCCTATTGAACAGGAGGATGAAAAAGTTAAGAAGTTTTCTCTCCTGCGTTGTAAGCCAGACGATGCAGATGTTTGTATGAAAAAAAATGGCTTGAGGCATGCTTCACTCTGTGAAGTTGCAAGTGCTTCAAGAATTCCTTTCGTTAAACATTGCTGTGTAGTCGCAGGGGGTTCTGCTTTTTTCCCAGCAGATACTCCGACAATAAAGCGCTTTCCATATGTTTGTTTGCACCATACTGGACAGTCGTCTGCTCATGCGTTAGCAAAGTTTTCTTTGGAAAAATGGGATGATTTATTTTTTGCTGGTGTGGAAGACTGATATTACAAAAAGGGCGGGTTGCGAAGCAACCCGCCCTAATTTTTTTCTATAAATCTAATTCTTTCAGTTTCTTTCCCAAATGCTTCCTCGCTCTATCAGTAATAATTCTTCCACGCGAAGTTCTTTCAATAAAACCTAGCTGTAAAAGATATGGCTCATAAACATCTTCAATGGTTGCTTGTTCTTCTGAGAGTGCAGCCGCTAAAGTATTTAGTCCAACTGGCCCGCCGTTAAACTTGTCTTCAATAGCTTGAAGAAGTGATCTATCAGAAGAGGTAAGCCCAACTTCATCTATTCCAAGCATCGCCAAAGCTTCTTTAACAGTTTCATTTGTAAGCGTTTGTTCTCTTATTTGTGCCAAGTCTCGACTTCTCTTTAAAAGATAGTTTGCTGTTCTTGGAGTAAATCGGCTTCTTTTTGCAATTTCTTCTTTAGCTTCCTTTTCTATTTCAACACTAAGTATCTTTGCGGAACGCTCTATAATTTTTTCTATCTCTTCATTTGTATAAAATTCAAGTTTGAAAACTCCACCGGAAAAACGTGATCGAAGCGGTGCAGAAAGCAAAGCAATTCTTGTTGTTGCGGCGATTAATGTAAAAGGTGGAAGCTCAAGTTGAATAGTTCTCGCAGACGGACCTTTTCCAATAATAATATCGAGCGATCCAGACTCCATAGCAGGGTAGAGGACTTCCTCAATAGCTTTATTGAGTCTGTGAATTTCATCTATAAAAAGAATATCGCCTGCTGAAAGGTTTGTAAGTATTGAAGCGAGGTCTCCAATTTTTTCTATTGCAGGACCAGAGGTCGCTTTAAGCTGAGCACGAGTTTCTTTTGCAATTAAATTGGCTAAAGTTGTTTTTCCAAGACCGGGAGGACCGTAAAAAAGTAAATGTTCCGGTGGATGATTTCTCTGCGAAGCTGCTTTTAGTAGTACTTTAAGATTTTCTTTAATGTTTTTTTGGCCGATGTATTCATCCCAAGTATTTGGCCGTAATGTCTGGTCTAAAAATTTTGTATCACTGTTTTTAGGGCTAATATTATCAGTTTTTTCGGATTCAGAGTTTTTTCTTTCATTTTTGCTTGACATAATACTAATTTATGCTATACTCTTTGTAGAGCCTTAAGTGGGCATTTTTATTTGCCCACAAGTCATTTCAAATTGTAAATCTCTAAACAATTATGCTCGCAAGAGTCTACGAGTTTTTTTTCAAGGACATTTTGGTTTATTTCTTCGGAAATATTGCTGAGGTTATCCTTAAAGACTAATTTAACTTTTTACCGCCAGGTTTAAAGTATTGTTTAGAGATTTATGTTTTGAAATCTCTAGTTGAATGCTCTGCACTCCGTGCGGAGTATTCTTACTTCCTATATTAGTATCGTTTCAAACTTTTGCAAGCCCGCACACTTATTATCACATCATTTTGTGTTATCTGGCAAACCTGCCATTAGGAAAGTATTAAGTTATTTGATTATTTCTGTCATTCCCGCGAAGGCGGGAATCCAGATTAATTTTTTCCTAGATTCCCGCCTTCGCGGGAATGACAGAGTCGTTTTAAAATTTCTGCTTCAAGCCCCATAGTGATTTTGGCATTGAAATTTTTTGTTAAAAAGAGCTTCTTTTTATAATAAATTTAGTTTTCAATCTTTTACAAGAATCTTGATGTACAAAATTTCAAAGATGATGCCAAAATTTACTCTTGGGCAAGGTCTATCACCCTGCCGAGTTCGTCAAAAGTACTTATTCCTTTCAACGTTTTTAGTATTCCGTCTTGCAACATATCAAGAATATTCTGGCTTTCTGCCACTTTTTTGATTTCTCTGTCGCTTGGATTGGTTGTTATTGTTTCTTCTATGTCTTTTGATGTAAGAATAGCTTCACAGATGGCGATTCTTCCTTTATACCCAGTCTCATTACATTTATCGCAACCTACCGCATCAAAAACTTTTTCGGTTTGAATACCGTCGAGGTAGGTTTTGTCATGAATGCTTTCTGTTACTCTTTTAATAATTGCTTTTTCTTTTTCATTTGCTTCTCTTTCTTTTTTACAGAAAGGACAAAGTTTTCTGAGAAGTCTTTGCGCCATGGCGACATTTACCGCAGAAGAAATTATTTTTGGATTAACTTTCAAATCGATAAGGCGAGGGAAGGCACCTGCGGCGCTGTTTGTGTGCAAGGTTGAGAAAACCAAGTGTCCGGTGAGCGCAGCGTTTATCGCCGTGTTTGCTGTTTCATCGTCTCGAATTTCTCCGACCATTATCACGTCTGGATCTTGTCTGAGTGCTGCGCGAAGTCCAGCAAGAAAAGTATATCCTTTATCTTCTTCAACTTGAGTTTGCACGATTCCGTTTAAATGATATTCAATCGGGTCTTCAATAGTGAGAATTTTAATGTCTGGTGTATATATTTTTTTCAAAAAAGCATAAAGAGTTGTGGTTTTTCCTGAACCGGTAGGGCCTGTAATAAGAAGCATGCCGTTTGGCTTGTTGATTTGTTCTATCAAAACATCTAATGTTCTTTTTTCTATACCGAGATCTTCAAGGGGAACAGCAATAGACTTTGGATTCAAAAGTCTCATAACAATCTCCTCATCATAGGATCCCGGAAGAAGGGAAGTTCTGATTTCTATTTCACTTCCTTTTACTTTTATACTGAAACGGCCATCTTGCGCTTGGTCTTTAATATTTAATTTGAGCCCAGACAAAAGTTTAATTCTTGAAAGTATAAGCGCATAAGTGGATTTATCAAAATTAATGATATCAAGAAGAACACCGTCAATCCTAAATCTCATGCGAACATCGGTCTCCTCAGGTTCCAAGTGAATATCGGACGCTCCAAGGGAAAGAGCTCCTGCGAGCATGACTTCCATGATTTTTGAAATCCTGTATGTTTGTTTTTCGCCGAGAAGATCATCTATAAGTTTTTTGACATCTTGGATATGTTTTACTTTATCCATAAGCTCAACGACTTTGTCACTCGAAATATCAAAAGTACCAGATTTGCTTTCTGAAGCGTAAGAAATATCTTTGTATCTTTCCCATGCTTTTTCCAAGCTCGCTTTTGAGACGACACTTAATACTGGAAAATATCCTTCATCTGTGAGACGTTTTATAACCGATATTGTTTTTTCATTTCCAGGAGAAATAATGGCGACTTGGATTTTTTTGTCTCTTTCATCAAAAATTGCAAGATTTGCAACTCGTGCCTCATCTTGTGCGACAATTTTTAATGCATCGCTATTGATAGCCATAGGAGAAAGATCAAGATAGCTAAGGCCATATTTTCTGGCGAGAATTTGGGCTACTTCTTCTTCCTCTTTTTTTCTAACTTCCTCAAGGCGGCGATTTGATTTGTCTTCATTAAAATCTACCATATGCAATATTCTACCATTTAAGTTTGTTTTTCTCCAAAGATTTGAAAAAAAATGTTACTATTGACTTTCTTATAAAAAAGTGTACTATTGCATGAGTAGACGAAAAACCAAAAGAGAGGAAAACCAAATGAAAGCTTTTCGTTGTTTGTTCATTGTCGTCTCACTTGCAGTTGTCTGCTCTGGATGCAGTACGCCGGTATACCGTGTTGCTTATGTGCGGTCCGTTCAGACTCCGATTAAAAATGAAATCATTGTCGTGAATGCGACTGGTGATCTCATCGATATTCAGGAGGGCGGACGTATTCACAGTTCGGGTATTGAGCCGTACGGAACGTTTTCGCTCATTTGCGATATTCCATTTCCATATGGAAATGTGGACTTTCCGATCATTGTGACTGTGTATCGGATGGAAGACAACAAGAAGATTGTTCTCGGGCAGATTCTGAAGACATTTCACTTCTACGGCGGTGGATGTTACGGAAAGAACCAGGAGAGATTTTCTTGGGAAATCAGCGCCAGAAGGTCATACTACTCTGGGGTGAGTTACTCCGAACGAGTTATAAGGTGACCTAATAGCAGAAACGTCGTGGCCCCTTTCGCGAAGCGAAAGGGGCCACATTTATGATAATATATAAAGTATGAAATTCGTCAGTAAAAATTTAAAACAAACAGAAGAAATCGCAAAAAGCTTTTTGGAAAAAATAGCCTTGGAATTTTCTGACGGTGCAATTGTTGTCGGTCTTTATGGAGATTTAGGTTCTGGAAAAACAACTTTTACACAATCGATTGCTAAGTATTTGGGGATAGATGAAAACGTAACAAGTCCAACTTTTGTTATTCAAAAAAGATATCAGATACCGAATACTGAATATAGAATGTCGAATATAGGTGAGAAAAAAGAAAAAGACAAAAAAAATACAGAAATTCACCATTCACCATTCAATATTCCATATTCATCTTTTATCCACATCGATGCATATCGTCTCGATTCAGGAAAAGAACTTCTAGCTCTTGATTTTGAAAGGGATTTGAATGACCCCAAAAATATTATTTTTATCGAATGGCCTGAAAGAGTATCAGAAATTTTGCCGAAAAATCATGCAAAGATAAATTTCAAATTTATTTCGGAGAACGAAAGGGAAGTGGAGATTTGAGTAAGATAAAAAACACATGAAAGGAAAGGGGTTTGTTCGATCTAATTTTTTTGAGCGAAGCAATTTAAGTATTTCCTATATTTTAAGCATTCTGATATAATTATAACCCTAATAACACTCATAGGACCTTATGGTTATATTAAACAAAAAATTATTTAAAATATTTTTTCTTGTTTTTTTGTTGATTATCGGAGCGATTATATTCGCCGGTTCTTTTTTACCGTCTTCAGATCCTGCACCAACCATGTACACTTTGGCCGATATTCATAATTTAATCCAAAATATTTCTGCTGGAAGTCATACTCTTGTTACGACTTCTTCTCCTGTTGCAACTACTTCATATTCTATATCGCAAATTTATGCTGATCTTTCAAATTTGTTTTATCGAGAGAATTTAAAAAACGGAGTCACATATCTAGGAGTTTCTGGCAATTATGGAGTTCCAGATCCAACAAGGAGTACAACAACAGTTATTTATTCTTCTCTTGATCCAGCTGGACCATCGCAAGCACAGGGCTACACTTTGGATGATATCTATAATTTGATAATAAATAATACAAAAACAGCAGCTGGCTCTCATAATATTTCTCCAGCAGTAACTCCAAATTCTTCAATGCACACAACCTCCGATATTTATAATGCCCTTACAAGTCTGATTAATTCCGTAAGTGCATCAAAAATAAAAACCGGAATTGTATATTTTGGCAAAACGGGAACTTATACAGGTTTTTCAGGCGGGGATGGCTCAGCCGGAAATCCATATCAGATCGGAGATTGGTATGAATTAAATAATGTCAGGAGTCATTTATCATCAAAATATATTTTGATTGCAAACTTATCTTCCACAACTCCGGGCTATACAGGATTGGGAGATAACTGGATGCCTATTGGTAGTACAACATCTCAATTTACTGGCGCTCTAAACGGAAATTATAATACGATTTCTGATTTTATTATGAATGTAAGTTCAACTACTCCAGTGTTTAGTAATTCAGGTTTATTTGGCAGTATGTCAAACGGAAGTATTTCTAATCTTGGTATGCTTAATGTTTTAATAAATATCAATAATACTGTTGCGACGGTAAACCATGTTGGTCCTTTAACAGGTATAATGGCTGGAGGATCGGTAACTAATTCATATGCAACGGGAAATATATTAATTGGAAATAATGATGGAGGTTTGAGAAATTCACTTGCAAATAATATTGGTGGATTAGTCGGAGAAAATGACAGCAGTGCAACAATTTCTAAGTGTTATTCTTCAGTAAATATTATTAAAACATCCAATACCGGATATGCTCAAGCTTATGGAGGGATAACTGGATATTGTGGTGCCAATGTTTCCAATAGTTATTATATGGGGCAGATTCAAGGTGATACGCAAGATGGAGGTATAGTCGGGCGACAGGCTAGTACTTGTACAGTATCAAATTCTTTTGTAGCAGGTGGACCCCTTAGTTCTTTTGAAGATACTGTCGGTGGTCTTATTGGTGCATATCATTCAAATCAATCTAAATCTTTCTGGGATAAACAAACAACAGGTGCAAATTCAAGTTATGGCGGAACTGGAACGGGAACAACAACCCTCGCAATGAAAACCTATATGACTTTTGCAACCACTTCTATTGCTTGGAATATTGCAACAACATCTGTAGACTTGAATAATGGATATCCGTATCTCGGTTGGCAAAACGGAGATCTTACTCACACTTGGCTGATTTACGGAAATTAATTTGTGTAACTTTTTTATAGCATGCTATAATTTGATGAGTCGTGACAAAAATATTTAATAAATTATTAATTCTGTTTATTTTCGTGGCCCTCTTTTCTGGTGTCATAACGATTGCTGGGATAATACACAATGTTTCAACTCCATCTCCGACACTTTACACTCTTCAAGATATTTATAATTTAATTAATGCAAATGCTACCTCGACCGCTGGAAATCATTTGCTTGCCCCCAGTTCTGGTCCAGTTGCAACATCTTCCCATTCTGTCTCAGAAATCTATGCTGATCTTGCCAATCTAATTCAAAGAGAAAATGTTCAAAACGGAATTACGTATCTTGGAATTGTTGGAGAATATGGAGTTCCTGATTTATCAAGACCAACAACCACAATTATTTATTCTTCTCTAAACGGAACAGGTACACCGCAGGCTTTCGGTTATACTTTGGATGATGTTTATAATTTGATTACAAATAATACGACTGGGTCTGCAAGCTCTCATTCTTTTACTAATCCAGCAACACCGGTATCTTCAATGCACACAACCTCCGATATTTATAATTCTCTCATAGGTCTTATCAACCCTTTAAAAGTGAAGGGTGGAATTACTTATCTTGGACGGGCTGGCACTTATCCACCAATCACTGGTGGGACTGTTACTTATGATGGTGGATATACTGTAAGAACATTTACTTCAAGCGGAACATTTATTACACCGATAGGTCTTACTGCTGATATTCTTGTAGTTGCTGGAGGCGGAGGCGGAGGAGCTGGCGGAGGCGGTGCAGGAGGTCTTATTTACAGCACGTCAACTTCAATTAGTGCTGGAACAACCACTGTGACTGTCGGTACGGGAGGAGTAGTTGGTAGTGTAAGTGCGCAAGGAGGAAATGGTGAAAATAGTATTTTTGGAACATTAACTGCAATAGGTGGCGGAGGAGGTGGCGCATATAATTTTGATGGTATAAGCGGAGGTTCTGGTGGAGGAGCAGGTCATTATGGAAATTCTGGAGGCACAAGTACTCCTAGTCAAGGAAATGATGGTGGAATAGTGATACCATATGGATCACCATGTGGTTGTTATGGTTATCAGACTGGTGGAGGAGGAGGGGCAGGGGCAGCTGGAGAGATTCTTACCATCACTAGCGGTTTTAACAGGGCTGGTAACGGAGGAAATGGCTTGCAGATTAATATAACTGGTACTTCAACTTATTATGCTGGCGGTGGAGGAGGAACAAGCTATTCTGGATTTATGCCCGTAGGAAATGGAGGTCTTGGAGGTGGAGGAAAGGGTGCATCTGGTTCTGCACTCGGCTTTTCCGGAACGCCAAATACTGGCGGAGGTGGTGGAGGTGGTAATACAGTATATGGTAGTGGAGCAGGCGGATCGGGAGTTGTGATTATAAGATACTTAACTCCATAAAAATTTAAAATACAAAAGCGGTTTTGCGCGATACGCAAAACCGCTTTTGTATTTTAATAAGAATTTACAGATTTACTTTTGTCACATATTATTGTAATATATTTCAGAAAGTTCTTTCACATTTCTGGCGGGTTGTACTCTATATTTTTTAGAGGCTTGCTGGATATATAGGAGAAAAATGAATCAGAAAGAAAAAATAAAACTGGCCAACTACGTCATCGATCTTGATGCAAAGCCGTTCGTCCCGAGCGGTTGGCAACTCATTCATCATGAGAAAAGTGGTAAGTGGATATTCGATCATGATGAGTTGGAGATCTTTCATGCTGTTGCTCCAAAGTACCGGCACGAAAGATTCTACGATGATGAAGATAAGTGGCTAAATATGGGAAGAATGCCATTTAATGCCAACCTTGCAGACTTTTTCTTGGATCATCAGGAGCTTATTCCTGGTCCATGGGAACTGTACGGGGAAGTAGTTTTCGATGGCACGATCTATCTCAAAAACATGTGGCATTGCGGACCTGATCTTAGTCATAAGGAGGAAAGGTTTGGACCCTGTACATGTTTAAGCGGGATGAGGTTCATTGATGGAATCTGGAAAAGGGCATTGCTCAGTACGCGAAGCTATTTTCCAGAAACACTTCATTGTGTTTGGAGATCTCCTATAAAATAAGTTCGCTGATAGGCGAATATTTGAGCCGAATTTACATATGTGTTGTTCGGCTTTTTCTTTTTCTAAAATGGCGAAATTTCACCTCCTTTGTGATAAAATATATCCGCACACTAATTTTGTCATCGCTCTAAGTTTTTTTCAGATGGTACATTTTCCAAGTTAAATCGTAACTTAAAGATAAACTTTCTAAACAAAATATGTTGGAGCAAAAACACAATGACAAATTTAGTGTGCGGATAAAATTATGCCCAAAGAAAAAAATAAAAAATTAGTACTTCTTGATGTCCACGCGATAGTTCATCGCGCGTATCACGCATTGCCAGAATTTGCGACAAGCAAAGGCGAACCTACGGGTGCGCTTTACGGGCTTTCAACAATGCTTTTAAAAATTATTTCCGATTTAAAACCGGATTATATTATTGCTTGCTACGATTTACCAAAACCAACTTACAGGCACGAAGCTTATAAAGATTATAAAGCTGGCCGCGCAAAAACAGATGAAGAATTAGTTTCTCAGTTGAAAAAATCGTATGAAATTTTTAGTGCATTTAATATTCCAGTTTATTCCAAAGAGGGTTTTGAAGCTGATGATATGATTGGAACTATTGTAGAAAAAGTTAAAAAAGAAAAAGATTTAGATGTTGTAATTGCATCTGGAGATATGGATACGCTTCAGCTTGTATCGGGTGAGAAAGTTCGTGTTTATACTTTGAAAAAAGGGATTAAAGATACAATTATTTATGATGAAGATATGGTAAATGAAAGATATGGTTTTGGACCAACTCTTTTGCCAGATTATAAAGGTCTTCGTGGAGATCCGTCAGATAATATTATCGGGATAAAAGGAATTGGTGAAAAAACTGCTACAGATTTGATAAAAAACTTTGGAAGCGTAGAAGATATTTATAAAAAATTAGCGAAAGATGAAAAAGCTTTTGTTTCGGCTGGAATTAAAGAAAGAATAATTGGATTATTGAAAGAAGGGGAAGAGGAAGCAAAATTTTCAAAAATGCTTGGAACAATCCGCAAAGATGCGCCGATTGATTTTAAAATTCCTGAAAAAACTTGGAAAGAATCTTTAGATGTAGAAAAAGTTATTTCCGTATGGACCGAACTCGAATTTAGAACTCTTGGGGCAAGACTAAAAGAGACATTGGGGAAAGGAAAGAATATTGATTCTAGATTATTGAATACAGACGCAGAAAATACTGGAGAAGAGTATAGAGATAATAAGAAAAAAAAATCTGAAGATCAAAATTCTTTATTCAAAATTCAATATTCTGAAAGAAACTTCAAGGAAGTTTCTGTAATGCTCTGGATTTATAATTCAAATCTTACAAGTCCTACTGAAGAAGATGTTTTAAATTTTACGAATAAGAAAAATCTAACTGAAGCAAAAGAATATTTAGAGGATGAATTGAAAAAACAGGACTTGTGGAAAGTCTGGGAAAAAATTGAAAAACCACTTGTTCCAGTTATTGATAAAATGGAAAAGACGGGTGTAAAAATAGATAAGGATGAACTTGCAAAACTTTCAAAAGAATATCATGAAAAACTTTCAATTTTAGAAAAGAAAATCTGGGAATTGGCAGGCGGGGAATTCAATATCAATTCACCAAAACAGCTCGGAGAAATCCTTTTTGTTAAGCTTGGTTTAAAACCAAAAAATCAAAAGAAAACCGGTTCAGGAGCACTTTCAACAAAAGAGTCCGAGCTTGAAAAAATGCGTGATATGCACCCGATAATTTCTCTTATCTTTGAATATAGAGAATTTCAAAAACTTCTTTCTACTTATATAGATGTTATTCCAAAACTTTTAGATGAAAATAATAGACTCCATGCACAGTTTTTGCAGGCGGGAACGACAACTGGCCGTTTAGCATCTTCGGAACCAAATTTGCAAAACATTCCAAATAATAGCGAGCTTGGCAGAAATATAAGAAAAGCTTTTATCGCCGAAAAAGGTTTTAAGATTGTATCTTTTGATTATTCGCAAGTTGAACTTCGAATTGCGGCATTTCTCTCGAAAGACGAAAAACTTATTGGTATTTTCAAAAGAGGAGAAGACATTCATACGGCTGTGGCGTCAGAAGTTTTTAACGTTCCGATAAATGAAGTGGATAAAGAAATGAGAAGGAGAGCGAAGGTTATTAATTTTGGAATAATGTACGGAATGGGCGTAAATGCACTGAGAGTAAATTTAAATTCTACAAAAGAAGAGGCGCAAAAATATCTTGAAGCGTATTTTGATAAATTTAGTGGTTTGGCAAAATATTTGGAAAATACAAAAAGAGAAGCTGAAAGTAAAGGTTATACTGAAACTTTTTTTGGCAGAAGAAGACATTTTGAAGGATTGAAATCAAAAATTCCATACATAAAAGCGATGGCAGAAAGGATGGCAATAAATGCACCTATTCAAGGAACTGAGGCTGATATTATTAAAATTGCCATGGTAAAAGTTGATGAATATATTGAGAAAGAAAAATTAAATGAAAAAGTAAAACTTATTCTGCAGGTTCATGATGAGCTTGTGTTTGAAGTCGATGAAAAAATTGTTGATGAAGTTGATAAAAAAATAAGAAATATTATGGAAAACATAATTGATCCTGAAGAAGTTTATGGAGTGGTTTGTAAAACAGAAATGCATGTGGGAAATAATTGGAAGGAGATGAAATAATAAGTTCTAGTTTCTGGGTGTTAGGTTTTAGTATCCTGACAAGGATACTCCTTGTCAGGATATATGATAAAGTTTAAAACAGATTAGACGAATTTTGCGAAGCAAAATTCGTCTAATCTGTTTTTTCTGTACATTTTTACTTGATTGTGCTTTAATAAAACTAGATCAGTATCCTAACAAAAAAAGGAAATTCAAATGAACGCATCAGTTCTTGATATGAGAAGGCCCTCAGTTCAGGATTTGGCAATTCTTTTGCCGGAAAATCATACTGAAGGTCTGTCTTCTGGCCAGGCAAAGGAATTTTTCAGAGCCTCGCCCGCCGTTACAATTGGTCCGTGGCTCTGGAATGTTTTTGATGGATTTGGCCAGCCTACGAACGAGCCGTTCGTGCCCGTATTGATAGGAGGTGATTCTCCATATATGAATTACACCATCAATATTTTGGCAAGAAAAAAACATCTTATCGTTCCAACTGTTGAACAGTCATTCTATATTGCAAAATTCTTGGTTAATACCCAAGAGCCAGAGTATCATTTCGATACTGTCGCGATTATGCATGAGCCTGTAAGGTGTGGAGTGGATGTTTGTTCCAAGTCCTTTGCTGTCTTTGGCAACAAAGAAGTTTGTGGCGTGATGGGCGGACCGGGAGTTGCGTGGAAAAAAGGTACTCGATTTGCTTTCGTTCTGCGTTAAACTCCAATATCGGCACTCATTGAAAGCGCCGACGTTTTGAAACGTCGGCGCTTTTTTCTTAATAGCATAAACCCCCAGCTTTAGCTGGGGTGTGCGTTTCTAGCGAAGCATTTGGTAAAATCACCTTGGTCGATATTATCAACCAAGGTGATTTTACATATGAACAGACGATTGTATCA
>Ga0265327_10000517_pt1 | contig 66613 bp, 69 predicted proteins | sample 41621metaG_FD_202089 | JGI IMG/M metagenome (GOLD analysis project Ga0265327, IMG submission 202089) | Rhizosphere microbial communities from Carex aquatilis grown in University of Washington, Seatle, WA, United States - 4-16-21 metaG | ecosystem: Host-associated > Plants > Roots > Rhizosphere...
TCGTATCTACAACGAAAAGAGACCTCATCTGAGCTTAAAGTACAAAACGCCCGATGAAGTACACCGGGCGTTTTTGGTAACCTAAAATCAGTTAATTTCTGTCAACTCATTTTAGGACGGGACATCTCGTTTCCGAGTTCCGCGCGCTAGGCTGACCGACGTGGCTGCTGCTGATCCATCCAGGCCTCGAACTGGTCATGGGGGACCGGTCTGGAGTAGAGGTATCCCTGTGCGTAATTGCAGCCTATGCGCTGGAGAATGTCGCGCTGCTGTTCGGTTTCAACGCCTTCCGCAATCACTTTGAGCCCGAGTTTGTGGGCCATGACGATAATCGCCTCCGATAGCGCGAGATCGCTCTCGTCCGTCCCCAGGTTGCGTACGAAGGATTGATCGATCTTGAGGTAGTCGATGTCGAACTTCTTCAGATACGAGAGCGACGAATAGCCGGTGCCGAAATCATCGATCGCGACCTGAATCCCGGCATCCCGGAATGCGAGCAACTTGGCGTTGATGCTGGTGTCTGCGTGCAACAGCAAGCCTTCGGTAATCTCGATCACGACACCGTCGCCGGTCAGGCCTTCTTCCTTTAACCGGCTGATCCAGCGCTCATGCACTTGGGTTTCTGCGCGAAACTGCACTGGCGATTTGTTGATGCTGATCTGGAACTTGTCATCGTACCGGTCGCGCCAACGCTTCAGGCACTGCACGGACTCCTCGAAGACCAGGTTGCCGATGAGGTGAATGATGCCGGTGTCCTCGGCAATCGGGATAAATACTGCCGGGCTGATGAAGCCCTGCTGCGGGTGTTTCCAGCGCAGCAGCGCCTCTGCCTTGTGGATGCGTCCGGTCGCCAGTTCGACGATGGGTTGGTAGTAGACCGAGAACTCGCCGGCCAGACTGGCGCGATGCAGGTCGCGTACCAGTCGCATGCGTTCGTTGGCGGCATCTTGCATGGCCGAGGTGAAATAGCTGTAGCGATTGCGTCCCGCACGCTTGGCTGCGTACATGGCCTGGTCGGCGTTCTTGAGCAGGTCTTCGATGCTCACGGCATCGTCCGGGTAGACCGTGATGCCGGCACTGGCGGAGACATACGCCTGATCCTCACCCAGGGTGAAGGGGCGCGCCAGGGTGTCGAGGATATTCTGTGCGATTTGGCCGATATCGGAAACGTTGCTCAGGCTGGGCAGGATGACGGTGAATTCATCTCCGCCCAGGCGTGCAACGCTGTCGGAATCACGCACGCACTGCTGGATGCGCTCTGCGGCCTGTATCAGGAGCTCATCTCCCATATGGTGGCCCAGGGTGTCATTGACCTCCTTGAATCGGTCGAGATCAATGAATAGCAGGCCGATCATTTCCTGGTCGCGATTGGCTTTTCTTACGTCCTGTTCCAGACGGTCGCGGAACAGGCGACGGTTGGGGAGATGGGTGAGTGCATCATAGTTGGCCTGATTCCAGATCAGGGCCTCGGCATTTTTTCTGTCGGTAATGTCGGAGAACAATGCGACGCGACGATGCACCTTGCCGTTGTTGTCGTAGATGGTGTTGATGCTCAGCCATTCAGCATATTCGTGCCCGTCCTTGCGCTTGTTCCAGATCTCGCCCTGCCAGTGGCCCAGCGTGTTGATGGATTGCCACATTTCCGCATAAAAGTTGTGATCCTGGCGACCCGAACGCAGCATGCCAGGGTCCTTGCCCAGTGCGTCCTCCAACGTATAGCTGGTAAGTTTGGTGAATGCCGGATTGATCGCAATGATGTGATTTTCGCTGTCGGTGACGACCATGGCCTCGTTGCTGTTCTGATAGACCAGCGACGCCAGTTGCAGCGCTTCGCCGGCGATGCCGCGCTCGATGGCGACACCGGCAAGGTAACTGGCATGCTCGATGAGTTCGAGGTCGGCCTGTGCAGGCGTATGGGGCGCACGGTGGTAAATCGCAAACGTCCCGATGACTTTGCCTGCCGGCGAAAGGATGGGGTTGGACCAGCAGGCGCCAAGCTGCGCCTTGGCAGCTAGTTCCTGGTAGCCAGCCCAGTAGGGGTGTGTCTGGATGTCCTCGACGATGACGCGTTTGCCAGTAAAGGCTGCCGTTCCGCAAGAGCCGACGCCATCGCCGATTTTGAGACCATGCACAATCTGATTGTAAAAGTCAGGCAGGCTGGGCGCGGCGCCCGTCACCAGATGTTCGTTGGTGTCGTCCAGCAGCAGGATGCTGCAGAGCATGGCGGGGTTTTCCTGCTCGACGCTGCGTACGATGGTTTCGAGAACCTGCGAGAGTGGGGCGCCTTTTGCGAGCAGTTCCATCACCTCGCTACGGGCATGTTCGCGCTGCTCTGACTGTTTGATTTCACTGATGTCCTGAGACAGGGCAAGGCGTGCCTTTTCCCCCTTGTATTCAATGCCATGGGCACTGACCTGGGCCCAAAACAAGGTGCCATCCTTGCGGCGATGTCGCCAGACGGAAGTCGGCGGCTGCTCGTTCTGGCTCATGACCTCCCGGACGTATTTCTCCAGTTTTGGAAGTTCCTGAGGATCGTGAATCTGCATGACCGTGAGGTTCAGGCACTCATCCCGGCTATAGCCGTACTGCTTGAGTGCGGCATCATTGACGGCCAGGAATTTGAGCGTGACCGGGTCGTAAATGCTCATGGGCACAGGATTGACGTCAAACAGCAGCCGGTAATGCGCTTCGGCTTTGCGTAGCTCATCTTCGGCCTTGAGTTTGCTGGTGACGTCATAGGCCTGGACGATGCGCGCTGGGCGGCCGTTGTAATCGATCACATGGGCCTGGACTTCTGCCCAGAGGGCGGTGCCATCTTTTCTGCGGTTTCTCAAGATGGCGGAGGAGATGCGTTCGGGGTGCATCAGCTCGTTCGCCAGGTAATCCCTGAATTTCTGCCGATCTTCTGGGAAGTAGATGTCCAGGGCAGAAACGGACGTCATTTCCTCGCGGGTGTAGCCATACAGATCCAGCCCGGCCTGGTTGGCGTCCAGGAATTTAAACGTCTGCAGATCGAACACCCCGATGGGGACGGGGCTGGATTCGAAAATGAGTTTGTATTGGGCCTGGGCGGCACGTAACTGCTGTTGCAGGAGGACGTGATCAGTGATGTCCTGCGTCTGCACGATGCGAGCCGGGCGCCCGTCGAACAGAATGGCGTGGCCGGCCGCCTGCACCCAGATCATGTCCCCATCTTTCTTGCGCAAATGCCAGGTGGAGTGCGAGATCGCATCCGGGTTTTTTCGGGCTTCCTCGTGGAGCGCGGCCAGTTTAGGAAAATCCTCTTGAAGGAATAAATCCAGGAGCGTCATGTGCCGCGACTCTTCCGCCGAGTAACCGTACTGATCTGTCGCCGCCTTGTTGACGGCGAGGAATTGACCGGTGGTGATATCAAATACGGACAAGGCGACCGGGCTCGCATCGAAAATCATGCGATAGCGTTCTTCGGCCTGCTGTAGCGATTCGCTTTTGGTCTTGAGTTCGGTGATGTCGTCGTAAATGCCAAGAATTCCCATGACTTCATCGGCGGCATTGCGCAACGGGACCTTGGATGTGTGCAACCAGATGCGATTCCCCTCGGGGGTGGTCTGCGGTTCTTCGAAGGCAATTTTCGGGACGCCTGAATCCATGACGGCTTTGTCATCGGCGCGATACAACGCTGCTTGATCTCGCCACGTGAGCGCAAAGTCGTCCTTGCCTATGAGCTCGAGCGGTGTTTCCTTGCCGCCATCCCGCGCGAACAGCGTATTGCAGCCGAGGTAGCGCGATTCATGGTCCTTCCAGAACACCCGCATGGGGATGGTGTCGATGACCGACTGCAGGAGTCGGTGCGCGTCTTCGCTGGCGCGTTTGCCTGCGGTTTGTTCCGTAATGTCGGTGAGGATGACGAGTTGTAGCGTGTTAAAGCCTGGGCCTAATGGGGCGGTACTGAGAATCGCGGTTCTGGACTCACCATGGTTGCAACGGATGACGGTCTCAACCGGGGGAATGTTTTCGGCTTGCAGTGCGCGATCTGGCGGAGTTTTCCAGCATTCGATCATTGCGTGCCGATATTGCGGGTCAGGGTAAGCCCTGTCGAACCATGCGGCGAGTGTCGGGATATCTTGCAGGGTGTAGCCAAAACACCTGGTGAAGGAGGCGTTGAGGTAAATAATGTTCTGCGATTGGTCATGGAGCACGATAGGGATCGGGCATGTTTGCGCAATCGTTAGCAGCATGCGCTGACGTTCCTGCAGTATCTGAGCTGACGCCATTTGAACTCGTGTTCCCCCGGGCGGACTACTGATGTGTGTTTCAGTCGGTATTTTTCGGTTGGTATTTATGCGTACGCTGAAACAGTATTTTCGAGTAGTTTAACATTGCCCAGCCATCGCTTGACAAGCGCAAAAGCGGCTCGTCGGCGAAGATTGGTCCCATGGCTTGGAGTCTGTGCTGCTCCAGTGTCCTGGAGGTTTTAGCCTGCTATAATTCGGGATGGCCGAAGATAACCTCGCATCCCTTAAACTCCCCCCGCATTCCGTTGAAGCCGAGCAGTCCGTCATTGGCGGACTGTTGCTGGAAAATGACGCGCTGGACAAGGTCGCCGACCTGCTGTCTGCCGAAGACTTTTATCGGCATGATCATCGCCTGATCTATGAACATATCAGCCGCCTGATCGAGCACAGCAAGCCGGCAGATATCGTGACCGTGGCCGAGTCGCTGGAAAGTACGGCCCAGTTGTCCGGCGTGGGCGGGATCGCCTACCTCGGCGCGCTGGCACAGAACACGCCGTCCGCTGCCAATATCCGCCGTTATGCGGAAATCGTGCGCGAGCGGGCCGTGATGCGCAAACTGGTTGAAATCGGCACCGGCATTGCGGACAGCGCCTTCAGCCCTCAGGGCCGGGATGCGGCACAGCTGCTGGACGAGGCCGAGGCCAGGATTTTCGAGATTGCCGAAGGCGGCAAGCGCAGCACGCAGGGTTTCGTCGATATCAAGGTGTTGCTGCCGCAGGTGGCCGACCGTATCGACCAGTTGTTCCAGCGCGACAATGCCAGCGATGTCACCGGCATCCCGACCGGTTTCAGTGATCTGGATTCGATGACGTCTGGCTTGCAGCCTGGAGACCTGGTCATCGTGGCGGGACGGCCTTCCATGGGCAAGACCGCGTTTTCGCTGAATATGGCCGAGAATGTCGCGCTTGATTCCGGATTGCCGGTGGCCGTGTTCTCCATGGAAATGGGCGCCACCCAGCTGGCCATGCGTATGATCGGCTCGGTGGGCCGTCTGGATCAGCATCGGATGCGTACCGGCCGTCTGGAAGACGAGGATTGGGTTCGTCTGACCACCGCGCTGGGCAAGTTGAACGACGCGCCCATGTTCATCGACGAAAGCGCCGGCCTTAATGCGCTTGAAGTGCGTGCCCGTGCGCGACGCCTGCATCGGCAGTGCGGCAAACTGGGCCTGATCGTCATCGACTACCTGCAACTGATGTCGGCCACCCGCCAAGGCGAAAATCGTGCCACGGAAATTTCTGAAATCTCCCGCGCGCTCAAATCGCTGGCCAAGGAACTCGACGTTCCGGTGGTGGCGTTATCGCAGCTCAACCGCGGCCTCGAGCAGCGCCCGAACAAGCGTCCGGTGATGTCCGACCTGCGCGAATCCGGCGCTATCGAGCAGGATGCCGACGTGATCCTGTTCATCTACCGCGATCAGGTCTACAACCCGGATAGCCCGGATAAAGGGACCGCGGAAATCATCATCGGCAAGCAGCGTAACGGCCCGATTGGGACGGTGCGCTTGACCTTCCTCGGCGAACATACGCGCTTTGAGAATTTTTCCGGCGCAGGCGGCGCATTCGGGGCTGACCAGTATTAATGTCACGACCAATCCGCGCCACCATATACCTCGACGCACTGCGACATAACCTGGCCGTTGTGCGTCAGTGTGCCCCTACGGCACGAACCCTGGCGGTGATCAAGGCCAACGGCTATGGACACGGCCTGTTGACGGCCGCACGTGGCTTGCAGAGCTCTGACGGCTTTGCCGTGCTGGGCCTGGATGAGGCAATCACCTTGCGCGAGGCGGGCTACACGCAAACGCTGTTGTTGCTTGAAGGCTTGTTCGATGCGAGCGAGCTGGCGACCGCTGCACAGTATCGCATTTCCGTCGTCGTGCACGCCGAACACCAACTGCATATGCTGGAAGATGCCCGCGGCGCGCATGTCGTCGATGTCTTCCTCAAGGTCAACAGCGGCATGAACCGCCTGGGCGTCCCGGCGGCGCGCTTCTGGGGCATTTATGACCGCTTGAAAGTCTGCAAGTCGGTTGGACAAATCACCTTGATGACCCATTTTGCGACCGCCGACGCGCCGGAAGGTGTCGAAGAGGCTTACGCGCGCTTTGATGCGCTGACCACCGAAATTTCCAGGCCGAGAAGCATGGCCAATTCAGCCGCTTTGCTCCGATACCCGCACACGCAGGCCGACTGGGTGCGCCCCGGCATCATGCTGTATGGCGCGACGCCATTTGCCGATCAGACGGCTGCGGCGCTCGGACTGAAACCGGCCATGTCCCTGACCAGCCGGATTATCGGCGTTCAACAGCTGCAGGCGGGGCAGGGCGTGGGTTACGGCTATCGCTTCGTTGCCGAGCGTCCGACGCGCGTCGGCATCGTGGCTTGCGGTTACGCCGACGGGTATCCGCGCCATGCGCCGACCGGGACGCTGATTTCGGTGGCGGGCAAGCTGACACGTACGCTGGGGCGGGTTTCCATGGACATGTTGTTCGCCGACCTGACCGAAATCCCCGAGGCGGACATCGGGTCACCGGTCGAGTTGTGGGGCGTGTTGGTGCCAGTCGATGCCGTGGCGCAGGCCGCAGATACCATCGGTTACGAATTGCTTTGCGCGGTGACGAAGCGGGTGCCTGTGCTTGAGGTTGACCGTGGCTAAAGCAAAGACGGTATATACCTGCACCGAGTGCGGCGGCCAGTCGCCCAAGTGGCAGGGGCAGTGCCCGGGCTGCAATGTCTGGAATACGCTGGTTGAAACCATTGCCGAGTCGCCGTCCGCGAATCGTTATGCATCGCTGGCGCAGACCAGCGTGCTGCAAAAACTTTCAGAGGTCGAGGCGGCCGAGGTGCCGCGGCAACCGACCGGCATCGCCGAGTTCGATCGCGTGCTGGGCGGCGGTCTGGTGCCCGGCGGCGTGGTGCTGATCGGCGGCGATCCCGGCATCGGGAAATCCACGTTGCTGCTGCAGGCGTTGTGCCATATCGGCGATCAGCGCAAGGTGGTGTACGTCAGCGGCGAAGAGTCGGCCCAGCAGATTGCCATGCGAGCCAAACGTCTCTCGTTGGACGCGAGCCCGTTGCAACTGCTGGCAGAAATCAGTCTGGAAAAGATTCTGACCACCTTGCAGTCGCACAAGCCGGATGTAGCGGTGATCGATTCCATACAGACCATCTATTCCGAGGCGCTGCAATCCGCGCCGGGTTCGGTGGCGCAAGTCCGCGAGTGTTCGGCGCAGTTGACGCGACTGGCCAAGCAGATCGGCATCACCGTGATCCTGGTCGGTCATGTCACCAAGGAAGGTGCGCTGGCTGGGCCGCGCGTGCTGGAACATATCGTCGATACCGTGCTGTATTTCGAAGGCGATCCCAACTCCAGTTTCCGCCTAATACGCGCTTTCAAGAACCGGTTTGGCGCCGTCAACGAGTTGGGCGTGTTCGCCATGACGGAAAAAGGCTTGCGCGAGGTCAGCAATCCTTCCGCCCTGTTTCTGTCGCACCATGCCGAACAGGTGGCAGGCTCGTGCATTACCGTGACGCAGGAAGGAACGCGCCCCTTGCTGGTCGAGGTGCAGGCCTTGGTCGACGAGGCGCATGCGCCCAACCCCAAGCGGCTATGCGTGGGGCTGGAGCAGAACCGGCTGGCCATGCTGCTGGCCGTGCTGCACCGTCACGCCGGGGTGGCCTGTTTCGATCAGGACGTGTTCGTCAACGCGGTCGGCGGCGTCAGGATTGCCGAGCCGGCGGCCGATCTTGCCGTGCTGCTGGCGATCGTTTCGTCATTGAAGAACAAGCCGCTCCCGCAAAAAATGATCGTGTTCGGCGAGGTCGGCCTGGCTGGCGAAGTGCGTCCCGTGCAGCGCGGTCAGGAGCGCTTGAAAGAGGCAGCCAAGCTCGGGTTTACCCATGCCATCGTGCCCAAGGCCAACTTGCCCAAGCAGCCCATCAAGGATATTGAAGTCACCGGGGTGGAACGGTTGGAGCAGGCATTGGCTAAGCTGCGCGAATAAATCAGTCTTGCCTACTTGATAATTTGGCATTCGTTCCCATTTAGCCTCTAGCCGGATATAGCCATTCGGCCGAAATTGACGTACAGTTCAAAAACACTAAGAGCTCCATTTTGAGGAGAAAGACATGAGTACCAAAGGGCAAACCTTACAAGACCCGTTTCTGAACGCGCTGCGCAAGGAGCACGTTCAGGTTTCCATCTATCTCGTCAATGGCATCAAGCTGCAGGGGCAAATCGATTCGTTCGATCAGTATGTCGTCCTGCTCAAGAATACCGTGACCCAAATGGTCTACAAGCACGCCATTTCGACCATCGTGCCTACGCGTGCTGTCAGCATTCCGGCCTCCGTTGCCGAGGAATAATGCTCGAACGTCCTGACGGCGGTGATGCCGCCGTTCTTGTCAGTCTGGATTTTGGCGATACCGGTTACGAAGAAAGCCTGGAAGAACTGCGTCAGCTAGCGCTGACCGCAGGGCTGGACGTGCGCGCCACCGTCGAGGGGCGCAGGCCGAAACCGGATGCCACCTATTTTGTCGGTAGCGGCAAAGCCGATGAACTGGCCGCCGCACTGCAGGCGACCGAATCCAACATCGCTGTCTTCAATCACGACCTGACCCCATCGCAACAGCGCAATCTTGAGCGCAAGCTCGCGTGTCGCGTGGTCGATCGCACCGGCTTGATCCTGGATATTTTTGCGCAAAGAGCGCAGAGCTTTGAGGGCAAGATGCAGGTGGAGCTTGCGCAGTTGCAGCACTTGTCGACGCGCCTGGTCCGCGGCTGGACACATTTGGAACGCCAGAAGGGCGGTATCGGCATGCGCGGCGGCCCCGGCGAAACGCAGATCGAACTGGACCGCCGCATGATCCGCGACCGGGTCAAGAGCCTCCGCGAGCGGCTGGACAAGCTCAAGCGCCAGCGCGGGCTGCAGCGGCGCGCGCGCAAACGTTCCCAGGTGATGTCGGTTTCGCTGGTGGGGTATACCAATGCCGGCAAGTCTACATTGTTCAATCGCCTGACCCAGTCCGGTGTTTACGCGGCCGATCAACTGTTCGCCACGCTGGATACGACCTCGCGCAAGCTGTTTATTCCTGAAGGCGGGCCCGTCGTGTTGTCCGATACCGTCGGCTTCATCAAGCATCTGCCGCATGCGCTGGTCGACGCTTTTGGTGCAACGCTGGAGGAGGCTGTGCAAGCCGATCTGCTGGTGCACGTGATTGATGTCTCCAGCGACAATCGTGAAGATCAGATCGCGCAAGTGAACAAGGTGCTGGCGGAAATCGGCGCCTCGGAAGTGCCGCAAGTGATGGTGCTCAATAAGATCGATCGTGCAGGCATGGAGCCGGGGCTGGAGCGCGACGAATATGGTAAAATCCACAAGGTTTGGGTTTCTGCCCAGTCAGGAGCGGGTCTGGAATTGCTCCGGCAGGCGTTGGCGGAACACCAGCAACGGATAAGAGAAGCTGCACAGCCCAGTAGCGCTGTCGCTTAAGCAATTAAACTTTCGGAGTATTCCATGGCATCGAACGACCCTGGCTGGGGCTCGCGCAATAACGACGGACCACCCGATCTGGATGAACTCATGCGCCAGTTCAGCCGCAAGCTGAATGGCCTGTTTGGCAAAGGCGGGACGCCGCGCAATCAACCGGAGCCGCCTGCCGCCAACGCATTTGCGATCGCGCCGGTATTGGGCCTGGTCGCGCTGATCTGGATGGCGACTGGCTTCTACATTGTCGATCAAGGCTCCAGAGGCGTTGTCCTCCGCTTCGGCAAGCATGTCGAGACCACCATGCCCGGCCCGCGTTGGCATATTCCTTACCCGATCGAAAATGTGACCGTGGTCAACATGGAGCAGGTGCGCACCCTCGAGGTGGGATATCGCAGTGCCGGTGATGGCGGCCCATCGCGCAACCACGAGTTGCACGAGTCCCTGATGTTGACGGATGACGAAAACATCATTGACCTGCAGTTTGCCGTTCAATACAACCTCAAGAGCCCGGAAGATTTCCTGTTCTACAACCGTACCGTCGAAGATGCCGTCCGTGGCACCGCCGAGACCGCAATTCGTGAAATCGTCGGCAAGAGCAAGATGGACTTCGTGCTTTACGAAGGTCGTGCGGAAGTGGCGGCCAGCGCCAAGAAACTGATGCAGGACATTCTGGATCGCTACAAGTCCGGGATCAATATCGTCAACGTCACCATGCAGAATGCGCAGCCGCCAGAGCAGGTGCAAGCCGCGTTTGATGATGCCGTGAAGGCGGGTCAGGATCTGGAGCGTCAGAAGAACGAAGGCCAGGCTTACGCCAACGACGTGATCCCCAAGGCGCGCGGTACGGCAGCACGTCTGCTGGAAGAGGCCGCTGGTTACAAGTTGCGTGTGGTGAACGAATCGCAAGGTAACGCCAGCCGCTTCAGCCAGATTCTTACCCAGTATGAAAAAGCCCCTGAGGTCACGCGGCAGCGTTTGTACCTGGATGCCCAGGAACAGATTCTTTCCAGCGTCAGCAAAGTGGTGGTGGATCAAAAGGGCAGCGGTGGCAATATGCTGTACCTGCCGCTGGACAAGCTGATGGCGACCACCCAGGCGAACCCCGCCCCGGTTGCTGCGCCGGCTCCGGCAGCCGCAGTTCCAGACAACACCTCCGCGGATGTGCAGCGTACACGCGATGCATTCCGCAGTCGCGATAGGGAGAGCCGGCCATGAAGAACGTCGGTAGCATTTTAGTCGGCCTCATCGTAGGTCTGGTCCTGCTCAGCATGTCCGCCTTCACGGTGGATCAGCGCGAATTTGCCATGGTGTTCCGCCTAGGCGAGATCGTGTCGGTCAAAAAGGCGCCAGGGCTGTATTTCAAGGTGCCGCTGGTTGAGAACGTGCGTTACTTCGAGAAGCGCATCGTGACCCTGGACTGGGTGGAGCCTGATCGCTTCATTACCAGCGAGAAAAAGAACGTACTGGTGGATTCTTTCGTCAAATGGCGCATCATCGAGCCGGCCAAGTACTATGTTTCGGTCAGGGGCGATGAAAAGCAGGCGGAAGCCCGCTTGTCCCAGACGGTGAATGACGGTCTGCGTGCCGAGTTCGGCAAGCGCACCATCCATGACGTGGTTTCGGGTGAGCGCGAGAACATCATGGCCATTCTGCGTCAGAAGGCCGATCACGAAGCGCGGCAGATGGGGATTGAAGTGCTGGACGTGCGCCTGAAGCGCGTGGATCTCCCTGAAGAGGTCAGCGGTTCCGTGTTCCAGCGCATGGAGGCCGAGCGCAAGCGCGTTGCCAACGATTTGCGCTCGCAGGGCGCCGGTGCGGCCGAGAAGATCCGTGCAGATGCCGACAAGCAACGTGAAGTGATTATTGCCGAAGCCTTCCGTGAAGCGCAGCGCATCAAGGGCGAGGGCGATGCCAAGGCCGCCGAAACTTATGCTGCGGCCTATGGCAAGAACCCTGAGTTCTACGCGTTCTACCGTAGCCTCGACGCTTATCGCAACAGTTTCAAGAGCAAGAGCGATGTGCTGGTGTTGCAGCCGGATTCCGAATTTTTCAAATACATGCGTGACGCAGGCGGCAAGAAGAAGTGAAAAACAGCCTCGTCATGGCCTTCGGTTTGATGCTGGTGCTGGAAGGCGTGTTGCCTTTCCTCACACCGCGTACCTGGCGTCAAACATTTCAGCGCATGATTGCGCTGAGCGACGGTCAGTTGCGTTTCGTCGGTCTCGCCTCGATGATGGGCGGACTGCTTTTATTGATGATTTTTGCCTGATGCTATTCCATGCGTAACTGGTTACTCCCTGAATATACCGAAGATGTTTTGCCCGCAGCCGCCGCGCGTATGGAGCAGGTCCGCCGCGGCCTGCTGGACTTGTTCCGGCTGCATGGCTACCAGCTGGTCATTCCCCCCATGCTGGAGTACCTGGAATCCTTGGCGACCGGTGCGGGGCATGATCTGGATCTGGCGACGTTCAAGGTGGTCGATCAGCTGACCGGCCGCCTGATGGGCGTGCGTGCGGATATCACGCCGCAGGCAGCCCGTATCGATGCGCACTTGCTCAACCAGCAGGGCGTGACCCGTTTGTGCTATGCCGGCAGCGTGCTGCGCACGCGCCCGGATGGTCTGGCGCAAACGCGTGAACCGTTGCAGGTGGGCGCCGAGCTATTTGGCCATGCCGGCGTCGAGAGCGATATAGAAATCCAGCGTCTGATGACGCAAGGCTTGCAGGCTTCCGGCGTGCAGAACTTGCTGGTGGATTTTAGCCATGTGGGCATTTTCCGTAGTCTGGTACGCCGAGGCAGCATCGACCACGGTCTGGAACAGGGGCTTTATGCTGCGCTGCAGAGCAAGGACAAGGCCGCACTGGAAGAGTTGACCGTGGCGCTTGATCCTGTCGTAAAGCAGGCCCTGCTGGCACTCACCGACCTGAATGGTGATGCAGCGGTGCTGCAGGCGGCGCAGGAGCGTCTGCCGCAGTACGCCGAGATCAAGCAGGCACTGCAGGATTTACGCCGCGCATCCCAGCAGCTGAGCGAGCTGGGCGTGGAGGTTTCTTTCGATCTGGCGGAACTGCGCGGCTACCATTACCACAGTGGCATGGTGTTTGCGGCCTACGCCCAGGGGTATGCTGGTCCACTGGCCTTGGGTGGCCGTTACGATGAAGTGGGTTCCGCCTTTGGTCGTGCACGCCCGGCAACGGGGTTTAGTCTGGATTTGCGCGGCCTGATGACTGCGGTGCAGCCAGCGCCACAGGTGTCCAGGATTCTGGCGCCTTATGCAGAAGATGCGGCTTTGCAGCAAACAATTAACGCGTTACGCGCTGCCGGTGAGATCGTCGTGGTTGAGTTGCCGGGACATGAAGCACATCGCGCCGAATTGGGTTGCGATCGCGCACTGGTCAAGCAGGGGTCGGCTTGGGAAGCCGTCTCCATTTAGGATTTTGGAAAATACAGGGTAATCATGAACAAGAATGTCGTTGTAATCGGCACCCAGTGGGGGGATGAAGGTAAAGGCAAGATCGTCGACTGGTTGACCGATCATGCGCAGGGCGTGGTTCGCTTTCAAGGCGGCCATAATGCCGGCCATACGCTGGTCATCGGTGACAAGAAAACCGTGCTGCACCTTATCCCGTCCGGCATCCTGCGCGAAAACGTGCTGTGCTACATCGGCAACGGCGTCGTGCTTTCTCCCCAGGCGCTGCTGACCGAGGTCAAGATGCTGGAAGATGCCGGTGTCAACGTGCGCTCGCGTCTCAAGATCAGCGAAGCCTGCCCCCTGATCCTGCCTTACCACGTCGCCATCGACCAGGCGCGTGAAGCCGCGCGCGGTGCTGCCAAGATTGGTACCACCGGACGCGGTATCGGCCCGGCCTACGAAGACAAGGTGGCCCGTCGCGCCATCCGCTTGCAGGACCTGTTCTATCGCGAACGCTTTGCTGCCAAGTTGGGCGAAGTGCTTGATTATCATAACTTCGTGCTGAAGCACTATTTCCACGCAGAGACCGTCGACTTCCAGCGCACGCTGGATGACACGCTGGCGCTGGCTGAACAAATCAAGCCCATGGTGGCCGACGTTCCCAACATGCTGTATCTGGCCAACCAGGCTGGTCAGCAGTTGCTGTTCGAAGGTGCGCAAGGCGCATTGCTGGATGTCGACCACGGCACTTATCCGTATGTCACGTCTTCCAACACGGTCGCTGGCGGCGCATCGCCTGGCAGCGGCGTCGCACCGCAAATGCTGAGCTACGTGCTGGGGATTACCAAGGCCTACACCACGCGCGTGGGTTCGGGACCTTTCCCGACCGAGCTTTACGATGCGGTCGACAAGCTGGACCCTATCGGCAAGCAACTGGCGACACGCGGGCATGAGTTCGGTTCGACGACCGGCCGTGCACGCCGCTGCGGCTGGTTCGATGCGGCCGCGCTGAAGCGCTCGATTCAGGTGAATGGTGTATCCGGATTATGCATTACCAAGCTGGACGTGATGGACGGCATGGAGACGGTGCAGATCGGTGTTGGCTATCGCGTCGGCGATACCGAGTACGACATTTTCCCGGTGGGTGCGGAAGCGCTGGATCATTGCGAGCCGATCTACGAGGAAATGCCAGGCTGGAAGGAAAATACCGTTGGCATCAAGCGTTACGAAGACCTGCCCGTGGCCGCGAAGAACTACCTGAAGCGCGTGGAAGAGGTCTGCGGTGTGCCGGTAGACATCATTTCCACGGGTCCGGACCGCGACGAAACCATCGTGTTGCGTCATCCGTTCGGAGCCTGATGTCTTGGCGTTGAAGGACGAAAAACAGCGCCTGGCATGGGCGCTGACAGGCTCCGGGCATTACCTCAAGGAGTGCCTGGAGATCATCGATCGCCTGCCAGACGTAGACCTGTTTCTTTCCAGAGCGGCCGCCGAAATTCTGCAGCAGTACGGCTACAAGCATAACGTTGGCCGCGTGTTCCAGGATAAGACGGCTAGCGCTGTACCTGTCGAGCTGTTCTACCATGGGGTCTACCACACCGTGGTGATCGCCCCGACCAGTTCCAATACCGTGGCCAAGATGGTTTGCGGCATTTCCGACAATCTGGTGACCAATATCTTCGCGCAAGCCGGCAAGTGCCGCGTGCCGACCATTGTGTTTGCCTGCGATACCGAACCGGAACTTGAGTCCGATGCGCCGCGTGAGAACGTGGTCAAGGTATACCCGCGCCGGATTGATCTGGAGAACATGCAAAAACTCAAAACCTTTGAGGAAACCACCGTGGCGGCCGACATGGTGGCGTTGGAAGCATCTATTCAGGCCCGTCTGGCGTGTCTGAAAACATCCTCTTCCTGACCGGCAAGCTGGCCGAGAAAAGTCTGAACAAAGTGTTGGCTGACATGCGGCCATCCGAGTTCAGTTATCAGGTCGCGCAGCTTGGCATTTCGGTCGCAGCCCTGATGACGCCGGAGTTTATCGCGCGCCGCCTGCCGGATGCGCGTGGTGCTGACCGTGTCATCGTGCCCGGCATGTGTCGTGGCGAATTGGCGCCATTGACGGAAAAATACGGCGTTCCGGTCGAGCGTGGCCCGGAAGACCTCAAGGATCTGCCGCAGCATTTCGGCCATGGTGGGAAGTCTCCCGATATCTCGCGCTATGACGTGAAGATTTTTGCCGAAGTGGTCGAGGCGCCACAGATATCAGTCGAACAGATTCTAGACCGTGCGAGACGTTACCGCGCGCAGGGCGCCAATGTGATTGATCTCGGCTGCCTGCCGAACACACCATTTCCGCACCTGGAGGAGGCCATTCTTGCACTCAAGGCCGATGGATTCGATGTCAGCGTCGATTCGCTGTCTACGCAGGATATGCTGCGTGCGGGTCATGCTGGGGCGGATTACCTGCTCAGCCTGACCGAAAAAACGCTCTGGGTGGCTGATGAGGTGGCTGCCACCCCGATTCTGATTCCTTCGAAGTCTGGCAGTCTGCCTTCCTTGTACCGTGCCATTAATGCGCTACAGGCCAAGGGCCGGGCATTTATTGCGGACCCTATTCTCGACCCGATTCCTTTTGGATTTACCGAATCTGTCGTGCGCTATCACAAACTGCGCAAGAAGTACCCGGAGATACAGGTGATGATGGGCGTAGGCAACCTGACTGAGCTGACGGATGCCGATACCACAGGCATCAATGCCATGCTGTTCGGCATGATCGCAGAACTTCGCATCAACGCCGTGTTGACGACCTCGGTGAGTCCGCATGCGTGCAATGCCGTTGCCGAGGCGGATATTGCCCGTCGCGTGATGTTTGCCGCCCATGAAGATCGGCGCTTGCCACGGGGGTATTCTGCCGGCTTGCTTGGCTTGCATGACAGGCGCCCGTTTCCGTACTCGGATGCGGAAATTGCAGAATTCTTTGCACTGGTCAAGGATCCCAATTTCCGCATACAGGTCAGCGAATCAGGCATCAACATCTACAACCGTGACGGATTGCAATGCGATACCGATCCTTTCCGGCTCTATCCAGGCTTGGGCGTGGAGAATGATGCTTCACATGCCTTCTATCTCGGCGTCGAACTGGCACGTGCCCAGGTGGCGTGGCAGTTGAACAAACGCTATGTGCAGGATGAAGAGTTGCAGTGGGGCGTCAATACGGCCCAGCAGGATGCGCGTGGTCGCGTTGCGCACCGCGAAACTGCACTCAAGGCAAAACGTGAAAAGGGCGGCAAGTGATTTACGAAACCATCCTCACGACCAGCAATGCGGACGGTAGCCCGCACATCGCGCCTTTTGGCATACGCGAGCAAGCGGGGCACGTGATCATCTCGCCGTTTCGCCCATCGACATCGCTTGATAATCTGTTGCGCAGCGGATGCGCTGTCGTCAATGCCACGGATGATGTGCGCGTGTTCGCGGGCGCGCTGACCGGACGACGCGATTGGCCGGTCACGCGTGCGGGGCAGATCAACGGTTGGCGGTTGCAGTCAGCGCTCTCGCACCGTGAACTCGATTTGCTTTCGGTGAAGGACGATGACCTGAGGCCGGCGCTGACGTTTCAGGTCGTCTGCGAAGAAAACCATGCGCCATTCCGCGGCTACAACCGCGCGCAGGCCGCCGTGCTTGAAGCGGCTGTCCTGGTCAGTCGCCTGAACATGCTGACGATAGAGAAAGTAGATCATGAGGTTGGCTATTTGAAGATTGCCATAGAAAAAACAGCGGGTGAAAACGAGTGGCAGGCTTGGCAATGGCTGATGGATAAAATCGAAAACCACAAGGCCGCAATGACAGGAGGTAATGTGGCATGACGCAACTGTTAGCCAGTGTTACCTCAGTCAGTGAAGCCGCCATTGCCCTGGCGGGTGGTGCAGACATTATCGATCTCAAAAATCCAGCCGAGGGGGCGCTTGGCGCCTTGTCGCTCAAGACGATACGTGAAATCGTGGCGTTCGTGGATGGACGGGTGCCCGTGAGTGCCACGATAGGGGATTTGCCCATGCAGCCCGCCGTGGTCTCCGAGATGGTCATCAAGACGGCAGAGACCGGTGTGGACATTGTAAAGATAGGACTGTTTGGCCATGCGGGCCATGCTGACTGCATCAATGCCATTTCGGCTTTAACAAGGACTGGCACACAGGTCGTGGCTGTATTGTTTGCTGATGACTTGCCTGATTTCGGCGTATTGCCAGCGTTGTCAAACGCGGGGTTTTACGGTGCCATGCTGGACACGGCAAACAAGGGGAAGGGCAGGTTGCTTGATTGTCTGGCAAGCAACACCTTGAGCACATTTGTCTCAGCAACAAAAGCGTTGGGGATGCTGAGTGGGTTGGCGGGTTCATTACGCGCCGAGGATGTGCTGGAACTAGCCCCGATCGCTCCTGACTACCTCGGTTTTAGAGGGGGGCTGTGTCTTGATGATGATCGAAATATGACGTTTGATCGCGAACGCCTCATGAAAATCACCCGGCTGTTGCAAAAATACAACAGCGGCGCGCGTGAAGCCGCGACATTTGCGTTCTAGACTTGTTTGCAATTTGCACCTGTGATTTGCGTCGAGTAGAATTGAACCGAAAGTAACCAAACAAACAAGGGGTGTAACGAATGAAACTTAATCTGATCAAACTCGCTGTGACTAGCATGCTGGCAATTGCTGCCGGTAATGCAGTGGCAGCCGATGAAGCCTATAACGGTTCCTGGTATCTGGTTCCTGGCGTTAGCCTGCTCAATGCAGACAGCGATCTGAAATCTGACCGTACAGCCCCTGCAGTTTCCCTGCGTTTGGGTAAGGAACTCAGCGAGCACTTCGACGTACAGCTGGGTGGCAGCTACGGCCGTGCAGATTCCAAGGACTCCTACCTTAACAATGCACTTAGCGGTAAGTACAAACAGACCCTGCTGGGTGTAGATGCCCTGTACATGTTCAGCCGTGAAAAGCTGCGTCCTTTCCTGCTGGCAGGTCTGGGTTATGCGCGCAACGATGTTGATTACACCTACCTAGGCGCACCTGTTGATGGTACCAAGAACTCCTGGATGGCCAACGTCGGTGCTGGTGTGCAGTATTACTTCACTGAAAATATTGGTCTGCAAGCCGACCTGCGTCATGTTTGGAGCCGTGCAAAGGGCACTGCTTCTGCAACAGGCTTCACTGATTCTGGCACCATAGGCAACAATTACCTCAACTTGGGTGTAATCTTCAATTTCGGCGCTCCGAAGAAGGTTGCTGCCGCTGAGCCAGTTGCTGAGACCCGCTCCGACATGGCTGATATTGCCCCGGTTGAAGAGCAACCAGTTCCGCAATTGGCTGAGGCGCAGGAGCCTGTGCAGGAAGTCGGTCCAGACAAGCCTGCTTTCGACAAGATTGCATTGCAAGCAGAAGTGCTGTTTGGCTTCGACAAGGACGTACTCAAGGATGAAGGCAAGAAGATTCTCGACGTAGAAGTGGTTGAGAAGATGAAGGCGCACCCTGAAGTTGAACTGGTGCTGATTACCGGTCATACAGACCGTATCGGTGACGACAAGTACAACCAACGTTTGTCCGAACGCCGTGCTGCTGCTGTCAAGAAGTACATTGCCAGCCAGGGCGTTGAGGAAAGCCGTCTGCACGCAGTCGGTAAGGGTGAGAAAGAGCCTGTTGAAGCTTGCAAGGGTGTTCGTGGCAAGAAGCTGATTCAGTGCCTGCAACCTAACCGTCGCGTTGTTGTTGAAATTGAAGTACAGCGCGCCCTTGAACACTAATCCAAGGTAGAAAGATCGAAAAAGCCCCGCTCGTCGGGGCTTTTTTGTCACTGCAATATGACTGAACTCATGACTGTCGATCACATGATCGAAGCGCGCTGGATCATCCCGGTCGTGCCGCGTGAAGTAGTGCTTGAGCACATGGCTGTGGTGGTGCGCGATGGCAGGATCGTAGCTATTTTGCCGATTGCCGAAGCCCGTCAGCAGTATCAGGCATCCAAGACCACCGTATTGAATGATCATGCCCTGATTCCTGGGTTGATTAATTCGCATACGCATGCTGCCATGACGCTGATGCGTGGACTGGCGGATGATATTGCCTTGATGCCTTGGCTGCAGCAGCATATCTGGCCGGCGGAGGAATCCGCGGTTTCAGCCCGCTTTGTACATGATGGCACCTTGTTGGCGTGCGCTGAAATGTTGCGCGGCGGGGTCACCTGCTTCAATGACATGTATTTTTTCCCGCAGGCAGCGGCCGAAGCGATCGATCGATCTGGTATTCGTGCCAATCTGGGCTTGGTAATGCTGGAATTCCCTTCGCCCTATGCGGGTGACGCAGACGATTACCTGAACAAGGGCTTGGCTGCGCGCGATCAATTGTTGGGACACTCGCGTATCACGACTTGCCTGGCGCCGCATGCGCCCTATACCATCAGTGATCGTACCTTTGGCAAGGTTCTGACTTATGCGGATCAATTGGGTCTCAATGTGCATTTGCATTTGCATGAAACGCTAGACGAGATTGCACAAAGTGAGCGCCAGTACGGTCTCCGGCCTATCCAGCGCTTGGCAGGCCTGGGGTTGCTCGGACCTAACTTGCTGGCTGCGCACTGCGTCCATCTGACAGCGGCCGAGATGGTGTTGCTGTCGTCGCATGGCTGCCATGTAGCGCATTGCCCGACCTCCAATCTCAAGTTGGGTAGTGGTATTGCGCCGGTTTCTGCGTTGGCTGAAGCCGGTGTCAACCTAGGATTGGGCACCGATGGGGCCGCCAGCAATAATCGTATGGATCTTTTTGCAGAAATGCGTCTGGCTGCGCTGTTAGCCAAGGCTGCTGGCGATGCCTCCGCGTTGCCGTCGTTCCAGGCCTTGGAAATGGCAACGTTGAATGGTGCGCGGGCCTTGGGCCTGGACGATCGCATCGGATCCATCGAAGTGGGCAAGATGGCGGATCTGGTGGCCGTGGAGTTTTCTGCGCCGGAAATGACGCCGTGCTACGATCCGCTCTCGCATCTGGTGTATGTGGCAGGGCGCGAGCATGTGAGCCATACTTGGGTGGCAGGTGAACTGCGTTATGCACGCGGTGTCCTGAGTAGCATCGAACAAATTGAATTGAAGGAGATCGCAGCATCATGGCAGGCCAGGCTGAAGCAGTTTCACCATTAAACGCAGACCCGGCCGAGTTGCAGAAATTCGCATCGTTGGCGCACCGCTGGTGGGACCCGGAAAGCGAATTCAAACCTCTGCATGAAATCAACCCATTGCGGCTGGACTATATCGATCGCATTGCCGGATTACGTGGTAAGCGCGTTCTGGATGTGGGCTGTGGCGGCGGGATTCTTTCCGAGTCGATGGCAGCGCGCGGGGCAGACGTGACGGGAATCGATCTGGGTGAGAAAGCGCTTAAAGTGGCGCAGTTGCACAAGCTGGAAAGTGGGGCCAGTGTCGATTACCGACTGATAGCCGTCGAGGCACTTGCACAGGAGCAGCCACAAAGCTTTGATGTGGTGACATGCATGGAAATGCTGGAACATGTACCGGACCCGTTTGCCGTGGTGCGCGCGTGTGCCCAGTTGGTCAAGCCGGGAGGCAGGGTCTTTTTTTCCACGCTGAACCGCAATCCCAAAGCCTATCTGTTTGCGGTGATCGGTGCCGAATACGTGCTTAACTTGCTGCCCAAGGGGACGCATGAGTATGCCAAGTTCATCAAGCCTTCCGAGCTTTCCGCATGGTGCCGTTCAGCAGGCCTGGAGGTGGCGGGTCTGGGCGGCATGCAGTACAACCCGCTCAATAAACGCTACGCTCTGGGCACGGATGTCTCTGTCAATTACCTGATGCATACAGTCAAGTGAGCATACGGACAATACTCTTCGACCTGGATGGCACCCTGGTCGATACTGCGCCGGATCTCGGTCTGGCACTCAACATGCAGCGCCAGCGACATGGCCTGCCAGCCTTGCCTCAGGAAACGATCAGGCCTTATGCCTCGCACGGGTCGCGCGGCCTTTTAGGGATAGGTTTTGGTTTGAGCCCTGAGCATGAAGATTTTTCCGCCATGCGGGATGAGTACCTGGACCTGTACGATCAGGTGTTCACCAACGCGCCTGTGATGTTCAAGGGGATTCCTGAATTGCTTGCGGCGATCGAGCAAGCAGGCATGCAATGGGGGGTGGTGACCAACAAGCCGCGACGTTTCACCCAGCCGTTGATGGATGCGATGAAGATGTCCGAACGGGCGGCATGCGTGGTCAGCGGTGACGATGCGACCCGCGCCAAGCCACACCCCGATACATTGCTGCTGGCGTGCGAACTGGCGGGGGTGGATCCGTCCCACTGTATGTATGTCGGAGATGCAGAACGCGACATACAGGCGGGCAACGCAGCAGGCATGCGCACGGTCGTTGCGCGCTATGGCTACCTTGACGCGCAGGATACGCCGGAAGACTGGGGCGCGGAAATTCTGATCGACTCTCCTGCTGAACTCACTTCTCTGCTTGGCCTGAAATAAGGACATCGGCTGAGAGACCCGCCGCGTCAGGTATCCAGCGCGCTGTGCCGGACTGCGGATCGAAAATCTCGCGTTCGGTGCGATGGCATTTCGGACAGGTACGAAAACGCAAGGGCTGAACCAGCCCCTCGTGGAGAAACCCGCGGACTTGCACAGACCAGCAGTGCCAGCCGATGCAACACCTCAGACTCATTTGACGGCGCGGCGCTCCATCATGGCCTGTGCCAAGGTGCCGCTATCCACGTGCTCGATTTCGCCGCCCATGGGCAAGCCGCGGGCGATTCGGCTGACTTTCAGGCCTCGCGCCTTGAGCAATTCGCTCACGTAATGCGCGGTGGCCTCGCCTTCCACCGTGTAGTTGGTGGCGAGGATGACTTCTTCAACCACGCCGTCCTGCGCGCGTTTCAAGAGTCGATCCAGATGAATTTCGCGTGGCCCGATGCCATCCAGCGGCGATAGTCTGCCCATCAGCACGAAATACATGCCCTGATAACTGTGGGTCTGCTCCAGCATCAACAGGTCGGTTGGCATTTCCACAACACAGAGTTGGCGGGCATCGCGGCGGTCCGTCGCACACAGGCTGCACACCGGCGCTTCGCTGAAGTTGTTGCACAGCGAGCAATGTCCGACCTGCTCCAGCGCATCCTGAAGGGCCTGGGCCAGGTTTGCGGCCCCTGCGCGATCACGCTGCAGCAAATGGTAGGTCATGCGTAGCGCTGACTTCGGCCCAACGCCCGGCAGGCAGCGGAGCGCCTCGACCAGGTGCTCCAGCGCAGGAGGGTTCTTCATTTAGAACGGCAGCTTCATTCCAGGTGGGATCGGCATGCCGGCCATGACGCCTCCCATTTTTTCCTGCGATGTGGCTTCGACTTTGCGCACCGCATCGTTGATGGCGGCAGCCACCAGGTCTTCCAGCATGTCTTTGTCGTCGCTCAGCAGGCTGTCGTCGATGGTGACGCGTTTGACATCGTGTTTGCAGGACATGACGATCTTGACCATGCCGGCGCCCGATTGACCTTCAACTTCGATGTTGCCCAATTCTTCCTGGGCACGTTTCATGTTTTCCTGCATTTGCTGGGCCTGTTTCATCAGGTTACCCAAGCCGCCTTTCATCATGGTGCTTTACTCCTACTGTTGTATGGGTTTGATGCTTGAAGGGATGATAGTTGCGCCGAAACTCTCCATCAGGTCGCGCACAAAGGGGTCGCTCTGGATTGCGCTTTCGGCTTGCGCCTGCCGCTCGGCTTTTTCACGGCCGATTTGCTGTGCCGGCGTGTTGACGGCGTCTGCGCCACCACTTTCAATGTGTACCTGGAACTGATTGCCGAAATGCTCTTTGAGCGCTGACCGCAGTTTGTCCTGATAGATGTTGTCGAGCAGATGTTTTTGACTCTGCGGGACCGTGAGGCGCATGCGCTGGTCATCGAATTCGGAGAGCGCGCAGTTCTGCGCCAACATGCGCGCCATGCCGCCGAGTTTGAGCTGGTCGACAAGGCCGCGCCAGTTTCCGTCGAACGATGCCATCGTCGTCGACGTCGTCCGGCTTTCGGCAACCGCTTGCTGGATCACCTGCAGTTTTTCAGCAAAACCTTCGCTGCTTGCGGGTGCGGATGCTGGTGTTTCAGGTGGGGTTTCAACGTCGGCGCGGGCCGTTGCGGGCGCGGCTTCTGGCTCCCGCTGGCGTGGCAGGACGGCAGGGCGGGCAGGTAAATTGACCGCTGGCTTGCTGTTCGGTTCTCCCGGCGTAAAGGCCAGCATGCGCAACAAACACATGGTGAAGCCCGCATATTCGTCAGGTGCGAGACTCAGGTCGCGCCGGCCAAGGAGGGCGATCTGGTAGTACAGCTGAGTGTCCTCTGGCGCAAACCTGGATGCCAGATCCATCAGCTGCTGGCGCTCCGGCAGGTCAGCCGCGATGGCTTCCGGGACGGATTGCGCCAGGGCGACCTGATGCAATACCAGGGCCAGCTCGGCCAACGCTGCATCGAATGAAAGGCTGCGCTCTTCCATGCCTGCGGCCACCTGCAGCAGGGCTTGCCCGTCATTCTTGGCGAGTGCGTCTAATAGGGTAAACAGATAGCTCTGATCGATGGCGCCCAGCATGGCGCGCACTTCTGCTTCGTGCACTGCGCCGGCACCATAGGCGATCGCCTGGTCCAGCAGCGAGAGCGCATCGCGCATGCTGCCGGAAGCGGCGCGCGCCACGAGTTGTAGTGCCGTACTCTCGGCCTGGATGTTTTCTCGGGCGAGCACGGTGTGCAAATGTTCGGTGATCGAGGTGACTGGCATCTGGCGCAGATTGAACTGCAGACAGCGCGACAGCACAGTGACGGGCATCTTCTGCGGGTCGGTGGTGGCGAGAATGAATTTGACGTGTGCGGGCGGCTCTTCCAGCGTTTTCAACATGGCGTTGAACGAGGAGGTCGAGAGCATGTGCACTTCGTCGATGATGAATACCTTGAAGCGGGCTACGGTCGGTGCGTACTGGGCATTTTCCAGCAGGTCGCGCATCTGGTCGACTTTGGTGTTGGAGGCGGCATCGACTTCCAGCAGGTCGACGAAGCGCCCCTTGTCGATTTCAGTGCAGGCAGCGCAAACGCCGCAAGGCGTTGCCGTAATGCCCGTTTCGCAGTTGAGCGCTTTGGCCAGGATGCGCGCCAGCGTGGTCTTGCCGACGCCGCGCGTGCCGGTAAACAGGTAAGCGTGGTGCAGCCGCTGCTGTTCTAGCGCATTGGAAAGTGCGCGCACCACATGCTCTTGTCCAACCAGTTCCTGGAATGTCTTGGGGCGCCATTTGCGCGCCAGAACCTGATAGCTCATGGAGATTTTCGACGGGTTGGTAAAGCGTGAACTTTAGCTTAAAACGGCCACGGGAGCGAGATGTCGTCGGCAATGAATTTGGGGTGGCGAGCCTAACCCCCGGCACTTGCTTCAATAACTGTGGCTGCTTCCTTCCGGACCTGACCAGGTTGGCTATCTTGCAATGCGGGGAGGCCCGCCGGGGCGAATTTTACCCCAATTCCGGATCAAGTTCCGGCAATTTTTTTGTCCAAGCTACGGAGTGGGCGCCTTGATTGCTTAGACTGTGTTTGTTCGGTGGCGACTTGGGTGTGCCTGATGTATAGTTGATCGAAAAAGACCTTCGCATACCATGTCAAACTTACTCTGCATTTCGGGCCGCTGATCTTGTCGTTGCTGATGACATCGCGCCAAAAGTTGCGTTCGCTGATCAGCGATCTGCGTAATCCACCCGTCACCTTGGTGAGCCGGGTGATTCTGGGCTTGCTGGTGCTGTCCGAAAGCCTGATCAGCATCTTCTGGATATTTGCGCTGTCCGACTTGGGTGGGGCGTATGCCTTCATGGCGATATTCCCCTACGCGTACATACTGATTACGTATGTCAGCTTACTGGTGTTCTACCATTTCAAGCGCTTTGAATACTCGACCTTCACCCAGTTGGCGATGCTGCTGGTGATGCCTTTCCTCATGCAGTGGATCATCGGCGGATTTGAAGCGTCCAGCGGTGTGGCGATCTGGGCCATCTTGTCGCCCGTTGGCGCCTTGCTGATTCTGGGGACACGACAGTCAACGCCATGGTTCTTCCTGTTCTTTGCCCTAATACTGGCTTCGTGGGGGATGAACGATCTGTTCGCGAGTTATGCGCTGCCGATTCCCAAGCATACCAAGCAGATCTTTTTCTTGGTGAATGTGTGTGGTGCGGCCAGTATTCTGTATTTCGTGATGCGCTATTTCGAGGCGCAGAAATCACGCATCATGCGCGCGCTGGATGAGAAGAACAGCGAATTGCTGGTTGAGCAGGACAAATCCGACCGTTTGCTGCTGAACATTCTGCCGAAGTCGGTGGCGGATCGCCTGAAGAATAAAGAGGAACGCATCGCCGACAGCTATGCGTCCGTGACCATTCTGTTTGCCGATCTGGTCGACTTTACCGGGATCTCTGCCGGCATGCCGGCAGCCGACTTGGTGGAATTGCTGAATCTGGTCTTTTCCAGATTCGACGAGCTGGCCGAAAAATACGGGCTGGAAAAAATCAAGACCATCGGGGACGCTTACATGGTCGTGGGCGGTGCACCCAATCTGCGTCCTGACCACGCCGAGGCGGTGGCTAATATGGCGCTTGAGATGCAGTCCGCCCTGTTGAGTTTGTCCGATCGTTGCGGAAAACCGCTGTCGATGCGCTTTGGCATCAACAGCGGGCCGGTGATTGCCGGGGTGATCGGCAACAGCAAGTTTAGTTACGACATGTGGGGCGATACGGTCAACATGGCGAGCCGCATGGAGCATTACGGGATTGCCAACGCCATTCAGGTCACCGAGAACACCTACCACCTGCTGCAGGGCCGCTTCCGCTTCGAGCATCGCGGCGCCATCAACATCAAGGGCAAGGGCGAGGTCAACGGCTACCTGCTGTTAGGCAAGCAGTAAAAATACCGTAGGTTGCTTGTGCAGGTCGGGCAGTTCGCCTTTTCTCCATTCGGAGATCGCCTTGCAGATGATCTTTTCTGTTTCCAGGCTGATGTTGCAAGCGACACACAAGCGTGTTGCCGGGTTGCAACTGGACAGCAGGTCTTCCAGCAAATGCTGGTTGCGGTAGGGCGTCTCGATAAAAATCTGCGTTTCATGGTGTTTGCGCGACGTTTGTTCGATGTCCCGCAGACGTTGTACGCGCGCGCCTTTTTCGCTGGGCAGGTAGCCGAGAAAGGTGAAACGCTGCCCGTCCAGTCCCGAAGCCATCAACGACATCAGGATGGATGAGGGGCCGACCAACGGCGCCACCCGGATGCCCTTGCGGTGGGCCAGCGCCACGAGCTGGGCGCCCGGATCGGCCACGCCGGGGCAGCCGGCCTCGGACATCAATCCTACATCCTTGCCGGCAAGCAGCGGTGCGAGCAGGGCGGGTAGTTCCTTGTCTGTGGTATGTTCGTTGAGCGTGAGCAGCGTCAGCTCACGCACCGGCTTGGCGGTTTTGACGGCGCCGAGGAAGCGGCGTGCGGTTTTTTCGTTTTCAACGACAAAGGTATCCAGTCGCTGCGTCAGGCTGACCACATCGGGGGGCAATGCCTTGGCAATGACATCGTCCCCCAGCGTGACAGGAATCAGGTAGAGCGTTCCCAATGCCAAGACTTAGTACCTCACCTGGGTGCGGTAGGTCAGGGAGGTTTTGCCCTCAGGCGGAACGGTGATCTGCCACACCGCAGTGTTGCTCGTGGCCTTGGTGTGCGGATGGCTCTCATTGAGGATTTTCCAGTCGCCTGGAATCGGCTCTTGCACGGTCACAGTCATGGCTTCTTTCTTGGCATTTTTCAACACCACTTCATAGGCGCTTTCAAAAACGTAATTGTACTTGCTGGTGCCCGCCAGTTTCTTGAAATCCGTCTGTTTCTTGTCTGCTGTTACGTCGAATGAATCACCGAGTTTGAGGCGCACCTTCTCGTTTTTCGGGGTGTGGTCGATGTTGTCCTCGCCCACGAACTGGGCATTGCCAGTAGCATCTTTCTTATAGACGCGGATTACCCCTTTGGGCAATGGCATGCCGAGATGGCTGCTTTCCTTGTTATCGAATTCGACGAACACGCCGACTTTCATCTTCTGGCCGAGGTCGCCGTAGCTGGATTGGTAGTAGTAGTCAGCACCACGCAGCAGCAACTCCTTGCGCGCCGTGACGCCTGCTGCCGATAACAGGCTGACTTGCTTGGTCTGGTTCTCGGCGATGGTGGTTGGGCGGTCCAGGGTGTACAAGTGGTATTCCAGCAGACTTTCCTCGCGCATGGGGGCTGGGGCATCCATCAACTTGGCCTCGGCCTTGCGCACCATGCCCAGCGCCATCGGCATGGCTTGCTGCACCACATTGACATCGCCGGCGACCAGTTGCAGCTTGGCGTTGCGGTACGTGGCACCGCTGGTATTGGTCAGGGTTACCCAGCCGGACAGGTCCAGTTTGTCATCGGAGGCGTTCAGTTCAGCGACATAATCGGCTTTCCAGGCCAGCCCGCCGGTGAGATAGCTCAGTTCCACATCCTGCTGTGCCGCGCCATTGTTGTTCAGCGACATGACCAGCGTAGGCCGATCCCGCAGATTGCCGGGGACGTCGGGGTACACAATGCGTCCAGGCATGCCGGTCTCAATGCGGTCGCCGATCTTCATCACGACACCATTGTTGGCGGCCAGCACTTGCGCCTGCTCGGTAGACTCTGCGCCCGTCGCCGGGTTGGTGCGTATCACACTGACGCTTTTCCCCACGTATTTTTCCAGCAGTTTTTGCGGCGTGAGCAGATCGAAATCGAAATTCTGTTCCAACACGGCAAGCTTGCCCGGACTTGTCAGGCTGCGGAGCAGCGCCGTTTCAGGGCGTATCCTGGCGCTGACGTCTCGAAACGCCAAGGCGCTTTGGCCGCTGGATAACGGCACTTTGCGCTGGTCTTTTACCAGTGCCAGATTCTCGTTGTAGATGGTGACGGCAACGCTTTGCTGGTCCTGCAGCGTCACATTCTGTTCCGCCTCGGTGGCCAGCGCCGGGGTGCAAAAGAGGGTGAGTAGTGTCGCAAACTGAAGTGATGGGCGCATATTGGTATCCTTTGGGTAATATATTTTAACCTGAAGCGGTCGCCTGAAACATTTAATTCCATGTGTTCGGCCAGTGTTATACGGTTGAAAACCGGCTATAGGGTTAAAACTTGCTGTCTTGTTAACATGACCGCACCACGGCATGCGTCCGGGTGCGGTCATCGGGACAGGATCAACCTTGCGGGTCTGCCGTCTGGTTCAACCGGTACCAGTCCATGCGACGCGTCAGAATCATGACGGCGGCCAGGGCGGCGAACATGACCAGCGATCCCATCAGCAGGGCATTGTCTTCCGATTGGAGTACGCCATAGAGCACGACGTACAGCAGGGCAACTCCGCCAGAGAAGGCAATGGCGGGTTTTTTGTGTTTGAGCACGCCAGCCAGATAGACGCCAATCAGGGCAACACAAGCGCTCCCGGAAATGCCATAGGCGGCGACAAATGGGATATGTTCCGACAGGCTGATAATGAGCAGGAAGAACATGGCCATGACCAGACCGACCAGCAGATATTGCATGGGATGGATGCGCAGACTCTTTAGGACCTCGAACATAAAGAAGGCCGTGAACACCAGTACCACGAACATGACGCCATATTTGACGGCGCGATCCGACAGCAGGTAGACGTCGACCGGATCGACAAACTCAACTGAGAATGCCTCGGCTACGGGTGGTTGCTCGGGGCTGACTTGGGCACTGTTGCGTGCCAGGTCGGTGACCAGCCATTGCGCACTAAAACCTTGGTCATCGATGGTGCGAGTACGCGGCAGAAAGCTGCCGCCAAAGGAGGGGTGCGGCCAGGAAGATTTTAGGGACATTTCTGTGTGGTTGGCGCTTGGCGATACGGCCAAAGTGCTCATGCCCTGCAAATCGAGCGGAAAGCCGAACGCGAAGCTGTGCGGCTCTGTCGCAGCCAGCGCCCCCAGCGGCACGTGCATGCCGTTGCCAGCCAGTGGCTTGACGCTACCTGGGTGGAACTCGAGTTTTGCTCCATTCAGTGTCAACAATGGTGCGTTGTGGATGCCGCGTGAGTCGCTGACGTTGACCACGATGTACGCCGCCAGCGGAATGATGTCGTCGAGAGGCTTGTCGATGCCGTAGCCTTTGGGGACGGAGAAATTCCCGGAGACCATGCTATGCAGGTTGAACAGCCTGGCCTGATAGATGCCACGGCTCCTGATTTCGACATCGGCATTGCCATCGATCTTCACGGTGTGGGGGGAGACTACGGCTTCGTAAGGGCCGGATTCGGTGAGTATGGTTTTCTCAATGCCTTTTTCGTCCTTTGTCGTCCGGCGTTCACGAAGTTTGTAGCTGATGACCAGGTGCGGTCCGGAAAGCACCTGCGGGCCGGAGGCACTGCGTGCGATATCCTGTTGCACATTCAGTTGCAGGTTGTGGCGTTCGCCGATCTTGGATTCGATCATGCCAAGTGGTATCAGCAGCAACAGTGTCAGCAGGCCGATCATCAGGGTTTTGGAAAACAAGGGAAAACGGTTCATGGTGGCTCCTTAGCGATGGGGTGTGGACAATTTTTCTTGGCTGAATGCGGCGCGACCCAGGAGAATCAGCATGCCCAGCATGCCGGCCAGGATGCAGGCAAGATGCAGATGCAGCATCCACGCCGTCATCAGCAGTGGGTTGGCGTCTGACCAAGGGGCGAATGGGTGCAGGTCTTCATGCATGACGGCATCCAGCAACAGGTGGCTGACGGTGCCGATCAGTGCGCCCAGCCACGCTTGCAGCCAGGTCATATGAAAGGGTTCGCCTATTTCATCACTCAAACGCGCGTAACATCGCCAGCCTTGGGTGATGAGATGGCGACCGAACAACACGGAACCCGCAGCAATCAGCAGGGCGCCGGGCAGCGTGTGCGTCCAGCCATGGACGGGCATCTGGATGCGCAGCATGCGATACGCCGGTTCAATATCCATGACGACATTCGCCAGCGCAAACATCGATAGGCTGAATTGCCGGGGGATCAAGCTCTTGATGGCCAGACCAGGGCCAAGGTGAAACGGGGTGAATGGCATGACGTGCTCCTGCGGGTTGAAGGCGCTTGCAGGATGCCGGGCTAGCGTGAGGAGAAGATGGGCTTGTGTGTGCTGATTGTGTGTTGGGGGCTATGGCGCCGGTAGGCTAAGCCTGGCTTCTGTGCCGCCATCGCGTCGGTTGGCCAGCACGATTTCACCGCCATGAAGCAGGGCGACCTGCTGCACAAAGGGCAATCCCAACCCTGTACTTTTGCGCTGTGTCGCGGGGCGGGCCAGGGAGTAGAAACGCTCGAACACGCGCGGAAGCGCGTAATCAGGAATTCCGGCGCCCTGGTCGCGCACGATGAGGGTGTGTCTGTCCTGTGTACTTTCCAGGGCCAGCGTGATATGGCTGCCATCGGCCGAAAAATCGATCGCGTTGTCCAGCAGGTTGGCGAGCGCCTGCCGGAGCAAAAACAATTCGCCGTGGACGCATGCCTCTGTCGGGATCAGGTTGCTACAGACGATATGGCGTTGCTGCATGCGTTCGGTATGGTCTGCGGCAACTGTCTCGGCCAGTGCGTGCAGGTTGATCTGCGCGCTGTCTTCCAGTCCGTTGCGGTGTTCCAGGCGCGCCAGTTCCAACAGCTTGTCCAGCATGGCTTTCAATCGTTCGCTCTGTTCGCGGATGTTGGCGGTGAACGTTGCGCGCTGTTCCTGCGGCATGGATTCATCCAGCAGTTCGGCCGAACCGATGAGGGCCGTGAGAGGGCTTTTCATCTCGTGAGCAAGATGATGGACGTAGTTTTCGACATATTCGCGTCCATCCAGCTTTTCACGCATGTCGGCCAATGCGCGGCCCAACTCGGCCAGTTCGCCGCCGTGCAGGTTGGGTGCGGTCACTTGTTTGCCCAGTCCGACATCGCGGGCGTATCGCCGCAGCAGATTGACCGAGCGTGTCAGCCACCAGGTAAACAGCAGGCCAATGAGCAGCGCGCCTCCCATCAGCCAGAACCCGGCGCGCTCGATACGTTGTCGGCTGCGGTCGATAAATGGCTGTACGCTGGACGTTGCCTTGGCGACGGTCAGTACCCCCAGCAGCTTCTGGCCATCCTTGATCGGGGCGGCAATATACATGACAGAGGTGCGTTCGTCCTTGGGGTCTGCGCGGGTGCTGCAGGCCCCGTATTGATTACGGAGCGTCAGGTACACATCGTTCCAGCGCGAGTAATCCTGTCCGACCAGTTGTCCTTCAGAATCGTAAAGGACGATGCCCTTGGCATCCGTGATGTAGACCTGCAAATCCACCGCGTCCTTCTTGAAGCCCCAGATGGTGGCGCGCGGTTCACGTGCCCGGTAGTTCTTGAAGGCCAGATCGAAACGACCGGTTTGCAGTTGTCCGGCTTTGATGTCTTCCGCGGCGAGTTCTGCCAGCAATTGCGAAGTGTCGACCAGCGTTTCTTCCATCGCCTGCCGCACGCCTGGTTTGACCTCTTCCATGAACACGTTCAAGACGAACCACGCGGCCAGACCCACAATCAGAAAGTAGCCGAGCAGAACGCGTAGGGTAATGTTCATTTCGTTACGCCGTTGATGGCGCTATAGCCCAGGCCGCGATGCGTGACGATGGGGTCGAGGTCGTCTCGAATGATTTTCAGTTTTGCGCGTACGGTTTTGACATGCGTATCTACGGTGCGATCCGAGGTATCCAGCGCATCTCGCCATATTGCATCCATCAGGGCTTCGCGGCTGTAGATGCGTTCTGGGTGCGCCAGCAACATGGCCAGCAGATGGTATTCGTAGCGGGTCAGGTCCAGCGATATGCCGCAAAAGCGTATGCGACATGCTGTCGCTGTCTATCTCAAACCACGTTGCGCTGGCTTGTGTCGCGACAGGGATGCGGCGGCGAAGAATGACCCGTACGCGAGCGACGACTTCACGCGGCGAGAAAGGCTTGGTCACATAGTCGTCCGCGCCGATTTCCAGCCCGACGATACGGTCGACCTCATCCGAGCGCGCAGTGAGAAACAGGATAGGGATGTCAGTCAGCGTACGCGCTTGGCGGCAGACCTCGAAACCGCTCATGTCCGGCAGGCCGACGTCCAGTATCGCCAGCGCGTGGCGGCCGCTGCGCAGTTGTTGCAGGGCGTCGCTGCCCAGCGTGCAATGCTGCGTGGCATACCCCTCTGATTGCAACGCATAGACCAGCATTTCCGCAATGGCAGATTCATCTTCGACGATGAGGATGCTGGCGTTCACGGTGTTAGACGACTGCGACCTTTTCGTGATGGAGCATGTCGACCAGCCGGATCAGCGGCAAACCGATCAGGGCGTTCGGATCGTCGCCGCGCATGCGTGCGATCAGCGCAATGCCCAGACCTTCGGACTTGGCGCTGCCGGCGCACTGGTAGGGTTCTTCCTTGAGCAGGTAGTACTCGATTTGCGCATCGGTCAGTTGCCGGAAACTCACTTCAAAAGGCTCGACCTCGGCCTGCATGCTACCGGTTCTTGCATTGAACAGGCATAGGGCGCTGTGGAACGTCACCGTGCGTCCGCGCATCAGTTGCAGTTGCTTGACTGCGTTGCCATGCGTCAGCGGTTTGCCTAGCTGCTGTCCGTCCAGCGTGGCGACCTGGTCGCAGCCGATGACGAGCGCATCCGGGTGGCGTTCTGCCACCTTGCGCGCTTTGACTTGAGCCAGCCGCAAGGCCGTTTGTTCGGGGCGTTCATCCGCCAGCGGGGTTTCGTCCACATTGGGCGATTCAACGATGAATGGCAGTTGCAGGCGTTCCAGCAACTCGCGGCGATAGACGGAGGAGGAGGCGAGTATGAGTGTTTGCATGATAGAAAATAAAAGGCCGACTTTCGCCGGCCTTGTGACGGATTACTGAATTTCGATCAGCGTTTCGTCTGGCGTTACGCTGTCACCCTTCTTGACGTGGATGGCGAGGACAATGCCGCTCTTGGGGGCCTGGATTTCGTTTTCCATTTTCATGGCTTCGATCACCAGGACGCCGTCGCCGGCATTCACCGCATCGCCGGCCTTGACCTTGACGTCAACGATGGTGCCCGGCATTGCAGTGGTCACGCAGCCTTCGTGGGATGGACGAGGGCGGTTGCCGTTGCCGACAGTTGCGGCTGCCTTTTTCTTGCCGCTGCTCTTGCCACCGGAAACTTCGATTTCGCTCAGGGTTTCCACGATGACTTCTTCGGACACGCCGTCCACGGAAACGTAGAACGGACGTTGCTCTTCACCTGGGTGGCCGCTGCCGGTGAGCTTGATATGGAAGGTTTCGCCATGCAGCGTTACCTTGAACTCATTCGGCGCGTAGCGTGCGGCCGAAGGCGCAGCCGCTTCCTTGGGCAGCAGCGGCTCGGCCTTGAGCGTACCGGCGTTGCGTTCCTGCAGGAAAGTCTGGGCCAGTTCCGGGAACATGGCGTACATCAGCACGTCTTCTTCGCTCTTGGCGAGGTTCTCGCACTCGATGCGCAGCTTGCTCATTTCCGCTTCCAGCAGGTCGGCGGGGCGTACGGTGATCACTTCGGCATCGCCAACAGCCAGATTCTTGATTTCCTCGTTCACCTTGCCTGGTGCCTTGCCGTAGTGGCCCATCAGATAGTTCTTGACCTCGGTGGTCACGGACTTGTATCGGGCACCGGTCAGCACGTTGAGCACCGCCTGTGTGCCGACGATCTGCGAGGTTGGGGTGACCAGCGGCGGGTAGCCCAGATCTTCGCGTACGCGGGGGATTTCAGCCAGCACGGCATCCATCTTGTCCAGTGCGCCTTGTTCCTTGAGCTGGTTCGACAGGTTGGAAATCATGCCGCCCGGGACCTGGTTGACCAGTACACGAGTGTCTACGCCGGTAAAGTCGCTTTCGAACTGCCAGTATTTCTTGCGCACTTCACGGAAGTACGCGGTAATTTCCTGCAGTGCGGCCAGGTCCAGGCCGGTGTCGTATTCGGTGCCTTGCAGCGCCGCAACCAGGCTTTCGGTAGAAGAATGGCTGGCACCTTCGCCAAAGGAAGAGTTGCAGGTGTCGATCATTGTCGCACCGGCCTCGATCCCCTTGAGGAAACTCATGGCGGAAAGGCCGGAGGTGGCGTGGCTGTGCAGGTGGATCGGCAGGCTGACTGCGGCTCGCAGTGCCTGGACCAGTTCAGCCGTCGCCTTAGGCGTCAGCAGGCCGGCCATGTCCTTGATGGCAATGGTGTCGCAGCCCATGGCTTCCATTTCCTTCGCCAGGCCAACGAAGTGCGGGACGTCATGCACGGGGCTGGTGGTGTAGCTGATGGCGCCTTCGGCGTGCTTGCCGACTTTCTTCACGGCTTCAACCGAAACGCGAATGTTACGCATGTCGTTCATGGCATCGAAAATGCGGAACACATCGACGCCGTTGTCGGCGGATTTCTGTACGAAGGCACGCACCACGTCATCGGAGTAGTGGCGGTAGCCGAGCAGGTTCTGGCCACGAAGCAGCATCTGGATGCGGCTGTTGGGCAGCGCCTTGCGCAGCTTTTCCAGACGTTCCCACGGGTCTTCCTTCAGGAAGCGTACGCAGGCGTCGAAGGTCGCGCCGCCCCAGGCTTCCAGCGACCAGAAACCGATGCTGTCCAGCTTGGCACAGATCGGCAGCATGTCTTCAGTGCGCATGCGGGTGGCGATCAGGGACTGGTGGCCGTCGCGTAAAGCTAGTTCAGAAACAAGGACTTTTGCCATATTATTAATCTAATTTATAAAGTTAAAATCAAATGCCTTCGTGTGCGGCAATGGCAGCGGAGATCGCTGCAGCCACCAACTCTGGCGGAAATTCGGTTGCATAATTAATCAGTTCCGGGTGGGACTCCACGAAACTGGTATCGAAATCTGCAGCTCTGAAATCCGGGTGCTTGAGGATTTCTTGGTAATACGGCATCGTCGTTTTGACGCCATACACCACCATGTCGTTCAGGGCGCGGCGACCGCGTTCGACGACGCCATCCCAGGTCAGCGCCCAGACGGTCAGTTTTGCGCACATCGAATCGTAGTAAGGCGGGATCACGTAGCCGCTATACATCGCCGCGTCGATACGCACGCCGGGGCCGCCGGGCGCGTAGTAGCGGGTGATCTTGCCAAAGCTGGGCAGAAAGCCGTTTTTCGGGTCTTCGGCATTGATGCGGAACTCCATGGCGTAGCCGCGGAATTTAACGTCATCCTGCTTGTATTGCAGTTCCATGCCATCGGCAATGCGGATCTGCTCCTGCACGATGTCGATCCCGGTGATGGTTTCCGTCACCGTATGCTCTACCTGCAGGCGCGTATTCATTTCCATGAAGTAGAAATTGTTGTCCTGGTCGAGCAGGAACTCGACCGTACCCGCGTTCTCGTAGCCCACGGCTTTTGCCGCCTTGACGCCCAGGCCGCCGATGTACTCGCGCTGCGCCTGAGAAAGTTGTGGCGATGGCGCGATTTCGATCAGCTTCTGGTTGCGGCGCTGGATGGAGCAATCGCGTTCATATAAATGGATGACGTTGCCATGGCTGTCAGCTAGCACTTGTACTTCAATATGGCGCGGATTAACGACGCATTTTTCCAGGAATACTTCCGGCTTGCCGAACGCCTTGCTGGCCTCGGAGATCACGCGGTCGTAATTGGAAAGCAGTTCCTTCTCGCTGTTGCAGCGGCGTATGCCGCGTCCGCCGCCGCCGTTGGTCGCCTTCAGCATGATGGGATAGCCGATTTCGGCCGCCAGCTTGACGGCTTCCTCGACGGTTTCCAGATTGCCCTCGCTACCAGGGACGCAGGGAATGCCTGCGCTGATCATGGCGGTACGGGCTTGAATCTTGTCGCCCATCTGGCGAATGACATCCGCATTCGGGCCGATGAACTTGATGCCACGGCGCGCGCAGATTTCGGCCAGTTCCGGATTTTCGGAAAGGAAGCCGTAACCGGGGTGCAGGGCATCGCAGCCGGAGGCAACGGCCAGATTTACAATGTTGTGCGCGTTGAGGTAGCCGATGACAGGATCGGAACCAATGTTATAGGCCTCATCCGCCTTTTTGACGTGCAGGGCGTGGCGGTCGGCATCTGTATAGATGGCAACCGATTTGATCCCCATTTCGGAGCAGGCGCGGACAATCCGGACAGCGATTTCACCGCGGTTGGCAACCAATATCTTTTTAATCACGAATCAGCCCAATTTTTTGACACAAAAACCGCCGAATTGTAACATGCGCGCCATATGAAAGAACAGATCACCATTAACAGTCTTGATTTCGCGCAGAAATCCCATGAGATTCGTGGTACAATCGCGCCCCGTGATTTAGGACGGCTTGCAGACGTGCTGTTTTCCCATGAGGGGCAGTTGGAGTTCCTGCTGCAGGGTGGGGTCAACCTGCAAGGCCAGCCCGAGTTGAAGTTGCGTGTCGAGGGCGAGTTGATGCTGGCCTGTCAGCGCTGCATGGGGTTGATTCGGTACCCCGTCGATGAGGCGGCGCATTTTGTAATTGTGCCGAATGAAGATATGATGCCGGCGCCTGACGACGAGCAGGATGATGTCGACTACCTGGTGGCCGATCAGCATTTTGATGTTATTGCGCTGATCGAAGATGAAATTCTGTTGGGGATGCCGATGGCGCCTCTGCATGAAGTGGCAGAATGTGGCGTTGACGCCGCAGCGGCCAAAGAACAAAAAGAAAGTCCCTTCAAGGTGTTGCAGGGACTCAAATTAGGCAAGCATTAAGTTTATTTTTCTAGGAGTTAGCAATGGCTGTTCAACAAAACAAAAAGTCCCCGTCCAAGCGCGGCATGCATCGTTCGCACGACTTTCTGACTAACCCGGCACTGGCTGTTGAGCCAACCACCGGTGAAGTGCATCTGCGTCACCATGTCAGCCCTAACGGCTACTACCGTGGCCGTAAGGTCATGCCTGCCAAGGGCGAATAAGGTTTTATCAGAAAACAGAAGCGCCGCGCCTTAACGGGTGCGGCGTTTTGTTTATGGATATTACCCTTGCTATTGATGCCATGGGGGGCGACCACGGTCCCCATGTCACAGTCCCCGCTGCGCTTCGTGCGCTTGAGCAGCATAGCGAAATCAGCATTGTCCTGGTCGGACTGACCGCGCCAATTGAAGCTGAGCTGCTGGCCAATCGTGCTTCCGTGGGCCCGCGCCTGCGCATACAGCATGCGACCGAAGTCGTTGCGATGGACGAGTCACCCCAAAGCGCGCTGAAGAATAAAAAAGACTCTTCGATGCGCGTGGCCATTAATCTGGTCAAGAGTGGGGAAGCGCACGCGTGCGTGAGCGCCGGCAATACGGGTGCGCTCATGGCGACGGCGCGTTTCGTCCTCAAAACCCTCCCTGGCATCGATCGTCCGGCGATCGCCTCCACGCTGCCCAGTCGCGACGGGCAGACTTACATGATGGACCTCGGCGCCAATGCCGATTGCACGCCAGAACATCTGCTGCAGTTCGCCATCATGGGTGCCATGCTGGTGTCCTGCATCGAGCACAAGGAGCGTCCGACCGTCGGCCTGCTCAATATCGGCTCCGAAGACATCAAGGGCAACGAGGTGGTCAAGCGGGCGGGCGAGTTGCTGCGCGCCAGCCATCTCAATTTCTACGGTAACGTCGAAGGCAACGACATCTACAAGGGCACCACCGATCTCGTGGTCTGTGATGGGTTTGTCGGCAATGTGGCGCTCAAGGCGTCGGAAGGGCTGGCCCACATGATGGGGCAGTTCCTGATGCAGGAATTCAAGCGCAACTGGCTGACCAAGCTGATGGCGCTGATGGCGATGCCGGTGCTCAAGGCATTCAAGCGCCGTCTGGACCCGCGTCGTTATAATGGCGCCAGTTTTCTGGGTTTGCGTGGTATCGTGGTGAAAAGTCACGGCGGTGCGGACAGTTTTGCCTTCCTGCACGCTATTGATACGGCCATCGAAGAGGCGCGCAGTGGCGTGCTACAAAGGATTAGTGAACAATTGGCTATCGAGCACGTGCAGCCCGCAGCCGCTGAAGAGACCGCTGCATGACATATTCCAGTATTGCTGGGACCGGAAGTTACCTTCCACAAAGAGTGCTGACCAATGCCGAACTGGAGCATATGGTCGAAACCACCGATGAATGGATCGTCTCCCGCACCGGGATCAAGCAACGACATATTGCTGCCGACGACGAATTCACGAGCGATCTGGCTTACCGGGCGTCATTGCGTGCCATCGAGGCCGCAGGCATCTCCGCCGCACAGATCGACCTCATCATCGTTGCCACCACCACACCTGACCACGTTTTCCCCAGCACCGCCTGTTTGCTGCAAAACAAGCTTGGCATTGGCGGCTGTCCTGCGTTTGACATGCAGGCAGTCTGCAGTGGTTTTGTCTATGGCTTGGCGACGGCCGACCAGTTCATCAAGAGCGGCATGGCGAAATGCGTGCTGGTCGTGGGTGCCGAGACCATGTCCCGCATTACCGACTGGAGCGACCGTTCCAACTGCATCCTGTGGGGCGATGGCGCGGGCGCTGTGATACTCACGGCCAGTGATGAACCTGGGATTATCTCGAGCCATTTGCATGCGGATGGCAGTTTTGCGCACCTGCTGAACGTGACCTCCGGAGTTTCCAGCAAGGCCGGTAGCCCGACGATCCAGATGGAGGGCAACGCCGTGTTCAAGGTGGCTGTCAATACGCTGGACGCCATTGTGGACGAGACGCTGGGTGCGAATGGGATGGAAAAGGCGCATGTCGACTGGCTGGTGCCGCATCAGGCGAACATTCGTATCATCACGGCCACGGCAAAGAAGCTGGGCATGAGCATGGATCAGGTGGTCGTGACGGTGGACCGTCATGGCAACACTTCTGCGGCGTCGATACCGCTGGCGCTGGACGTTGCCGTGCGCGATGGCCGTATTCAGCGCGGCGAGACTATTCTGATGGAGGCCTTTGGTGGTGGTTTTACCTGGGGCTCCGTGTTGCTCAAGTATTAGGATTTGAAGATGAAATTTGCATTTCTGTTTCCGGGACAAGGCTCCCAATCAGTGGGCATGATGCAGGGCTTCGGCGACGCATCCGTGATCCGCGATACTTTTGCTGAGGCTTCCGGCGTGCTGGGTCAGGATCTCTGGCGCATGGCCACTGAAGCCAACGATGAAATCAATCAAACCACCAACACGCAACCGATCATGCTGGTTGCAGGCATTGCCGCATGGCGTGCCTGGCAGCAAGCGGGTGGCGCGCAGCCGGCCATCATGGCCGGTCACAGCCTGGGCGAGTACACCGCACTGGTCGCTGCCGGGGCATTGAGCTTCGCCGATGCGCTGCCGCTGGTGCGTTATCGCGCGGAAGTGATGCAAGATGCGGTGGCCGAGGGTGTGGGTGCCATGGCAGCCATCCTGGGTCTGGATGATGCGACGGTGCGTGCGGTTTGCGCCGAGGCGGCGCAGGGTGAGGTGTTGGAGGCGGTGAATTTCAACTCCCCCGGCCAGGTGGTGATTGCCGGTAACAAGGCCGCTGTCGAACGCGGCATGGAATTGGCCAAGGCCAAGGGTGCAAAGCGCGCCCTGATTCTTCCAGTGAGCGTACCATCGCATTGCGCACTGATGAAACCGGCAGCCGATAAATTGCAAGCCTATCTTGAAGGCGTGACATTGCGGGTTTCGACAGTGCCTGTATTGCACAATGCCGATGTGGCTGCCTATAACGACGCGGCGCAGATCAAGAGTGCCCTGGTGCGTCAGTTGTACAGTCCGGTGCGCTGGGTTGAAACGATTCAGTACATGTCGGCGAACGGCATTGCCATGGCGGCCGAGTGCGGCCCAGGCAAGGTGCTTGCCGGCTTGAATAAACGTATTGTTGCAGACATGGCATGTCTGGCGCTCACGGGCAGCGATGCTGTCGCTGAGGCTCAGGCCCAGCTGGTCGCTTAAGGAGGAAACAGCATGCAAGATAAAATCGCATTGGTGACGGGCGCCAGCCGTGGCATTGGCGCTGCAATCGCCCTGGAATTGGGTAAGCAGGGCGCGACCGTCATCGGTACCGCTACGACGGCGAGCGGTGCGGACAACATCACCGCAGCACTCCAGCAGGCGGGGGTCAAGGGCTTGGGTATGGCGCTCGATGTGAACGATGCCGCGCAGGTCGAGTCCGTTCTCAAGGATATCAGCGAAAAATTCGGAGTCATTTCCGTCCTGGTCAACAACGCCGGGGTGACGCGCGACACCTTGCTGATGCGCATGAGCGAGGACGATTGGGATACGGTGCTTTCCACCAATCTCAAGTCTGTATTCCGGCTTTCACAGGCGGTGCTGCGTCCGATGATGAAGGCGCGCTATGGCCGCATCATCAATATCTCGTCGGTTGTCGGTCACATGGGCAATGCCGGCCAGACCAATTACGCAGCGGCCAAGGCCGGGCTGGCAGGCTTTACCAAGTCGATGGCACAGGAAGTCGGCAGTCGCGGGATTACCGTCAATTGCGTGGCACCTGGCTTTATCGATACCGACATGACGCGCGATCTGCCGGAAGAACACCGTAACAAGTTGTTGCAGCACATTCCCCTGGGCCGGTTGGGTCAGGTGGATGATATTGCGGCAGCGGTGGCGTTTTTAGCCTCCAGCCGCGCCGGGTACGTAACGGGCGAAACGCTGCACGTCAATGGCGGCATGTACATGGCCTGATCGATACCGATCAGGGAAGTTCGCTGCTTTTTTGAATTCCTCGGGAGTTTTGTTAAAATGGCCCGAGTTTTAGATGTAATCAATTAGACCAAAGGGGAAACAAATGTCCGATATCGAACAACGCGTCAAGAAGATCGTTTCTGAACAACTCGGCGCTAACGAGGCTGACGTCAAGAACGAGTCTTCCTTCGTGGATGACCTGGGTGCCGACTCTCTCGACACCGTAGAACTGGTGATGGCGCTCGAAGAAGAATTCGATTGCGAAATCCCTGACGAAGACGCAGAAAAGATCACCACCGTTCAGCAAGCGATTGACTACGTCAACGCCAACCTGAAGTAAGTCTTAATCCATTTCCCGCATCCTTATCTGGAGTTACTTTGTCCAAACGTAGGGTAGTTGTTACCGGTCTGGGGATCGTGTCGCCTGTTGGTATTGGCGTGCAGAGTGCCTGGGCGAATATCGTTGCTGGTAACTCCGGCATTACCAATATCACCAGGTTCGATGCGGGCGCTTTTGCCTCGCAAGTGGCGGGTGAGGTCAAGGGGTTTGATGTTACCCAATACCTTTCACCCAAAGATGCGCGTCGCATGGATACTTTTATCCAGTACGGCCTGGTTGCGGGAATGGAAGCCGTCAAGGATGCCGGCATTGAGGTAACCGAGGAAAACGCTGAGCGTATCGGCGTCAACATCGGCTCCGGCATCGGCGGTTTGCCGATGATTGAAGACACGGATGCGGTCTACCATGAAGGTGGGCCGCGCAAGATTTCTCCGTTCTTCATTCCCGGCAGCATCATCAACATGATCTCGGGCAACCTGTCCATCATGTACGGATTCAAGGGTCCCAATCTCGCGATTGTGACCGCCTGTGCCACGGCTACCCACTGTATTGGTGATTCCGCCCGACTGATTGAGTATGGCGATGCGGACATCATGGTTGCAGGTGGCGCCGAGTCCTGTATTTCTCCGCTGGCTGTCGGTGGCTTCGCTTCGGCACGCGCACTTTCTACCCGCAACGACGATCCGGCAACGGCCAGCCGTCCGTGGGATGTCGATCGCGACGGTTTCGTCATTGGCGAAGGTGCTGGCGTGCTGGTGCTGGAAGAATATGAACACGCGAAAAAGCGTGGCGCCAAGATTTATTGCGAAGTCTCTGGCTTTGGCATGAGTGCAGATGCCTACCATATGACGTCTCCGAGCGAGAACGGCGAGGGCGCTGCGCGATGCATGCGTAATGCACTGAAGAACGCGGGCATTAATGCCGATCAGGTTGACTACGTCAATGCGCACGGGACTTCGACACCTGCTGGCGACATGGCGGAAACGCAGGCTGCCAAGGCTTTCTTCGGCGAGCACGTCAAGAAGGTGGCGATGAGTTCGACCAAGTCGATGACGGGTCATCTGCTGGGCGCTGCGGGTGGGGTGGAAGCTGTATTTTCATCCCTGGCCGTGCGCGATCAGATCGCGCCGCCGACCATCAATCTTTTCAATCAGGATCCGAAATGCGATCTTGACTACGTACCGAATGTGGCACGTAACATGAAGATAGATGTCGCGATTTCCAATTCTTTCGGCTTTGGCGGAACGAACGGAACGCTGGTATTTCGCAAGGTTTAATTTCTGAATAAATTCTGAGGCCCTACAGCCGTTTCTGGCTCTAGGGCCTTGTTTTTTTCTGTTTGTGCACAGCGATGCTCGCCAAGTCAAGTGATGGGCGCATTGATGGGGTGTTAATTTTTAATTATTAATAACCCTATGATTTTAAATAAATAATTCTTCTTGCGCAAAAACTAGCCAATTTGCAAAAAATGAATGTTGCCGGGTACTTAGGCGTGTTATCCGTCATTACTCCACAGATTCATCCACAACTTCTGTGGAGGGGCGCGGTGCCGAGGATCTTTGCGCCTCTGGCAGCATGCGTTAGGATGGCACCCTCGGTAATTCTCCCTGATGCGCATGAATACTCAGTACTTGATTAACGGTCGCCACGATGTAGCCCTGACCCCACTGGATCGTGGGCTGGCGTATGGCGATGGTGTATTTCGCACGTTTCCTGTCCGGCTAGGCAAGGTGCATTGCTGGGAGCGGCATTACCGACAGCTGAGCGAAGATTGCAAAGCCCTGGGTATCGTGTGCCCACAAGCCAGCCTCTTGCAACATGACGTGGCTTTGATTTGCGGCGAAACGGAACTGGCCGCAGTCAAAATCATCGTGACGCGAGGGGAGGGCGCCCGCGGCTATGCGGTACCGGCCTTGTCGCAACCTACGCGTATTGTCATTAAATCAGCGATGCCGGATTACCCAGAGCCGCATTTCACAGAAGGCGTTCGGGTGCATTTATGTCAACTGCGCCTGGCTGAGCAGCCACGGCTGGCTGGGATCAAGCATCTGAATCGGCTCGAGAACGTGCTGGCGCGCATGGAGTGGGTTGACCCCAAAATTGCCGATGGCGTGTTGTTGGACGCTGAAGGTCGCGTCATCGAGTGCACCATGAGCAACCTGTTCGTTCGCCATGGCAACACGCTCACCACACCCGATTTAAGCCGGTGTGGCGTTGCTGGCGTTACGCGTCAGCGCGTGCTTGAGATGGCCCCCTTGCTGGGGCTGGACGCCCATGTTTCCAATTTTGACCTGGACCATCTGCTGGCCGCGGACGAGGTCATTGCGTGCAACAGCCTGTTTGGCGCCTGGCAGGTCCGTCACATGGGCGACAGGACTTGGGAAGTCGGGACCCTCGCCGCAAGGCTGCGGAATTTGCTGGAGCAGGATGAATGATCTCTCTGATGCGTAGATTGCTGCTGATCGCCCTGATGACGGGTCTTTGCCTGTTTGGATGGATGGTTCATTTTTCCGAGCAACCCTTGAATCTGTCTGAAACACCTCAGGATCTTGTCCTGAAGCAGGGGAGCAGCCTGCGCGCGATTTCGCAGCAGTTGGTCAGCGAAAAGGTCCTCAATGAGCCCTGGAGTTTCATGCTGATGGTACGTGCCTATGGCATGGCCAGCGCCATCAAGGCCGGCAATTATCAGTTGGAAAAGGGCATGACCACCTATGACCTGTTTCAGATGATTACCAGTGGTAACACGGTACAGCGCGGCATCATCTTTATCGAGGGCTGGACTTTCAAGCAGATGCGCGCAGCCCTGAATGCCAATGAATCGGTCCGGCACTTGAGCATGCATCTCTCGGACGCGGAAATCCTTGCGCAGATTGGCGCGACGGAAAGCAATCCGGAAGGCTTGTTTTTCCCTGATAGCTATTACTTCAGCAGCGGGATGAGCGATCTTGATATCCTCAAGCGTGCCTATCAGACCATGCAGCGCAAACTGGACATTGCCTGGCGCGTGCGTGCCCCCGGCTTGCCATATGCCTCGCCCTATCAGGCGTTGATCATGGCCTCGATCGTTGAAAAGGAAACGGGCCGGAGTGATGAACGCCCATTGATCGCTCGGGTATTCCAGAATCGCATCAAGCTGGGCATGCGCTTGCAGACCGACCCCACGGTGATTTATGGCATGGGGGAGCAATTCGATGGCAATCTGCGTAAAAAGGACTTGTTGACGGATACGCCCTACAATACCTACACGCGTGGCGGATTGCCGCCGACGCCGATTGCGATGCCTGGGTTGGCCGCCATCGAAGCCGTGCTGCATCCGGTAGCTTCTGAGGCTTTGTATTTTGTCGGCAAGGGAGACGGTAGCCACGCTTTTTCTGCCACGTTGAGCGAACATAATCGTGCCGTCGGCCACTATCAATTGAAGAGAAACTGATGTCCAAATTCATTACCCTGGAAGGCGTGGACGGTGCCGGAAAAAGTACGCACATCCCAACCATCGCCAATCTGTTGCGGGCAAAGGGCAAGGAAGTGCTGGTGACGCGCGAGCCGGGCGGTACGCCGCTTGGTGAGAAGCTGCGCGAGCTGTTGTTGCACGAGAGCATGCATCCTGAAACTGAAACCATGCTGATGTTCGCCGCCAGGCGTGAGCATCTGGAGCAAGTGATCAAGCCGGCGCTGGCACGGGGGGCCTATGTGCTGTCGGATCGCTTTACCGATGCGACATTCGCCTACCAGTGCGGCGGACGTGGCGTATCTGCTGACAAGATTCGTCAACTGGAGACCTGGGTGCAGGGCGAATTCCAGCCCGACCTGACCTTGCTGTTCGATGTGTCGGTTTCGGTCAGCACGCAGCGCCTGGCTGGAGCGCGTGATCCAGACCGCTTTGAGCGAGAAAACGCTGATTTTTTTGAGCGCATACGCCAGGCCTACCTGACCAGGGCGAACGACTTTCCACAACGATTTCGCATCGTGGACTCGGGGAAGTCCTTGAGTGATATCTCAAAAGAACTTGAAGAAATACTGGTATCTATATAATAAATATGGAATTGTATCCGTGGCAACTTGAACTTTGGCAGAAGGTGAACGGCATGCGCGCGCGCATGCCGCATGCGCTGCTGTTGCAGGGTAGGCGAGGTATCGGAAAGCTCGATTTTGCGATGCGCCTGACGCAATCCTTGCTCTGCGAGCAACCCCTGTCCGACCACGCACCGTGCGGCCACTGCCAGAGCTGCAACTGGTTCCAGCAGAACAATCACCCGGATTTCAGGTTGCTGGAGCCGGATGATGTGGAGAGTTCTGCGGATGAGGAGTCTTCGGGGCCTTCAAAAGCAACCAAAAAGACCCAGATCGCCGTGGACCAGATTCGTGAGTTGGGCGACTTTCTGGGACTTTCCTCGCACCGCTCCGGCCTGCGCATTATCCTGCTGCACCCGGCAGAGGCGCTCAATCTGGCCTCGGCCAACGCGTTGCTCAAAATGCTGGAAGAACCGCCTGGTGATGTCCTGTTTCTGCTCGTGACGCATCAACCGCAGCGGCTGCTGCCGACCATACGCAGCCGTTGCAATGTCATCGATATGACAGCCCCTGCGCGCGGCGCCGCCGAAGCCTGGCTGACTGCGCAAGGTGTCGGATCGGCCGGCGCGCGCCTGGCCTACGTGGGCGGGGCGCCATTAATGGCGTTGAACGACGAGTCCGGCGCTGACAAGCGGTTGGCCGAGTTGCATGCGATGCTGGGGCGCGGTGCGCAGATGGACCCGTTTGCCGCAGCGGCCTTGTGCGCGCGCGAAGGGGTGGGTGAAACCGTCTCAGTGCTGCAGAAATGGGTCTATGACTTGCTCAGCGTGCGCCTGGCAGGGCCATTGCGCTATCACGTCTTGCAGACGGAATCTTTGCAAGGGCTGACCAAACGGGTAGACTTGGCCAAACTGCTGGATTATCAGCGAGTTCTTGATGTGGCACGCAAGCATGCACAGCATCCACTGAATGCGGATCTTCAGCTTGAATCTTTGCTAATCCAATACACCCAGGTATTTACGACGAACTCAAGGCTATGAGCGAAGACTTCTCACCGACACAACAACAACGCGTAGATAATGCCGCCAGATCAGGCGTGCTCTCGTTGGCGATCAAGGAGAAGGCCGCGCTTTATTCGGCTTACATGCCTTTTATTCAAGGCGGCGGCTTGTTTATTCCGACAAACAAACCGTACAAGATTGGCGAGGAAGTGTTCATGCTGCTCAGTCTGCCTGAGGATGCGAATAAGCTGCGCGTCATCGGGCATGTGGTCTGGATCATGCCTGTTGCCCAAGGGAATCGGCCGCAAGGCATCGGCGTGCAATTCAGCGAGAAAGATGGCGGCATCGATGCACGCAACAAAATTGAAGCCATGCTGGGCGGGGCGCTGAAATCCGGTCGCCCAACCCACACGATGTAAGCTCCTCGACGTTTTTTCTGGTAGACCGATCATGTTGGTGGATTCCCACTGTCATCTCAATTTTCGTGACCTCGCTGACAACCTGCCGGCTGTGCTCGATGCCATGCATGCAAATGGCGTTGAACATGCCCTTTGCGTAGGCGTAACACTCAAGGAGTTCCCGCAGGTGTTGGCGATTGCGGAACGCAATGCCCACATCTATGCGTCTGTCGGCATACATCCGGATTACGAGGATGAGGAAGAGGCTAGCGTAGAAGAGCTGGTGCGTCTGGCAAGTCATCCCAAAGTGGTCGCCATCGGAGAGACGGGGCTCGATTACTTCCGCCTGCAAGGCGATCTGGAGTGGCAGCGAGCACGTTTCCGCTTGCACATCCGTGCGGCAATCGCGAGCGACAAGCCCTTGATCATCCATACACGCAATGCAGCGGAAGATACCCTGCGCATCCTGCGTGAAGAGGGCGCCGAGCGCGTTGGCGGCGTGATGCACTGCTTCACAGAGAGCTGGGAGGTCGCCGAGCAGGCGATGGCGATGGGGTTTTATATCTCGTTTTCCGGCATTGTGACGTTCAAGAATGCTGTGGCATTGAAAGAGGTCGCCATGCGGGTGCCGCTGGAGCGCATGCTGGTTGAAACCGATTCCCCATTCCTGGCGCCGATTCCCTATCGTGGCAAGATCAACCAGCCGGCTTATGTCCGCCATGTGGCACAGGCGATTGCCGACCTGCGCGCGATCCCGCTGGAGACCGTGGCCGAAGCCACGACGCGAAACTTCTTCAGGCTGTTCAAGCAGGCGGCCGCATGCAATTGACCCTGCTGGGGTCCGGATCCAGTGCGGGTACGCCGGTCATTGGATGCCGCTGCGATACTTGCCTGTCCACTGACCCGCGTAATCAGCGGACACGCTGTTCTGCGGCCGTGACCTTGCCAGGAGGGGAGGTCGTGCTGATCGATACCGGCCCTGATCTTCGCCAGCAGGCATTGCGGGAAAACCTGAAGCGCGTGGATGCCGTCCTCTATACCCACACCCACGCCGACCATCTGCACGGCATTGACGATCTGCGCAGCTTTTGCCAACTGGGGCGGCGTCAGATCCCCTTGTATGGGAGTCCTGAGCACATTGCGACGATTACCGACCGTTTCGGCTACACCTTGCGTGAGCCAGGAAACCACTGGGATCTCCCTGTGCTTCAGGCCCATGCGGTTACGACAGCATTCGATTTGTTTGGGGTGACCATGACGCCGATCCCGGCCAGGCACGGCCGTTCAGGTGTGTATGGCTATCGTATCGGCAATATGGCCTGGATGACGGATGTGTCCGAAATCCCGCCTTCGTCGCTGGCGCTGTTGCAGGGGCTGGACGTACTGTTCCTTGATTGCCTGCGGCATCAGCCGCATCACACGCACATCAATCTGGAACAAAGTCTGGTCTACGCCGGTCAGATCGGGGCAAGGTGCACCTATCTGATTCATATGACGCACGAGTTGGAGTATGCGCAGCTGACGTCACTGTTGCCGGCTGGGGTGCGGGTTGGGCATGACGGCCTGCGGCTGGAGTTCTCATGAATCAACGGAATAATGCGATAATTGTCTGGTAAATTTTATAAAGGGATACACGATGCAGTTCAAGCAAGTAATCACAGGGTTCGCGGCTGCCACGATGTTGGTGGGCTTGATGTTCAACACTGCCGTAGCGGCTGCGCCTAAGGGTAAGGTGGCCACCTATGAAGAAATAGCCTTCCTCAAGGCGTTCAGCGGAAAATCCCGCAAGCAGGTTTCCGAAGCCCTGGGTCAGCCAGTCAGGAAAGAGCAGTCAGTCAAGCCGGCGAATGCAGATTCGTTCATTGCCAAGGCTGGACATGAAGATAAGTCCAAGCCGGTGAACGTGGAAATGTGGTACTACGCCAACAACGTGAAATACGATCCCAAGCATACCTACAAGACCACCGAGTTGACCTTCGTTAACGACCGTTGCCAGAACATCGCGTTTTTCAATAACCAGTAATCTCGAAATCAAGCGGTACGGCGAGGCTCCGGGTCGCATGACTCAGGAGCCTTTTCCTTGTTTGCAGGCCTTAAATATTGGCCTTGAGGTTTATTTAAAGCCCTCAAAATGGTATTCTTTCGCGTTTTCATAAACTTAACTTTTTGGAGTAAACATGGCTGTTGAACGCACCCTTTCCATCATCAAACCTGACGCGGTCGCCAAGAACGTGATCGGCAAGATCTATTCCCGTTTTGAAGGCGCTGGCCTGAAGATCGTTGCTTCCCGCATGGCACACCTGTCCCAGGCAGAAGCAGAAGGCTTCTACGCGGTGCACCGCGAGCGTCCTTTCTTTACTGATCTGGTGAAGTTCATGGTTTCCGGCCCAGTTGTGATCCAAGTGCTGGAAGGCGAAAACGCCGTGCTGGCTCACCGTGACCTGATGGGCGCGACCGACCCTAAGAAGGCTGCGCCTGGCACGATCCGCGCTGACTTCGCGGAAAGCATCGATGCCAACGCTGTTCACGGTTCCGACTCCGCTGAGAATGCTGCGATCGAAATCGCTTATTTCTTCCCGGCTTCACAGGTGTTCTCCCGTTAAATGACGGTTAATCTGCTCGATTTCGATCAACCCAAACTCGCCGAGTTCTTCGCAGGGCTCGGTGAGAAGCCGTTTCGCGCCAAGCAATTGATGCGCTGGATGCATCACTTTGGTGTGAACGATTTCGGGCAGATGACAGACATCGCCAGGCCGTTGCGCGAAAAGCTCGCAACGCTGGCTGAAATCCGGCCGCCGGAAGTCAAGATCGAACAGATTTCCGAGGATGGCACGCGCAAGTGGCTGATCGACGTCGGGGCAGGGAATGGCGTCGAATCGGTGTTTATCCCCGAAGATGACCGGGGAACCTTATGCGTTTCCTCGCAAGTCGGCTGTGCACTGGAGTGCACGTTCTGCTCGACCGGCCGGCAGGGTTTCAATCGTAACCTGAGTGTGCCCGAAATCATCGGTCAACTGTGGGTGGCCAACAAAGCGCTTGGGCGCGACCCCAAGGGCGATCGCATTATCTCCAACGTCGTCATGATGGGCATGGGCGAACCGCTGGCCAATTTCGACAATGTGGTGACTGCGCTCAATATCATGCTGGACGATTCGGCTTACGGCTTGAGCCGCCGCCGCGTCACGGTGTCCACCTCAGGCCTGGTGCCCGCCATGGACCGGTTGCGCGACGAATGCCCGGTGGCGCTTGCGGTGTCGCTGCATGCGCCCAACGACGCGCTGCGCGACGTGATCGTGCCGATCAACAAGAAGTACCCGCTGGTACAACTGATGGCTGCTTGCCAGCGCTATCTGGAAAAGGCGCCGCGCGATTTTGTGACTTTCGAATACGTGATGCTGGACGGGGTCAATGACACGGTCGAGCATGCCAAACAATTGTTGCAGGTGGTCAAGGATGTCCCCTGCAAGTTCAATCTGATTCCTTTCAATCCCTTCCCCAGCAGTGGTTACAACACCTCCCGGCCGGAGGCGATTCGTCGATTCCGTGATGTGCTGATGCAGGCGGGGTATGTGGTGACGACGCGAAAAACCCGTGGTGAGGATATCGATGCCGCTTGCGGCCAGCTGGCGGGCAAGGTGCTGGATAAAACCCGGCGTACACACAAGCTGGTTCTGGAGTCTGCTGCATGAAAAAACTTTACGTGCTGGTTTGCCTGATGCTGTCAGCCTGCGCTACAACTGGCCAGCAGCAGAACGAGGTGGATAGCCAACAGCGGCATCGCGCCAAGATCCATACCGAGCTCGGCTCCGGCTATTACGGGCAGAATCTGCTGGAGAACGCGCTGGACGAATACAAAGAGGCGATCCAGATCGATCCCGGCTACGCACTGCCTTATGCCGGGCTGGGGCTGGTGCAAGCGACCCTGAATCAGGATGTGGATGCCGAAAGCAACTTCAAGCATGCGTTGCATCTGGACCCGCAAAGCTCGGAAACCCATAACAACTATGGGACGTTCCTGTGCTCGCGGGGGCGTTATGACGAATCGGTGAAGGAGTTTCTGGCTGCGGTGAAGAACCCGCTTTACCAGACGCCAGAACTTGCCTACCTCAACGCCGGTACCTGTTCGGCGAAGAAGAAAGATGGCAAGAGTGCGGAACAGTACTTCAATACGGCCCTGCAAATTCAGCCCAACCTGCGTCAGGCGAGTTATCAGCTGGCCAGCCTGTATTTTGGGCGGGAAGATTATTTTCGGGCACGTGAGTATCTGCAACGCGCCATGCTCAATGATGATCCCACGCCAGACATGCTCTGGCTTGGTGTGCGCATCGAGCGTAATCTGGGCGGGAGCGATGCAGAATCGAGCTATCGCAATCTGCTGAAGAATAAATATCCCAATTCGGCGCAGACCAAAGCCATGCTCTCTGGAGAATAGGCATGAGTGAATCCGTAGAGGTAGTCGAGCAAGAAGCGGCCCCCGATCAACCCAAAGCACTTCGGTCCACCGCCAGCGTGGGGCATGTGCTGGCCGCTGCGCGTGAGGCTGCTCGCATGACGGTCGAAGAGGCGGCAACGCAGTTGCGACTTGGCGTGCGTCAGATTCAGGCGCTGGAAAACGATGATGCAACGGCGTTGCCCGGACCGGCTTTTGTGCGGGGGTTCCTTCGCAACTATGCCAAACTGCTTGGATTGAATTCTGAAGAGCTGCTGGCAGCCCACCGCGTCTCCAGTCCTGGTGATGCGGAGTGCAACATCAGTCTGAATTACGAGAACATCCCCATCGTGAACCCCAACACCAAGGCCTGGATGCCTTATCTGTTGGCCTCTGCGGTCGTGGCGCTGGCGCTGGCCGGCTGGATGATCTACATGGAATATGGTGTGCAGGAAGCGCCTAAGGTACCCGTCGCGAAATCGGTGGCCGAGGCGGCCGTAGCACCTGCCGGACCTGTCGCCGTGACACCTGAACCGGTAGCTGTGGCGCCGATGGACGTGTCCACGGCGACTGAAGCGGACCCCGGCACCGAGGCGAGGGCGCCAGCGCCTTCCCTTGTCCCAGCTCCTGTAGGGGGAGCCAAGCTGACGCTGAACTTTGCGGAGCAATCCTGGGTCAGCGTCAATGATAGGGCTGGCAAGGAAATCTTCAACAAGACCCAGGCTGCAGGCAGCCAAAGCGTTGTTGAGGGCGTCCCCCCCTTCAGTATCGTGATCGGAAACGCCAAGGGCGTTCAGTTGACCTACAACGATAAGCCGGTTGATCTTGCGCTCCATGCCAAGGCCAACGTGGCGCGTCTCACTCTGGAGTAAGTTTTGAGTTATCCGCACCTCCAGCGCCGCAGTAGCCGGTGCACGATGGTTGGGCATGTTCCCGTTGGTGGGCTGGCGCCTGTGGTGGTGCAGTCGATGACCAATACCGATACGGCGGACGCCGAATCAACGGCCAATCAAGTCTATGCGCTCTGGCAAGCGGGTTCCGAACTCGTCCGCATCACCGTTAATTCTCCCGAAGCGGCCGCCCAGGTTGGGGCGATTCGTCAAAAGCTGGATGCCATGGGCTGCAATGTTCCGCTGGTCGGGGATTTTCACTATAACGGCCACAAGTTGCTGGCGCAGTTCCCGGACTGTGCAGAGGCGCTGGCCAAATACCGCATCAACCCCGGCAATGTCGGCAAAGGCGCCAAGCGCGACGAGCAGTTTGCCGCCATGATCGAAATGGCCGTACGCTACGACAAGCCGGTCCGCATCGGGGTGAACTGGGGGAGCCTGGACCAGGCCAAGATGGCACGCATGATGGACGAAAACGCGCAACTGGCCGCGCCGCTTTCCGCTGAGGCACTGATGCGTGAAGCGCTGATTCAGTCCGCCCTGGAAAGCGCGGCACAGGCCGAGGCGCTGGGGCTGCCGGGCGACCATATCATCATTTCCTGCAAGGTCAGTGATGTACAGGACCTGATCACCGTATATCGGGATCTGGCCGCACGCTGCGCATATCCGCTGCATCTGGGCCTGACGGAAGCCGGTATGGGTTCCAAGGGCATCGTTGCTTCGACTGCGGCGCTTTCCGTGTTGTTGCAGGAAGGCATAGGCGACACCATACGCGTGAGCCTGACGCCGGAACCGGGCGAGCCGCGCACCAAAGAAGTGGTTGTCGCGCAGGAAATCCTGCAGACCATGGGTATCCGGTCGTTTACCCCGTTGGTCACGGCCTGCCCAGGCTGCGGTCGCACCACCTCGACTTTTTTCCAGGAACTGGCCCAGAAGATTCAGCGCTATCTGCGTGAATCGATGCCAGCCTGGCGTAGCCAGTATCCCGGTGTTGAAACCATGAACGTGGCCGTGATGGGATGCGTGGTCAACGGCCCTGGAGAATCCAAGCTGGCCAATATCGGCATCAGCCTGCCAGGCACCGGAGAAGTGCCGGTTGCCCCCGTTTATGTGGATGGCGAAAAGACCGTCACGCTGAAGGGCGACAACATCGCCGAAGAATTTCAGGCCATCGTCGAGCAGTACGTGCAAGCCCATTATGCGGAAGGCGGCAAGTTGCGCCGCGACACCAAAACCATTTCAATCAAAGCTGTCTAGAAAAATAACGATATGAGCAAGACCATCCAGGCCCTGCGTGGCATGAACGACATCCTTCCGGCCGATGCCGGTCTGTGGGAGTTCTTTGAGGACACCATCCGTGACTGGCTGCGTGCCTATGGCTATCAGCAAATCCGCACCCCGATCGTAGAATCGACCGACTTGTTCATCCGCTCCATCGGCGAAGTCACTGATATCGTCGAGAAGGAGATGTACAGCTTCGAGGACAAGCTCAACGGCGAACGGCTGACCATGCGCCCCGAAGGCACGGCGAGCTGCGTGCGGGCCGTGGTGGAGCACAACCTGCTTTATAACGCGCCGCAACGTCTCTGGTACATGGGCCCGATGTTCCGCCATGAGCGCCCGCAGAAGGGCCGCTACCGCCAGTTCCATCAGGTGGGCGTGGAGTCGCTGGGATACGACGGCCCGGACATGGATGCCGAACACATTCTCATGACGGCACGTCTGTGGAAGATGCTGGGGCTGCAGGATGTGGCGCTCGAGATCAATACACTGGGGTCTGCAGAAGCCCGTGCGCGTTACCGCGAACGACTGATCGCCTATTTCGAGCAGCATGCGGACCAACTGGATGCGGATGCCAAGCGCCGCCTGCACAGCAATCCGTTGCGCATCCTCGATACCAAGAATCCTGCGATGCAGGCTCTGGTCGAGGCCGCACCGCAGTTGATGGATGATCTGGACGAGGCCTCGCTGCAGCATTTTCAGCAACTGCAGGACATGCTGACGGCGGCGGGCATTGCGTTTCGCATCAATAAGCGCCTGGTGCGCGGGCTCGATTACTACAACGCGACCGTGTTCGAATGGGTCACGACCCGCCTTGGCGCGCAAGGCACGGTCTGTGCCGGCGGCCGTTACGATAGCCTGATCGAGCAGATTGGCGGCAAGCCGGCACCTGCGTGCGGGTATGCGATGGGCGTGGAGCGCTTGCTGGCGCTGTTGCAGGATCAGGCGTTCCAGCCGCCCGTGCTGGCGCCGGATGCCTATATCGTTCACCTCGGTGAGCACGCCGATCGCATGGCTTTCCAAGCGGCCGAGCAGTTGCGCGATGCCGGTTTGAGCGTCATTTTGCATTGTGGTGGCGGTAGTTTTAAATCGCAGATGAAAAAGGCGGATGCCAGCAACGCGCGTTTTGCCCTGATTATCGGCGATGACGAAGCTGCAGCTGGCGAAGTCAGCCTCAAGCCATTGCGTGATGCGGGCGAGCAGATGCGTCTGCGTCTTGATGCCGCTGCGGATTTCTTGAGCGAATGAGTGCGTTGCTGCGCATTGAGGGGTTGACCATCGCGCCTGCGGTGGATCCTTCGCGCAGCCTGGTGAACGATGTTTCCTTGACGCTGGAAGCTGGCCGGACTACCTGCATTGTCGGTGAGTCAGGCAGCGGCAAGAGCCTGACGGCCTTATCCGTCATGGGTTTGCTGCCACCGGCATTGCAACGCCGTGCTGGCCGTATCGTCTTCCAGGGGAATGACCTTACCGCATATACCCAATCGCAACTTCAAGACGTTCGAGGAAAGCGCATCGGCATGATTTTTCAGGAACCGATGACCTCGCTCAATCCGGTGCTCAACATCGGGTTCCAGATCGGCGAGAGCCTCACCGCGCATCTGGGCCTGACGGGAAAGCCACTAAAGGACAGGGTGCGTGAACTGCTGGCGCAGGTGGGCATTCCGCCGGAACGCGCCGATAGTTACCCGGACGAACTTTCCGGCGGACAACGCCAGCGCGTGATGATCGCGATGAGCATTGCCTGCGAACCGGCCATGCTGATCGCCGACGAGCCGACGACAGCCCTCGATGTGACGGTACAGGCACAAATCCTCAGTTTGCTGGCAGACCTTAAGCAGCGCATGAACATGGGCATGCTGTTTATTACGCATGATTTTGGGGTGGTCAGCGACATTGCCGATGACGTGGTGGTGATGTTTCGTGGCAAGGTCGTGGAAATGGGGCCGGTACAGGCCATACTGGGTAACCCGCAGCATCCCTATACCCGGGCGCTGCTGGACTGTGTGCCGGATGCCGAAGGTAAAAAGCCGCTCAAGCCTATCGACTATGCCTGGCTGAATGAGCATGCTGCATGAGTGAAGTCATTCTTTCTGCCAACGGCCTGACCAAAACCTACCGCCAGCGTAGTGGACGATTTGGTTTCGGCACCACGCTGGTCAAGGCGCTGGATGATGTCAGCATTGCCCTCAAGCCGGGCGGCACATTGGCGGTCGTCGGCGAGTCCGGGAGCGGCAAATCCACGCTGGCACGTTGTCTGCTACAATTGCAACCCCTCGATGCAGGTGAAGTGCTGTTCGAGGGACGCAATCTGGCCGCGATGAGTGGCGCGGAGCTGCGATCCGCTCGGCGGCATTTGCAAATGGTCTTTCAGGACCCGTTCGCTTCCTTGAATCCGCGCATGAAAGTGGGCGAGATCGTTGGCGAGGGATTGCTGATCCACAAGCTGGGTAGCGTTTCAGAGCGCCGTGATCGGGTGATGCGCATGATGGAGCGGGTGGGCCTGAGTGCGGCCGACACGCACAAGTACCCGCATGAGTTTTCCGGTGGGCAACGTCAGCGCATCGGTATTGCGCGGGCCTTGGTGCTGGAACCCCGGGTGGTGGTTTGCGACGAACCGGTGTCCGCACTGGATGTGTCGATCCAGGCGCAGATTCTGTTGCTGCTGAAGGAATTGCAGGCAGAAATGGGCTTGAGCTACCTGTTCATCAGCCACGACTTGCGTGTCGTGCGTCATGTGGCTGATGACGTGGTGGTGATGCACCGCGGGCGCATCGTGGAGCAAGGCGAAGTGGCGCAGCTGTATGCTGATCCACAACATGAATACACACGTAACTTATTGAATTCAATTCCGGGACATCGTCAGATGGCCGGGGCATCAAAATAGGAAAGAAGCATGGCATACGATCTCGAAGAGCAAGAACAGCTGGATGAACTCAAGGCCTGGTGGAAGCAATACGGCAACCTTGTGATGGGCGTGGCGACCGCCGGTCTGCTGGCATTTGCCGCAGTACAGGGGTGGAAGGTCTACCAGCACAAGCAATCGGCAGAAGCCTCTGCGCAATATGACGCGCTGGTTCAGCTGGATGCCAAGGACCTCAAGGGCGTGCAGAGCATTTCGGCCCAATTGATGGAAAAGTATGCCGGTACGCCATATGCGGCCAGAGCTGCGCTGATCGCTGCCAAGGCTAACTACGCTGCCAACGATGCAAAAAGTGCGCAAGCGCAGATTGAGTGGGTCTTGAGCCATGCCAAGGAAGACGCGATGCGTTCCATTGCGCAACTTCAGCTGGCTGCACTGCAATTTGACCAAAAACAGTATGACGTCGCGCTGAAGACACTGTCAGACAAGCATGACGTCGGTTTCGATGGCTTGTTCGCAGACCTCAAGGGCGACATCCTGGCTGCGCAGGGCAAGAAGGCTGAAGCCAAAGCGGCTTATGCTGAAGCCCTGGCCCACCTGGACGCGGACGGGCGCTACCATCATTACACCGAGCGCAAGCTCGACGCGCTGGGCAGCTGATCGTGCGGAATATCGCGTTATTGCTGACGATCCTGCTTGCAGGGTGTTCCTCGTTGACGGATCTGAAGACCGATGTGTCTGAGCGCATGTTTGGCTCGGAGCCCAAGGATCCGCCGATGGAACTGGTTGAGATCAAGCCCACGGCTGAAGCCAAGGTACTCTGGCATGCCGCCGTAGGCAACGCGGACGCCTATGATTTCACGCCGGCACACGACGGCTCTGCCGTGTTTGCTGCGAGTGCAGATGGCACGGTCGTGCGTCTGGATGCGGTGACCGGTCAGCAGGTGTGGCGTATTGCAGCAGGTGAGAAACTCTCGGGCGGCGTCGGTGCCGGCGAGAATCTGGTACTGGTGGGCACGCCCAAGGGCATGGTGCTGGCCTTTGACCAGAACGGCAAGCCACTCTGGAAATCCCGCGTGAGCAGCGAAGTATTGAGCGCCCCGAAAGTGGCTGCTGGCGTTGTGGTCGTCCGTAGCGGCGACAGCCGGATTTTTGGCCTCGATGCGGTGGATGGCAAGCGTAAGTGGGTGTACGAACGTGCAACGCCAGCGCTCAGCCTGCGCAGCGCGGCAGGTGTCGTGCTGGATGGTGGCGCAGCCTATGTCGGTTTTGCCGGCGGCAAGTTGGTAGCGCTCAAGGCGGATGACGGAAAGGTCCTGTGGGAGGCCACGATTGCCCAGCCCAAGGGCGCCACGGAAATCGAACGTATTGCTGATATCACCAGCCTGCCGGTCGTGGATGGCCGCATGGTCTACGGTGTGGCTTATCAAGGGAAAATTGCAGGCATAGACCGCATGAGCGGCCGCGTGATGTGGAATCGCGACATTTCCAGCTATACCGGCATGGCCGCTGAAGATGGTCGCGTGTATGTCACCCAGAGCACGGGCTCGGTGTATTCCATGGATTACAGCAGTGGCAAGACCTACTGGCGCCAGGGTGGCTTGCTCAACCGGCAAGTCAGTGCGCCTCAGCCGCTGGGTTCCTACACCGCCGTGGGCGATGTGGAAGGCTACGTGCATTTTCTGTCGCGTGAAGATGGGGCTTTCTCTGCCCGCATCAAAACCGAGGGCAGCCCTGTCATGGCGCAGCTGGTCGATCTTGGCAGCTCAACCGTCCTTGCGCAAACTCGCAGTGGCGGCTTATACGCGATTTCGGTCAAATAATGTTACCTACGCTTGTTCTGGTTGGCCGTCCCAATGTCGGCAAATCGACACTATTCAACCGCCTGACCAAGACGCGTGATGCGCTGGTCGCCGATCTGCCGGGCCTGACCCGCGATCGGCACTACGGACGCGGTGTGGTGGGCGACTTTCCCTACCTGGTTGTCGATACCGGCGGGTTCGAACCCTTGGTGGATACCGGCATCCTCGCCGAAATGGCCAGGCAGACACTGCTCGCCATCGACGAAGCCGATGTCATCATTTTCCTGGTAGACGGCAGACAAGGCCTCGCGCCGCAAGACAAGGTCATTGCCGATCGTCTGCGTCGCAGCGGCCGCCCGGTGTTCCTCGCCGTCAACAAGACGGAAGGGATGAACCGCGCGATTATTTCAGCCGAGTTCCACGAATTGGCGCTGGGCGACCCGCTGTCCATTTCGTCGGCCCACGGCGAAGGCGTGCGTGATCTGGTGAATCTGGCGCTGGAGGATTTCGCGCCTGAGCCCGAGGAAGAGGTCGCGACAGAGCAGCGCATTCCCAAGGTGGCCATCGTCGGGCGTCCCAACGTAGGGAAATCCACCCTGGTCAACGCCTTGCTGGGCGAGCAGCGCGTGATTGCCTTCGACCAGCCTGGTACCACGCGCGATTCCATTTATATCGACCTCGAGCGCAACGGCAAGCACTACACCCTGATCGATACCGCGGGTGTGCGTCGCCGTGGCAAAGTGTTCGAAGCGGTTGAAAAGTTTTCCGTCATCAAGACCATGCAAGCCATTGAGGACGCCAACGTGGTCGTCCTGGTGGTGGATGCGCAGGACGGCATTACTGAACAGGAGGCGCATATCGCCGCCTTCATTCTTGAAAGCGGCCGTGCACTGGTGGTGGCGGTGAACAAGTGGGATGGCCTCAACACGGACGAGCGCGAATGGATCAAGCGCGAAATCGACCGCAAGTTGCAGTTCCTGGATTTCGCCAAATTCCACTACATTTCAGCGCTCAAGGCGACCGGCCTGACCCCGTTGCTGCAATCGGTGGATGGCGCCTATAAATCTGCGATGGCCAAGCTTGCTACGCCAAAATTGACGCGCGTGCTGGAAGAGGCCATACAGCAGCACCAGCCGCCAGTTTCCAAGGGCATACGCCCCAAGTTGCGCTACGCGCACCAGGGCGGCATGAACCCGCCTATCATCGTGGTGCACGGCAACCACGTCGACGGCGTCAAGCAAAGCTATGTACGTTTTCTGGAAGGCGCGTTCCGCAAGGCGTTCGAGCTTTCTGGCACGCCGTTGCGCGTACAGTTCAAGCAGGGTGACAATCCTTTTGCGGAAGTGGAAAACAAGCCGAAAAGAGGCGAGGGCATCGTCAGCATGCGTCGCCGCAAGACGGCTCAGCGTGCTGAATTGAAGGCGCGCAAGGATGAAGAGCGCAAGAAGCGATAAATAACCACCGACCGCGGAGCGCGGTCGGTGTCTGTACTAGTAGTTACCAGAGACTTTCCCAGAATTTCCACCAAACCCTTTTGTCATCCGGCACGCCGGTGGTGTTGAAGCGGCTGTCAGGATAGTTGGTTTTGAGCAGGCGCAGGGTGTCCTGTTTCAGGTCATCCATGTCGAGCAGATCGTAGGCGCTGACCATGATGACCAGGGCTTCTTCGACGGCGGGGGTTTGAGGGTAATTCTCGATGACGAACTTGCAGCGGTTCAGCGCAGCGACGTAAGCTTGGCGCTTCATGTAGTAGCGCGCGACGTGCAGTTCATACTGGGACAGCGTATTGACCAGATAGGTCATGCGCAAGGTGGCGTCCTTGGCGTATTTGCTTTCCGGGTAGCGGGTGACCAGTTCCTTGAAGGCACCGAAGGATTCGCGCAACGCCTTGGGGTCGCGGTCGCTGATGTCCTGCGCGGTCAGTCTTTCGACTATGCCACGCTCATTGAAGGTTGCCAGGCCCTTCAGATAGTAGATGTAGTCGACGTTGGGGTGGTGCGGGTGCAGTTTGATGAAGCGATCTGCGGCCGCCATCGCGGCAGCGGCGTCCCCTTTTTTGTAATAGGCGTAGGCAATTTCAAGCTCGGCCTGCAGGGCATAGCGTCCATGCGGGTAGCGGGACTCCAGCGTCTGATAAAGCTTGATCGCCTTTTCGTAGTCTCGGTCGCGCATGCGTTCTTCTGCGGCGCTGTTGATTTTTTGTACGGACCAGCCTTTGGTTTCGTCGACTTCCGTGGGATCGCCAAAAACGGCGCAACCAGAGAGGTAGAGTGCTGCGATAAGGACTAAACTACGTTTCATTGAAGCGATCCATTGAATTTTGTGTGAATTTTGTCGAGATTTTTCGACTACTTTTTAGATTATAACTGATGACCCAGCCCGATCCTATCCTGCTAGAAATTCCCAACAGCCTTGCTGGTCTGCGTCTCGACCAGGCCTTGCCCAAGCTGCTGCCTGACTACTCCCGTTCCCGCCTGCAGGGCTGGATCAAAGAGGAGAAAGTGCAGGTCGATGGCCAGGCGGCGACTGCCAAACAAAAGGTCTGGGGCGGTGAACGCATCCAGGTCTCCCCGCAGGTGGCGCCTGAAACCAGTGCGTTCAAGGCGGAGGACATCGACCTTGATATCGTTTACGAAGATGACCATCTCATTGTGATCAACAAGCCGGTCGGCATGGTCGTGCACCCCGCGGCTGGCAACTGGGAGGGCACGTTGCTGAATGCCTTGCTGCATCATTGCCCGCAGTTGAGCGAATTGCCGCGCGCCGGCATCGTGCACCGTCTCGACAAGGATACGAGCGGTCTGCTGGTGGTGGCCAAGACCATCGCTGCGCAGACCAATCTGGTACGCCAGCTGCAAGCCAGAACCGTCAAGCGGGAATACCGCGCGATCGTGTGGGGGCAGGTCTGGCAGAACGGCACCGTCGATACTGAAATCGGTCGCCATCCCCATGCACGGACCAAGATGGCAGTGACGCGGGTAGGCGGAAAACCGGCGATTACGCACTATGAAGTACTGGAGCGGTTTGCCGTCCATACCTATCTGCGTTGCCGCCTGGAAACGGGCCGCACGCACCAGATCCGGGTACATATGCAGCATATCGGCGCGCCCATGGTCGGCGATCCGGTGTACGGTCTGCGTGGGATTGTGCCCAACCAGGCAATTACGCCCACCTTGCGCGAAGCCCTGAAAGGCTTCAAGCGCCAGGCGCTGCATGCGGTCCGGCTGGGCTTGATCCATCCCGCGACTGGTGAAGCCGTCGAGTGGCACGCCGATTTGCCTGCGGACATGAAAGCCTTGCTGGAAGCCATGCGCTACGAAGAGGCGCCAGATGAAGAGGCCTTCGAAATGGCGTACGAAGACGACTTCGACGATGACTTCGAAGATGAATTCGAGGACGAAGAGTGACACAGATCAGGGAACATCTGATTGTTCCTGATTGGCCTGCCCCTGCCCGGGTGCAAGCACGCCAGACAACGCGTCATGGGGGACTGAGCTTGCCACCCTACGACAGCCTGAATCTGGGCATGCACGTGGGCGACGCGCCACTGACAGTCGCGCGGAATCGTACTCTGCTGAATAGCGTGGTCCCAAGCGAACCTGTCTGGCTGGAGCAGGTGCATGGTACCCAAGTGGTCGTGGCCGAAGAAGTGGGTTGCCTGCCCTGTGCCGATGCCTGTATCTCGCATGCGCCCAATGCCGTGTGTACCATCATGACAGCGGATTGCCTGCCGGTGCTGTTGTGCGACGCGGATGCCTCCGTGGTGGGCGCTGCGCATGCAGGATGGCGGGGCCTCGTTGACGGCGTGATCGAGGCGACGATCGCCAGGATGTCGATTCCCCCGCAACGCCTGATGGCCTGGCTGGGTCCGGCGATCGGCCCGCAGGCCTTTGAAGTCGGGGTGGAGGTGAGGGCAGCTTTCGTACGGCAGGATGCTGCCGCAGAAGCGGCTTTTACGCCGCATGGCGATAAATACCTCGCTGATTTGTACCAGCTTGCCCGCCAGCGTCTGCAAAAGCTGGGCGTTACGAAAATTTATGGCGGTGAATTTTGCACCTATAGCGATCCTGCAAGATTCTATTCCTATCGGCGCGATGGTCAGACCGGCCGCATGGCGACCATGATCTGGCTTAGCCCTACTTGACACATCCCGTATAATTTCATTTTTGATTTGTAGCGCTCTTCTATGACGGTTTTCAGCTGGATTCTGGTTTCAAGCTTTTTTGGCGGTGTATTGAGCGTGGCCGCAGCCGCGCTGGTCGCCCTCAATGCACGCACGTCATGGATCCCCATGCTGATCAGCTATGCGATTGGCGCCTTGCTGGGCGCGGTGTTCCTGGAGATCTTGCCGCACGCATTCTCCCTGGCCAAAAGCATGGACAATATGGCGGCAACGGTGTTGTGCGGCATCCTGCTGTTTTTCGTGCTGGAAAAACTCGTGCTGTGGCGCCATTGCCATGGCGAGGAGTGCGAAGCGCATGCAGTAGCACATGAGCACGCGCATGATCATGGTCATGGCCACGATCATGGCCGTAGCGGCCTGATGATCATGATAGGCGACACCTTTCACAATTTCGTGGATGGCATCCTGATCGCGGCTGCTTTCATGACCGACTTCAAACTGGGCGCGGTGACGGCGCTGGCGATCATCGCGCACGAGATTCCGCAGGAAGTGGGCGATTTCCTGATCCTGCTGCACTCCGGCTACAGCAAGCGCCAGGCACTGCTGCTGAATCTGATGTCCAGCCTCGCGACGTTGCTAGGGGGGATGCTGGCCTATTTCGCGCTGAAGGGCGTGCAGGACTGGATACCGAGCATTCTCGGTCTGGCGGCCGCAAGCATGATTTATGTGGCGGTGGCTGACCTCATCCCCGGCTTGCACAAACGACCGGAACTGCGTGCTACCGTGCAGCAAGTGACATTAATCGGCCTTGGGATCGGATCGATCTGGCTCACCAAGTGGCTGCTCGGCGATCTGGGCTGACGCTCGATTGCGCTTGCGCTGCGGTGTACCGATGACCCACAGCAGCAGCGCGCAGGGAAGCAGACCATAGAAGACGAAGGTCAGGACGCCGCCGGCAATACTGGGCTCCGTCAGCGACATCATCAAGGTTACGTACAACCAGGCAATAGCAACGATATACATGGAAGGCAAGAGTAGCATGTCCAACGCGATCCCCAAAATCGGCTTCGTATCCCTGGGCTGCCCAAAGGCAGCTTCGGATTCCGAGCGCATCCTGACGCAATTGCGGGCGGAGGGTTACGCCATCTCAGACAGTTATGACGATGCCGATCTGGTGGTAGTCAACACCTGCGGCTTCATCGATTCTGCTGTGGAAGAGTCCCTGGATGCCATTGGAGAAGCGCTGGCCGAGAACGGCAAGGTCATCGTGACCGGCTGTCTTGGCGCCAAGGGCGATGTGGTGAAAGCCGCACACCCCAGCGTGCTGGCCGTGACCGGCCCACATGCGCTGGAAGAAGTGATGGCGGCCGTACATACCCACAGCCCCAAACCGCATGACCCCTATACCGACCTGGTGCCGCCGCAGGGGATCCGCCTGACGCCGCAACATTACGCCTATCTTAAAATTTCAGAAGGCTGCAACCACCGTTGCAGTTTCTGCATCATCCCGAGTTTGCGCGGCGATCTGGTGAGTCGACCGATCGGCGATGTCATGCAGGAAGCCGAAAATCTGGTGGACTCCGGCGTGCGTGAACTGCTGGTGATTTCGCAGGACACCTCGGCCTACGGCGTGGATGTGAAATATCGTACCGGGTTCTGGGGTGGCCGCCCGATCAAGACACGCATGACCGAACTGGCGACCGCACTCTCTGATCTCGATGTATGGGTGCGACTGCACTATGTGTACCCCTATCCGCATGTGGACGAGGTGATCCCGCTGATGGCGGACGGCAAGATTCTGCCTTACCTCGACGTGCCATTCCAGCACGCCAGTCCGCGCATCCTCAAAGCCATGAAGCGCCCGGCCAGCAGCGAGAACAACCTGGCACGCATTCGCGCCTGGCGCGAAATCTGTCCGGATATCACCCTGCGCAGCACCTTCATCGTTGGCTTTCCCGGTGAAACGGAAGAGGATTTCGCGCAATTGCTCGACTTTATGCAAGAAGCCCAACTCGACCGCGTCGGCTGCTTTGCCTATTCGCCAGTTGAGGGCGCAACCGCCAATGCCTTGCCTGACCAGGTGCCCGAATCGCTCAAGCAGGAGCGTCTGGAACGATTCATGGAGCTGCAGGCAAAGATCAGCGCCGACAAACTGCAACAGAAAATCGGCCAGACCATGCAGGTCCTGGTCGATGCCGTCGATGAAGAAAATGCCGTGGGCCGCAGCGCATCTGATGCGCCTGAGATTGATGGCGTGGTCTATCTGGAGGGTGGGGCAGGGCTGATTCCGGGGGATCTGGTGGAAGTGACCATCGTCGATGCCGACGAACACGACCTGTGGGCAGGTCCCGCAGACGACTAGAGCGTGGCAGGTGCCTGCGGTTTCTCGCAGTCCGCACGCCCCTCGAACAAATCTTCGGTGTACGGGCAGCGCGTGGCCTTGCGTACCAACTTGCGTTTCTTGCCCTTGGCTTGCGTGTCCACATAAGGCGTCTGGCTGATGCATACATAGCCGGATGCCTCCAATTTCTCGGCAGTCGTCTCGAACAGGCTCAGCGGATTGTCGACGTTCTGCAGGGTCACGGCTTTTTTAGTCACCTTGAGTACGTTATACATCAGCAACTTGCTGCCGTGTCGTTTCCCGTAGATTTCGCCTTCTTTAATATTTGCGGCCATCTCGCGTAGTTCTCTTGGTTTATCACGTAAGTTTACGCTATAATGCGCGTCGCTTAACGGAGAGGTGGATGAGTGGTTTAAGTCACCACCCTGGAAAGGTGGCACAGGGTTATCTCTGTCGAGGGTTCGAATCCCTCCCTCTCCGCCAGTAAATGATTTTGCGAGACATTATGAAATCTCGTGAGATTAAAGAGAACCCGCATGAATGCTTAATTCTTGCGGGTTTTTTGTTTCATAACGTCTCATAGACCATCTTTACTTCCCAGTTTTTTCTGTATAGATTCTTGTATAGGACGATTCTATACAAGGAAAATCTATACAAATGCCTCTTACCGATACGCAGATCAAGGCCCTACAGCCAAAAGAGAAGCCTTATCAGGTGACAGATGGCGATGGCCTTGCGCTCCAGGTTGAGTCTTCTGGCCGGAAGCTTTGGCGTTTCCGCTATACCTACAACAGCAAGCCCGCCATGATTTCCTTGGGGGGATACCCTGAAGTTTCGCTCGCGCAGGCTCGTGAGAAGCGCTTGGAAGCGAAAAAACTGCTTGCCCAAGGGGTGAGCCCATCCGAACACAGAAAAACGGTCAAACGTGATCGTATGATGGCCGCTGAAAATGATTTCGAGTCGGTAGCCAGGCAATGGCAACAACAATGGGCAGTAGGTAAGTCGGAACGCCATGCCCGCATTGTTTTAACCCGACTGGGGCAAGATGTGTTCCCTGACCTTGGGAACCGGGCAATTTCAGATATACAGGCTTATGAGCTAGTGGCCACCATCAAAAAGATTGCGGGGCGGGGCGCAGTGGATCTGGCAAAGCGTAATTTGCAAACCATCAGCATGATTTTCCGGTACGCCGTAGCCCACAACCTTGCTGCGCGTAATCCCGCCGCTGACGTGAGGCCTTCCGACATCCTGCCATCGGTCAAAAAGCAAAACTACGCAAGAGTGGATGTTAAGGAGCTTCCGGCTCTGCTACGGGCGATTGAGGCGGGGCGATCAAGTCCATTAACCCGGCTGGCCGTCCGTTTGCTGGCTCTCACCTTTGTGAGAACAAGCGAACTTATCGGAGCGAGGTGGGACGAATTAGACATTGAGGCTGCCCAATGGCGTATACCTGCCGAGCGGATGAAAATGAAAACGCCTCACATTGTGCCGCTCTCACGGCAAGCCTTGGAAGTTCTGGAGCTGCTTAAGCAAATCAGTGGCGATGGTGCGATGCTTTTTCCCAACCAGAATAACCGTAGTCAACCTATGAGCAATAACACCATTCTCAAGTGTTTGGAAATTGCCGGATACAAGCATAGGATGACCGGCCATGGTTTCCGAGGCATTGCATCGACTGTTCTTCATGAGCAGGGATATAACCATGAATGGATTGAGCTACAGCTTGCCCACAGTCAACGCGATGAGGTCAGCGCAGCGTATAACCATGCCTTGTACATCCCTCAGCGCACAAGGATGATGCAGGAATGGGCTGATTATCTTGATGCGATTAAATCTGGCGGGAACGTGGTGGGATTCAAAGCGAAGGCGGCTTAATTATGGGCGTTTCAGCGTGGTTGCCATGAAATGTGGGGCACTTTGTCGTAAATTCCACAAAGGGTACTTACACGTTTTGTTGCAATCTAAATGGGAATAAGCAGCTACTCATGACATCAAGAATTTATCTGTTGATCAAGGTCTTCGACAGGGAAGAGTATGCAGATGCATTCATCCAGAAAGGTGAGATGTTTTGCAGGACTCTAGGAGACTTCAAACGCATTGATGTGTAGAAATGCATCGAATTCTGAGCCGGGATGTGCACTGAATTTTGACCCACCCTCAGTTAGCCATAGTATGGCTCAAGTCGTAGTTTGAATTCCAGTGATAGCCTCCTTTCCCTGATGAGTTG